>Ga0310691_10002469_pt1 | contig 24593 bp, 23 predicted proteins | sample 176DNAGHGlowgp2_FD_203887 | JGI IMG/M metagenome (GOLD analysis project Ga0310691, IMG submission 203887) | Sheep rumen microbial communities from Palmerston North, Manawatu-Wanganui, New Zealand - 1766 DNA GHGlow gp2 (v2) (version 2) | ecosystem: Host-associated > Mammals > Digestive system >...
GTGGCCGGAGACTCCATTACGGCGACGCTGCCCCTTATGAACATGGGCAAAGCCGACATTATAAACGCTATGGTCACGATCTCCCTGCCGGGGATCACCGAGCGCCAGAGCGTGCTGGTCGGCACGATCCAGCCCGGTGAAACCAAGCAGGCACAGCTCACGATCACCGTGCCGAATGATGCAATCGGCAGCTATGAGGGAACGGTCTCTGTCTCCGGGGAGGACAACGACGGCAACTCAGTCTCCTTTGAACTGCCCGTCAGTCTCACCGTAGAGAAAGCCGTCAAGACCGATGTGCTTGACACCCAAACGGAGGTCAAACAGAAAACGCCTGTGTCTGTGATCGTCCTCTCTATCGTATGCGCCGTGCTTGCAGCAGCTTTGATCGCGCAAAGCATTATCCTCAGAGGCAAGCTCCACAAGTTGGAAGAAGAACGACTGTAATCCGCCTTTTCTCACAGAAGACGATATTTTGAATGTAAGGAGAACTATATGAAAAGCCAAAAGACATTACACATGAGAGGAATCATTCTGACACTTGTTGTGGTCATGCTCTGCTCCGTGCTCTCCGCCTGTGGAGAAAAGCCTGCCCCAAAAGCGCAGGAAATACCTGTTGCCACCACAACGGAGGAATCTACAAGCATTGATACAGACACGCCGGAAGACGACTCTTCGCCGGAATACGGTAGTCTCATTGAAAGCGGAATCGGCCTCAACGAAAACTATTATGCAGATGTCTCTTATTGGGGCACTGCCTCGGATTTGACGGAAAACTCCTTCATACTTGGTAAAATGGCAATGGTGTTTCACGGCTCAGAGCCCTATCTTGGGCAGGTCACAATTCACTACGGGGAAAACACGCAGGTGCGAACCGCTGTGATCCAGGGCGATACCTATAAGATTTATTCCGCAAGCCCGGATGACTTACAGAAAACCGCAGGAGACTCCAAATATAGATTTGATGTTGTTCTGGAAGATCCCGAAGCAGAGGAGTTGTGGGCAAAGGAAATCCGAATCGTACAGATCGCTTTTGATTGACGATTTAATTCGCGCGGGAAGCACAATAACCATAGATAAACGAAGAATGATTAACTTACATTTATTCAAAGAGCGCCCTTGATCGGGGCGCTTTTTGTTTACACTCCATGCGAAAAATGGGGAAATCGCTTTGATAGAATAACTTTGTAGAATGTTTTGACTACTTTTGCGAATTTCCGTTTTTTCAGGGGCTAATTTTGTTTTAGGTGTATAGAAGCGCAAAGAAAGAGAGGAAAAACCATGACACCCGAACAAGAAAAAGGAATCATGCAAGCCTTTGACGCTTATTGCAAAACCGTGTTGAGGAACAAGGCAAGAAATCTTCATAAGGAACTGACCAAGCAAAATCATTTTGAAATCCCTATTGAGGATCTTCCCCCGGAAATGGAACAGTCCATGCAATACTGGGATAAGTACGATTTTACCCAGGCTGTCCCTCTTGGGCTGCCAGAGCAAGAAATGCGGATTTCCGATCCCGTGCTTGCTGCCGCGATCTTTCAGTTCCTGCCCCGTTTCCGAGACGTGTTGTACCTCGCGTACTTTATGCAATACAGCGACAAGGAGATCAGCGAGCTATTGAAGATACCCGTTTCAACCGTTACCACCCGCCGTAGAAGCACTGAGGACAAACTTAAAGAAATCCTAGGAGAATACCATGCCGTATAGTCCACTACCGTATAACATCTTGCAGCGAGCACTGTCCTGCGATCCTGCCGCACTGCTTCAGATCGTTCAGCTTTATAACGCCTACATAAACCGTCTTGCGAAACGGCCTGTTCTCGGATCAGACGGAATGATTTATCTCCGCACCGACGAGGACATGAAGCAAGAGCTTGTTTTGGAGCTGCTTACAAAAATTCCGCGATTTCAAATTCCAGATATTCAAGAGGCCAAAGAAAAACAGCCATAGCAGGAGGGCCATTTACAGCCTTCCTGTACCGGCTCTCCGTTCACAGAAGCATATCATCGCTGGTATGTTTCTGTGAGCCGAGAGGCTCAAAAATGTGTCTCACCATGAGACACATTTCGACAAGTGAATAGGGCAAGCAGATACGTTCTGCTTGCGGGAAGCCAGGCAGCGGGTGCGCCGGGATCGTCAGTCGGCAAGGAGGTGAAAGGCCGACGGCAGAGCGAACAACACCACCGCTGTATGCAGCCAACGGCACGGCTGCCGGCCATGATCCGCAAGCGGGCATAATGATACCTACGTTGATGGCACGTCACAGAGTCAAACGTCCCGCCATAAGCATGGAGGGAGGCACGAAATACATATCCTACGGAGCGGCCTGCCCCGCCGCCGTCTGTTCTTTGCCTTTGATAATATCGTGATACCCTTGATCCGCACTAAGCAAGAGTGCGGATTTTGTCGTTTATTGTGTCTCACCGTGAGACACATTTTTTCAGAAAGAGAGGCTTTAGCATGGGCAACTTTCTTCTTGGTATGATGGTCGGCGGTTTTCTCGGTATAGCCGTCATGTGCATTATGCAGATCAGCGGGCATGATTGCGATAAATAAGATCCCCCAGAGAATAGGAGTGATACTGTGATAAACAGGCGTCCTCGGACGCTGCCGGAGAGAAAGAGAACAGACAGCACGGAAAACAAAGTGGATATAATCGGCGTGGACAAAAACGCGCATACGATATACGCGCAAGTAAACGGATGCAGGATTACCGCCGTTTGCCGGGAGAAAGCCGATCCAGAGATATATGACAGGGTCAAGGGAATACTGCTCAGCACCGTCTTGGAACAGCCGAAAAAGCTGCCCGAAAATTTGACATGATGTGACAAATATGAGAAAATAAGAATAGGAAGTATCCTGTATGTACCTTGAAAAGTTCATAAAGCACTTGTGGAAGTGCCAATATCGTCCCCGTGAAAGGATGGTATTGAAATGAGAAATACAAGCACTGTCACAAGCTATAATTTCGATAAAGAAACAGGCTGGCGATTGGATTTTCCCCACTATATTGAAGCAGGAACACGGGTGCTTTGCCTTTACCGCGTTTCCTCAGCCAAGCAGCTTTACCATGACGCAAACGACGAGGCGGACATACCCATGCAAAGACTCCGCTGCCGAGAGTTTGCCGAGCAAAACGGATGGACTATTGTTTGCGAGCTTCAGGAGGAAGGTATCTCCGGCCACAAGGTCAGAGCTGAAAACCGGGATAAGGTACAGATGATTAAGGACTACGCCTTGAAGCAGAAGTTTGATATTCTGCTTGTCTTTATGTTTGACCGTATAGGCCGCATTGCGGACGAGACGCCCTTTGTTGTGGAGTGGCTGATCAGTCACGGCATCCGGGTATGGGCTTCCGAGGAAGGCGAGCAGCGTATTGAGAGCCACACCGACAGGCTGATGAATTACATCCGTTTTTGGCAGGCCGACGGTGAGAGCCAAAAGACGGCGATCCGCACGGCAAACAGCCTCCACATTCTGACGGAGCAGGGCTATTACACAGGCGGCTCCTGCCCCTATGGATATAAGCTCGTTAAATCCGGGCGTATGAACAAGAAAAAGCAAGAGGTTCACGATCTGGCCGTCAACGAGGAAGAAGCTGCCCAAGTCCGCCTTATGTTCCATTTGGCCTATACATACGGCTATGGTGCTCAATGCATCGCAAACCACCTAAACGCCCACGGCTACAAAAACCGTTCCGGCAGCAACTGGCATCCCTCCACGCTCCAGTCTATTATGCGAAACGTACTCTACACGGGCATATTGAGAAGCGGCGATACCGTTTCTCCCGTTCAAGAGAATTTGCGGATCGTGGATGATAAGACCTTTAACGGCGTACAAGCCATGTTGCAAACCCGGTCACGCAAATACCAGAAGACACGGTCTGCGCCGCTGAACACGCGAGGCAATTCCCTCATGGCCGGAAACATCTTCTGCGGCCATTGCGGGGCGCGTCTGTGCGTTACGACCAGCGGCAAAGGCAGACGCGGGCCAGACGGAAAAGACATTGTACGCACCCGGTATTGCTGCCAAACGAAAACCCGCAAGCACGAAGAGTGCGGCGGGCAAAGCGGCTATACAGTTCATAAGGTGGACGATACGATTGACGCCTTTGTACGGAACATTTTGGAGCGAGTGCGGGCGGTCAACCGTTCAGAAATCATACAAGCCCAAAACCAGATCGACATAGAGGCTCGGAAGCAGCACGTTAAGGAACTACGTCGAGACGCTGTAAAAGCCGAGAATGAGCTGCAGCGGCTCCAGAGCGAAATTATCAAGTCTCTGACCGGTGAGAGCGCCTTTACCCCCGAAATGTTAAGGCCGGTTATAGACGCGCAGGAACGCAAATACGCCGATCTGATGAAGAAGCTCCGCGCCGCCGAGGAAGATGTACACGACAGCGAAAACAACCTCCTCGCCCTAACGGAGAAGTTCGACGATGTATTGCAATGGGCGGCTATGTATGACAATGCCGATATTGCAGCGAAGAAAATGATCGTGTCCCGGATCATTGACCGCGTGGACATGTACCGGGATTATGAGATCAGAATCACGCTGAATATCAGCATAGAGCAGTTTTTAAACACCATTGAGATGGTAGCATAAAAGTTTCTTTATCGTTTCCATTCGACATGAATGGGGGCATACTAATTATGGCTTGCGAGAGCGCTTGAATGGCATTCAAGAGGTCAGCGGTTCGATCCCGCTTATCTCCACCAGAAAAGTCCTGAAATCGTAAGATTTCAGGACTTTTTCGTACTTTTTGAGTCCTGAAATTAGGCGCCGACTGGAATTTGACTGGAACCGGGATCGCTTCCCCAAAATGCCTGGTTGAAGGCTTCCACCGCCTTCTGTTTGACCGGTGACTGCACGTGCAGGTAGTGCTGTGTCATGTCCAGATCCGCGTGACCTACCACAGTTGGAAACACCCTCAGCCCGGAGGCGACAAAACCCGATTAAGCAAAACAAGCTCTGCTTCCTGAGTAATCAGGGGTAGGGCTTGTTTTTTGGATCATCACGAAACTTTAAGGAGCAAAATCACTTGACAGATGATTGCTTGTTCTCTACAATGAATAAGGCAATATGAATAATTGGGCCGGAAGGCTTGATTAAATATTTTTTAGGAGCGTAGTGTTTGAGAAACTACCGCACACCGGAGATTGTGGGCTGACCGGGAGGTTTGCCTGCAATCAAACAAACCTCCCAGATTGAAGTCAACAACATTCAGGAGGGTAAATAATGAATACAAATGACTATACCATTCGTTTGGAAAAACAGGAAGAATACAGAGCGGTCGAAAACCTTGTCCGGGAGGCGTTCTGGAACGTGTACCGCCCCGGCTGCAGCGAGCATTATGTGATCCATGTCCTGCGGGATGATCCGGCCTTCGTGAAGGAACTGGATTTCGTGATGGAGCAGGACGATGCACTCATCGGGCAGAACATGTTCATGCGCGCGATCATCGACGCGGATGACGGCCGGGTGATCCCTGTGCTCACCATGGGGCCCATCGGCATCACACCCGAGCTGAAGCGGCAGGGGTACGGCAAGAAACTGCTGGACTATACGCTGAAAAAGGCGGCGGCCATGGGCTTCGGCGCGGTGTTGTTCGAGGGCAATATCGGCTTCTACGGCCACAGCGGTTTTACCTATGCCCGCTCCTTCGGCATCCGCTATCACGACCTGCCCGAGGGCGCGGACGATTCTTTCTTCCTCTGCAAAGAGCTGATCCCGGGATATCTGGACGGTGTCACCGGCGTATACCGGACGCCGCAGGGCTACTATGTGGACGACAAGGATGTGGAAGCCTTTGACAGGGATTTCCCGCCGAAGGAAAAACTGCGCCTGCCGGGACAGATTTTCTGAGCGAAACGGTGAATTGACAGCGGGAGCCGGTGCATCGCACCGGCTCTTGCGAAAACACAGCAGGGGAGTGAAGCAGAATGCAATACCAAAAAACGATCACACTCAGAGACGGAAAAGCCTGCGTCCTGCGAAGCGGTACGGAGCGGGATGGGCAGGCCCTGCTGGATGTTTTCATTCTGACCCACGCGCAGACCGACTATCTGATCGATTACCCGGACGAGATCACAATGACGGTGGAGCAGGAGGCACAGTTTCTGAAAGAGAAATCCGAGAGCGAAAAGGAGATTGAACTTCTGGCGGAGCTGAACGGAAGCGTCGTCGGCTCGGCCGGGATCTGGTGCATCCGGAGCCGGGAAAAGCTCAGACACCGGGCCGGATTCGGCATCAGCATCCTCAATGCCTGTTGGGGCCTCGGCATCGGCCGGGCGCTGACGGAGGCCTGCATTGAATGTGCCAGAGCGGCGGGCTACACACAGCTTGAACTGGACGTGCTTGCAGACAATGAGAAAGCTCTTGCCCTGTACAAGAGCGTGGGCTTCACGGAATACGGCAGAAATCCCCGGGGCATAAACCTGCGCAAAATCGGATACCGTGAGCTGGTGCTCATGCGACTGGAGCTGGACAGTTGAACGGAAACAGGAGGCAGTAAATGCTGCCTCCTGTTTTGGATTAGAATGCTGTATAATCAGATCCCGTCAACCGCGTTCTGCCCCGCGACATAGCCGCAGCCCATGGCCATGGAGTGGGAAACGCCCTTGAGGGTGATACTCGTGGGCAAATTGGAGTAGAGAAAAAACAGAACCACCGATCGACACATTGGTTCGATCGGCGGTTCTTACCGTTTCCGGGGTAAAACCGGTTCAGACGTTCAGTGCGTAATCCCGGATGCATCGGCGCAGTCCGTCCAGCGTGCTGCAAAAATCGATGCCCAGCGCCCTGGCCCTCGCGCAGTCCATCCACAGATGATGGCGCTCCCCGCTGTCGGTCAGGACGACCGGCAGATCAAGCTCAGCTTTGAGCCACCGGGCAGTATCCAGCATGCTGAGCTCATTTTCGCTTCCGAAGTTGTAGGCGCCGCCCGGAAGAAACGCCGCCTTATTGATCTGCTCGGCGACCTCCCGCACATAGGTGACGGCGCGGTGCTGTGTGGAGGAAAAAGCAAGCTCCCGTTCCCACAGCATGTTGACCAGAAAATTGCCGCGGTTGGCAACGCCGTACATGGGCATGTCGTACATCCATGTTGCCCGGAGCAGAACCGTGTCGGGATTGAGCGCCAGGGTTTCCCGCTCCATCTCCAGCTTGTGTCTTGCATACAGATTGGCGGGCTTCACGATCTCTTCTGTATAGGGCCCCTCAGCCTCACAGCCGCTGTAGACCTGATCCGTGCTGAACGCAACCAGCTTGACGCCGGTGCGGGCAAGCCACACGGGGATCTCCACATTGGCGTGCCGGGACGCTTCCGGATTTTTCTCGCAGGTGGGGATATCCGAGATCGCGGCGGTGTGGAAGATCACATCCGGCTCGGCGGCATCGACAATGCGCCGGATGTCATCCTCGCGCAATCCCTGCAGGGACGGGGCGGGGACGGCGCCGTCCAGTGCCGCCATCACGCGCGCGCCGACAAAGCCCCGCGCCCCGGTAACAAGAGCTTTCATGGGAACACATCCTTTCGCCGTCAGCGGCTGCGCCTTTGTCCGGTGACGGTTTTCTTTTCTTCTTTGGCGCGGGGAGATCGTCTGCGATGCCCTGTACCGTCCGGCACAGCAGCTCCCGCCGATCCACGTCTGCCAGCAGCATTTCCTTCGCCCCCTCATAGGGAAGCTCCATCGCTATATCGAGCCCTTCCTCACGCATCAGGCGCAGGGCGGAGTCCGTGGGCTTGAGCAGCAGACGGTCGTCATACACGCCGCCGACCACTTTGCCGTCGCAGTAGAGGACATACTCGCCCATCATCGGGCGGTATGAGACCGCATCCAGCACGGAAAGCTGCTCCAGCACAAATTCCAGATATTCTTTCGATGATGCCATTGCATTTTCTCTCTGTCCGGCTTATGCGATAACGCGGATCACGTCAAAGTCTTCGCGGCCCTCCAATACACGGCGGGCCTGTCCGAGGTTATGGCAGACGGCGCATCTCAGCTCGCCAAGCTCAAAGGTCTCAGGATCGCCGTCCATACTCCATTCCGCTTTGTTCAGGAGTTTTCCGTACCTTCCTGACGCCTTGGGAAGCTTCAGCGAGGCAAATTCCGCTGTGCGCTTCGGGTTCGGCTCGGAACCTGTGCGGATCATGATGCGGGCAAGCTCCCGGGGATTGACCGCGATGTCCACGCAGCCGGTCTTCTCGCATTCGGCGGCGTCGTTTCCGACAGCGCCGAAGGCAAAGCGCTTGTCAGCACTGACGGCCTTGCCGAAGACGGCGATGGGGGAGTCGTAGAACAGGAAGCTGTCCTTCTTTTCCGGGAAGTTCTTTTCCAGAAAGGTCTTCGCCGCGAAACTGTTGGTCAGAATGACAGGCCTGCCCGCTTTCAGCTTCTCGTCCAGCAGCGCCTCGGCCTGAGCCTTCGCCGCTTCCTCTGCCTCGTGTGTATCGTACACCGCATCCACACCGATCTTTTTGAGTGCGCCCGCGATTTCAAAGAGGGTCACGCTGCCGGGCGTAAGCTTCAAAACGCGCTCCAGCTCCGGAATGAGATCCACGGAGACCGACGCGGCGGTGCGCATGCCGTCGCGGTGGGCATCGTACACCAGCTCATCCTTGTGCTCCACGGCGTAGATTGCGCCGGTGGGACAGACCTCCACGCAGCGCCCGCAGCCGACGCACTCGCTTTCAGCCATGGCTTTTCCAAAGGCCGGGCCGATGGTGACCTCGCAGCCGCGTCCGGAGGCGGCCAGATTGTGCACCGTCTGCACCTGATTGCACACGTCCACACAGCGTTTGCACTTGATGCACTTGTTGGGGTTTCGCACGATGGCGGTGCCGGCGTCCACAGGGAGGGTGTTGTGCTTCTGGCTGAAGGGCAGCATGTCCACCTTGTACGCCCGCGCCAGGGCCTGCAGATCGCAGAAGCCGTCCTTCACGCAGTCGCAGAAAAAGCACATCTCGCAGAACTTCGGATCCAGATCGTCGCATTTGGAGCTTCCGATGCGCAGGCAGTGGTGACAGTCCACCGCGTGGTTTGAAAGCAGCAATTCAAGGGTCAGCTTGCGGGAGGCGCGCACGGCCTCGGTATCGGTATGAACTACCATGCCCTCGCGCACTCTCGCCGCGCAGGCGTGCTGGAAGGTCCTTGCACCCTCTACTTCCACCACGCACATACGGCAGGAAGCTCGGGGATCCAGCTCCTTCAGGAAGCACAGGGTCGGAATATGGATGCCGTTTTCTCTGGCGGCGCTCAGAATGGTATAACCGGCAGGCACGGACAGGGCCTTGCCGTCGATGGTGAGGTTCACGTTCGCCATGTTCATGCCTCCTTTCCGAGCTTTGCGTCAAAATCTTCCGGGAAGAGCTTCAGCGCGCTCATGAACGCCGTGGTCGCGCTCTGGCCCAGAGGACAGAAGCAGGTCTTCTGCATGTAGCCGGAGAGAGTCTTGATAAGCTCCACATCGGCCCACGTACCTTCGCCCTTTGTGATCTTATCCATAAGCTCCGCAATGCGCATGGTGCCCTCGCGGCAGGGGGTGCACTTGCCGCAGGATTCATGCTCGAAGAACCTTGCGATTTCCAAGAGGATGTCTGCCACGTTCCGCGTTTCGTCAAGAACGAAGACCGCGCCGGAGCCGAGGGAGGCGCCGATTTGGCGGATGGAGTCAAAGTCGATGGGGGTGTCGAGCTGAGACGGCGTCACAAAGCCGCAGGAGGAGCCGCCGAGCTGGATGGCCTTGAGCTTTTTCCCGCCTGCCACGCCGCCGCCGAAGCTCTCCACCACATCGCGTAAGCTCGCATTGGTCGGGACCTCGACGCAGACCTTGTTTTTAACATCGCCCGAGAGGCACATGAGCTTGGTGCCGGGGAATTTCTCAGCCCCGATAGCACCGAACCAGGCAGCGCCCTTGTTCACGATCTCGGGTATGACGGCGAAGGTCTCCACGTTGTTCACAATGGTGGGGTACCCGTGCAGGCCCTTCACCGCCATGGAGGGCGGCTTGAGCCTCGGCTCACCGCGCAGGCCCTCAAGGGAGTTTATGATCGCGGTGCCCTCGCCGCAGATGTATGCGCCCGCGCCGGAGACGACCCTGATCGTCACATCCCCGGTCAGACCCTTTTCTTCCGCCTGTCTGACGGCCTTGCGCAGGAGCTTGATGGACTTTTCATACTCGCCGCGCACATAGACAAAGCATTCCTTCGCGCCCACGGCGTAGGCCCCGATCAGGATGCCCTCGATCACGGTGTGGGGATCGCCCTCCATGATAACGCGGTCCTTGTAGGTGCCGGGCTCGCCCTCATCGGCGTTGCAGACGATGTACTTGGTCTCTGCCGTACTGGCGTAAGCGCTGCTCCATTTCTTGCCGGTGGAGAAGGCCGCGCCGCCCCTGCCGCGCAGGCGGGAAGTCTCTTCGATGGTCTGTATCAGCTCGCCCCTGTCCAGGGTGCGGGCTTTTTTCAGCGCCTCATAGCCGCCGGCGGCGATATAGGCGTCGATGGAATCGGGCTTGATCCTGCCCACATTCCGCAGGGCAATCCGTACTTCCTCCATTATTTCCCACCTCCCAGAAGATCCGCAATCTTCGCGGGCTCAACATTTGTATAGAGCTTCCCGTTTATGAGCATGTTCGGCGCCGCCTGGCACTGGCCGAGACATTCCACCCAGTCGAGGCTGTAGTCTTCGTTGCTCTCGCCGATCTTCAGGCCGGTCGCCGTCTCCAAAGCGGCAATGAGTTCGGCGTTGTCCGCACTGTGGCAGGCTGTGCCGCGGCAGACGCGGATCTCCGTTTTCGCGGGAGGCGTGAAGCGCAGCATGCTATAAAAGCTTGCGGTGTCGTAAAGCTCGGCCGTGTGCTTTCCCATGTGTTCAGCCAGAGCCTTGAGCCCCGCCTCGCTCACATAGCCGTCCCGCTTCTGGAGCGCCAGCAGGGCGTCCAGCAGCCCGCCGCCTTTCAAGGCGTTTTTGATGATCGTCTGATAGGAAGCTGCCATGCTCACACCTCCTGTATTTTCTCGACCCGGCAGGGGGTATAGCGCCACTTGGCGTTGCCGGTCAGCTCATCCAGATCCCGGTGGTCGGTCAGGTAATTGATGTGCATGCCGTGGGCCTTGCCCTCGTACTGCAGGCCGAAGTGGTGCGGGATCATGCAGTAGCCCGGCGCTGCCTGCCAGGTGATCTCCACCGGCACGGTGATCGAGCCCTTGTTTGTTGTCACCCGCACCGTCTCGCCGTCCGCCATGCCGAAGCGCTCCGCATCCTCCGGGTTCATTGCCAGGCGGTAGGGGTCGCGGAAGCGATAGGTGCCGGGATTGCGCATGGAGGTGTTCATACCGCCGTCGGAGTGCCGCCCGGCCGAGAGGATCATGTTGCAGCCGTCCTTGAGGCGCAGGGCCTCTTCTTCATGCGCGGGGGTAATGTCCTTGAGTACGCGGTCGATTTCCTCGCACCAAAGATGGAACTTCTTGTCCTTGTGCTTGATGTGCCGCTCCATGAGGTGGTCCACGTCGCTGTACGCGATCACCGCGCCCTCCGGGTGCTTGTCCACCAGATCGAAGGCCGCGTCCATGGTGCAGAACTCAGAGAGCATCGGCATGCGCGAAAGCAGCGGGTGCTGCTTTTCATCCGGCTTTACCGCCATGATGGCACGTTCCGGGAGCTTCGAGATAAGCAGGGCCGCCCAGTTCATGGCGTGGCCTGCCGAGCCCATGGCCTTGCCGAGGGTCAGGGCAATGATGATGGCCGCCTGGTCGAAATACTTCATGCCGCCCTTGGCGATCCAGCCCACGACCTTCATGAAATACTTGATGCGGTCACCGGTGCGCACGGCTTCTTCGGCAGCATCGTAAAGGCTCTTCGGCAGCTCGGGGATGAGGCCCATGGCCTGAGCAAGCTCCGCGTACACCATAGTGTCCTCGCGCGCCTCGCCCGGGGCCTTGACTACCGCGCGGCGGCTGAAATACATGATCTCGGGATAGTGAAAGGCGAACACGTCAAAGTCGCCGCCCACCTCGTAGGCGCTGGGAGTCGGCAGGACGTAGTCTGCGATGCGGGTGGTCTCGGTCTCCACGCAGTCCATCGCCACAAAGAGTTCGAGATGCCGCAGCGCCTCCTCCATCTTCTGGGAGTCCGGGTAGCTGCGCAGGGGATTGGACATGTTGCAGAAGGCCATGCGGATGCGGTCTTCATTGTCGCCCAGGACCTCATCCGGCAGCGCGCCCTCAGGATACATGCCCGCCACCGGGAAGCGCCCGGTCACCGGCATACGCCAGACCCTGGGATCGTATTCGTCTGAGTAGTCGAGCGAGATGATGCGCACGGGCGGAATGTTCCCGCCGGGCACCAGCAGCGTGCCGCACACCGCCATCAGGATGAGACACAGGTAGCTTGACAGCGTGGACTGCCGCCCGAAGTAGAGGCCCAGATCCTGGTGCATGCCCCACTTTTTGGTGGTGAGAATGCGGGCAAAGTCCTCTGCCTGTTTGCGCGAAACGCCGCAGACCTGCAGCGCCCCGTCAATGTCAAAGTCCAGGAACCAGGCGCGGGCATGGGCCCAGTCCTTACAGTATTTATAAAGGAAGTCCCGGTTCTGCCATCCCTTTTCCAGGATCAGGGCGATGAGCGCGCGCAGGAACAGGCTGTCCGAGCCGGGGCGGGGTTTGATATGCATGTCGGCCATGCGGGCCGTCTCCGAAAGACGGGGGTCCACTGCAATGACCATCTTGTCGGGATTTTGGGAAAACTCCCGGATCATGGGCCGGGCGTTCGGGAGCTGGTGGGAGACATAGGAGTTGGAGCCCCAGAAGATCAGCACCTCGCAGTTCTTGTCGTCCGGCTCCAGCGGGTGGAACTGGTCGCCGAAGATACGTCCGCAGCTCCAGAAAATGCCCATGAACTCCACGCCGATGGGATTGAAGAAATACTGGGATCCGATGGCCTGCAAAAAGGGCCGGGCCGTGGCGGCCGCCGCGCCGGTCGCACCGCCGCCCCCACCGATGATGGCCGCGGAGCGCGGGCCGTGGGCCTTCAGAATGGCGTTTGCCTTCTCGGCGATCTCCCGATAGGCCTGGTCCCAAGAGATGCGCTCGTAGTGGTCGCCCACGCGCTTTTTGGGGTAAAGGATACGCTCACTGTTTTCCACAAAGTATTTTGCGCTCCTGCCCTTGCGGCAGCAGTAGCATTCACTGCTGGGGCTCGCGGGATCGGGGCGGACATTGATGATCCTGTTGTCCTCGATCTCCATCTCCAGCCCGCAGGTCATGGCGCAGAGATTGCACAGGGTCTTTTTCCATTCGCTCATGCACATTCCTCCTTATGCATTGGGGGCCTTTTCATCATAAAAGATTTCATAGACCTTGTCAATAAAACCTTAAAAACAGCAATAAATCTGGAAGATCGGGTATTCAATCCAATTGAAGTATGATATAATCATTGTATATGGAAAATTCCGGACACAAGAAGAAAACAAGGAAGAGAGCAATCATCATGATCGCGGCGCTGGTCCTGCTGCTCACGGGCTGCTCCTCGAAACAGACCACCGGCACACAGCAGACCGCCCAGCCCTTCCAGAAAGTCCGCCACGCGGAGACCACGGTCCGCGATTACGGAACGATCAAGCTCAAACTTGACGAGGGAACCGCGCCGATCACGGTGGCAAACTTCGTCAGGCTCGCAAAGGACGCAAAGCGCGTCGACAACAACGGGACGATCCCGCCCGAGCAGCAGCCGGTCATCGAGCGCATCACAATTTCGGATTGATCGCAATGCTTGCGCAGTTAAACGTGAAATTACTTGAAATAGCTGCTGCAGGATGGTATAATATCCGGAAGGCAATCACCTGTCTGAACACAGGCAGACACTTCATACGGAACGAACCTTACCTATGTTTGAGAAGGGAGGTCCAACAATGATTGATACCGCGATCTTTGGCATGATCATCCTCGGGAGTCTGCTGATGGTATACAATATCGTCGGCTTTATCCGCTTTGCGCGCCGCATCAAAAACCTGAAAAACTGGGGCGGCAGAAACGAGATCCTGAATATTCCGATCACCCTGCTGGTTCTGTTCCTGATCGGCTATCTTATTGTCGGATTCTTCGGAGAACCGGATCTCATCATCGCCGGCATCCTCTTCGGGGGCAGCATTTTCGTTTATGTGATGTACAGGATGCTCAGCATCATTACCGACCGTGTCCTGGAAAACGAAAAGGTCGAGGCGCAGCTTATGGCGGCCGAGGAGGTCAGCCGCGCCAAGAATGATTTCCTTGCCAGCATGAGCCATGAGATGCGCACCCCTATGAACATGATCCTGGGGTTGGACACGCTGGCTCTCAAGAATCCCGATCTGCCCGCTGAGACGCGGGATCACCTGGTGAAGATCGGGCTCAGTGCGAGACATCTCTCCGAATTGATTGAGAATATCCTGGTCTTCCAGCAGAAAAAAGACGGCGAGGACGTCATGAGGGAGGAGCGCTTCTCACTCAAGGAGACCCTGGACCAGATATGCGCCCAGGTTTCTTTCCTGTGTGAACAGAAGGGCCTGGATTTCCAGTTCTCTTTTTCCAAATGTGCAAACCGCGATTACTCCGGGGACAAAATCGCGCTCGAACGTGCGCTCATGTGCATTCTGGATAATGCCGTGAAGTTTACGGACGCGCCGGGTACCGTGCAGTTTTGCGTCTTGTACGAGCAGGAGCAGGACGCCTATACCCACGTGCGCTTTGTCATTTCGGACACAGGCATCGGCATCGACGATGAATTCCTGTCGAAGATCTTCCAGCCCCTGACCCAGGAGGACCAGAGCGTTACCAACCGCTTCGGCGGCAGCGGCATGGGGCTGAGCGCGGCAAACAGCATTATCAAACGCATGGGAGGAACGATTGCGGCAGAAAGCCGGAAGGGCGAAGGTTCCACTTTCACTGTCAGGCTGCCGCTTTTATCCGTCGGGGGAGATGCATGCGCCAATTGCGACGGATGTGTGCCCGATCAGAGCGAGATGTGCGCCAATTGCGCGGGCTGCCGACATGTCAGGGACGCCCTGCCGGCCGAACAGGAGACGGCTCCGTTGGTCAGCCTTGCAGGCAAACGCATTCTGATTGTGGAGGACATGGACCTCAACGCGGAAATCGTGGAGGATCTTCTGGATCTGGAGGATGCGGAGAGCGAGCGCGCCGAAAACGGATTGGAAGCCGTGAACAAGATGAAGTCGAGCACGCCGTGGTACTATGACGCGATTCTCATGGATCTGCGCATGCCGGTGATGGACGGGCTTGAGTCCGCGCGGCAGATCCGGGCAATGGAGCGCGAGGATGCACAGAACATCCCCATCCTTGCCCTGACGGCCAACACGTTTCCGAGTGACGTGGAGGCCACCAGGGCTGTGGGCATGAACGCGCACCTTGCCAAGCCTGTGGATGCGGAGCTGCTGTATGATACCTTGAAACAATGGATCTCGACTGCCCAAAAGAAGAAAGGAGGACTCTGTAATGATTGAATCGACCGCGATACAGAGGCCGAAACTTATCCTGGTCGTTGACGATCAGGAGATCAACCGTGATTCTCTGGGCTTTATCCTGGAAGACGATTATGAGGTCCTCTATGCCGAAAACGGCAAAGAGGCACTCGATCAGATATATGCGCACGCAGACGACATGTCGCTTATCCTGCTGGATCTCATGATGCCGGTCATGAACGGCTTTGAGGTGATGGAGCGGGTCCGCAGTGACGAGCGTCTTAGTCACATTCCCATCATCGTGCTGACCGCCGAAAAGACTGCCGAGCTGCAGGCTCTGCAGATGGGCGCGGCGGATTTTATCACCAAACCCTTTGACGTGCCTGAGATCATCCTGGCCCGCGTGGGCAGAATCATTGAGCTCAGTGAGGGCCGTCAGCTCATCTCCGCGGCCGAGCATGACAAACTTACCATGCTCTACAGCCGCAACTTCTTCTTTGAATACGCAAACCGCCTCTTCCAGTACCATCCTGAACTGCATCTTGACGCGGTCGTCATGAATATCGAGCAGTTCCATACCATCAACGCCCTCAACGGCCGTGACTTCGGCGACGATGTGCTGCGGCTGATCGGCAATGAGATCCGCGCGTTTCTGGCCGAGACCCAGGGCATTGCCGGCCGCTATGAGGCGGACCGCTTTGATATCTACTGTGTGCACCAGCCGGACTACCATGTCCTGCTGAATCGCTTCCAGGACAAGGTCAACGCCTTTTCCCAGGCTGCGAACATCCATCTGCGTATGGGTGTAAAGCCCTGGCACGAAGCTGTGGAGCCGGTTCTGCTCTTCGACCAGGCGTGGGCTGCCTGCAGCATGGCGCGCGGCGACTATCAGAACCCGCTCATGATCTATGACGAGAACATGCACATGCGGGAAATGCTCGACCGCCGCCTGCTCAACGACCTGCGCCCCGCGGTGGAGGAACGGCAGTTCCAGGTTTATTATCAGCCCAAGTACAACATCCAGGTCGATCCGCCCCGCCTTTCCAGCGCCGAGGCGCTCATCCGCTGGAAGCATCCCGAATTCGGCATGATCTCCCCGGGTCAGTTTGTCCCGCTTTTTGAGGGCAACGGTCTCATCGGCGTGGTGGACAATTTCGTCTGGGAGGAGGCGGCCCGTCAGATCGCGCAGTGGAAGGAGAAATATAACTTTACGCTGCCGGTGTCGGTCAACCTCTCGCGCTCCGATGTGTTTGATCCTACCCTCATCGACAGACTGATCCATTTGGTAGAAGACAACGGCCTGAGCTTTAAGAATATCAAGCTTGAGGTCACGGAGTCTGCCTATACTGACGACGCAAAGCTCGTGCTGGACGTGATCCGCCGTCTGCGCGGTCACGGCTTTGAGATTGAGATGGACGACTTCGGCTCCGGCTATTCCTCACTGAACATGCTGTCGGACATGCCGATCGACGTTTTGAAGATGGACATGAAGTTTGTCCGCAACATCGAAAACAGCGAGACCGACCGCCGCCTTGTGACTCTTATCCTGGATATCGCCCGCTACCTTAAGGTCTCGGTCGTGGCCGAGGGCGTGGAGACCGCCGGACAGCTTGAAATCCTGCGTGAGGGCAAGTGCGACCTGGTGCAGGGCTATTACTTCTCGCGCCCGCTGCCGAGTGCGGATTTTGAAAAACTGATCGAGAAAGAGATTGCCATAGAAAGGAACTGATTCAAATGACACTGCAGGAACTTTACCGGGAGATGGACGGTGACTACGCACAGGCGCTGCGCGTGCTGCACATTGAAAAGCTGATAGATAAGCATATCCGCAAGTTCCCCAAAAACGCTGTGCTGAACACCCTGTTTGAGGCCGGTGAGAGTCTCGACGCGACAGCGCTTTTCGAGGCGGGCCACGCGATCAAGGGCATCAGCGCCAATCTCGGACTGACTGTGATTTCGGACATGGCCTCCGAGATCACGGAAGAGTTTCGCCCCGGCAACACCCGCAAGCTTAGCGACGATGAGGTCAGGGCAAAAGTCGCAAGTCTGAAGGCTCAGTTTGACAAGGCGGCAGACGCGATCGCACGCTACGAACAGGCGTGATCTTTCATCGGACAAGGAGTACGGCGGACATGAATCAAGAAGCTGTAAGTCATGACAAACGGCTGGGTTGTACATACCTGACCCCGCTCGGCGCCTGGGCACTTGCCTTCGGCTGTGCTGTGGGCTGGGGTGCCTTTGTCATGCCCGGCAACACCTTCCTCCCAATCGCAGGCCCGATTGGTACGGCGCTCGGCCTTGCGCTGGGCTCTGCCGTGATGCTGCTGCTCGCGGCAAACTACCATTTTCTGATGAACCGCTTTCCCGGCTGCGGCGGCGCGTATACCTTTACCAAGCGCTGCTTCGGCTATGATCACGGGTTTGTTGCTTCGTGGTTTCTGATCCTCACCTATATAGCCATCATCTGGGCCAATGCTACGGCTCTGCCGCTGATTGCGCGCGCGCTTCTTGGCCCGACCTTTCAGTTCGGTTTCCATTACGTGATCGCCGGCTTCCAGGTGTACATGGGGGAGATCCTCCTGGCAGTGAGCTCTCTTATGATCGCTGCTGTGATCTGCCTGAATAAGAAGCTCGCCGAGAAGACCCAGATCGTGATGGCGGTGCTGCTCTTCGGCGCTGTGACAGCCTGCTTTGCCTTTGCCCGCAGCGGAGTTCGCCATGACGCCTTTACCCCCGCCTTTGCCGCGGCTAACGACAGCTTCGGCGGCACGCTTACCATTTTTGCCCTTACGCCGTGGGCCTTCGTCGGCTTTGAATCCATCTCTCATTCCACGGAGGAGACCAAGTTCCCGCTCAAGCGATCCTTCGGGATCCTGGCTGCTGCGGTCGTAACGTCGGGTCTTGCCTACATCCTGCTGGCATTGCTTGCTGTGACAGCGCTGCCGGAGGGCTGCGGAAGCTGGATCGACTATGTTGCCTCTCTCGGGGAGCGTTCGGGCATCGTTTCCCTGCCTACCTTTTATGCCGCGTACAGCGCCATGGGCAATTTGGGCGTGACCATTCTGGGCGCTGCGGCCCTGTGCGGGATTTTTACCGGCCTGATCGGCAATTATATCGCCCTCAGCCGCCTTATAAAATCCATCTCAGACGATGGGATGCTTCCCAGCTGGTTCGGAGAAACGGACAAAAACTGTGTTCCGCGCCATGCGATCATTGTCATCCTGCTGGTGTCCGTGGCGCTGCCTTTCTTTGGGAGGACTGCAATCAGCTGGATCGTGGATGTCACCACCGTCGGCGCAACCATCGCCTATGCCTATACTTCCGCTGCCGCACTGAAGCAGGCCCACAAGGAGGTAAACAGCCTCTATACCGCGACGGGCTGCCTGGGCTTCGCGGCGTCTATGATCTTCGCGCTGATATTCCTCATCCCAAACATGACGAGCGTGAAGACGCTTTCCATGGAGTCCTATTTCATCCTCGCTGCCTGGGGCATCCTGGGCCTGATGTTCTTCCGCTGGGTGTTCCGCCGGGATACCGAGCGGCGTTTCGGGCGGTCGGTCGTGGTGTGGGTCGTACTGCTGGCGCTGATTATCTATGCCTCCGGCGTCTGGACCACCCAGGAGACCGATAAGGCCATCGACAATACCGTTGCGCCGATCCAGAGCTACTATACGGATAAATTCCTGGACGCGGGCATGTCCGCAGACGCCGAGCCGGGCGCGGACTATATGCGCGAAGTCCTGGAAAAAGCCAAGGCCGCCCATGCCGTAAGCGACACGGTTCAGGTGGTGCTCATCATCTTCGCGCTGATGATCCTCTTTGACATCTATCGTCAGATCCAGAAACGCGAAAAGCAGATCGAAGTGGAAAAGGCCATTGCCGAGGACGCAAGCCGCGCCAAGACAAGCTTCCTGTCCAACATGAGCCACGAGATCCGTACCCCCATGAACGCCATCATCGGCCTGGACAACATCGCGCTTCGAAACCCGAACCTCCAGCCCCAGACGAGGGAGCAGCTTGAGAAGATCGGCGCCAGTGCCAGGCACATGCTCGGCCTTATCAACGACATCCTCGACATGAGCCGCATCGAGTCGGGCCGTATGGTGCTGAAAAACGAGGAGTTTTCCTTCCGTGAGTTTCTCGATCAGGTCAATATCATCATCAACGGTCAGTGCCAGGACAAGGGCCTGCACTATGAATGTCAGATCATCGGCCAGATTTCGGACTTCTATTATGGCGACGATATGAAACTCAAGCAGGTGCTCATCAATATCCTCGGCAACTCCGTCAAGTTTACCGATGTGCCGGGCAACGTGATGTTGAGCGTTGAGCAGATCGCGCGGCTGGGGGATGTCTGCACGATGCGCTTTGTCATGCGCGACACCGGCATCGGCATGGACAAGGCCTTTATTCCGAAGCTCTTTGAGGCCTTCTCCCAGGAGGACGCCACCACCACCAACCGGTATGGCGGCAGCGGTCTCGGCATGGCTATCACCAAGAACTTCGTGGAGATGATGAACGGCCAGATCCATGTGGACAGTGAAAAGGGCGTCGGCTCCGTGTTCACCGTGACTGTGGATCTGAAAGCCTCCGAGCGCAAGGTCGAGATCGGGCAGGAGATCACCCTGCCGGAGAATCTGCGCACCCTCGTCGTGGATGATGACGAGATCGCAAGCGAGCATGCCCGTATCGTCCTGCAGTCGATTAACATCGAAGCGGACATCGTGTCAAGCGGCAACGAAGCGCTTGGGCGTCTGCGCTCGGCGCGCGAACAGGGCCGCGCCTACGATCTGCTGCTGACGGATTACCGCATGCCCGGGATGAGCGGACTGGAGCTTACGCGCGCGGTCAGGCGCATTGACAACGGCGAGACCGCCATCATCGTGCTCACAGGCTACAACTGGGACATCATCGATGAAGAAGCCCGGGAGGACGGTGTGGACGGCATCATTGCCAAGCCCCTGTTTGCCGACAGCCTCCTGCAGCAGATCCACACTGTGCTGCTCAACAGAATGGGGGTCGAGGTCCCGCAGGCGCAGGCCGAGCCGGAGAACAAGCTCGCCGGGTACCGCATCCTGATCGTGGAGGATGTGGAGCAGAATGCCGAGATCCTGCAGGATCTGCTGGAAATCGAAGACATGGAGACCGAGCATGCCGAAAACGGCGCCGTGGCTTTGCAGATGTTTTCCGAGCATCCCCCCCGGTACTATGACGCGATATTGATGGATATGCGCATGCCGGTCATGGACGGCCTGACCGCCACCCGCGAGATCCGCGCCCTCGAACGGCCGGATGCCGGACAGATCCCGATCATCGCCATGACGGCCAACGTCTTTGACGAGGATGTGGAGAGCACCCGTCAGGCGGGCATGAACGCCCACCTGGGCAAGCCCATCGAGCCGGAGCGCCTGTATGCCACACTCGCAAAGCTGATTGCGGAATCCAAATAATACTACTTTCAAATAAGAAGCTTTAAAAAGGATTGCGAGGCAGAATTGCGCCAGACGAGGCGAAGACCGCCGAGCATAATGGAGATATATGGTCAAGGGCTTCAACGAAGTATGGCACAATTCTGGCCGCAAGAATTTAAAGATTTCTATTTGAAAGTAGTATAAAGTATCAAACAAGGAAAAGAGGCGCTGCCCCGGAAAGAAATCCGGAGCAGCGCCTCGTTCATATCATTTGAGCTCATCCACATAGCGGGCCCGCTCACCGCCGATAAACTTCGGCCGCGTCCTGGCACACACCAGGTTTGCCATCCCGATCGTTTTCACGCTCAGCCGCAGCGGCACCGCCACCTCGCGCAGGTGCATGCCGATCAGCGTGTCACCGATGTCCATCCCCGCGTGCGCCCGGATGTGCTCGACAGCGACCGGCTGCTCCATGCGCTCCCAGACCGTCGTGGCGAAGGAGCCGCCGGCATGCGCCCAGGGCCGGACATTCACCGGCTCATAGCCAAATTTTTCGGCGGTACTGCGCTCCACGACCAAGGCGCGGTTGAGGTGCTCGCAGCACTGGGCCGCCAGAAGGATCCCGTGCTCGCACAGAAGGGGGGCGATCCCCGTATATACGGCTTCCGCTGCCTCCATGCTGGAACCCTTGCCGATCCGCTCACCGACAATCTCACTGGAAGAGCAGCCGATGACCAGCAGATCCCCGGCACGGATCCCCGCACGCTCAATCAGCTCTGTGACCGCAAGCGCCGCCTGCTGTCTGATATCGTCCATCATGTTTCTTCGTCTCCTTCATTTCAATTCTGTCGGCACAGTGAAGTGCCCGTCACAATATTCTGTTCTGTAAACCGCACAGTTGCCGATATATCTTGACCACCAGGCACCGCCGGAATCCGGTGTCAGGTATTCCAGCAGGCCCTTCAGGGCAATGGCGTGGGTGGAGATCAGAATGTTTTCCTCCGTCCTGCAGCGGTCTTCCAGAAACGCGCCCGCCCTGCGCACGACGCTCTCAAGCGCCTCCATGCCCGCAGGGGCCGGATTGCGGACAAAGTCGCTGAAGAAAGTGATGACCTCCGGCGGGAGTCTTGTGAGATCTGCACCCTCATAGGGACCGTAATCCATTTCGATCAGCCTGTCGTCCACAAGCGCTTCCATGCCTGGTGCGATGATCCCGGCGGTTTGAAGGGCCCTGACGAGGGGACTGGAATAGACGGCGGAGAAGGGGATGCCCCGAAGCCTCACCGCCGCGTCCTCAGCTTGGGCGATGCCCGTTTCGTTCAGTGGAAAGTCGCTTCGCCCCTGCAGCACCTGGCGGCTGTTCAGTTCTGTCTGCCCGTGGCGTATCATATAGATCAAAGACCGACCCTCCCGTATAGTACTTCAATATGATTCTATCATACCAGCCTGAACGTGCGGATATACTTTTCCGCTTCTGCGCCGCTGGCCAGGTAGCGGATCAGAATCTCGGCGCAGGCGTGGCTGTCGCTGTCGGCCCGGTGGTGATTGAGGCAGATGCCGTAGTAGTCGCACATGTCGTTGAGCTTGTGGCTGATCCCGGGCAGCAGGCTTCGCCCCATGGTCACGGTGCACAGCCCTTTTGCCGAGTCTTTCCAGTCAATGCCGTAATCGCACAGGCAGTGCCGCAGAACACCCATGTCAAAGCTCGCGTTGTGCGCGGCGAGGATGCCGGAAGACATGAGCGGCTCGATCCTGGGCCAGAGCTCCGGAAAGGTCGGCGCATCGGCGACAGACTCCTCGCTGATGCCGGTGAGCCTGGTGTTGAACCAGTCAAAGGGCTGCTCCGGATCGACCAGCGAATAAAATTCCTCTGTGATCTGTCCGTCCTCGACCACGCTGATGCCGATGGCGCTCATGCGGTTGTTGTAACGGTTCGGTGTTTCCACATCAAAAGCTATGTATCTCATTTGATCCTTCTCATTTCTGAAACAGGTATCACCTTTTACGGAATATTCATAATTATATGTCGGCGCGTCGGAAAAGACAAGACCTTTGTAAAATGCCGTTTTGCGCGCCATATTCAGTTTCTTTTATGTAATCAAATTACATTAAATGTAATCTTTTTGTGATTGCATGGGCGGGGCAGAAGATTTATAATACTTGACAGGTAAACATAATTCAGTTACTTTTTATATCTGCTGTCCAGACCGGGAGCAAACCGTCTGCGGCAGACAGCACATCGGTAAAAGGAAATGAAAACACTCAAGGAACACAATTTCATACTGCGACTGGGATGCGGCCTGCTTGCGGCGGTGCTCTGTCTTGCGCCTGCCCAGTATGCTGCGTATGCCCAGGAGGAGATCCTGCTTGAAGAGGGGCCCCATGTCCATACGGACAGCTGCTACAGCATCGGCAATCATCTTGTCTGTGAACTGGAAGAGGGGCCGGGCCACCACCATACCGACGCCTGCTGGGGCAGAGTGCGCGGGGAACTCTGGTGCACGAACAACACCGGCAGTCATATCCATACGGATGAGTGCTATGCCTGGACCACGGAACTTCTCTGCGGCCTGGAGGAAGGGGAGGGCGCCCACACCCACACGGAAGACTGCTATGAGCAGGAGCGGGTGCTGATCTGCAATCAGGGAGAGAGCGTGATCTATGAAGAGCCGCAGATCCTGGAAGAGAGCGAAGAAGAAATCCTGCTCGAAGAGGTCCTGCTTGAAGAGCCCCAGCCCGTATCCACGCCCACGCCCACACCCACCATGAATCCGGGCAGCGGCGTCGTTTCTCTCCTGCAATACGAACGTGAACTGAGCTTTGCCGAAAAGAGCGACCCGACTGCCGACCTTGAGGATGAGGTGGACTGGTGGCGCATGTTTGCCGATATGCCCCTCACCGGTATCTGGGCGGAGGATCTGCTCCGCGTGGCGGAGAGCCAGCTCGGTTACACCGAGAGCGAGAAGAACTACGTGGAGGAGGAGCCCGGGAATCCCAAGGGCTATACCCGCTACGGCGCCTGGTACGGCATCCCTTACGGCGACTGGTGCGCAATGTTCGTTTCCTTCTGCATGTATTATGCCGGTATCCCGGAGAACTACGTGCCGTACAACTGCCACTGCAACGAGTGGATCCGGGAGCTGCGTGACCGGGGCTTTTACCACAGTTGGGATGAGGGCTATGATCCCAAGCCCGGCGACTTCGTCTTCTTCGACTTTGACATGGACGAGAAGGCCGAACACATGGGCATCATCCGCGATGTGGACCTGGAAAAGGGCTGGCTCTATACCATTGAGGGCAACCGTTACGACTATGTGGAGGAATTCGTGCTGACGATGGACGACTATGCCATCATCGGCTATTGCGAACTGCCGGAAAACCCTGCCTATGACCCCCTGAACCCCGGCTTCGTGCGCCGCAACGGCGAGGTTGAGATCCCGCCCGAGACACCGGCACCCACGCCCCCGAACTGGGACAGCGTTATGGACGCGGCCGCCGGCATCAAGGGCATAAGCATTGCTCCCGTCATCGAGACTTCGTGGGTCACGTACTGATCAAAAAAAGAAGAACGGAGAGACCGCCGCAAAGGAAAAAGCTTGCGGCGGCCTCATCATATCGACGATGAAGTATTATGTTTTATCCGACACACACGGTTTCTATTCGCTGATGCAGCGTACCCTCCTTGACGCCGGGTATTTCGATGACCGGGAGGAGAAAAAGCTTATTCT
>Ga0310691_10002470_pt1 | contig 24592 bp, 18 predicted proteins | sample 176DNAGHGlowgp2_FD_203887 | JGI IMG/M metagenome (GOLD analysis project Ga0310691, IMG submission 203887) | Sheep rumen microbial communities from Palmerston North, Manawatu-Wanganui, New Zealand - 1766 DNA GHGlow gp2 (v2) (version 2) | ecosystem: Host-associated > Mammals > Digestive system >...
GTGGACCATTTGTCACAAAATGGTCCACAAACCCCGTCCCCGGGTACCACCCACTTCTTTCAATATATCATCTAAGCATAAACTGGTTGATAAGTCTGTTGAGATCTTCTGACTGCTCTGTAAGGGTAATCGATACATTACTTGATTCCTGAGCAGTCTCCGAATTGCTCTGAATAACATTGGAAATCTGGTCAATTCCTTCATTGATCTCGGACATACTCTGTGCCTGATTCTCTGCCATCTCTCCTGTCTCTTCGATCATTGCTGTAATCTCTTCAACAGAATTCTGCATGTTTGTAAGAGCCTCTGTTGTTTCACCAACTACATCATTACCGTTTCTAATCTCTTCCATCGTATCCTGGATGAGCTGATGAGTATTCTTGGCAGCTTCAGAACTCTGAGAAGCAAGTGCACTGATTTCCTCTGCAACAACCGCAAATCCTTTTCCGCTCTCGCCTGCTCTTGCAGCTTCTATGGAAGCATTAAGGGCAAGGAGCTGAGTCTGTTTTGCTATAGACTCGATGGTATTTGTTACCTGTTCGATCTCATTAGACGCCTCGGTGATCCTTGTCATGGCGTCTGTTACAAGATGCATCTTTCTTGCACTTGTATCCGCATCTTCGCGAACCCTGTTCGCCATCTTCATAGATTTCTCAGCTGTGGCAGCCATGTTCTTTGTCTGCTCTGTAACTGTATTAACAGATGCTGTAAGTTCCTCAACAGCGGCAGCCTGATCAGTTGCACCCTCGGCAAGTTCTGTAGCGCCTCTGCTCATTCCACTTGCACCTTCCGATACATGACTGGATGATTCTTTTACGTGAAGAAGCGTATCTGAAAGAGCACTTGTGATATCATTGAGTGCTTCACTTATTGGAGCATAATCTTCTTTATAAAGCTCGGGATGAAGAGTTCCCTGTGTGAAGTCTCCATCAGCAACATTTTTCAGTGTATCTCTTATATCAAGAATGATCTTCCCAGTTGCCGCAGTCGAATCATTCAAATCCTTGGCAAGTTCACCAAGTTCATCCTCTGACTCATAATCAATCGTAATATCAAGTATGCCTTTTGCCATATCATCTGCAGCCTTGGTGATCTCCTTAACGGGCACAAGGATTGACTTCGACAGCTTTTTCTTTACATCCAGAATATAAACAAGGAGCAGTACCACCACGATCATTGTGATCACAGACATTACTGCAGCGAGGATAATGGAATTTACATAGGCTTTTTGGGCAAGCTCCGTTGAACTTGAAGAAACTGCTTTAAAGTCCTGAACCGCTACGTCTATTGAAGGATACAGTGTATCATTGAAATAATAGAAAATATCTTCAGAGGAAGATCCATCGGTAAACATGCTGCCAAGCGTTTTTCCATTAGCTTCTACAGTTTTCAAGTCCTGAGACACCGCATTTATAGCAGTAGTATCATCAACAACCTTGGACAGCGCAGCCAGGTTATCATCGAAATCTGCAAATTTGCTCATTGCTTTTTCAAGCTGTTCCTGCCTTATACCCTCATCCGGAGAAGACAGCGCCCACAAAAATGCCTTGGACAAAGCCTGAACGTCAATTCTGATCTCCGCCTGAATTGTATTCATGGTGTAATACTTTTTGTATATAGTCCTGATTGATAAAATGTTGGAAACAATCGTGATAGCCAAAATGGCAACCGCCACAACAGACATTATGATAATATGTCTGAATGTAGACTCAAATTTGTTCTGCACATTCATGTTGTGGATTTTCTTTTCATCTACGCTGATAATGTCTTTTATACTCATATCGTCATCTCCCTCACAAGATAAACATGTTTATGAAATCTAATATAATTGTACACACTACAATCGCTATTTTCATCACAATTATTACGTTTTTACATAAATTTAATAAATGCTTTACATGTATTATTGATTAGAAAAAGAATGTCGCTCGCGACATTCTCGCGCCGAGCGCGGTTGCAGAATGCAACATTTTCCTTTCGCGCGAGTGCGCATCCTCGCGGAGCGTTTTTATTGAATAGGAATTTCGGAGAAATTTCCTATTCAATAAAAACGCATATGCGCATCAAAAGTGGTGATAAACCCAAAAAGCAAACCACCATTTTAGTTATTTTGTAAAATGTGTTAGAATTCTATTTGTTCTAACCTGTTTAAGATTGGATCGCACTAGTACATCGTTTCTTAAATAACTAAGCCAAATTATGCAAGCGATGTGCTAACTGATCGGAGGTACTATGTCAGATTATGTTTTAAGCTGTTGCTCTACAGCAGATCTTACAAAAGAGCAGTTTGCAAAAAGAGATATAAAAGTTGTTAGTTTTCATTTTGAATTAGATGGAAAACAGTATTTGGATGATGGCGAATATCCCATCTCAGATTTCTATAAAGCCATGGCAGACGGTGCCATGACCAAGACATCTCAGGTAAATACAGAAGAATACATGAATCACTTCAGGCCATTTCTTGAGGAAGGCAAAGATATAATCCACCTGACACTAAGCTCAGGAATATCCGGCTCCATCAATTCAGCTAATATTGCTGCTGATACCTTAAGGGAAGAGTTCCCGGACAGAAAAATATACATTATCGACTCACGTGCAGCTTCCTCAGGCTACGGTCTGCTTATGCATGAAATTGCAGATAAAAGAGACGAGGGTCTTGGCATTGATGAGTTAAAAGACTATATTCTTGAAACCAGACTAAAGATTAATCACTGGTTCTTCACAACCGATCTTACTTATCTTGTGCGTGGAGGGCGTGTTTCCAAAGCCGCAGGATTCTTTGGCGGAGCACTGAAAATATGCCCTCTTCTTCATGTGGATTATGCAGGACGTCTTATCCCCAAGGCAAAGCTTAGAGGAAAATCTGCTGTTATTAAGGCCTGTGCAAAGAAAATGCTTGAATGTGCAGACGGCGGTGCATCCTACAACGGAAGATGCTATATCTCCCAGTCTGCATGCATGGAAGATGCAAACATGCTTATTGAAGAAGTTGAGAAGCTTATCCCTACCATGAAGGGAAAAATACAGGTCTACGATATAGGAACAACAATCGGTAGCCACACCGGCCCCGGAACAGTAGCTCTTTTCTTCATCGGAAAAGAAAGAACCGAAAATGATTAAAAAAATCCCTCAGCTGAGGGATTTTTTTAAATCATTTTTATTACTTAATGCTTTTTATTTCATTACGATGTTGCAGATCTTACCGGGAACATAGATTTCTTTTATGATGTTGCCGGTAAATTTGCCTGAAATAGCTTCTTTTGCCTTAGCAAGTACTGCATCCTTAGGATCATCCTTGCCAATTGTTATTGTGGCACGAACCTTTCCGTTAACCTGAACAGCAATCTCAATTGTGCTCTCAACAGTAAGTGCCTCATCATATTCAGGCCATGTCTGCTTATAAACTCTTCCTTCAAATCCAACAAGCTGCCAGAGTTCCTCAGTGATATGAGGTGCAACAGGGTTAAGCAAGATAAGAAGTGTCTTATACTCAGCCTTTGTTACGGCATTCTTTTTATAGAAATCATTTATAAGTGACATCATAGCTGCTATAGCTGTGTTGTATTTAAGGTTCTCAAAGTCTGAGCTTACCTTCTTGATCGTTCTGTGCATCTCAGCCTTAAGATCATCTGAATACTCATCTCCGTCTACTATAAGATCCTGGAGCTTCCATACTCTCTCAAGGAATCTGCGGCAGCCCTTTACACCGTCTTCAGACCATGAAGCTGCAAGATCAAATGCACCGATGAACATCTCGTAAGTACGAAGAGTATCTGCACCGTAATCCTCAACGATATCATCGGGGTTAACTACGTTACCACGGGATTTACTCATCTTCTCGCCGTTTTCACCAAGGATCATACCGTGGCTTGTACGCTTCTTATAAGGCTCTGTTGTAGGTACTACGCCCTGATCATAAAGGAACTTATGCCAGAATCTTGAGTAAAGAAGGTGAAGTGTTGTATGCTCCATACCTCCATTGTACCAGTCAACAGGAAGCCAGTATTTAAGTGCTTCCTTGCTTGCAAGTGCGTTTTCGTTGGTAGGATCTGTATATCTGAGGTAATACCATGAAGATCCTGCCCACTGAGGCATTGTATCTGTTTCTCTCTTAGCGGGTCCTCCGCAGCAAGGACATGTTGTATTTACCCAGTCTGTCATAGCAGCAAGCGGAGACTCACCGTTGTCTGTGGGCTCGTAGCTCTCAACCTCAGGTAACAGAAGCGGAAGCTCTGACTCATCTATCGGCACATATCCGCACTTAGGACACTCAACGATTGGAATAGGCTCACCCCAATAACGCTGACGTGAGAATACCCAGTCACGAAGCTTGTAGTTAACCTTGGCATGACCAATCTTCTTCTCACCAAGGAACTCGATCATCTTTGCCTTAGCATCGCTTACAGATAAACCATTTAAGAAATCTGAATTAATAAGTACGCCTGTAGCTACATCAGTAAATGCCGCTTCATTAACGTCAACTTCCTCTCCATCCTTTGCAACGACCTGGATGATGGGAAGGTTAAATTTCTTTGCAAACTCCCAGTCTCTGTCATCATGTGCGGGAACGGCCATGATAGCACCTGTACCATAGCTCATAAGTACATAATCTGATACCCAGATCGGAATCTCTTTTCCGTTTACGGGATTTATTGCACAGAGGCCGTCAATCTGAACACCTGTCTTGTCTTTTGCAAGCTCAGCTCTCTCGAAATCAGACTTCTTGGAAGCTTCTTCGCGGTACTTTTCAATATCTGACCAGTTTGCGATCCTCTCCTTATACTTATCAAGGTAAGGATGCTCAGGTGAAACAACCATATATGTTGCACCAAACAATGTATCGCAACGTGTTGTATATACAGTAAGGACATCATCTGTATCCTTTATTGCAAAATCAACTTCCGCACCTGTACTTCTGCCAATCCAGTTCTTCTGTGAAACCTTGACTCTCTCGATATAGTCAACGTCGTCAAGACCATCAATAAGCTTATCAGCATACTCTGTGATCTTGAGCATCCACTCGCTCTTAACCTTGCGGACAACCTCAGAGCCGCATCTCTCACAAACGCCGTTAACAACTTCTTCATTTGCAAGACCTACTTTACATGAGGTACACCAGTTGATAGGCATTTCCTTTTTATATGCAAGACCTGCCTTAAACAGCTTTAAAAAGATCCACTGTGTCCACTTGTAGTATCCGGGATCTGTTGTATTGATCTCTCTGTCCCAATCAAAAGAATAGCCAAGAGAATGAAGCTGTCCCTTAAATTTCTTTACGTTATTTGCTGTTACGATCTTGGGATGAATATGATTCTTAATAGCAAAGTTCTCAGTCGGAAGACCGAAAGCATCCCAACCCATAGGATAAAGAACGTTATATCCCTGCATCCTGCGCTTACGTGCAACAATATCAAGTGCAGTATACGGACGGGGATGTCCTACATGAAGTCCCTGTCCTGAAGGATATGGGAACTCAACCAGAGCATAAAACTTGGGCTTTGAATAGTCATTGCTTGCAGCAAATGCCTTCTCGTCGTCCCAGATTTTCTGCCATTTCTGTTCAACTTCTTTGTGATTGTATAACTTTGACATCTGATTACCTCTTTTTTATTAAAATATCTGCAAAATGCGAAAACACTACAGATTAATTCATAAAATAACCGTTCAAAATTTTACCATATAAAAAAGTCACATTCAAGCGCCCTAAAAAGGGCTCCATGCCGAATATTGCAGAACAAAACCGCAACTGCCGGCAAAGAGCCCCTTAAATACGATACTTATATCAGCTTTTCTTTACAAAATACTTTTTAAGATTATCTATCGGTGCGGGCTTTGCGTAATGATAACCCTGAATGTAATCAAAACCTCTTTCTAAGCTGTATTTCTTTTGAGTTTCATCTTCGACACCCTCGACAAGTGTGATAAATCCGTTCTTTTTGAACATATCTATCATAAATGTAATGATATCATCCACTCTCTTATCTTCTATAGATTTATACAAAAGGGATTTGTCGAACTTGATCGTCTGAACAGGAACGTCAAGTACTCTCTCCAGATTGGAATAGCCTGTTCCGAAATCATCCATATATAGCTGTATACCTTCTCTGTTTAACCTGTCCATATTATGCCTTACAGCATCATAGTTTTCTGCCATCATTGTTTCAGTAAGCTCAAGTCTTATCATCTTCTGATCGATCTTATAGCTGTGGATTATGTCCATTATCTCCCTGTGAAAATGCTTATCGACAAAATCCATTGTGGAGCAGTTGATCGTAACCGCATCAAAATCGTAGTCCCTCGCAAGTTCTTCTACCGCCTTGCATACCTTATGCATCATTATGACTGTGAGCGCATGGATACAGCCTTCTTTTTCCGCAATTTTTATAAACTGATCCGGCGGGATCATCTTTCCGTCAATTTCAAGTCTCATGAGAGCTTCAGCCGACCTGAAAGAATTATTGTCAACACTGTATATAGGCTGTGCATAACACAGTATCCTTTCATCATCCGGATTCATAGTGGCTCTGATATCATTTAATGCCTGTTCGATCTTATATGTCTCATCAAACTCTCTAAAATCGGCTCCCTTGGCAAAATAGTATACATTTTCTCCATCCTTAGAATATTTTATTCTAAGATAGTGCATAAAGGACTGTGTCCATTTATTTCCAAAAGTTCCAAATCTTTTGCTGTCACCGCACACTCCCAGGAAATAATGAAGTTGTTCAACAGTATTGTCGCAGAACTTATCAAGTATATCCCTTATAAGCTCTGCATAATTTTCAGCATCGGAGCGTTCTTTCACTTCAAAGATAGCAAGAAATGTACCGTAATTCACTCTGTAAAGATATATCCTCTTTGAGAGTCTCTCTATAGCTCTGCATAGATCGGCCAGCATAACGGAAATAGCATTATAGTCATGCGTTGAACTCGAATCTATGATCTGCGGAAAATCAAAATAAGCCAGATAAAAAGTTTTCTTTGACTTAAGATTGCGCAGAAATCTGCTCTCCATAGCATTTATATTCTGCGAACCGGTTATTTCATCATAAGGATTGGAGTGAAACAAAAGATAAAATGAAAAGAGTGGAACCACATAAGTAATCGCGCTGAAAATCATATGTCTTGACTGCATCTGCAATATCAGAACGATTATCACGATAGGAGCCGTGATAAACACTCCTCTTTTTATAACTCTTGAAATATCACTTCTTCTGAAAAAGACAATGACCATACATACCAGGGCGCAAAGAATCCCTGCCGTACAGTAGAATCTGGTAAAATGAGTGATGTCAACACCATCGCTTCTTACATAGAAAAAGAGCTTAAGAAGAATACTTCTCACCGCACCAATGATATAGACCATTGTTATTACTATATATATTGCAGCTGTTACAGTCCTCTTTTTTATTTTCTTTTCGCTAAGAAGAACAATATAGTTAAAGATATCTATAAGAATTATCGCATAAAGAGTAAGAAAGATTGCAATAAGAGCAGTAAACACATTTCTATCATATAGTTCCTCTACGTTACCGGCTATCCTTGCTATTGCAATCTGCACTATTGTTGCCGCAACTGACAGGATCGCACCTGAATAAAGGAAAATGAATGCCTTTGTTTTCTTCGGTTTAGATACGATCATAAAAATCAGAAGCAAAACTGATAGTCCAAGACCTGCATATTCTCCGAATAAATCATATTTAAAAACATGACGCATATTGGAAAAGAACATAGTTATCCCTCTCATTTAAACACTTTTCTAGAATCATCCTATCACACATGTATCAAAACCAATTAAAGAAACCCTTAAAAAAGCATAAAAAAGCGCTATCCCACCAAAATGAGATAGCGCTTTGTTCTTTATAGAGTATTATCAGTCTTCGGTATTGTTTTCCTTTACCTTTTCTGCTCTTGCAGCCACTTCCTTCTGCTGGATATCGCCTGGTGCCTGCTCATATCTTGCAAAGCTGTATTCATAATCGCCTGCACCGCCGGTCATTGAACGAAGCGTTGTGCAATATCCATAAAGTTCCATCATCGGAACATCAGCCTCAATGATCTGCTTTCCGTTTCCTGTAGGATTCATTCCAAGTACGCGACCACGTCTCTTATTGAGATCACCCATTACATCACCTGTAAATGAATCAGGCACTGTAACCTTAAGAGATGCTATAGGCTCTAAAAGAACGGGTGTAGCTTCAAGGAATCCCTTCTTGAAAGCTCCGCTTGCAGCAACCTTGAATGCCATTTCGGATGAATCAACCGGATGATATGATCCATCATATAAAACAGCTTTAACACCAACTACGGGATATGCAGCAAGAGGTCCTCTCTGGCAGCACTCTGCGATTCCTTTTTCTACAGCAGGGAAGTAATTCTTGGGAACAGCTCCGCCTACAACTTCCTGCTCAAATACATAAGGCTTAGAATCATCATAAGAAGGTTCAAAACGCATCTTTACGTGACCATACTGACCATGTCCGCCTGTCTGCTTCTTGTACTTGTATTCAACATCGGAGTTCTTTCTAATTGTCTCTCTGAAAGCTACCTTCGGCTTGTCAAGTTCGATACCAACCTTGTACTCATTAAGGAGCTTACTTACTGCAATTTCAAGATGCATATCGCCCATACCATAGATGAGTGTCTGATGGTTTTCAGCATCATTTACAACCTTAAGTGTAGCATCCTCTGCAGAAAGCTTAGCAAGTGACTGAGCAATCTTATCGATATCAGCCTTATTCTTTGCCTTGTATCTCATGTAGGTATAAGGCTGTGAAATATCCATCTTTGCATACTGTACAGGATTTGCCTTGGTTGAAAGAGTATCTCCTGTACTGATGTCGAGCTTCTGAAGAGCACCGAAATCACCTGCATGAAGCTCGGGAACTTCGATAGTCTTGTTGCCCTGCATTACATAGATCTTACCGATCTTAAGCTCTGAATCCTTATTGGAATCATACATGAGATCATCTGTCTTAAGGACACCTGAGCGAACCTTGATCATTGAATATTTACCAATGAAAGGATCCATCATTGTCTTAAATACAAAAGCTGTCTTTGGCTTTGAGAAGTCGAAGTTTGCTTCGAATATCTCATTTGTCTTCATATTGATACCTGCCATCTTCCTGTTTTCAGGAGCGGGCATGTATTTAACAATATCATCAAGAAGTGTGTAAACACCCTGAGCAAGGATACTTGATCCCATCTCGATAGGAACGATCGAGCCTTCGCACACGTTGTTTCTAAGAGCAGCTCTTATCTCCTGTTCTGAGAATGTATCGCCACTGAAGTATCTGTCCATGAACTCTTCACTGGTCTCAGCTACAGCTTCCATAAGAGTGTCACGATACTGCTTTAAGTACTCAACGTTGTACTCGGGAACTTCACACTCGATAGCATCCTTGCCTTCCCATCGGAAGCCCTTTTCCTGGATAACATTAACGTATCCGACAAACTTCTCATTTTCACGTGTAGGAAGGTTGAAAGGTGCGATCTTCTTACCATATTTGTCAACGAGGTCCTGAACAACCTGTCTGTAAGAAGCATCATCGATATCCATATCTGATACAAAGATCATTCTCGGAATATTATATTTTTCGCACAGTTCCCATGCTCTGTCTGTACCTACTTCAACACCTGCCTTACCTGATACAACGATAATAGCTGCATCGGCAACGCTTATTGCTTCCTCTACTTCTCCGACGAAATCGAAGAATCCGGGAGCATCAAGAACATTGATCTTGTGATCATCCCACTCAAGCGCGATATTTGTCGTACTGATTGAAAACTGTCTCTTCTGCTCTTCCTTATCGAAATCACTTACGGTATTTCCGTCAGCCACTTTTCCCATTCTGGATGTAATTCCGGAAAGATATGCCATTGCCTCTGCAAGAGATGTCTTTCCTGCTCCTCCATGACCCAGAAGTACCACGTTACGAATTTTGTCAGTTGTGTAAACCTTCATTATGTCATCCTCCAGTAATTAAATTTTTGGGTAAATATACATGAGACATGTTTAGAATTCCCCCAAACCCTATGACAATATTCTACTAAAATTGTGCATACAATACAAGTAATTCAGTTAAATTTGCACAATCGATGCAACAAATTTGATGTTTTATGTTAAAAGTACTTATATCGCATTGTCTTTCACACTTTAACGTGGTATAGTAGCTATGATCAGGTAAATATTGACATGTTTTAATAATTACCAAATCAATACAAAAAACAAACAAGGACATAAAAATTATGGACACAAAAAATCTGGTTTGCGGATTCATCGGACTGGGACTCATCGGCGGCTCAATGGCCCGCGCCCTTAAAGAAAAGGCGCCTGAAATATACATAAAATCGTATACACCTCACCCCGAAACATCTCTCAAAGCAAAGGAAGATGGTGTCGTAAATGAGGCTGTAGATAAGATAGATGATAGATTTTCAGATTGCGACTACATCTTTTTATGCGCACCAATTGAACGCAATAACGATAACCTTATTGCACTAAAACCATATCTTAATAAGAAGACAACACTTACTGATATCGGTTCCGTTAAAACAAGTATTCACGAACATGTAAAAGAGCTGGGACTTGAAGATCAGTTCATCGGCGGTCATCCAATGGCCGGCACAGAGAGGATCGGTTATATCAATTCAAAGGCATCGATACTTGAAAATGCCTACTATATATTAACCAAGACAGATAGCACCTCCGCAGACAGGCTTGAAAACTACAGACAGCTTGTGGAGCTTATGGGCGCAACTCCTTTGATAGTCCCCTACTCAAGGCATGACTATATCACTGCCGCAATAAGCCACGTTCCGCATGTTATAAGCGGATGCCTCGTCAATCTGGTTCATGACAGTGATGAAAGTGACGGTCTAATGAAAACTATTGCAGCAGGTGGATTCAAGGATATAACAAGAATATCCTCATCTTCTCCTGACATGCTTCAGCAGATCTGCCTTACGAATCATAAAAATATTTCAACACTTCTGGAAAAATACATAGATTATCTTTGCAGAATGAAAGAAGTAATAGATAATACAGATGGTGAAGCTCTCATGGATTTCTTTTCAAATGCAAGATCCTACAGAGACTCATTTAATGACGTAAGAAGCGGCCCGATACAAAAGACCTATATCATCCGCGTGGACATTGCGGACGAACCCGGCAACATTGCATCAGTTGCTACTCTTTTATCTGTCAATGGAATCAATATCAAGAATATCGGTATCGTTCATAACAGGGAATATGAACATGGTACATTAAGTATAGAGTTCCACGATGGAAAAGCCATGGAAAAAGCACTTACACTACTGGAAAATCACGGCTATCCATCCGTAGACTAAAAATCATTTGGGAAAATAGTAAAGAAAGAGGGAAACGCGTCTATGATTAAACTTGAAAAACCAACTAAGCCCCTGAGCGGTCACGTTTTTGTCCCCGGTGATAAATCAATATCTCACAGAAGTATTATGTTCGGAGCAATATCCGAAGGAACAACTGAGATAACCGGCTTTTTAAAGGGTGCTGACTGCTTATCAACAATCGAATGCTTCAAACAGCTTGGGATCCTTATCGAGCACACGCAAAGGCCCCTTAATGGTGTTCCTACTATTACTGTGCATGGAAAAGGCATCCATGGTCTTAGCGCGCCTTCATCAACGCTCTACACTGGAAACAGCGGAACAACAACAAGACTCCTTGCAGGAATTCTTGCAGCACAGCCTTTTGATTCCATGCTCGCAGGAGATGAATCCATATCAAAGCGTCCCATGAAGAGAATAATGAAGCCTTTGAAACAAATGGGTGCTGATATTGTATCCGTAGGCGGCAACGACTGTACTCCGCTACTTATAAAGGGCGGAAAAAAACTTATGGGAATAACCTATCACAGTCCGGTTGCGTCAGCTCAGGTAAAATCCTGCATCCTGCTTGCAGGCCTCTATTCGGACAGTGATACCGTTGTATACGAGCCTGCTCTTTCAAGAAACCATACAGAGATCATGCTAAGAGCATTTGGCGCAGATGTTCACAATGAAGTGGATGTAAAGGGAAGCGCCGCTGCTATTCTTCATCCCGGCATGCCTCTTCGCGGGACAAAAATAAATGTTCCGGGAGATATCTCATCTGCTGCTTACTTTATTGCTGCAGCCCTTATGGTTCCGGGTTCTGACATCGTAATCCATAACGTCGGCATAAACAAAACCCGCGCAGGAATATTAAGCGTACTCACACAGATGGGTGCTGATATCGAACTTGAAAACGTAAATGAATCAATTGAACCAAGAGCAGATCTTCATGTCAGATATTCAGAGCTTCACGGTAATGAAAACGGAAGATTTGAAGTATCAGGGAAAGTCATTCCCACAATGATCGATGAGATCCCGATACTTGCTGTAGTCGCTTCAACCGCCAACTGCACTACCATAATCAAAGATGCTCAGGAGCTTAAAGTAAAAGAATCCAACAGAATAGCTGCTATCTGCAATAATCTAAAAGCCATGGGTGTTGACGTAGAGCCTACAGAAGACGGCATGATAATAAACGGAGGCAAAGGACTCGTCGGTGCTGATATCGAATGTGAAAAGGATCACCGCATTGCAATGAGCTTTGCAATAGCTGCTCTTGCAGCTAAAGGCGAGACAAGGATCCTTGATGATAAGTGCGTAGGAATCTCCTATCCCACTTTCTTCAAAGATCTGCATTCACTAATATACTAAAATTTCGAGGTTATAAAAAATATAAAGAAGCGACGTCACAGAACTATTTGTGACGTCGCTTTTATTAGCTTAATCTCTTTTAAATATATCTCTTGTATAAACTTTTTCGGCCACATCGTCAAGCGCGGAATCATATCTGTTGGCAATTATGGCGCCGCTCATTTTCTTGAACTCATTAAGGTCATTCACCACTTTACTTCCAAAGAAAGTAGTTCCATCCTCAAGTGTGGGCTCATAAATAATTACTGTCGCTCCCTTGGCCTTTACTCTCTTCATAACTCCCTGAATACTGCTCTGGCGGAAGTTATCGGAGTTGCTCTTCATAGTAAGCCTGTAAACACCTATTATAACTTCATGTTCTTTCTTTGCATCATAAGCATCGCTATTGCCGTATGCTCCTGCAATATCCAGTACTCTGTCAGCGATGAAGTCTTTTCTTGTTCTGTTTGATTCTACAATTGCTTCTATAAGATTCTCCGGAACGTCAGAGTAATTGGCAAGAAGCTGCTTGGTATCCTTGGGCAGGCAGTAACCGCCGTATCCAAATGAAGGATTGTTGTAGAAATCACCGATTCTTGGATCGAGGCATACGCCTTTTATTATATGGTCTGAATCAAGGCCTTTCATCTCAGCATAAGTATCAAGCTCATTGAAGTATGAAACTCTGAGTGCAAGATAAGTATTTGCAAACAGTTTTACTGCTTCAGCCTCTGTAAAGCCCATATAGAGAACATCGATATTTTCTTTGATAGCGCCTTCTTCAAGGAGTCTTGCAAAAGTATGAGCAGCATCACTAAGGTTCTTATCGTTCTCATCTGTGCCAACAATTATGCGGCTTGGATACAAATTATCATAGAGAGCTTTTGATTCCCTCAAAAATTCAGGGCTAAAGAGGATCTTATCAGAGCCTGTCTTTTTCCTTATTTTCTCTGTGTATCCTACAGGAATGGTACTCTTTATAACCATGTAGGCATCGGGATTAACCTTCATTACAAGATCAATAACAGCTTCAACAGCACTTGTGTCAAAATAGTTCTTCTTGCTGTCATAATTGGTCGGAGCTGCAATTATTACATAATCAGCATCCTTATAAGCACTTTCACCGTCGAGAGTTGCTTTAAGATTCAGTTCCTTCTCAGCTAAATATTTCTCGATATATTCATCCTGTATAGGTGATTTTCTGCTGTTAAGCATATCAACCTTTTCAGGAATAACATCCACAACTCTTACTTCATGACTCTGTGAAAGAAGTGTAGCAATTGAAAGGCCCACGTATCCTGCGCCTGCCACAGTTATCTTTAAGTCGTTAAAATCACGCATTACAATATTCTTCCTTTTATACTCTGTCTCCTGAAAGCGTCTCCTGAACAGTCTCATAGACAGCTATTCTCTGTCTGTCATATTCAGGCATTCCGATAAAGATAGCACCATAGGAATATGAATCATCCAGCATAGTTCCCCTGACTATCTTTATGAATACATGTATGACTTCTTTAGTCCAGATGGTCAGATTAACCTCGTAATTATCGCCCATAATGAGCTGCTGATCTGACTGAAATCCCATTCCGCCTCTGGAACAGTCAACAATTGAAATCGGAATCGGAGTCACTTCATCCTCTGAAGCTATAGGCTTCATCAAAAGTTCACCTTCAAGATCAAGTCTTCTGTACTTTCTTCTCTCTTCCATAAATCCCCCTCGAAAAAATTTATGCTGTCTTCATGGCGAAACACGAGCACAGTTTTATATATTAAATATAGCTTATATCTCATCATCAGTAAAGAAACAAGCATCTCCAAAAGAGAAAAATCTATACTTTTCTTTTATTGCTTCCTTATATGCATTTAACACATTATCTCTTCCTGCAAGCGCGGAAACGAGCATTACAAGAGTAGATTCGGGAAGATGGAAATTGGTTATAAGGCAGTCCATAAGCTTAAACTTATATCCCGGATAAATGAAAATAGAAGTATCACCGCTTGAAGCTTCGATAGTTCCATCCTCACCGGCCGCACTTTCTATAGTTCTGCAGCTTGTTGTTCCTACACATATAACCCTGTGGCCATTCTTTTTGGCACGGTTTATCTTCTCTGCAGCTTCATCCGTAACCTGATACCATTCAGTGTGCATGTGATGTTCAAGCACATTGTCCACCTTTACAGGTCTGAAGGTTCCAAGTCCAACATGAAGAGTTACATAGGCAAGGTCTACACCTTTATCTTCTATTCTCCTTAGAAGATCATTTGTGAAATGAAGTCCTGCGGTTGGAGCAGCTGCTGATCCGTCATATTTTGCATAAACTGTCTGGTACATGTTTTTGTCCTGAAGCTTATGCGTAATATACGGAGGAAGCGGCATTTCGCCAAGCCTGTCAAGAACCTCCTCCCATATTCCGTCGTAGTAGAATTTCACAAGTCTGTTTCCGTCTTCTACCACATCGAGTATTTCCGCCTTAAGAATTCCGCCACCAAATGATGCCCTGGCACCGGGTCTTAGCTTTTTACCGGGTTTAACAAGTGTCTCCCAGACATCTGCTTCCCTTCTTTTAAGGAGCAGTATCTCTACTGCTGCTTTTGTATCCTCTTTTTCTCCGAGGAGTCTTGCCGGAATGACCCTTGTGTTATTAAGCACAAGGCAGTCTCCGGGATTCAAATAATCTATTATTTCGCTGAAAATCTGATGCTTTATCTTACCGGTATTTTTATTTACAGTAAGCAGTCTGCACTCATCTCTTTTCTCCATCGGATCCTGCGCAATAAGCTCCTGTGGAAGATCAAAATAATAGTCACTTGTTCTAAGACCGAGATTAGGGTCTTTTTCGATATTTTCTGTGTTACTCAATTTTTACTCCTAAAAAATATGCAAAGCTTTTTTCCTACAAATTACATGTTTGTAAGACTGGCTTTATTAAGGAATGACTTATATCCTCTTAATGCTTCGTAAATATCAGCCTTTGATGTTGCTTCCCACGGTGCATGCATGTTAAGAACTGCAACACCTGAATCAATAACATTCATTCCGTAGAGCGCAAGAATGTAAGCGATAGTTCCGCCGCCACCGACGTCTACCTTACCAAGCTCTGCTGTCTGGAAATCAACATCATCCTCTTCGAAAATGCTTCTGATATGTGCGATAAACTCAGCATTTGCATCATTTGAGCCTGACTTTCCGCGGCTTCCTGTGAACTTGTTAAATACAGGTCCGCATCCAAGATATGCTGCGTTCTTTTTCTCAAACTGTCCTGCATACATAGGATCGAATGCAGCACTTACATCACTTGAGAGCATGCATGAATTTGCAAGGCATCTTCTGAGCGCAAGGCCAGAATACTCACCGCAGAGGTTCATAAGCTCTGCAACAGCGTTTTCAAAGAATCTGCTCTGCATACCTGTTGCACCAACGCTGCCGATTTCTTCTTTATCTACAAGGATGCAGCATCCTGTTCTCTTAAGGTTCTTAACTTCAAGGAGTGCTCTCATTGAAGGATATGCACATACTCTGTCATCCTGTCCGTAGCCAAGGATCATTGAACGGTCAAAGCCTGCATCTCTTGCTTTTCCTGCAGGAACGATCTCAAGCTCAGCTGAAAGGAAGTCTTCCTCTTCGATTCCGTAAAGGTCATTCAAGATACCGAGAACGCCGCGCTTTACAGCACCGGAAATCTGACCGCTTTCCTCTTTCTCTTCTTTTTCATAATTTACTGCATACTGCTGACCTTCTGTGAGCTTAGTATTCTTCTTGTCAGCCTTTTTCTTTTCATCGCTCTCGATCACGAAAGGTCTTGAACCAACTACAAGATCAAGAGCTTCACCTTCAACAACTGTAGCTGCCTTCTTACTCATGAGGTCACCTGAAAGGTGAATAAGAAGATCACTTACAAAGAATACCGGATCATCCTCGTCCTCACCTACGTTAAGCTGAACTGTTGTGCCGTCCTTTTTCACAACAACACCGTGAAGTGAAAGGGGAATTGCAACATAGAGGTATTTCTTGATTCCGCCGTAGTAGTGTGTATCAAGATATGCAATACTTGTATCTTCGTACAAAGGGTTCTGCTTTACATCCATTCTGGGTGAATCGATGTGAGCACCAAGGATATTCATACCGTTCTCAAGGGGTTCCGAACCAATCTGGAACATGGCAATGGATTTGTTCATCCATACACTATAAACCTTGTCGCCCTTTTTGAGCTTGGTCTTGCCATTAAGAAGTGTGTTAAGTTCGCGATAGCCTGCAGCCTCGATCTCGTTTACGATGCAGTCGATTGCCTCTCTTTCTGTCTTTGCATTATCAAGGAAGCTCTTGTAATCATCAGCAAAAGCCTCCACTTCCTTGAGCTGTTTGGCATTATATTTTGTCCATACGTTTTTTCTTTTCATAATGTGTTCCTTTCTATATCTTCCTATGTATCTTTTATAGGTACATTTACATTAAGCCATTCTTATATATGATAAATTAAATCCTCATCAGTTTCAATAAAAACGAAAACACCCTGCCGCCAAATTATCAGCAGCAGGGTGCATACATATTCTATCGCCCCATTTTCTCATGTAAGAACATTTTTAGTTTGCAACCGTATCAAGATCCCATTTTTCATAAATCTTGGGGACATCACTGATAAGGCGCTTTGTGTAGTCAGCCTTGGGATTGATGATAACATCCTCAGCTGTGCCGGACTCAACAAATTTACCGTGCTCCATGATGTAAACCTTGTCTGAGATGTAGTAAGCAAGACCAATATCATGAGTGATGAAGATAATTGTCATGTTTATCTCATCTCTAAGCTTTAAGAGCATATCAAGGATCGTCGCACGTGAGCATGCATCGATCATGGATGTGGGCTCGTCGGCCATAAGGATCTTCGGCTTTAAGAGGAAGATTCTTGCGATCATAAGTCTCTGCATCTGTCCGCCTGAAAGCTCAAAAGGATACTTGTTTGTAAGCTCTGCATACTTAAGGTTAACGAAGCTGCAGGCCTCAGTTTTCATCTGAATCTTCTGCTCTTCGGGAAGGTGCTTGAACCCTCTCATGTTGAGGCAGTCATCAAGTACTGCATCAATCTTATAGAACATATTATAGGAAGAAAAAGGATCCTGGAAAATAGGTTGGATATTCTTCCAATACTCTTTTTTCTTTGATGTGGAACTGATATCTCTTGGTTTACCCTGATACTCAATCTCGCCTTCGGTTACACTGATAAGTCCAAGAAGCATCTTGGAAAGAGTAGTCTTACCACTTCCCGACTCACCAACAATTGATATGATTTCGCCTTCATTAAAGTCAAAATCAACATGATCAACTGCTACTGTCTGGACCTTACCTACACCAAATACCTTGGTAATACCTCTTCCGGAGAGGCAGGGCTTTGGAGCAGCTTTCTTTGCATCAGTCGAATTCTGTTTCTGGCTCTGGTTTGTTGTCGCCTCCATTAGCATATACCTCCCTTAATTTTCTTACTGACATCAGGCAGCGATAGCATCTGCCGTTTTCAAATTCCTTTTCATCCGGTGCCATTGCTGTACATGTAGGAACAGCATAGGGGCATCTGGGTGCAAATCTGCAGCCCTTTGGCGGATTCTTAAGATTAGGCGGTGTTCCCTTAAGAGCTGTGAGTGCATGTGACTTCATGCCCTCTTCGGGAACGATGATTGATCCCATAAGACCTTTTGCGTAAGGATGAACCGGATCAAATACCATCTCTTTTGCAGTTCCAAGTTCTACAAACTGACCTGCATACATAACTGCTATATCGTCTGTTACATTATATAGAAGAGGAAGCTCGTGAGTTATGAAAATCATGGACTTAATGTAGCCCTTTTCCATAAGTTCTCTCATCATTCTGATAACCATCTTCTGGGATGTAACGTCAAGTGCTGATGAAGGCTCATCTGCAATAAGTACCTTGGGTGAAAGAATAGTTGATATAGCAATAACGGTACGCTGTTTCATACCACCTGAGAGTTCAACCGCATGTTTCTCCAAAACTTCCTCAGGAAGTCCAAGCTCTGCGAAACGCTCTCTTGCCATATCATAGATATCTTTCTTAGTCATCTTAATGCCGTGAGCATGAATAACGTCCTCGATGAATCTGATAATCTTCTGTGTAGGGTTCAGCGCATTCATGGCAGCCTGAGGGATGTAAGCTATTTCGTTACCGAGTATTTTTCTTCTTACATCATCCGGCTTCATATTAGAAATTGTCTGACCATCTACAATGATATCTCCACTTATATAATGAAGCGGTGCAAAATAGTATCCCATAAGTGAAAGTGCAAGTGTTGACTTTCCACATCCGGATTCACCGGCTATTCCAAGTGATTTTCCCTCTTCTACCTTGAGAGAAACACCGTCAACCGCATAAACGTCCTCATGGAATCTGGTTATATATTTTGTTTTGAGGTCTTTTACCTCAAGCATTACTTTTCCCATACTTAACCTTTCCTTTCCATCAATCACGAAGCTGCGGGTTGAATACCTGATCCATTCCTGTGTTCATAAGATTTAACGAGAATGAAATCAGCGCAATCAGTATTACAACCGGGAAGTATGCCCACCATGAACCATTGAGGTGTGCAGAATACTGCATAGCCCACTGCATCATAAGTCCCAGTGTTGCTGTCTCTGTCGTAGCAGGTCCAAGGCCTATCATGGACAGCTGTGCTTCTGCCAGGATTCCTGATGAAATCTGAAGGATCATAGCCATTACTACGTAGGAAGCAATGTAAGGAAGGATGTCTGTAAAGATAATCCTGAACATGCTGTGACCTGATAGCTTTGACAGATTAACATGGTCGCGGTTTCTAAGTGATATAACCTGTGAACGAACTGAACGTGTTGTCCACGGCCATGATGTAAGTCCGATTATGACACCAACCATTATGATACCCCTTGCCTTATCTCCTACACTGTAAGATATAAGAATAAGGATTACAAATGAAGGTATTACGGTGAACAGGTTTGTTATGAAAATAATGATGTTATCTACAAGTCCGCCAACATATCCTGCAAGTAGTCCAAGCAAAAGTCCGATTGCAGTTGCAATAAGTCCTGCAAGAAGTCCGATCTTAAGTGATGACTTTGTAGCTGCAACAAGCTCTGTAAGTACGTCACGTCCAAAGTTGTCGGTACCAAGGATAAAGGTCTTTTTTGTTACATCATTTATATTGATATAATCCGTATCCTTAATTACCTTGGACTGCTCAAGTTCGCCCTCTTCATTTTTCTCAGCGACTATAACTCCTGAATCCTTCATTGCTGCCTTAATATCAGAATCAAGTCTCTTTAAAGCTTTTCTCTTTGCAGATGTAAGTCCACTGTACTTTGTGTTCGGATCATAATTTGCCTGCCAGAGAGATACAAGACCTTCAGCATCTGTGACATCTATCTCAGATTCCGCTACTCCTGCCTGCTTAATAAGGAATTCCTGAATCTTTGCTCTGGTATCAACATCAAGCACTGCATCAAGCTTTGAAAACTGTTTCGGAAGCTGAAGTGTATAGCTTTTTTCAAGTGTAGATTCTTCTACCGATACATATGTGCCGGGCTTAAAAAAGTTACCCTGTCCTATCATCTGCAAGGGATCAGCCGTCACAAAGATAGGATAAATTATGCACATAAGAAGTATGAATAAGAATATTACAAAACCAAACAGAAATTTTCCGGAATGGAAGATCTGTTTTATTGTATTTTTCATAATTTAGTCCTCCCTCCTTAATCCATCTGATTTGCTTTAACTCTGGGATCGATAACACCATAAAGAAGTTCAACAACAAGGTTTGCGATAAGAACCATTATGGTGATGATAAGTGTACAAGCTGAAAGCAGCGGATAATCCTGACCGTTTACAGCTGTAAGAAGTGTCATTCCAAGTCCGGGATAAGAGAATACCATCTCTGCTACAAGTGCTCCACCCATCATTGTTCCAAGGGAAAGAGCAAGTCCTGTAATCTGAGGAAGCATTGCGTTTCTAAAAACGTAGCCTACAATCTTGTTATCCTTTATTCCAAGGAATCTTGAATACTTAACATAGTCAGCATTAAGTTCATATATAGACATTGATCGCATACCGATTGCCTGTCCGCCGATTGTGATAAGAACAATTGACCAGAACGGCAGCTGATAGTGCGCAATAATCGATTTAATAAATGTCCAGCTCATATTGGGAATAAGGTCAAATCCATATCCTCCAGATGACGGAGCCAGTTTCAGTTTAATTGCAAACAGATACAGCAGTACTGTTGCCATACCAAATGCCGGAATATTTCCGATGAAAAGAAATACAGGAAGAATTACCTTATCAAAAGCACCCTTGATATAAGCGGCAATTGCTCCAAGTATGTTACCAAGAATCCATCCTACAATAATTGCAGGAAGCTGAAGACATACCGTCCACCATACTGATGAAGCGATGATGTCTGAAACAGGTCTCGGATACTGGCTGAAGGAAACACCAAAATCCCCCTTAAGAGCATTTCCGAGCCACATAAAGAACTGTTTCCACATCGGTTCATTTATACCGAATTTCTCTGCATAATCATTTAAAACTTTTTGAATTGCCGTCGAGTCTGTCATACCGCTTACTGCCTTCGATGCTATTGCGGAAACAGGATTTCCGGGCATCAGGCGCGGCAGAACAAAATTGAGGATTACGGCAAAAATGAGTGTCAAAAAATACCAGAATATTTTCTGACCATAATACTTTTTATATCCTTTCAAGTTGATTCCCTCCCTTCTGCTATCGTGCGCCGGTTAACGTTTTATCTTATTTTTGGGTAAAAAAAGGACTGCCGAATCAAAAATCCGTCAAAATACACCAATTTTCAAATCGGCAGTCCATATTTTTTTAATTATTCAACCAGCTCAAGTTCATAAAGTGCTGCAATACCATAACCGTCTGTACAATCTGTCGGAGGAATATTTCTTCCGTCATCAGCTGCAGGATAGTTGGTCCATACGGACTCATTTACTGCGTAGAACAATGTAGGACGATACATAAGAGCAACTGCAGGGCACTCATCAAGAAGGATCTTGGAAAGCTCTGTGTAGTATTCCTTAAGCTTAGCTTCATCTGTCTCTGTAGGAATAGCCTCAAGGATAGCTTCTGCATCATCATTCATGTAGTGACCGAAGTTACCACTCCAGTTAGATGCAAGCTTTGCATACTCTTCTGAGAAGTAGAACATAGCCTTTGAATAAGGGTTCATCATTCCGGGTCCCGGTGATGACCACATGCAGATATCGAAGTTACATGTTGTCATGTCATCATAGAATGAAGAAGCTTCAGGGAAGTATGTTGTGATATCGATACCGATATTCTTACCTGCCGCTGCAACGATTTCCATTGATGCATTCCAGTCTGACCAACCTGTAGGACATTCAGCCTTGAAGGAAAGGTTCTCGCCGTTATACTCACGGATTCCATCGCCGTCTGTATCAACAATTCCAGCCTCATCAAGGAGTGCATTAGCGCCCTCAACATCGGCATTTGACCACTGAAGATCTTCAAGCTGATCAAAATCAACATACTCTCTCTCTGCATCGATAGGTCCTACAACTGATCTGGGATACTCATCGAAGGTAGGTGACTGACCTGACATAGCTGATGCGATGATCTGCTCATAGTCAACAGCCATAGCTATTGCACGACGAACTTCCTTCTGATCAAGGCCGGGCTTTTCAACGTTGAAGAACATTGAAGGCATAACAGCGCACATTCCATAAGGTGCATCATCAAGCCATGTAGAAATAGGAAGATCATCTTCGAGCCACAGGTTCTGAACATCTGTGATGAACTGCTGACATACGTCAACTTCGCCCTGTGAAAGAGCAACCTGACCTGCTGCGTTATCCTTGTAAATTGTATGAGCGATGTACTTCGGAACGGGAAGCTTGCCCCACATGGACTCTGCCTGTCCCCAATAATTGTCATCTCTTATAAGAACAACCTTCTGATCATTTGCGATGTAGTTCTTGTAAGGACCTGATGTTACGCAATCTTCCATAGAATCCTGCTTAACAGCATCAGGATCTTCACCGCATCTCTCTTCTACAGTCTGAAGGTATGCCTTCTGCATTACATAAACCTGTGCGAGATAGTTAGTAACCTTAAGAGGGTTAATAGCTTTTCCGTCATCGCCAAGCTTAGCATGGATAACAACTGTTGTATCATCTACAACTTCAAAGCTGTCAATATAAGTTGAGAAATCAGCACCTGTAGAAGACTGATACTTAACATGTGTATCATATGTATATGCTACATCTTCTGCAGTAACCTGTGTGCCGTCATTCCACTTTGCATCAGGATTAAGCTTTACAGTAAGCTCTGTCTGACCATCATCCCATGAATACTCTGATCCAAGCAGAGGATAAAGCTTACCGTCATTCATGTTAAACATGAAAAGTGTCTCATACACAAGTTCACGAGACTGGTCATTCTGTGTCTGAGCCATTGCATTGTTTGAGTTAGCAGACATAGGATTCCAGTCGTTGATTGTGCCCCACTGCTGTCCTGCAAAATACAATGTCTCGTTACGAGGAGTTGAATCAGCATCTGCAGCAGCAGTATCATCAGCCTCTTCTGTGGCTTCTTCTGTAGCTTCTTCTGTAGCTTCTTCTGTTTCCTCAGTAGCTTCCTCGGTTGTCTCCTCAGCTGTTTCCTCTACAGATGCTTCCTCTGTAGCGGCAGGAGTCTCCGTGGTTGTGGTTGTGTCGGTGCTTGAGCCGCCGCAGCCTGCCATCATTGACAGTGTAAGTGCAGATACGCTCAAAAGTGACATAACCTTTTGCAAGTTTCTCTTCATAAACTTACCTCCCTTTTAAGAATGTTTTAGGGGTTTTCCCCCTGACTTGTACTTAATATACTTTTTAACATGACAACAATATATAAAAATTTCCCTATCCATAAAAAAATATCCATATTTGTCAATTTTGTATACTTTTACCCCTTTTGTGGTGTCTAATTTGTCATATATCCATAAAAGCCGCATAAAATCTATTGTGTATTTGTATAATATGTTTGAAATTTCTATGAATATAATGTAAACTTTTCTTCGGGGAAACTATTACAAAGAGCAATAATTGCTAATTGTCAACGAGGGAAAAGTATGGAAACCAATCTTAAGCTGCTTACGTGGAAATTCGAAAATTATTATAAGCAAAAGAAAATACCTCTGTGGGTATTCGATCAGAACCATGAGCTCAGTTACACAAACTTCACAACCTCAGCTGTTTTGAACCTTATGGAGGATATGCGTAAAAAAGCAAAGACATTTCGTATATCACATTCTATCGAAGGCTCCTACCTTGATTTGGATAATCCATATGAAATGTATTATGAATTTACTTCGGATAGCGGAAAACATCAGTTTTTTACTGTAATAATAGGTCCTGTTATGACCACTAAGCCAACAGGAAACTTATGGAAAAATCTGTCATTTGGGGAAAATCTCTTTGTTGAGCAAAAGAGAATAATATCTAATGTACTGCCTGTAGTTACAAAAGAAGAATTTTTACTGGAAGTCACATACTTTTTCAAAGATATTCTGGGACTTACACCACCTGATTTTAAGGATAAAGCAGGCCATGTCCCCAACTCAGAAGAAACTCACCTGCAAAAAGAAGCTGTTTCTTCATACGATAATGAATACCTTGCAGATAATTCAGTCCTATACGAAGAATACTGTCAATTAGAGGATCTCTACTCTATTTTTGTGACGAACGGCAGTATTTACAAGCTTTATTCCATTTTTGAAGATGAATCATCATTGGAAATACTATTTCCTAACAAGGCCTCATATAAAGACTGCATTATGAGAGCTGTGGAACTTCTGACTGTAGCAAAGCGCTCTTCTATTGAAAGCGGAAATGACAAAA
>Ga0310691_10002471_pt1 | contig 24579 bp, 22 predicted proteins | sample 176DNAGHGlowgp2_FD_203887 | JGI IMG/M metagenome (GOLD analysis project Ga0310691, IMG submission 203887) | Sheep rumen microbial communities from Palmerston North, Manawatu-Wanganui, New Zealand - 1766 DNA GHGlow gp2 (v2) (version 2) | ecosystem: Host-associated > Mammals > Digestive system >...
ACACCTATACGAGCAGGAAAAGGAAAACGAACTGAAACGGGAACTGGAAAAGAGCAGAAAGAAAGGAAATGTAGCCTAAATCTGATGTTGGAACAAACTATTTTTGCGAAAAACCCTTGACACTACCGGATTCGCAGACGGCGGAGTTGGTGACCACCGTCTTGCGGAAAAGGGACTGTCCGTCAAAGAGCGGCGCGAACTGCTTGGGCATCAGGGAACGGCTCACGGGCCAGAGGCGTGTGCCCGAACCACCACAAAGAATCAGGTTAATCATAGTTCAACCACATTCTATATATCTAAAAGTTATTATTCCACAGTCACGCTTTTGGCCAAATTCCTCGGCTGATCCACATTATTCCCACGCAAAGTTGCAACATGATACGCCAACAACTGCAACGGGACGCATGTCAAAATCGGCATAAGCATCGGTAATGTTGTAGGAACGCGAATCATGTCGTCAGCAAATTCGTCAAGCGGCGAACAATCCAGTGTCGTGACTGCGATAACCTTGCCACCTCGCGCCTTGATTTCTCTGATATTCGAGATAATTTTATCGAACAAAGCATCCTTTGGAGCTATCACTACCACAGGCATGTTCTCATCAATAAGCGCAATCGGGCCATGTTTCATTTCTGCAGCAGGATAACCTTCTGCGTGGATATAACTGATTTCCTTAAGTTTTAGAGCGCCTTCCATCGCAACAGGATAGTTGTAGTGACGGCCGAGATAGAGGAAATTTTTTGCATCCTTATATTTTTCCGCAATGGCGCGAATCGCGTTGTTCATCTTCAAAGTTTCTTCGACTAGTTCTGGGATCCTTGTAATCGCATTTGCAATTTCCATACCGTGTTCAAAAGAAACACGACGTTGGCGTCCAAGCAACAAAGCAATCATTGCCAAAACAAGGACTTGTCCAGAGAAGGCTTTCGTACTTGCCACCCCAATTTCTGGACCGGCGTGCAGATACACACCTCCATCGGAATTACGAGCGATAGATGAGCCGACACCATTACAAATTCCAAGAACCGTAGCCCCCTTCTGGTGAGCCTCCTTCATGGCAGCCAAGGTATCTGCAGTCTCTCCAGACTGCGAAATCGCAAGCACCAATGTCCCTGGTTTGATAATCGGATTGCGATAGCGAAATTCAGATGCGTATTCCACTTCAACAGGAACTCCCGCCAAATCCTCTATCATGTACTCGCCGACCATACCTGCATAGTAACTAGTTCCGCAGGCTGTGATAATAATACGATTGATATCTCGAAGTTCACGGATATTAGACTCAAGACCGGCCAATTTAGCATTACCATCGGCAATGTTCAGGCGTCCGCGCATTGTGTTGCGCAAGGCTTCGGGTTGCTCAAAAATTTCCTTAAGCATGTAGTGGTCGAAACCGCACTTTGCGACAGCATCTTCATCAAAGTCAATCTTCTGCACATCACGCTGAACAGTCTGGCTCTGAAGATTCAATATCTCATAACCACCACGATGCGCAACGACAATGTCGTTATCATCTAGATAGACAACCTTGTGCGTATGGTTCACGATAGCAGCAACATCGCTAGCTAAGTAATACTCGCCATTATCACCAATACCGAATACAAGCGGCGAGCCCCGACGGGCTCCAATCAACACATCCGGTTCATCTTTACAGATAATCCCGAAACCAAACGCTCCTTCAAGTTTACCTATAGCCTGGATAACGGCGGATTTCAAGTTTCCCTGATAAAAATGCGAAATCAAGTGCGCAACAACTTCCGTATCAGTATCCGACTTAAATTCAACGCCAATCTGTTGCAGTTTTGCCTTCAATGAAGCATAATTTTCAATAATGCCGTTATGGACTACTGCAATTTTTCCATCGGCGCTGACATGCGGATGAGCGTTATTCTCGGTAGGCGCGCCATGAGTCGCCCAACGTGTATGTCCTATACCGAGAGAGCTTTGTTCACCAGCAAAATCTTTTAATTTTTCTTCAAGGGCAACAATTTTCCCAGCAGCCTTGACAGTCTGCAGAGAGTTTTTCGAAAGAAATGACACTCCTGCGCTATCGTAACCGCGATATTCCAGTTTTTTTAGACCATCCAACAGTATTGGAAGAACTGTTTTGGAACCGATATAGCCAACTATTCCGCACATTTTTACGAATTATCCTTGATTCAGCACCATTCCTGTGATAACTTTTATTTCTATTCCGTTCGTTTGATAATATTCGCAAATGTTCTTGTAAGTTGCATTTCCTTCAATCATGATGCTTTCAATTTTCGAAACAGGGCAGATTTTCTTGATGGTAAATAACGCGCTTGACATAAAACCTGTTACTGCCAAGGGATTTATGTTGTTTCGAATAAAATGCATTTCAACAATTTCGTTTAATTGTAGAGGAATAAAGTCATATTTATTTAAAATGGCGATAGTTTTTTCTTTATATTTATCCCTTCCATGAAATACGTAGTATGCTGATGTCTGCGAATAACGTCTTTTAAAATCGGATAATTGATTTTCTAATAACTCAAAATATTGACTTGTCGAAATTTCCTGGGCGTAACAATACGCATCGGGATTTGTTCCTATAAAGAAAATGCCCTGCTGTTCTGCAGTCTGATTTTTTCGAATTAACGAATGAAATGAATTTTTGGCAACACACTTTTTGGTGGAAATGTCTGAATAAATGGTATAATACAACGAATCGACATGAATTCTTCTTAAAAGAGCGATTGCCTGAAAAAAAATTTTTATCACTTTCTCTTTAATTGTATATTTATACAAGCCCTTTAGATAATCGATGGATATGTTTCCGTCATCTAAGTAAATGATTGAACCATTTTTTTTAATATTCTTGAACGCCAGAGACATATAGGTGTGACTGCGAAAATCGCCGACAAATACTCTTTGAAACCTTCGTCTCCCATCATTCCAAAAAAAATCCCAAAACTTCAGTAATTCACGCATAAACGCATGCTTATACAATGGGCGCTTGGTGTAACTCAAGTTGAAATAGTCTAACGAAGCAAAGAGCTGTTCTGTCCGAGGGTCTGTATTCTCAAACATCACGAAGATTTCATAATCTTCTATTTCAAATTCATGAATGGCCTCGTAAGCACACAGCGCCTGAAATGGGCTTCCGATAACAAAAGCTGAGGGTGTTCCCTTCGAAAAAGCAATATCAGTTTGAATTATGGTCATTTAACATTCCTACAAAAAACGAACAATCAGATTATAATCTTTTTTTATCATTCGGCTAGTTCCTTTTGGATTAATTTATTTGCGCAATTTTTCACCAACAAAACAATAGCAAGTTCAGATACACAATATATTAAGCATGTTGCTATCAAAGAAAATCTTGTGAATATCAGTGATAGCACAAGATGCAAAATTGATGAACAGAACGTAAAATACATAAGTATTTTCGTCTTCTTAAAATAGAATAGATAATTGGTATATAGAAAGTACAAACAAAATAGCAACCCATAGGCGGCTAGTATCAAAAAATAATTTACTGAATTTGCATATTTGGGTAAAATAAGTGGAGTTAGAAGTGCTCCGAAAACGGTAACAGATGTTGAAGCTATCAAGTAAATTTTGAAGATTGCTAATTGCTGTTTTTTCAACCGGTCTTTTTTTTCAACTGCGTTAAGATTGTTGTCTCCCAAAATCTCATAAAGAGTTACACTATTACTATCATTAAAACCCATTCCTATCATTATAATAATATTTGTTAAATTAAAAGCAAAACTAAACAAACCAACCTCTTCAATATTGTGAAAATAGTTGATGATATACCTATCACATCCTTGACGAATGAAATTTGTTGCTAAATGTGGAATAAGGGGTATTCCCCATAAAAGCATCATTTTCCAATGCGTTATGTCTGGAATACGAACGAATTTCTTTTGAACAAAAAAGCCAAAGCCAATTGAGCCAAATAAAATGCAACAACCTACTTGTGCGTAGATACGACCTTCCCATCCAATCAAAAGATTTCTAATCAAAATAATGGATATAACAAAATTTAGCACAGCATTTCCACAAGAAAGCATTCCATAAATTGGAGCTCGTTTCTGTAACCTATAATAATTCAGGATAAGATTTGAAAATATGTTAAAAAAACAGATACCTATAGCAATATATAAACTATTTAAAGGCAAATTCAGTTTGTCAGATATGAAATTTCCTGAGAAAAATAAAATCGCACTAAACAGAAATGCAATTATCAAACTTGTAAAAAATGTACAGGAAAAGGTCTGTTTTAGTCCGTCTTCACCATCTCTAAAGTAGGAAACCGAAAGATACCCTTCTGTAGATAACGCGATAAAATAGCCAACTACCATAACAACCGTATTGAATAGGCTTAAAAAACCATATTCCGCAGGTGTTATATAGTTGGCAAGAATCAACAATAATAAAAATGAAAAACCTCGATTCACAAAAGAGAACAGCGAGAACAACGCTCCGTTTCGCAGAGTCTCATTCTGTAAAGAGTTCTTTACCTTCAAAAGAATTTTCATCACCTCAAGTGCCTTACCAAATCTTGAGCCTTTGCTAAATCAGCATGTTGACCAATATCGATCCAGTATCCAGAAAGCGGATAGCGAATGGCTCGTTCACCCTTGGCTGTTACGGCATCAATTAAATCCGTCGCATTAAAAAAGGTATCTTTCGGAATCAGGTTTAAAGCCTCTCGCTTAAACAGATATATGCCTGCATTGGCATAATAGTTATAAACGGGTTTTTCTTTAACACCTTTGATTTCACGACCTTCCAAATCAAAAATTCCATATGGAACATTAATTGTGTAAGGAACGGCGGCCACACTCATCATGGCATCATGTTCCCTGAAATGAAGATAAAAGTCTTCAAAATCAATATTTGTAAACAAGTCGGAATTCATAACGAGGATCGTATCGTTTTTAAATTCCTTAACAAATTGAATACTTCCTATTGTTCCAAGAAATTTGGGTTCTTCAACAGTATCGACTTTGACTCCATTACGCGGAGTAGCAAAATGATCGTGAAGTTGTTCTTTCAAGTAATTTACTGTAACACTTATGTTTTTTACACCGAATTCAATCAGACGATCAATATTGTAATCAATAATGCATTTGTCACCGACTTTTACTAATGGCTTAGGCGTTTTCTCTGTCAGAGGGCGAAGTCGTTCGCCCTTTCCACCCGCCATAAGAACGGCATCTATAGGGAGCATTGAACGCATTCTGCTGGAATCAAACACTCCCACAAGTTTTCTATTTTCATCAACAATAGGGACAACCCGGATGTCTAGCGAACGAATTTTTTTAAACACCGACACATCACAACTCTTTGACGATACCAATGTTATGTCTTTATTCATTGCGGAACAAACTACATCTGACAATGACGTTCCAGCAATTAAACTGCGTCTAATATCACCATCTGTAACAGTTCCAAGAACAACATTTTTTTCATCCACAACAAAAAGAGTCAATCCAGCATTAGACAAAGCGTTCAAGCGCTGTAAAGCCTGCAATATTGTAGCGTTCTTATTAATGGTGTACTTTTCCATAATTGTTCCCATTTATCTATATCTAGAAAACAATGTGTAACGAAAGAGAGTTCTCGGGTTTCACCAAGAAACTCTCTTTCTCAGTTCTTATTCTTTCAGGACCCACTTTCCCAAGGAATCCTTTTCAAAAAGATCCCTATTGTACAGGCTGTCAATTATGCTCCAGAATTCACGTTCCGAATAGCCCAAGAATTGACAGAACTCTCGAACACATCGAGGATCAAGGTTTCCATCATGTTCTTTGATTAACTTAAATCCTGTTTCACGATCTAAAAGGCCATATCGCACCATGCGGGAAGCATAATCCGTCGCAGAGGCATGTCCAAATTTCGGGTACTTCAGCCAGGAATGAACCAAATATGCTGGAGTATCGATCTGATCAAACTGTTCAATATGATGTGTTCGGGTCCATTCATGCGTCAAGTCATGGAACCCAAATTTTTTAGCAAGTTCGTAATTTTTAAAACTATTCCATTGCGTAAAATAGCTTACATAAATCGGATCTAATTTGGCCAATTCCTCTTTAGATGGCGGTGCAAAGAAATTTAAATCTTTCTTTGATATCCCACAAGCTTCAATTATTTCATCATCAGGAATACCACTTCCAACACCGTTGTTGATTTGATCGCGAGCAGAATATGTTTCGACACCATCGGCTCCACCATACTCCCATCCAACGTTTTCACCATAAACCAACAGCGGAGTATTAAATTTCAAAGCCATCCAAAGGGGATATGTATAAATATAACGATCAATAAAATATGTTGGTTTGCCATATTTTTCAAAAGTATATTTCATCACTTTTTTCTGCGCTCGAATATTGGGATTCAACGCAATCAAATCACAACCGAATGCTTCCGAAATATTTTTGATATTATGCTTTCCGGCCTCCGTCATTGGAAAGTTGTCCGCTGCCGAGACCAGCAAAGGGTTCATATGCAGGACCTCTTTCATCAACCATACTTGGAAATGACTATCCTTGCCTCCGCTAACGGCAATCATACAGTCATAGCCATTCGGGCCATTCATTCCGCGGTACTTGTCACAAAGTGATTCGAGTTCCTTCCATCGAGCATCCCAATCAACTTTGGAACGATGGGCGTAGCTGCGACAAGCAGAGCACACTCCGTTTTCATCAAAGGAGATTCCAGGACGGGTGTCCGGCATACAGCATTTGGTACAATATTTCATTTTGACCTCTCTTGATTGAAATAAATCATTTGATACTTTGAATCTCTTTCATCATTGATTCAACTAACTTAAAGTCATAAATATCATCAATGTCTACGCTATGTTCCTTAGACATAACATATTTTACCTTCCTAGAGAAATTTTTCATTCCCTTTTCAAGCAAGGATTCTACGTTTATCACGTAAACAGCGCCATTGAATTCATACATTTCTTTTAACTGCTGACGGCCTTCAGCATTTTTGTTGTAAATCAATTGAACAAAACCATTTTCATCATCTGCACAAAGAACGGCCGGAGCATGGGATTTTACGACTGAAACAACCATGTCAACATCATCACTATACAAATCTAATGATCCCTGAACATCATTGACAGACCGCAACGGAGATGTTGGTTGAAGAAGGCATATTTTCTTATAATCTCGTCCAAGATCCTTATAAAAACGTACTGCATGAACAAGAACGTCGTTCGACGAGGCAGAATCAGTCGCCAAGCATTCAGGGCGAAGAAAAGGCACTTTCAAACCATATTTTTCAACTGCGCCTTTTATTTCAGCGGAATCCGTACTGACACATATATTGTCGTCATCGGTAAAGGCCCTTGCAACATCAATGCTGTACGCAATCAAAGGCTTTCCACACAAATCCCTTATATTTTTCCCAGGCAAGCCCTTGCTGCCACCTCTTGCCGGAACAACAAAAAGTGTATTACTCAATTTCATATTTCACCTTACATCATAAAATTCTTTGTTTATCAATCCTTCAAGAGGATATGTCTGGAGGATTTTTACAATTTCTTCTGCCGTATTTTTGCCTTCGTAAGGGTTGGCAACGCCCTTGCAGGAATAATCCGAAGATAGTATTTCGCGTAATCCAGCCACAATTGAAGTCTTATCTGTTCCACAATTTTCAACACTCTTGGCAGCAATTCGTCCCTTCTGTCGGTCGCCGATATTCAAGGTTGGAATACCAAATGAAGGAACTTCAATAATTCCACTAGACGAATTACCAATAGCAGCACTTACGTACTTGAGCGCAGAAAGATAACGTTTCAAGCCTAGTGACGGGAATGCTATCGAACGATTCGGATTCTTTTGGACATATTCCTTTATGCGATCTATGATAACTCGTCCATCGGTATCGGAATTCGGGAATGTAAAGATCAGTTTACATTCAGGAAATTCGTCCAACGCCGCAAATAGATTTAAGATTTGTTTTTCAGCCGTAGAATTTTCCAACGTAACCGGATGATATGTCACCAGCAAGGATTTTTCGCCCAAGGAGAATCCGCCCAAAGACTCTTCCAATTCGTCTTTATCCATCAATGGTATTTTCTTGATATTCTCAACACCAAGAGCCCCGACATTAAATACTCTATTAGGATGTTCACCTAATTGAATTACTCTTTTACGGTATTCCTCCGTACTTGTAAAATGCAGGTGACTCATTTTCGTAATGGCATGGCGAATACAGTCATCGTAGGCACCTTCCGTAATCTCGCCACCATGCAAATGAGCAACAGGAATCTTATAGAACAATGCTGTACTAACAGCAGAAATAATCTCGTATCTGTCCCCAAGTACAACAACCATATCGGGTTTCAAATCTTCATAAGCATCTGCAAAACCGATTGTGCCCAAGCCTACAGATTTAGCGGTTGCATTAGGAGTATCAGAAGACAACAGCATTTCAACTTTTTTGTCTATAGAAAAGCCATCCTTTTCTATTTCGCGATAAGTCAAGCCAAATTCCGGAGACAAGTGCATATTCGTTGCAATAATCTGCAACTGCAAGTCTGCACTTTGGTCAATAAGGCTCATAAGGCTTTTTAATAGGCCGTATTCCGCCCGGCTACCCGTAACGACGCAAATCTTTCTCATAGCTCAATTACCTCGTCTTCACAGAAATCACGAATTGCCGTTTTGCCAATGACTTCATTCCATCGCATTGGGGAAATTCCGTTCCCAGGGCGTTTTACGGTAAGATTTTCGTCGGACAAGATTTCGCCTTTGGCAATATCTTTTGCAGCAACAATGCTTTTACGGGCAATTTCAATATTCTTCTTTTCTGAGTCAGATACAGTCTTGTGCCCAGAACCGAGAGCCTGCTCAATATTTCGAATGGATTCCACCATCTTTTTCAGTTCATTGGGTTCCAATGATGCTTTGTGATCGGGTCCTTCCATATTACGATCAAGAGTAAAATGCTTTTCTATCACGGTCGCCCCCATGGCAACCGCAGCAACAGGCACCTCTATCCCATTGGTATGATCAGAATAGCCAATTGGGGTTCCAAAAGTCTTTTCAATTTCATGCATCGCCCGGAGATTTACGTCGCTATAAGGAGTTGGATATTCCGTATTGCAATGAAGAATTGTAATGTTTTGCTTGTTGCAACCTTCCTTTACAAAGACATCAAGTGCAGCCCCAATATCTTCCAAGCCACACATTCCTGTAGAAAGGATAACGGGTTCGTGAAAAGACGCAATCTTTTTCAGGTAGGGATAATTAGTTATTTCCCCAGACGGAACTTTCCACAAGCCCATTTTTAACGAATGGAGAAAATCAATACTCTCTAAATCAAACGCGGTAGAAAAGAACCTGATGTTTTTCTTTTCGCAATGCCGAATCAATTCATAATGATCTTCGGCGGAAAGCTCCAATCTTTTGAGCATCGCATACTGGCTTTCTACATGTCCAATATTTTTCTGCTGATACTCAGCCATTTGAGCCGATTTCGAGACAAGATTTTTGCTATTGAATGTTTGGAATTTAATAATGTCAACACCAGCTTCAGCAGCTCGGTCAACAAGCTGTTTGGCAATCTCTAAAGAACCATTATGGTTTACACCTGCTTCTGCAATAATCAAGACATGTTCTTTCATTTTAGCTCCAGCAGGTTTTGGGGACCATTTACATATATTCCCGGAGAAACAATTGATTTGCGGACAAATGATCCCGCACCAACAACCACATCATTGCAGATAGAAATGCAATTTGAAATTATGGTTCTACTACCTATAAAGGAATTATCCCCTATAGTACAACCGCCGTTAACCATAACTCCTGTAGACACATGGCAGTGGTCACCAACAACGCAATCATGTTCAACGTTTGCCAAAGTGTTAATAATCGTATTCTTACCAATTTTAGAACCCGCATTTACAAACGCCTTATGCATTACAACAGTCCCTTCGCCTAACTGAGCATATTTCGAGACATACGCCGTTGAAGAAACAATTGTCGCCAGAGTTCCCCCAGCCGCCTTGATTCTCTCAAAAAGCTTAATGCGGGTTTTCGGATTCTTGATAGCCCCAACCGTTACAACAAACTGTGCTTTCGAGACAAAACTCGCAATATCATCATCAGAACCAATGACTTTATAAGAAAAGACTTCCTTGCCGAGGAATTCTGGCATATCCAGAATCCCTAAAATATGAAAGCCTGCGCTTTCGGCCACATCCATGACCGATTTGCAATGACCACCACCGCCAACAAGGATCAAATCTTTCATACTACACCCTAGCACTACTCGGAATGTTGACGACCCTGTCCGCAAACCAGATGGTATTTGCAAGACTGTCGTGTTCGCAATGTTCAAACATCGGGAGCCTGTTCATCAGCTCCCAAATGGGGCGGGTCATCACGCCATTGTCGTTGGTATACTGCAGGAACTCCAACTGCTTTTCCTTGCTTTCCGTAATGACGGCGTTGAGCCAATAGTTGCTGAAGCAGTTTTCCTGTTCGACAAAGAAGTCAATTCCGTCAACGTTCTTGAAAAATTCTGCATAAGCGGCAGCAACTTCACGCTTGCTTGCAATCAGCTTATCAATGTATTCCAATTGGGCGCAACCGAGTGCCGCGTTGATATTGGGCATACGGTAGTTGTAACCGATATGGTCATGACGGAATTCCCAACGGTGCGGAACCTTCGCCTGAGTCGTAATATGCTTCGCCATATTGCCAAGTTCTTCGTCCTGGAAAAGCATCATGCCGCCGCCGCCAGTGGTAATCGTCTTGTTTCCGTTGAAGCTGATCGCACCGACCTTGCCGAACGTTCCCGTATGCTTGCCCTTGTACTTGGAACCGATGCTTTCAGCGGCATCTTCAACCAATTCGATATGATATTCTTCGCAAACCTGAGCCAGTTCCTCGATACGAACCGGGTGACCAAACGTATGCATCGGAACGCAAGCCTTGATGCGACGGCCCGAATTCTTGTTGAAGCACTGGCCATCCTTGATTTCGGCATTCTTGCAAAGCCATTCCCGAATAGCATCCGGAGAAAGCCCCATTGTTGATTTATCAACATCGATAAAGACAGGATGCGCTCCAATATAGGAGAGAGCGTTACATGTCGCAATGAAAGTCAAAGCCTGCGTCAGGACTTCATCGTCACGTTCTACACCGGCCATCATCAGGGACATGTGCAATGCATTTGTTCCGCTTACGCACACCACGGCCCTTTTAGCCCCCGTAAAGGCGGCCATGTCGTTTTCAAAACGATCAACGAACTTACCCACGCTCGAAACGAATGTAGTGTCGATGCATTCGTCAAGATATTTCTTTTCGTTACCGATGAACTTAGGGACACTCAGCGGAACAAAATCGGAAGTTCCGTACAAATCATGGACGAATTTGACAACTTTATCGTAGCTCATTTTTCTTCAACCTTTTTGCGAAAATATCCTTAAAAGCCAGGACAGGAACAACACTCATAAAATTAACAAACAAAAACCACAACAACAAATCATACGGCTTTGAAACAAAAGAAAACAAATGCTTTCCGACAATGGAAAACACAATCATCTGGAGCAAAAAGACTTCATAGGAATATTTTCCACATTTCAGCAAAAAACGCCTACAGCCATCCCCCAGCACATTGTACGCAAATTTCAACAGATATGCAAGCAACCACGCCATGTAGAAATAACACACCCAATGATACGCCCTCCAATCCGTATGCAAAAAAACGGGTTCCATATTTAAATCCGCATACTCAAAGAACACAATAAAGCATATTCCGACTATTGAAAAAAGGACTCTCTTTTTATCCAGCACAATACCATTATAAATCCAATCCATGCCAAGAGCAATCAGAAATACATACCGAAAAATCGTCACCCTATATAATTTAGGGTGAATATCGAATACCGAACAAGCAACTTCTAATAAAATTGACAGTATGACAAACAGCAACAAAATCTGTTTAAAATTCAGAAGCCTCAACACAGGCCGAATCAAGGTCAAGCAGACGGCAAATTGTACGTAAATCCAGGGGTAATAACTTCCGGGGCCGCCCCCTCCTTTCAAAAAATCAAGCGCGACAACATCCAAGGGCATTCCTCCCTTCAAAACTCTAAAGGCTCCTATAACGAGCAAAGCCACCAAGAAAGGAATAATAATTCGTTTCAGGATTTTCGTCGACAATATTTTTTTTGAAGAATCAAGCCCCGATTTATACGCATGAAACACTTGTATCATCAAAAAAAGCGGAACAGCCATCCCTCCCCACAAACTAAAAAGAGTATGCTGCTGAAGCCAAACCGGCAAGGAATGTGTCAACACCACAGAAAGAATGCAGAAACCTTTTATAAAATCAATAAAAGGGTCATATCCATTCTTATTTAGTGTTACCGCATCCATTACATCTTCTGGTCTAGGTTTTTGCCTTTTTCTTCATGTTCAAAATTAGGGATAAAGCGCTTGATTGCGTCCACCACTTCGGATTTCGTGAAATCTTCGCGAGCAAAGATGGACTCGATTTCTTCGAAGAACTTTTCAATTTCACCTAGCGGGCGCTTCTTCACTTCTTCAATAACGCCCAGGCTATTGAAGCGCTGCATGTTCAGCTTTTCACCAGGAACATAGAATTCTTCGTAAGCCTTTTCGCCGGTCGTATCACTCTTGAAATAGACCACAGGGTACGTCTTGCTTTCGTAGGGCATTTCAGCCGCAAACTTTTTAGCCTCGTCATCGGTTGCGAATTCACGTTTGGTATAGCCTTCGCTCTTAACGAATTCGTCGCAAATAGCAGAGAACGTCAGCATCTGTTCTTCGCCCAGTTTCGGGAAGAAGATTTCGCCGTTGTTACCCAGAATGCAAGCAAGCATGCAAATCTGTCCGCTTTCTTCGGGCGACACGAAATAACGCTTGACATCATTCGGGGCGGCAAGAGGCTGCTTCTTTTGAACTCGATGCATCCAACCATCCGGCAGAGAACCGTTCGAAAAAGCGACATTCGCAAATCGTGCTGTCGTCACCTTGAACTTGGTCGTATAGGCCATCACCAAGTCTTCCATAATGCGCTTGCTTGCGCCCATGATATTTACCGGATTTGCAGCCTTGTCCGTACTCACGCAGAAGAAATGCTTAGGCGGATATTCGGCCAAAAGATCCATCAGCTTTTTAGCCTTGATGTCATTGTTTTCGATAAGAGCCTGGACAGAATACTTGTCCTTTTCGCTACGCACATGCTTATGGGCGCTAAAGTTTGCAACGATATCAAAGCCCTTTTCTTCACGGAAGATTCGAGCGAAAATCGGGTCGGCAAAGTTAAGCGTATAGGCACGGTATTCCGGCGGAACCACAAGTCCGTCCGTCGAGCGCAAATCGCGAGTCAGTTCGGCAAGGCCATTTTCATTAAGGTCGATCACCACCAGTTTTGCAGGCTTAAAACGAAGAACCGCCTTGATGTAAGAGGAACCGATAGAGCCGGCACCGCCAATCACGCAAACGCTCTTGCCCTGAATTTCTTCAGTCAGCTTTGCAGAATTCGCCTGGATATCGCCTTCGAACATACTCGAAGCGCGATGCGTTACACTGTCTCCAATAAACTTTGAAAGAACGAACATAAACTCAAACCTCAATCACTCCGATTGACTTTCCAAAATAAATTCTACATAACAATTTACATATTTATATGGAATTTTCAATGGGAAAGTATGCAAATAAATGTTGAAAATCCGTCAACCTGCGGTTTTACACTTGGAAGCGTGGTTTAAACTACAGTTTCACTTTGGGTGACACGAACAAATCCTGGACAAAAGCGCATATCGCTCTAAAACGGCGAGCAACAACCGTAATCACGGCAAATTCTACAAATTCTTCAGTATTGCCATCTAATGCCACAAGCATTTTTCGCATTTTTCTTTTTCTGTTGAATTCTTCGGTAGTAAAAGAATATAAAAAAACAACCCTTGTTGAATCCTTTCTTCAATGGCTTCATGCATCAGATTTACAATCTGCTTATAACTTACATTCACCTCTTCCTTTTTTTACAACTATGTTCTTCTTAAAGAAAGTCATTATTTTTCATATCCACAAACGCATCTAGCAATTTGTCATAATCTGCGAAAGTCAAGCATCCGATATGTCCTACGCGAAAGATGGAATCTTTGAGTTCGCCGCCGTTAGGACAAATCCAGATGCTGTATTCATCTTTAACCTTACAGAAAATATCGTAAGCGCTAGCCGTTGTCGGGTGCAACGGAGTCACCGCGTTCGAAAGCGATTCGCTGACAATTTCAAATGGCAAGTTCAATTCGACAAGCTTGGTGCGGAAGTAGTTTGCGAGGGCTGCAGTGCGGGCAATTTCGGCTTCAACTCCGCCATTTACGTCGATTTCCTTGAGCCGAGCATTGATTTGCCTTAAAATAGAAACTGCCGGAGTCCACGGCGTTTGTCCGCGTTCAGCGTTCTTCAAGGCAATTTTCAGATCAAAATATTGGCAGCAGCATTTCTTTTTTTCAATTCGCTGTAATGCCATTGGAGAAAGCGCCATGACTGCGATTCCGGGAGGGCAGGCGAGAGCCTTTTGCGAGCCAGTTATCATGATATCCGCACCGAGTTCCGCCATATTGAAGGGGTCCGCCAAAAAAGTGCTGATGCAATCGACAATCAAGAAGAGTTTGTTCCGTTTGCAAAAGTCACTGATGAGTTGCATATCGTAATGCACACCGGTGGAAGTCTCATGCTTGTTCACGATAAAAGTGGTGTAGCCTTTGCCCTCATAAGCGGCGAGGTGTTCAGACTTCAGGGCTTTGCCCGAGGCGAGTTTGATTTCGTCGAAGGGAATTTCGTGCAGTTCGCAGAGTTCCACGAAACGGTGTCCGAAGCTTCCACCATTCACGACGATGGCCTTATCCGCGGGGGTCAGAGTGTTCATAATGGCTGTTTCCATACCGGCAGAACCAGAACCCGTAATGAAAACGACCCTGGAGTCATCCGTCGTCTTTGCAAACTTCTTAATCAGGCGTTCGTTCTCAAACATCAATCCCGAAAAATCCGCCGTACGGAAATAGGGAACTTGTTCAGCGCCGATGGCGCGTACCGCGTCACTGGTTTGCACAGGGCCTACAGTAAAATTGATCATATTGCTTTTCCTTTGTTAAAAACTATGATAATTTCTCTTTTCGGCAAATTGCTGCATAACATATGCCATTTGGATGCTTTCGCGGCGCCTTAATCGGGCGGAAGAAAAACGCTTATTCAAAATGCAACTAATAAATTCCTGAATTTCATATCGGAGACCAAAACCATCCCATTTATAGAAGAATTTTTTATTGTCATTTTGATTTTCATATCGAAGTTCGAAGTAATCTGTTTTCCACCAAGGCGCGGGAACGTAAGCATATCCTTTAGTTCCCGAAATAACAAGGTTTCCCTCCGTCTTAACTCCAAGACCGACCTTAAACGAACAAGTTGCTTTGGGGTAATGGAATACACCTCGTGTATAAACATCAACGCCATTTTCAATTCTACTATAGAAAGAAAGGTCGTCGTACTTTATGCCGAGTAATTTAAATATGGGCAAAAGGGGATAACTGCCTTGTTCATAAAGGGCCCCCCCCGCTTGGTTGGGGTCAAACTCACGACCATTCCTATCCAGCAATTGAGAGAGAGACACATCTACATCAACAATATCTCCAATCAGACCGGATTTTAGAATAACCATCAGATGATTAAAGGCAGGACAATGAGCTGTTTTGTTTGCCTCCATCAGAATAACGCCTTGCATTTCAGCCAATTTATAAAGACTCTTGGCTTTGTCACCATCAAGAACCATAGGCGTTTCACATAAAACATGCTTTTTCGCAAGAAGCGCCGATTTTATATTATCATAATGAGCTAAATGAGGTGTTGCGATATATACTGCATCTACAGTGTCCAAAAGTTCTTGATAATTGCTGCGGGATTTTATAGCATCAAATTCTGACAAAAACACCTTTGTTGCATTAGGGTCTACATCAAATGCGGCGCAGACATTAACTCCACTTACAACACTTGCTTCAGATGGAAATCTTTGTGCAACCCTACCACATCCTACAATTCCCACATTGACGACTTCTTGGGAACTATCGCGCAACATTGTGGAACTGATACCTTCTGTTCTCGGAAGATATACAACCTTGCAAAATTCGTTCAGGTAATCGAATTTCCCTTCCCAATCGGAACCAATGGCAAATATATCAACATCATATTTCTGAATGTCGTCTATTTTCTGGCCAACATAATCCTCAATAATGATTTGGTCAGCAAGTCCAGTCGCTTTAACTGTTTCAACACGTTCCAGGACATTATTGCGGACGTTCAGTTTACCTCGGTCTCTGTCAAAATTGTCGTTGGTAACACCAACTATTAGATAATCGCCCAAGGCTTTAGCACGCTTAAGCAGATTAATGTGGCCTTGGTGAAGAAGGTCATATGTACCATATGTAATAACTCGTGTCATAAAATGCTAGTCCATAGTTGATCGAAAATTTCAGATATGTATGGGCAAATATTATTCTGTCCAGTATATATATAATACCCGCAAAAAAACAAAATTGGATAAAAAATCAAGCCTAAACGAACAAGAGTTACTTTATTTTTGTTTAAAATATTTTCTTTCGAGAAATCCCAAACAATCATCGCAGCCCATATGAGAAACAAATCAAAAAAAGTACTAATTCGAATGAGATAAACTGAAATCATCGACATTTGCGCGCAACAAAAGCCAACAATAAGCAAAGACAACAACGGAATAGTATAATCTATCTTCTGTTTAATTGATTTAAAAAAAGTCCAGAAAAACAGAATAAAGGGGACATTCACTAGAGAAAAAAATGTAAAATGCGGTTTAAATGTTCCATCCATATACACAGAATACTTGTCTCCCAAATAGAACATTACAAACCCCCAGTACTTGAATGAAACTATGCCTAGCGCTCCAAGCGCAAACAAACTGCATATCTTTAATTTGTTATTACCACCTTTCATATACCAATACATTAATGGCCAAGCAAACGCAATCACAGAACTGTGATGGAAGCAAAAAGCAATCGTAGTAAATAAAAAATACGGTTTCCATTTTCGTTTCAAAAAGAAATACGAACTAACAAATAAAATTGCAAACGAAAGACTCTGTCGAATCAAATTAACTGAACGCGGAAAAAAAATGAACAAGTAATACAAATACCCAAGCCACGCAAACCGTTTCAAATCACTTTTCAGAAGCACCACTAAAACAAAGACACTTTCAATCAGAGCAAAAAAGAACAACAGCCAATGAACATCGGCAAATCGGCGCGACAAAAAATAATTCAAAAGCAAATAACCTTTTTCAACAGAAGAACTATATGCCGTTTGAGAGAAGTCAAATGATTTTAAATCTTGGGCAATTTCCCAAATGGGCAACCCATACAAACGCATATCCCCCCCCAACGTTACACTTCTTATTCCAAACAAAATAGACGGAATAAGCACAGCCAAGAAAAAACAAACTAGCCACAACTGCCCCTTAGTCCTATTTAACAGGGCCGCAAAACATGTACTAACTGTAAAAAAAACAATATACGTCATTGGAGCATTTTCAGGAATGCGCAGATGGAGATTTCATCCTATACAATAATTTTCCTACAAGCAAAAGCGTTTTGGACATCTTAAATTTCAATAAAAACAGAAACGGGATATAAAATGGGAGCACACGCAATATTGAAAAAAAAGAAAACGAACATTCCATTTCTTTAGCATAAAGAAAGTTCTTTAATATTTTATTTCTTTCGCTAAAAGTTTTTATACATTCCGGGTGGCACAAAAAACGAACCATCATTGTTTTTGCCAACGAGAGGATTAACAACCCCTTAACTTCCTCAAAGTCATTATTTTTTGAAACTTTTTCGTTTGAATTTAAATAAGAGACTCGATATATTAAATGATTCCATTTCTCTCGATACTTATTGGAATTAGATTCATTAAAAGATCTATAATGATACAAATAATCATTACTCGTAAGAACGCATTTCGCCACAGCAAAGACCTCCGCACAGAAATCAGCATCCTGCCCCAAAGTTAACTCCGGTTTAAAGAAAATATTGTTATCTACGACAAGTTGTTTTTTTATCATTTTAGACCAACGGCATCTTATAACAGGCAAAACAACTTTATATTTTTTTTCAATATATTTGGGGAATATCGTGGCAGCAGCAAGGATATCTACATCTTTTCCCGTCCAAAACCGTTCCAACATAGGGACGTTTTTTTCTTCACGATCAGTGTTAACATAGTTGTTGAAACATAATACGTCAATGGCCGCTTCTTTTTGAATGTGAGACATCATCATTTCTAGAGATTTTTCCTCAATCCAATCATCACCATCAACAAAATACAACCATTCCCCCGCAGCATTGGCCAAGCCCACATTAAGAGCATTAGACACACCTCCATTTGGTATATGAAATACTCTTATTCGAGAATCTCTACGAGCGAATTCATCACAAACACCTGGAGAGTTATCAACAGAGCCGTCATCAATAACAATCGCTTCAAAATCTCTATATGTTTGTTTAAGAATACTTTCAAGACAAACTGTAACATATTTTCCGACATTGTACACCGGTATTATAATGGAAATTTTGGGCATACGCACCTCTATTGCTTATTTTTAAAAACAATTGGTTGGATATCAACAATCCGCTGTGTTTTTACAATTGAATTTTCCGGGACGTCAACCGCAACAATACTATTTGCAGCAATAACAGAATTGTTTCCAATAGAAACTCCCTTTAAAATGCACACATTAGATCCTACCCATACGTTATTTCCAATACAGATAGCCTTTGACGAAAAACCTTGATTGCTAATCGGAATATTTTCATGACAAAAAACATGGTTGTTGTCATAAATATGGACATTTTCTCCAAAAAGGCAATCATTACCTATAGAAATGCCCTCTATAGAAACTATAGAACAAAAATTATTAAAAAAACAATTATCTCCTATTGAAACAGGAGCGCTGCATCTAAATTCTACAGATTTCCTTACACTAAGATTCTTTCCTATTGCTAAATGGCCCTTAGGAAAAATAGAAATTGAAATCGAGCCATCAATCAACGGAATACCAGAAATTTTCACATGCGCCCCATAAACAAAAAAACAATACAACCTAAGCAAGCAGCCATTAAATCGACGAAGAAATGCTCTAAACAAATTAAACAAACGGCAAAACATGCATCAGTTCCTTCTTTTACACTTTACTATATGCACATGAATCTCATCTCGCGAAGGAATTTTCATATAATCGCCATACAGTCGTTTTAAATATTCGTCTGTATTGGCAACCCCCCAAAAAAAAGTGTCTTCAAAAGCATATTTGCACGGGACACCCATAACATCATCACGAACAATCTCGTTGTCCCAATAATTTGTTATATAATTTCCTTTATGCGGAATAATTTTCTTTTCGATAATATAAGGGAGCAATTTCCTTGGTAAAATACACATCAACGTTGAAAGGACCTTTGAAATCAAATATTTAACAGGGCCTCTTTCGCGATAATTCAGATATCGGCACCAGTTCACCCTTATCAACTGTTTCGCCAACCAATTTCTCGAAAGAAAGCCCTCACTGGGACCTGTTTTCGAAAGAGGAAAGACGTCTATATTCAAGCCAATGCAATCGTTCACCTCTTCTTTTTCAACTTCAACTATTTCATACCGACAATCTTCAATTTTTATCACCGAATTAGAAATACTATTCGAATTATCTATAGTCCTAATTTTGTAGTATGAAGGAAGTTCTTCTCGCAATATTTTTTTTAATCGAGGAAAATCGTCCAGCATAACGCCAAAATCCATATCATCATCCCACGGAATGAAACCTTTATGACGAACCGCTCCTAGCATAGTTCCGCCAAGCATGTAATACATGATTTGATTCTTTTCACAAATTTTATGAAAAACTTTGGCGATTTCAAGCAATTTTTGCTGAATTTCTTTTAATTCAAAATTTTCTATTCTAGAAGTCATCTTTACTCAGCCATTTTATATGACATTATCGCAGTTTTTAAATCACTATACAACGAATACACCACGCCATCTTCTTCTCTTTTTATATAATCCCTAGCCGCACAACAGTCCGACACGATGCAAGGCAAGCCAATGGATAGAGCCTCAGGCACCGTAAGCGGCGCCGCTTCATACCATCTTGATGGAAACACTAACGCACGTGCTTTTTTCATGTACCCAAACACTTCTAATCGGGATTTCCATCCAACAAACTCAATATTGGCTTCAGCAAATTTTTCTTTCAATGCCGACAATTCCGGACCATCCCCCACAACCACACCTTTTACACCGCAATCACTTATGGCCTGGCAAAAAATATCGCATCCTTTTTCTTTAGAAACTCTACCAACAAAAAGGAAGTAGTCATTTTTTGAGAAATCAATGCGTTCAACTTGTTCGAGTTTGTCAATGGGGTTGGCTATACGCTCAATTTGTACATTTGAGGATATATAAGGCTTAATAACATTCTCGCTAAAATCCGAAATCGATATTACTCGTTTCGTTTTTCCCATTATGTTTACAAGAGTATTTTGTATGAAAGTTCTTGCACACCGATACAGCTTAAAAGCATAATTCCGAGAATCACAATTACACAAAAGGCACTTGACAGACATTGGTCTACAATGGCATATCTTGTTCAGTTTGTAATTGTAAAAACCGCCATTAGGACAAGCTAAAAAATAGTCGTGAGCAGTTACCTGAACTTCAAAGCCCATTTCTTTGGTGGCATTCCAAATACTGCAGGACAAAGCCTTTATCCACCCATGAATATAGACAATGGTATCTTCGGGAGAATACTCGGCAAGAAGTTCTTTAAAATCCTTGTACGCCTTTTTATTATAAAGCCCCCTCAAAGCGCCTTTTATCTTGCTAGAATCCTTTAAACACTCCGCCTGATTTGTGCAGACATAGCGAACGCCTTCGATTTTGTCCTGTTCCTGATGGACTGCACTAAAAAAAACAATATTGTGACCTTTTTCTTTCAGAATACGAGCCCAATCAATAGCAACCTTAGCGGCGCCACCATTGATGTAGTCAAAGTCGTTGACTATGATGATGTTATGGGGCAACTGAAGCATTTTCTTACCACGTCAACTCGTTTTCAAACATATCCTTGATGGTCTGCCTAATATCTGTTCCTGGCCAGAAATTCTTAATACGCGAATTATCCGCACAAATACAGGGGACATCCACGGGGCGGAATTTTTCGGGGTCGATACACACTTCTACAGGTACGCTGGCAAGCGAGATGATGTAGTCCAGCAGATCAGAAAGTTTGTTTGCCTTGCCGGAACCGACATTGTAGACGGTATATTCAGTATCGTTCTCCAGAAGCTTGCGGTAAGTCGTCACGACGTCGCGAACATCAGAAAAATCACGGGACACCGCCAAGTTACCTACGAATATCTTCCCTGGCTTGCCGCTTTTCTCGATATCGGCAATCTGCTTCACGAAGCTTGGCAAGACAAAGTTCGTTGTCTGGCCGACGCCCGTATGGTTAAAGGAACGAGTGCAGACGATATTCATCCCGTACTTTTTACGGTACAGTTCCGCAAAGTTTTCCTGGGCAACCTTCGTGATGCCGTAAGGATTGCTTGCCTCGAGCTTGTCATTCTCGTTGAGCGGTGTATCTTTCGGCGCATATTCCTCGGCGGAACCGACCAAGAGGACCTTAGCCTTGGGGCAATGTTTTTGGACCGCATTCAGGATGTTGAGCGTTCCACGAACATTGACCTCCAAAGTTGCGATGGGGTCCTTCCATGACGCACCAACAGAACTGATAGCGGCAAGGTTCACCACATAATCGAATGTCGTTTCGGAGAATTTCTTTTCCAGAGAATCAACATCAAGAATGTTTAGTTCGGGAATATCTGCCGCATAGACTCGATGCCCATTGCCTTCGAGTTCCTTGGTTAGATACTTGCCGACAAAGCCCGCGGCTCCAATGACAAGCGTCTGTTTCATTAAATCTTGCCTTCGGCCAAGAGTTTCTGGTCGTTTTCGACCATGCGCTTGATGAGTTCCGGATAACTAATTTCACGCTTCCAACCAAGCGTCTTTTCTGCCTTGGCAGCATCGCCAATGAGCAGGTCGACTTCAGCCGGGCGGTAGAACGCAGGATTCACCTTAACGACAACCTTATCCGTTCCCTTGAGGGTTGCGTATTCATCAACACCCTGACCATGCCATTCAACCGCCATACCAGCGGCTTCGAAAGCAAGCGTCACAAATTCGCGAACCGGGTGGGTCTCGCCAGTCGCAATGACGAAATCATCAGCCTTGTTCTGCTGCAGCATAAGCCACATCGCCTTCACGTAATCCTGGGAGTGTCCCCAGTCACGCTTGGCATCGAGGTTTCCGAGTTCGAGAACATCCTGCTTCCCGGCCTTGATTTTGGCAATAGCGATGGTGATCTTACGGGTCACAAATTCTGCACCGCGGCGTTCAGATTCATGGTTGAAGAGAATGCCGGAGCAGGCGAACATACCGTAGCTTTCGCGGTAGTTCTTCGTAATCCAGTGACCGTAAAGCTTAGAAACGCCATACGGGCTACGCGGGTAGAACGGGGTCGTTTCGTTCTGCGGAATCGCCTGTACCTTGCCGAACATTTCACTGGTAGAGGCCTGATAGAAACGAGCCTTCGGGCGGGTCAGGCGAATTGCCTCAAGGATATTTGTCACGCCGATGGCGTTGATATCTGCAGTGGAAAGCGGGGTTTCCCAAGAGGTCGTTACGAACGACTGGGCCGCCAAGTTGTAGATCTCATCTGCTTCGGAAATTTCAAGCGCACGGATAAGGGACGCCAAATCCGTCATATCGCCAAAAATGAACTGCACCTTACCCGACAGGTGGGCGGCATTGTTGAAATCAAGTTTACTCTTGCGGCGAACCAAGCCGAAAACCTTGTAGCCCTTGGAAAGCAGGAGTTCTGCCAAATAAGAGCCATCTTGTCCAGTAATGCCCGTAATCAGTGCACTTTTCATAATCAGGTTGTACCCTATGTTTTGGTTTTATGTGAATTGAGTGTTTCGCGTATGTATGTTTCGATTTGCCGTCTAAACTCAGGTTCATCGAACTTTAACGCATGCTTGCGGACTTCATCTTTGTCGAAATCCATTGTTTCAAACTTTTCAATTGCATTGGTCAACGAATCTACCGTCTGTTCTTCAAACAAAACGCCCGACTTACCGGGGATGACCGTGTCAAGTGCGCCACCCTTGCCAAATGCGATTGCAGGCCTGCCACTAGCCATGGCCTCTACCGGAACGATACCGAAATCTTCTTCGCCCGGGAAAAGGAGTGCCTTGCACTCTGCCATGTGTTTGCGCACAACTTCATCCGGTTGGCGTCCAAGGAACTGTACCGTAGGTCCAGCCATCTCTTTCAATTTCTCGCGTTCAGGACCATCACCAATAACAATCAACTTCTTGTTGAGCTTGGTGCAGGCCTTCACCGCCAGGTCAAAGCGCTTGTAATAGACAAGGCGAGAGACAACCAGATAATAGTCGCCATCAGTCTCGCTAATATTGAACAACGAGCAACGCACCGGCGGGAAAATGACCACAGAATCGCGGTTGTAATATTTTTTGATGCGGTGCTGGACTTCGGTAGAAATGGCGATAAAATGGTCCACGCGCTGTGCGGCGGAAAAATCCCACATCTTCATGTAATGCATCAAGATGGAGCAGAAGAACTTCTTTATCTTCCCCATGCCCTGCATATATTCGAAACTGCGCGCCCAAACATAGCGAATGGGGGTATAACAGTAGCAAAAATGTTCGCTATCCGGGCTTGTGACAACGCCCTTAGCGCAGCACGATGTGGAACTCAAAACGACATCATAGTCGGTAAGGTCCAATCGTTCAAAAGCGAGCGGCATCAATGGGAAAAACTTTTGGTGCCCCTTCTTTGCGAACCTTTGCAAGAATGTCGTAATGATTTTTTTTGTTGAAAAGCGCTGATCCACATTTTTAGGAGTAAACATGGATGTGTAAATCGGAGCATCCGGATAAATATCCATAAAGTTAAGCACGCATTGCTCCGCGCCACCCATATTAGTAAGCCAATCGTGAACTATCGCTATTTTCATTGAAAAAATCCTTACGGGTTAAGAGTCCGTGGCTCTAACCGATTGAGCCCTTCCCCAGTCTACGGGGAACTGCGGGGTGCGGTCCGGCAAACAAAAAGTCACTAGTCAACGTCATCGCGAGGGTCTCGTCCGTTCAATGCACGGCAATCCGTGATATCCGTTACCACAAATTGCGTAATTGCGTATGAATTTAGAAAATTACGGAATTGTTACAAGGGGGTTACACGATATATGGCAGGGGAAAAGTGGAAATTTGGACGAGAAAAGCCCCCACCCTAAAAAAACGCCACGTACCTCTTGACAAACGTCGGTCAAAAAACTATATTAGTGCACAAGTGAGCAGTTTGCGTAAATCTGGCCAGTTGCGACGGAGAGCTATTGACGCATGGGCTGCGGGAATGTATTTTTGATTGTTGAGGTAAATATGGCCGA
>Ga0310691_10002472_pt1 | contig 24574 bp, 22 predicted proteins | sample 176DNAGHGlowgp2_FD_203887 | JGI IMG/M metagenome (GOLD analysis project Ga0310691, IMG submission 203887) | Sheep rumen microbial communities from Palmerston North, Manawatu-Wanganui, New Zealand - 1766 DNA GHGlow gp2 (v2) (version 2) | ecosystem: Host-associated > Mammals > Digestive system >...
AAAGCTTACGCTTTACATTCTCAATCTTATATCGCATAGATACGATCTCAGAATCTGTATATACAGTACCAGAGAGATCCTTATCCTCAAGCTCCATCTGATAACCTGAGTGTCCATATAATTCATAATAATCATACGAACCAACATTGAACTCTATGCGCTCTGGCTGGTTGATTTCTACCTGATTGATTTCTGCCTGATTGCTTGCAGAATGACTAGAATCCGTCTGAGGATTAACCATAGTTGTCTTATCTGATACAGATATAACTCTTATCTTAGTCTGTTCTTCAACATCCTTACTAGATTCTTCAGATATCTTAGTTTCCTCAATAACAGTATTAACCTTAGATTCAGTGGATACACGTATATCCGTAGACTTATCTGTTTCATTAGATTTCAAGGTTTCTTTTTTCGATTCTTCACCCTCTGTCACACCCTGATTTTCTTCTACCTTAACACCCTCTACTGCCGCCTCAGTGGTCAGTTCCTTATCACCCGATTTAACACCTTTACCTTTTACTGCAAGGATAACAACTACAACTATAATTATAGCGAGCAGCGTTACCCCCCCCGATTTTTAACTTTCTTTTAATATTGTTGTCCATTTTTTCACCCTTGTCTTATATAGTCAGTTATTCCGTTCATCATCTAGAAGATCTGGTCTGAATCTCTTAGTCCTCTCAATAGACTTTTCATGTCTCCACTTATCTACAAGTCCATGATTTCCTGATAACAGTACCTCTGGTACATGCTTTCCATGGAATTCTTCTGGTCTTGTATACTGTGGATATTCAAGAAGTCCATCACTGAACGACTCATCAATAGCAGATTCATGATTACTAAGCACACCCTCTACATGTCTTGCGGTTGCATCTATCACAACCATAGCGGCTAATTCACCGCCTGTTAATACATAGTCGCCTATACACACAGGATCTGTCACTATCTCCTCTATGACCCTCTCATCTATGCCTTCATAGTGTCCACACAGTATGATAAGGTCCTCTTCAGAAGCAAAGTCCTTCGCCATAGCCTGATCAAATACATGCCCGACAGGAGTCATATATACAACCCTTGGCTTCTTGATCTGACGATTCTTAACAAGATCCTCATAAGCATCATATACAGGTCCTGGTTGCATGACCATCCCAGCGCCCCCGCCATAAGGATAATCATCCACCTTCTTGTTCTTATTGCCTGCATAATCCCTTATATCTATAGCATCTACAGATATAAGCCCTTTTTCCATAGCCTTCCCAAGAATACTATGGTTAAGCCCATCCATAACCATATCAGGAAAAAGCGTAAGTACATGAAAGCGCATCAGTCATCAAGTCCTTTCATAATTCTGATCAGGATCGTACCCGCTTCAACATCGACCTTAAGGATGCAGTCCTTGATTGCCGGAAGAAGAAGATCCTGCTTACCTTCGCGTGCAAACACGTAGACATCCTTAAGGACACCCACTTTGTTACCAAACTCATCATAAGCCACCAGACCTATCAGATCGCCTATGTAATTCTCGTCTTCGCCAAGAGGCGTCGCATCACTCCTATGGATCATAAGGTCGTAGCCCTGGAACTTAATCATGTCTTCAGGCGTGTCTATGCCCTTAAGTTTCACTATTGCAAGTCCTTTAAAATACTTCACCTGCTCCACTTCTGTGGCTATTCTCTTATCGCCCTTCTCAAGATATACTTCCTTAAGTTCATCATATCTGTCAAGGTCCGAGGTTGTCGGATATACTTTCACTTCTCCATGTATGCCGTGAGGTTTCTGAAGAACCCCGACTCTTAAGTATTCAACCATAGTAACTCCTGTTAATCCTTCAAGTCTCGCACCGCGAGACTTGCACGCTGGAATAAAACTATTATAACCTCGGAAAAAGGTTCCGAGGTTATAATTACATAATGTTAACAACAACTTTCTTGTTTTCTTTGACAGCCACTGCTTTAACCATAGCTCTGATTGACTTAGCAATCCTGCCTTGTTTTCCGATTACTTTACCTATGTCGCCAGGAGCAACCTTAAGTTCGATAATCGTAATCTTATCCTTAACAATCTCGTTAACAACAACCTCATCAGGATGATCAACCAATGCTTTAGCAATTACTTCAACTAATTGTTTCATATAGATACACCTCCCAATGATTACTTAACGATACCTGCGTTCTTGAAGATCTTGTTAACAACCTCTGTAGGCTGAGCACCGTTAGAAAGCCACTTCTTAGCAGCCTCTTCGTTAACAGTGAAAGAACTTGGTTCATTGTTAGGATTATAAGTTCCGATTTCCTCTATGAATCTACCGTTTCTTGGTGATCTCTCATCAGCAACTACGATTCTGTATATAGGATTCTTCTTCTGTCCCAATCTCTTTAATCTAATCTTTACCACTTTTTTCACCTCCTTAGATTTTTGTATATATGTCAAAGGATATTATCCATTGTCACCATTGATTAAAAGAGCTTTCCGAAAGGAAGCTTGAAACCGCCTCTGCCCTTCTTGTTCATCTGCCCCATCATGTTAGGCATCATCTTCATAAGCTGCTTCATCTGATCGAACTGCTTCATAAGCCGGTTAACTTCTACTATGTCGACGCCTGCACCAGCAGCAATCCTCTTCTTTCTCGAAGGATTGATAAGTGACGGCTTAGCGCGCTCCTCCTTAGTCATAGAGAGGATTATCGCCTCAACTCTCTTTAAGTTGCTCTCAGCGCCTGTTGTATCAAGCCCTGTTGTATCAACATCAGCCACGCCCATACTAGGAAGCATATCCATAACTGATGATATACCGCCCATATTACGGATCTGCTGCATCTGATCAAGATAATCGTTGAAGTCAAATTCAGCCTTCTTAAGCTTAGCTTCCATCTCTTTGGCTTTCTGCTCATCGATCTGGTTCTCAACCTTCTCGATAAGTGAGAGCACATCGCCCATACCTAAGATTCTCGAAGCCATACGATCTGGGTGGAATGGCTCAAGGTCACTCAACTTCTCGCCCATACCTACATACAGTATCGGCTTTCCTGTCACAGACTTAATAGAAAGCGCTGCACCACCTCTGGTATCGCCATCAAGCTTAGTAAGTATGACACCGTCTATACCGATCTTAGAATTGAAATTCTCAGATACATTGACCGCATCCTGACCGGTCATCGCGTCAACCACGAGGATTGATGCTGTTATAGGAAGAGCCGCCTTGATATTCTCAAGCTCGGTCATCATGTCCTCATCTACATGAAGACGACCGGCAGTATCTAGAATCACTACGTTATGTCCATTCTTCTTGGCATGCTCATAAGAAGCTTTAGCTATATCTACAGGATTCACGCGGTCTCCCATCGTGAAGGATTCCACTTCCATCTTAGCAGCGTTGATCTCGAGCTGCTTAATAGCCGCAGGTCTGTAGATATCACATGCAACCAAAAGTGGCTTCCTACCGCTTGCCTTGAACTTGCCGGCAAGCTTCGCAGCAGTCGTTGTCTTACCTGCACCCTGAAGACCCATCATCATGATGATAGAAACCTCAGAAGGCGGCAACAGATTGATCTGTGTTATCTCAGAACCCATAAGAGTAACAAGTTCCTCGTTAACGATCTTGATAACCATCTGTCCCGGATTAAGACCGTTGAGCACATCCTGACCAACAGCTCTCTCCTGCACATTCTTGACAAATGTCTTGACAACCTTGAAGTTAACATCTGCCTCAAGAAGTGCCATCTTAACTTCCTTCATAGCGGCCTTAACATCATCTTCTGACAGACGTCCCTTGCCTCTTAGGTTTTTGAATATATTCTGAAATTTAGATGTTAAACTATCAAATGCCATCCGATCCTCCCCGATCACAGCTGTGCCAATATCTCATCGGCAATTATCCTGACATTATCTACGTGAGCTTTAAGTCCGTCCGAAGAAAAACTCTCAGCTTCACATCTTATCTTCTCTATCTTAAGCTTGGTGGCCTCAAAAACCTCCATCATATGAAGTTTGCTCTCATAACCCTCAAGTATGCCATCAATCCTCCTTATGAGGTCATGCACACTCTGTCTGGTCTTATCATGCATAAGAGCTATCTCCGATATGGATATGTCTTCATTTACAAAAGAATCATAGATTTCTCTCTGATGATCCGTAAGCAATTCACCGTAAAAATCAAATAACATCGAACGATGATAAGCTTTCTCTATATCATTCATAATATCACCACCTCATCCATGATACAACATACAAAAAAGCCTGTCAAGTATTTTTTCTTGACAGGCCAGATTTTTTTTGTTCTTATTTTAGTACTAAATTCTCTTTCTTCTTGTAACCATAATTGCTGCACCTGAAGCGCAAAGAATCATGATGAAGAACATAACCGAAGCATTATCTCCAGTCTTAGGAGCTGTAGTACCTGAATTAGTGTTATTAGAAACAGTATTTCCTGATGTATTATTATCATCTGCACCAGCAGACTTCACAACTTCGAATTCTATATCCAAGCTGCCATCATCGAATACTACAGTAAGTGTGTGCATGCCTTCTGCAAGAGATTCAAGTGCAGATTTCTTAACAGTAAGTATAAGGCTTCCTGCTTCCTTCTCATATTCATCTTCCGAAAGTGCAACTCCATCCATAGCTGCAGTTGCAAACTTACCAAAGGTAAGATCGTCATCTGCACTTCTGTGAACTCTTACTGTGAATCCATCTTCACCCTCAGTATAAGTCAATACTGAATCAGGATCTACTTCATATGTAACTTCCTGCTCTCCAGGACCTTCTGGTTCCTCGTTAGTACTTGATCCATATGCCATATAGAACAGATGTGTATCTGTTGTACCCTTTGTGATCACATGCTCACCTGCTGTGAGATCTATAGTAAATATACCATCTTCAGGTATATCATACTTAACATCATCCACCTTAACAGTATGTGAAGCAGCTGCATTGAATACAAGTGTGAGCGTTCCATCAACAGCAGGACTTACAGTGATAGATGTCTTAGATTCCATCTTGATAGCCTGTGTGAAATCCTTATCATCATAGCTTCTGCTTATTTTCTTAAGATTACTGTCAGCTCCGACAACAACATAATCATTACCGGCAAGACCGCTCTCTGTAACATTGTACTCGAATACTGATTCAAGTTCCTGATCTCCACCTTGTTCGCCACCTGGCTCTTCACCTGGCTTTTCACCTGGCTCTTCACCCGGCTCTTCACCTGGTTCTTCACCTGGTTCTCCACCCTGACCATCTGTTATCTCAAACTTAAGCTCGTTTATGGTAATTTCCTTGAAAGTACCAAGAGCACCATTCTTACCAGGCTGGAAGTTCTCAGCCTGTACATAATATGTACCCGGCTCAAGTACCACACTACCGCTTGCATAAAGCACTCTGACACCCTTATCGTTAACGATAAGACCTGTCGAAAGAGCTGTATCGCTTGAGTAGGTAGCTGTTACCTTAGCAGCCTTTGTAAGCTCAAATGAGTATGGAGCCTTGTTTATCTTACCAGGAGTAAGTGTAACATCCTCAGAAACTGTTGTTGCCTGAACATTCCATGGAAGGAATTCCTTAGCTGCAGCATCAGCACTGTTAAGTGCACCTGCATTCTGACATACATTAGATACCACATCGTTAAGATCCTCATCAAGAAGATAATTACCTGATGGAATATATGAAAGATTCGAATCTGTATCAAACTTGCTGTAATCTACGTTGTTACCTGAATCTTTGCACTCATTGGCAACAATTGCATCCTTTGAATCAACTATTGTACCTGGCTTGCTTGACTGTATGCAACTTGCAAAGCCATCGTTGTAGCTCTTTACAGCACCAGACTTAACATCCTGTGGCGCCTTACACATATAGAACTGATTATATTCAGAGAATATATATGCATTTGCACGTGGGTTCATAGCATAATCAGTCTGTCCGAATACATAATTGTTATACATATGAACGTTAGCCTGACGACAAAGTGGGAATCTCGAAGCCACCATATACAGAAGGTTATGGTGATATGTGAGATTGAACTGCATATTGTCATCAGATGCACCTACAAGACATGTCTTATGGCAGTTTTCAAAGTAGTTATAAGAAACTGTAAGATACTGACCTCTCTTAAAGTCACATGAGCCATCGCCCTCAGCCTTATCAGATTCAGTAGTTTTAGTTTTAGTAAAGCTGCCATGATAGAATGAGTTGTTATGTATCCAGCATCTCTCTACGCTTGCAGTAAGCTTTCCACCAGACTGCTCACCTTCCATACCAACAGCATCCTCAGGAGTGTTAGTGAAAGTTAAGTTTCTTACTTCGAAGCTCTTACCATAATCAGGAGCGCTTGAATCACATATGAAGTGGAAGCCCCAACCATCGACAACAGCATCTTCACCGATACCTTCGATTGTTACATCCTTAGCAGCTCTCATACGAGCCATACCACCCTGATCCTTAGTGTTACCACCGTTCTGTGTAGAACCATAAGCAGTAAGACCATTGATAAGCGGTGTGCTTGAAGGATCTGTCACATCTGTAAGATTATGAACAGCACCTACTATTCTTACAACAAGCGGTCTACCTTCATCAGCAAGCTTCTTAAGGATATCCTTATTGCCATTATTAGCCTTACCTGATGAGTTAAGGATGTTACCGATACCGGTAACAGTTACGTCATCTGCAGATGTAACACTAACAGTGTTCTTAGTATCATCGGTAACATAGAGGACTATCGCATTGTCCTTCAATGTACCATCGTCGTTATATGCACCGACACCAGATGTATAATTAAAGTGTGCATATCCGGATCTGTCATATGCAGATACCTCAACGCTGGCAACTATTGAACTATCTTCAAGTTCTACAGTCACTTCATGCTCACCTGCAGGTACACCTGGGATATCTATCCTTACCCTGCCATCCATATATCTGACAAGATACTCCATATCCTCGTCAGAAAGGACATTGACTGTGTCACCATTCTTCCAGCTAACACTCTTTACGGAATCAACCGAAGCATTTTCAATAACCAGCTGAACCGATTCATTCTTTCCGGTTATCGTATACTGAGGAGCCGCACTATAGCCCTTAACCGGACGAACGCCTGTCTTAAAAACAGCTGTAGCGATAAGCACCAGCACCAGCATAGCGCTCACAAGACGTCTTGTTTTTACGTTCATATAAAACCTCCTTGTTTTTTATAGTTTATCAACAATCTCTCTGTGAACCTTGCGATAAAAGAAAACAGAAAGAATAACTGATGCTATTTCTGCGATTGGAAATGACCACCATACATAGTTGACATTACCAAGCAAAGACAACAGATACGCAGCCGGTATAAGGATCACAAGCTGTCGTCCCACTGATATGATCAGCGAATATATGCTCTTCGAGAAAGCCTGAAACACAGATCCCATTGCTATACACAAGCCCGCAAAGGGGAAGGACAAACACATGGTGCGAAGTGCAACCTTGCCCATATCCATCATCTTGTCTGATGCATTGAACATCTTAAGCAACACATCAGGAATAGTTTCAAATATAACTAGACCCACTAACATAACGCCCACAGCGAGCATCATGGCGAACTCCAGGGCTTCTCTTATCCTCTCCTTATTCCTTGCGCCATAGTTATAGGCTAGAACTGGTATCAGTCCGTTATTAAGACCGAATACCGGCATGAAGAAGAAACTCTGCAGTTTGAAGTATACACCAAATACCGCCGTCGCTGTAGCGGTAAAAGTAAGAAGTATCCTGTTCATGAGGTAAGTCATAACAGAACCTATACTCATCATAAGTATCGATGGAATACCAACCACATATATAATCTTAATGATCTTAAGATCAGGCTTGAACATCCCCTTAAGGCTAAGCTTTATCTCTTTGTTAAACTTTATGTTGAGGATAAGACCTATACATGCAGCAACAAACTGTCCTATGACAGTTGCTATAGCTGCACCCTTAACTTCAAGTCTCGGGAAACCGAAGTATCCGAATATGAGTATCGGGTCCATAATGATATTCACGATAGCGCCGCTCATCTGAGAGATCATGCTGTACAGAGTATTACCTGTAGACTGCAGAAGTCTCTCAAACATCATCTGGAAGAATAGTCCCAGAGAAAAACAGCAACATATACTAAGATAGTCAACTCCATATGACACTATCTGCTCATGACTTGTCTGAGTCAGGAAAAAAGGCTTAACAGCGAAGATTCCCAAGCCCAAAAAAACAAAATAACTGATAAGCGTAAGGAACAAGCCGTTATCAGCAGCAGCGTTGGCTCTGTCAAACTTCTTTTCTCCAAGCGCCTTGGACAAAAGAGCATTCACACCAACACCGGTTCCAGAGCCCAAAGATATCATAAGAGTCTGCAACGGAAATGACAGGGAAACCGCGTTCAACGCATTCTCATTAATCTTTGCCACAAATATACTGTCGACGATGTTATACAGAGCCTGAACAAGCATCGATATCATCATCGGCAGTGCCATTGACAAGATCAGCTTCTTGATGGGCAAAACACCCATCTTATTCTCTTTTACTTCCAATCCCATACTCCTATTCTTTACAAACTTGGCTTAACAGCCTTAGGAGCAAATCCTTCTTTGCGAAGCTTCTCTATGATCTCGTTCTTATGCTCATGACCGAATGCTTCTATAGTGATACGAAGCTCAACGGCAGCATTACGATTGGTACTTACAAACTGATTGTGCTCAAGCTTGATAACATTACCCTTTTCAGCAGCTATAACCTGTGCAACTCTTACAAGTTCACCTGGCTTATCCGGAAGAAGAACAGATACAGTGAAGATTCTGTCTCTTGCTATAAGTCCATGCTGAACTATAGACGACATAGTTATAACATCCATGTTACCGCCGCTTAAGATAGATACGATCTTCTTATCCTTATCCTTGATATGCTTAACTGCTGCAGCAGTAAGAAGTCCTGAGTTTTCTACTACCATCTTATGATTCTCAACCATGTCAAGGAAAGCAACTATAAGCTCTGAATCCTCAACAGTGATTATATCATCAAGATTCTCCTGAAGATATGGGAAAAGAAGATTACCAGGAGTCTTAACAGCAGTACCGTCAGCTATTGTATTAACTGTAGGAAGTGTAACCACCTTACCAGCTCTGAATGATTCCTGAAGACAGTTAGCGCCTGCAGGCTCAACACCTATGACCTTGATACTTGGATTAAGCATCTTAGCGAGAGTAGATACACCTGTAGCAAGTCCGCCACCGCCGATAGGTACAAGTATATAATCAACAGTAGGAAGCTCCTTGATGATCTCCATAGCTATAGAACCCTGTCCTGTAGCTACATCGAGGTCGTTAAAAGGATGTATGAAAGTATACCCATGCTCCTTAGCAAGCTTCATAGCATATTCACAAGCCTCGTCATATACATTGCCATACAGAACGACCTCAGCGCCGTAGCTCTTAGTACGATTGACCTTGATAAGAGGTGTAGTAGTTGGCATAACGATAACAGCCTTGCAGCCATATATCTTGGCAGCATAAGCCACGCCCTGCGCATGGTTACCCGCAGAAGCTGTTATAAGTCCTTTACTTCTCTCTTCATCGCTCAGAGTGCTTATCTTATAGTAAGCGCCTCTTACCTTATATGCACCTGTATACTGCATGTTCTCTGGCTTGAAGTATACCTTGTTGCCGCTCTGGGCACTGAAAAACTCGCTATATACGAGATTAGTTGAATTAGTGACCTCTTTTACCTTCTCTGAAGCTTCTTCAAATTTCTGTAAAGTCATCTTTTCCATGATAAAAACCTTCTTTTTAAAATATTCCCTTTAATTATATCATCTCTTCATCCTTTGTCAAGCCTTCGCCCTCGGTTTCGTCAGCTATTTCTTCTGCCGATGGTTTCTCAAAAAGCGCCTTGACAAATGTATCAGAATCAAACTTCTGAAGATCGCTTATTTTCTCGCCTACGCCTATGTACTTAACAGGAATTCCGTATTCTGCCTGGATTGCTATAGCTATACCACCCTTCGCAGTTCCGTCCATCTTAGTTAGGATTATACCTGTTATATCAGCAACCTCCTTGAATTCACGAAGCTGTGCAAGACCGTTCTGACCTGTAGTCGCATCGATGACTATGAAGTTTTCCCTGTGTACATCAGGGCATTCTCTCTCGATTATACGGTTGATCTTCTTAAGCTCATCCATGAGATTCTTCTTGTTATGAAGTCTTCCGGCAGTATCGCATAGAAGTATATCCGTGCCCCTTGAGTTAAATGCTTTGACTGCGTCATATACTACGGCAGCAGGGTCAGATCCTTCGCTCTGTGCGATTATATCTGTATTACTTCTATTCGCCCACTCAACAAGCTGATCGATAGCAGCAGCTCTGAAGGTATCGGCAGCAGCCATCAGGACCTTCTTGCCGTTATCCTTATAGATGCTTGCAAGCTTACCTATGGATGTAGTCTTACCTACACCATTAACACCGATCACAAGGATGACAGACTTCTGATTTTCAAAATCATAGGCGTTCTCTCCGAGATCCATCCTTGCTTTAATTGATTCTATAAGAACCTGCTTACACTCATCGACTTTCTTTATCTTCTGCTCCTTAACACTATTCTTGATATCATCAAGAATAGCTTCAGTAGTATTGACACCGATATCTCCCATGATCAGAAGTTCTTCAAGTTCTTCATAAAAATCATCATCTATCTGATTAAAACCTGAAAAAAGCGAATCAAGTCCCGATACGATATTTGCTCTTGTTTTTGTAAGACCTTTAAAAAGCTTACCAAAAAGTCCCATATTACCTCCTCTAGCTTATCGCCTTCTCATCCATAAGATCAACAGATACAAGGGTTGATACACCCTTCTCCTGCATAGTTATACCATAGAGTCTGTCAGCCTGTGCCATAGTACCTCTTCTGTGAGTGATAACGATAAACTGTGTATACTTAGTTAACTTATGAAGATACTGCGCATATCTTCCGACGTTCGAATCATCAAGAGCTGCCTCTATCTCATCGAGAAGACAGAAAGGCGACGGCTTAAGATTCTGGATGGCAAAGAGAAGCGCGATAGCAGTAAGAGCCTTCTCACCACCCGATAACTGCATCATATTCTGAAGTTTCTTTCCAGGCGGCTGCGATATGATCCTTATGCCAGCCTCAAGGACATCGACCTCTTCATCGAGTTCTATCTCGCCCTTTCCACCGCCAAAGAGTTCCTTGAACACCTTGTCGAATTCCACTCTGATCTCTTCTAACTTCTGAACAAACTGCTTTCTCATGCCTTCATCAAGTTCAGCTATAATCTTAACAAGTTCCTGCTCTGATGCCACAAGATCATCACGCTGTCCTGTAAGGAATATGAATCTTTCGTTCACTTCCTTAAACTGCTCTATAGCATTGACATTAACGCTTCCCAAAGCCTTGATGCTGTTCTTTATAGCGTTGAGCTTTTTCTTGATAACATCAATCGATGTAAGCTCTTCATCTCTTAATTCCTTGGCAACATTGAGAGTCAGTTCATATTCTTCCCACATATAATTATGAAGCTCTTCGCCAGAATCGATGATTTTCTCAAGTCTGTTTGATAACTTGTATTCATCCTTCTCAAGGTCGCTGATAGCACTGTTTGCAGTCTCACGCTTATCATAGACAGACTTTTCTTCTTTCGAGAGGACTTCCTTCTCAGCTTTGAGTTCCTCTATCTTCTTCTTAGTATCAGCTATGATATTCTTATAATCCTCGATATCGCTCTTAAGTTTTTCGATTTCCTCTTCCTTCTTCTTTATAGCCTCAAGCACATCCTCTTTTCTATCAGCCATAGAATCCAAAGAAGCGATTATATCGTCGTATTCCTCCCTCACACGCTCAACATTTACCCGAGCAAACTCAAGCTGCTGAGTAAGAGACGCCATAGACATGTTAAGAGATTCAAGCTTATCCTTATTCTCTTCGAGTTCATCCTTCTCATCACTTATAAGGAACGAAAGCGATCCAGTCTCTTCGCCTATCTCATCATTCTTCTTATCAAGCGCCTTAACAGCTTCGCTTGTCTCTACGATAGAGGCATTGATCTCGTCTATCTCATCGTTGATAGCAAGATTTTCTTTCTTACTCTCGTTGTATTCGTTATCGATGTCGGAAAGCTTATCCTCAATCTGTTTCTTCTGCATAACGATAGTATTGAGATCAAGTTCTTTTGAATTAATGATTCTGTTATTGTCCTCGAGTTCCTCACGGACATTGGCAAGTTCTTGACGAAGGTCAGATAGCTTTCTTCTGCTGTTTTCAAGGACTTCTTCCGCCTTCTTAATAGCATCTGTAAGTTCATCAAGCTCTCTCTTACGACCAAGAAGATTACTAGAGTTCCTGAAAGCACCACCCGAGAGCGAACCACCAGGATTGAGCTGTTCACCATCAAGCGTGACGATTCTTAAGCTCTGATTATACTTCTTCTGAAGTCTGATAGCATTATCAATCTCATCACATATAACTATTCTGCCAAGTAAAAATGATACGAGGTCCCTGTACACTGTGTCGCAATCAACAAGGCTTGAAGCAAGTCCAAGCACGCCTGTCTCCGAAAGTACAGCCTCCTTATCAAACTTTGATGGCTTAACCGAATCTATCGGAAGAAAAGTAGCTCTACCAAGCTTATTTTCCTTCAGATATAGTATTATCTTCTTAGCAGTATCAGTATCATCTGTAACTATGTTCTGAATAGAACCACCAAGGGCAATCTCAAGAGCCACTTCATACTTCTTATCAACATGTATGATATCGGCAACTACACCACGAACCTTAGAATTCTTGAGTTCCATGACCTTCTTGATACTGTTATTATATCCATCATAACGCTCAGAGAGGTTTCTTAACGATTCATATCGCGAATTACTAACATGAACATCCTTCTGTGCCTTGTCTATAGAGATATTCATATCTCCTATAGCGCCTCTGACTCTGGTTATCTCATTCTCAAGTTCCTTATTGGTTACCTTAAGTTCCTCTATATCTCTTTCATAGACTTCTTCTTTGGCCTTCAGGCTATTAAGTTCATCCTGAAGTCCCTGCTGATCACTCTTGCCCTTTATGAGCTTTGAATTGAGTGCAGCCTTACGGATATTGATCTGCTCAAGAGTTGCCTCGAATCTCTGAAGCTTGCTCTTATGTTCAGCTTTCTCATTCATGATGTTGATGAGTTCAGCTTTCATGCCTTCAAGTTTGGCTTCTTTCTCTCTTATGCTGTCCTGCATAACAGATATCTTTGCCGTAGCATTTTCAATAGCCTTAGCAAGCTTATCAGAATCTTCTTTCTTAGATTCATATTCCTTCTCATAAGAGCCAAGTTCCTTTTCCTTGGCATCCTTCTGAACAAGAAGACTTTCTCTTCTTTCTTTTATATGAGCATCATTAACCCTTGCTGTGTTGATCTGCTCATTGATTATATCTATTCTTCCGAGGCTGTTATTAAGAGCGATATTGTTATCATTAAGAGAAGACATATTCTCTTCATAAGCCTCACCATTCAACCTTATACGCTCTTCGTATTCATCGAAGGCTTCCTTATATTCCTCGACCTTACCTCGCTCCTCATCAAGATGACCTCTTACGATACCCAGGTTAGCATTGAGTTCATCTTCCTCTTTCTTGAGTCTCTCAGCCTCTATGAGGAACATATTCACATCATAGCGCTTCTGCTCATCTTTTAACTTAAGGTACTCCTTCGCCTTCTCAGACTCTCTCTCAAGAGGACCTACCTGATGCTCAAGCTCGCCTATGATATCATTCACTCTGACAAGATTAGCTCTCTGAGTATCAAGATTCTTGATAGCGCTAGCTTTTCTCTTCTTGAACTTAACGATACCTGCCGCCTCATCAAAGAGCTCACGACGTTCTTCAGGCTTACCACTAAGAATCTTATCGATCTGGCCCTGACCTATGATAGAATAGCCTTCCTTACCGATACCAGTATCGTAAAAAAGCTCGTTGATATCCTTAAGTCTGCAATCAGAACCATTGATCTTATACTCGCTTTCACCAGAGCGATAGACCTTACGGCTTACCGTAACCTCATCATAAGCGATATTAAGCGCCTTATCTGAATTATCCAAAGTTATGGCAACATAAGCAAAACCAAGAGGCTTCCTGTTCTGTGTACCGGCGAATATAACATCCTCCATCTTAGAACCACGAAGCTGCTTGGCACTCTGCTCACCCAGAACCCATCTCACGGCATCAGCAACATTACTCTTACCGGAGCCATTAGGTCCTACGATACCCGTTATACCATTATGAAAATCAAAAACTATCTTATTGGCGAAGGACTTAAATCCCTGCACCTCTATACTTTTCAAATACATCTAAAAACCTCGTTAGTTTATGGCTCTATCCTGTCTATAAGCTCCAAAGCCGCCTTCTCACAGGCACGTTTCTTACTCTTGTCGCTCACAACAGCAAAAAGACCATCATCTATATAACAGCGCATAACATATACGCGCTCTATCCCTTCTCCCTCTTCCCTCACACACTCATACACAGGAGTCTTCTTATAGAGCTTCTGAGCCAGATTCTGCACATAAGTCTTAGGGTCATGAATCTTCTTTTCACGCTCACCCTTAAGAATATACTCATATACAAATGCTTTGGCAGCCTCGAATCCGCCGTCTATATATATAGCTCCTATAACTGCCTCAACAGCGTCCGATACAATCGAAGGTTTCTTTCTGCCGCCATTTTTCTCTTCACCAACGCCAAGATACAGGTACTCAGGCAGACCAAACTTAAGGGCGCAATCGTAGAGTGCCCCCTCACAGACTAAAGATGCCCTGTAAGAACTCATACTGCCTTCTCTGTCATCAGGCCTCGTCATATATATATATTCACTAGATATGTTCTCAAGTACAGCATCGCCTAAGAATTCAAGCCTCTCGTTACAACGGCTTACATCCCTGTAGTGTTCTGATGCATAGGAACTGTGAATAAGTGCATTGTACAAGCACTCAATATGTTTGAATTCATATCCTATGTTCTTCTGAAAATCATAAACCTCTCCAGGAACAACAGGATACATCGATTTGTAAGCATCCCAATCCATACGTCTACCTAAAAATCAGGGACCGTTAAATAACAGCCCCTGTAAATTAATTGATTGAATTTCTAATCATTTCACAAGCGTCACCAACAGTTACGATAGATTCAACCGCTTCAGGTGGAATCTCAATCTGGAATTCTTCTTCTACGCCCATGATAATCTGGAATATATCCAAAGAATCTGCGCCAAGATCATCTACGAATTCACTTTCCATGGTGATTGAATCCTCTGGAAGATTAAGAGCTTCAGCGATAATCTTCTTTACTTTCTCAAACTCCATATTAATCAGCCTCCTTCTCTTGAGTAATAAGTATATCTGCAATCCTGTCATTAATACGCTGTTCCTTAAAGGTTATACATTGCAGAATGGAATTATAGACTTCTTTAGCCTTGGCACTTCCATGAGTCTTAACAACAAGACCCTTAAGTCCAAGGAAAGGTGCACCGCCATAATTAGACGCATCAACCTGCTTTAAGGTATCCTTCAGGGATCCCTTCACCAAAAGTGCACCGAGCTTTGATTTGATATTAGAGGTAAAAGCCGTCTTCATCTTCTTCAGGAAGAACTTACCGGTACCTTCATAAAGCTTAAGTATAACATTACCAACAAATGCATCACATACTATAACATCAGCCTGTCCAAAAGGAATCTCTCTAGCTTCTATACTTCCGATGAAGTTGATATCATCGCACGCTTTAAGAAGCGGAAATGTTTCTTTAACAAGAGCGTTGCCCTTCTCTTCTTCAGCACCGACATTCACTATAGCGACTCTTGGCTTAGATACCCCAAGCACATGCTCCATATATATAGAGCCCATCTTAGCGTACTGCACAAGCTGCTGTGGCTTAGAATCCATATTCGCACCACAATCAACAAGCAAAGATATGCCTTCCATATTCGGAATAATAGAAGCAAGAGGTGGTCTGTCAACACCCTTAAGTCTTCCTACTATAACATATCCGCCTACAAGTACAGCGCCAGAACTTCCCGCCGATACAAATGCATCTGCTTCACCCTTCTTCACAAGCATAAGACCCGAAACAATAGAAGAATCCTTCTTAGTTCTTATAGCCATAACAGGTGGCTCCGCAGTCTCTATAACCTCACTTGCATGGTGAATGCAAAGACGATCACTATCGTATGTATACTTTTTTAATTCAGCTTCGATTATGTCCTTCTTGCCAGCGAGTATTACCTTAACCCGTTTATCAGCATTAACAGCATCAACAGCTCCCTTGATAATCTCACCAGGAGCATTATCTCCGCCCATGGCATCTACGACAACCGTAGTTATAAGTTCATCCATAGTCTTGACCTCATATATCTTTCATAGTTATAATACTAGATAATATAGAACAATTCAAGTACTTTTTTATTCTGTAGTCGAGTAAATTTACATCAAAGCCACTGCTTGCAAGCAAAGTAGAGTGCCCCATACTATGGGATTGTCACAACCTAAAAAGAATTCATCGTCGTACGGCGACGATTCGCAAGATTTCGTCATACTCGAGCGTACTAATGCAAAGCCCGAAGCACGTGTCTGAGCGTCCGAAGGACGCGAGTTTGCGAGAGGGCTTTGCTAATTAATGCACGCGAGAGTATAGAAATCTTGACGTGTCGCAGGACGACGATGAATTATGCTAGCGTAGCAGTCGCGCCCCACACATCGAGTAAGCGCGAGCTTACGAGATGCTGTGGGGATTGCAAGCAAAGTAGAGTGCATCATACTATGGGATTGTCACAACCTAAAAAGAATTCATCGTCGTACGGCGACGATGAATTCTGCTAGCCAACAAAAAAACGTAAAATAATAATCACCAGGACGATTCGCAAGATTTCGTCATACTCGAGTGTGCTAATGCAAAGCCCGAAGCACGTGTCTGAGCGTCCGAAGGACGCGAGTTTGCGAGAGGGCTTTGCCAATTGATGCACGCGAGAGTATAGAAATCTTGACGTGTCCTGGTGATTATTATTTTACAATGCCTTAGTCAACAGCAACTATCTGCTTCTTGTCATACTTACCACAGTTCTTGCAAACTCTGTGTGGCATCTTGAGTGCACCGCACTCGCACTTAACAAGAGTAGGAGTACTCATCTTCCAAGTAGCTCTTCTCTTATCTCTTCTTGCTCTAGAAGATCTGTTTTTTGGACAAATAGACATGGTTACACCTCCTTAAAATTCTTGAAAAATATCACGGATTGCCGACATTCTCGGATCAAGCTGTTCGTCATGCTCGCACTCACAGCTTGCTCTGTTGAGATTCGTACCGCATCTATTACATATTCCTTTGCAAGTTTCCTTGCACAGAACCTTCATAGGCATATTAAGCGAAATCTCGCTATATACAAGTCTGTCTACATCTAACTTATAGCCCGATATATAATCACAATTATCCAGTACATCCTCAGGAATATATCCGTTCCTGCCAAATGTAAGCTTATCCTCGTAAGATATATCTACTCTGGTGCTGACATCATCAAGGCATCTGTCACAAGTCATATCAAGCACGATATAAGACTCAACAAAAAGATTCACCTTGTCATCCTCACCTCTTGATACCCTCACGTGGACAGGTCCCATCTCTTTGACAGCATAGGATTTATCCAGGATCGTGTACATCCCGTCCTTAATTATATCAAGGTCGGAAGGCTTGAAATCATAATCTCTGACACAATTAGCGGCAGTCAAAACATCCGTTAAGTTTATAAGCATATGAATGTCTCCAATTCACACTTTATCTATTATAAAGATGTTTCTTCTTCTTGTCAACAATTATTTTACCAAATTCAAAGTTTCTCTTGCGATAGCCAATTCCTCATTAGTAGGAATAACTGCTACCTTAACCTTTGAATCCGCTGTAGATATAACTGCTTCAGTACCAATAGCTGAATCGTTAGCTTCCTTATTGATCTTGATTCCGAGGTAATCGAAGTAATCAAGGATAAGTCCACGAAGGAACGGATTGTTCTCACCAACACCAGCTGTAAATGTTATGGCATCAACACCATTGAGTGCAGCCACATATGAACCAATGTACTTCGCAATTCTGTATACATAAGCTGCGATTGTGTCCTTAGCAACAGGTGTACCCTTGTCATACTCAGCGATAAGATCTCTCATATCACTTGAGATACCTGACATACCGAGGATACCTGACTTCTTGTTAAGGATGTTGAGCATCTCACTAACAGAGATGTTCTCATGATTGCAGATGAATTCGATAACAGCAGGATCGATATCACCACTTCTTGTACCCATGATAAGACCTTCAAGTGGAGTAAGACCCATAGAAGTATCTACACAACGACCACCTATAGAAGCAGAGATAGAAGCACCATTACCAAGGTGACATACGATAACCTTAGCATTCTTCTCATCAAGACCAAGATACTTGATAGTCTCCTTAGATACGAAACCATGGCTTGTACCGTGGAAACCATATCTTCTTACAGAATACTTCTCATAATATTCTCTTGGGATAGCGTAAAGATATGCCTTAGGCTCCATAGTTCCGCCAAAAGCTGTATCCCATACAGCAACATTTTTCTTGCCAGGCATGGCAGCTTCAGCAGCCTCGATACCGATAAGGTTAGCTGGATTGTGAAGAGGTCCAAGGTCGAAGCACTCACGGATAACCTTCTTAACATCCTCATCTACAACTACTGAATCCTTATACTTCTCGCCTGCATGGAGAACTCTGTGTCCTACAGCGCCGATCTCATCTGTGCTGGTGATAACACCATGCTGTGGGTCTACAAGTGCGTCAAGAACAAGCTTAACAGCGATATTGTGATCCTTCATAGGAGTCTCAACTACATACTTATCCTTGCCTGTTGGCTTGTGAGTAAGAACAGAACCTTCTATACCGATTCTCTCTACAAGACCCTTTGCTATAACACTCTCATCCTGCATATCGATGAGCTGATACTTAAGTGATGAACTACCACAATTTAATACTAATATCTTCATACTTTAACAAAACCTCCGATTACTGTGCTGCCTTCTGAGCCTGAACAGCTGTAAGTGCAACAGTTCCTACGATATCGTCTGCATAACATCCTCTTGAAAGATCGTTAACAGGCATAGCAAGACCCTGAAGAACAGGACCATAAGCATTAGCGCCTGCAAGTCTCTGAACAAGCTTATAGCCGATATTACCAGCCTCAAGTGATGGGAATACAAGTACGTTAGCGTTACCAGCAACCTTAGAATCAGGTGCCTTAAGCTTACCTACTGTAGCATCCAAAGCTGCATCAAGCTGAAGCTCACCATCAACAGTAAGCTCTGGGAACTTCTCCTTAGCGATGTTAACAGCGTCAGCAACCTTAGTTACATCGTCATCCTTAGCACTTCCCTTTGTAGAGAATGAAAGCATAGCAACCTTAGCATCCTTGCCTGTAAATGTTTCGAAACTCTCTGCAGAAAGAGCAGCAATCTCAGCAAGTGCCTCGCTGTCTGGATGAATCTGTACAGCACAGTCAGCGAATACAAATACACCATTCTCGCCGTACTTGCTGCCTGGAACTTCCATAAGGAAGAAGCCTGAAGCACTCTTTATACCTGGCTTACACTTAAGAAGCTGAAGAGCCGGACGGATAGTATTAGCTGTAGAGTGGCATGCACCTGAAACAGCACCATCAGCATCTCCACACTTACACATAAGACATGCATAGAACATGTAATCCTTCTCGATCTGCTCTCTTGCCATATCCTCTGTAAGAGTAACGCCCTTCTTCTCATATGACTTAGCACGAAGCTCGATAAACTTGTCTATATACTTCTGCTTATTAGGATCATTGAATGGATCAACAATTGTAGCACCACTTATATCAAAGCCGGCACCATTAGCAGCGATCTCATCTGGTGTACCGATAATAACAAGATTAGCGATACCTTCCTTCAAAATCTTCTCAGCAGCTTCATAAGTTCTCTTGTCCATAGACTCAGGCAATACGATAGTCTTCTTATCAGCCTTAGCCTTAGCCTTAATCTCATCAATAAATCCCATAACGGAACCTCCTTAGTAAAAGTAAAAATAAATCTCCGCGTACAGTCTTTGCACATCGGCAAAGACTATTATACTCCAAATCCGATATAAAATCAATGTTCTTTTTTAGAAACAAATCTTACCGAATAAAAAATCGCAGGTATGAGCCCAAGCAAAAAAGCAAGTGGCTGAGCTTCCTGTATACCGCTTAAGCCACGAACATTGGACAAGATAACAAGCGCCGGTATGAATAGGATTCCTCCTCTGAAGGCTGACAGAATAGTTGCCGACAGCTTCTTGCCCGTACTTTGCAAAAGCATCTCAGTAGACATGCAAAACGGCATAACAAGCCCGCATATACAGTGAAGTCTCAGTGCCCTTGTGCCTATCTCTACAACCTTCATATCAGCCCTGCACATATATATGAGCTTTGGTGCAAAGATAAAGACCAAAGTACCCAACACGAATATACATACTTCAGACAGGATTATGGTGAATCGATAAGCCTTCTTGACTCTGTCATATCTCTTTGCACCGTAATTGAAGCCGCTTACAGGCTGGAAGCCCTGCCCTATGCCTATCGCGATCGCGAATATGAAGAAGAATATCCTAGAGACGATAGAAAAAGCAGCGATTGCTTCATCTCCATATATTCCAGCGTAAGTATTGAGCATAATAGCTGTAACACTGTTAAGACCTTGTCTTAGCATACTTGGGAATCCTGTAGCAACGATCTCATAGATGTGCCCTGCGGTTATCGATACATTTTTAAATGCTAACCTGCACGAAGTCTTGCCGCGAAGGAAAGCCGATAAAAGAAGTATGAAGCTCACAATCTGCGAAAGCGAAGTTGAAAGACCGGCACCTGCGATTCCCATACCGAAGCCAAACATAAGTATAGCATCCCCCGCTATATTAAGAATCGCTCCTGACATCATACCGATCATTCCGTAAAATGCTTTGCCTTCATATCTCAATATGTTGTTCATCGTAAAACCTGCCACGTTAAGTGGCGCAGTTATAAGTATGTATGTGATATAAGTCCTTGCATAAGGAAATATCGTATCAGAACTCCCTAACAATCTTATAAGCGGTCCCAGATTCATAAAACATATGATGCTCGTGAGAAAGCCCAGCAAAAGTGCCATGCATATACCGGTACTGGCAGTCTTAGATGCAGCCTCTATATCCTTTTTGCCAAGTGCCCTTGAGATCATGCTGCCACAACCCTGACCAAACATAAAACCGACAGCCTGCAATATAGTCATAAACCCAAAGACTATGCCTATAGCACCACTCTGACTTGTTCCTAGTTTTCCAACAAAAGCGGTATCTACAAGGTTATATATGTTATTGACAAGCATCGTCAATATAGTCGGTATAGAAAACTTAAGTATGAGTTTTTCAACCGGAGTACCTGTCATGATCTCATAATTATCTTTATTTGCTTTCATAATGATTGCCTTTCAATCGTTGTACTGTTTGACAGTATATGGTATAATGATGACATATTTAATTCAAGTCTCGCACCGCGAGACTTGCGCGCCGGATAAGGAGATGCCATGCACAAGATAGGTATAATAGCTGAATATAATCCCTTTCACAAGGGACATGCATATATGATCGATACTATAAAAAGCTCATATCCTGATAGCGCTATCATAGCGGTCATGTCAGGAGACTTCACTCAGCGTGGAGAGATTGCCATATATGATAAGTATTATCGCGCTAAGAAAGCCCTAGAAGGCGGCGTGGATCTTGTTGCTATGCTCCCTGCTTCCTGCTCCTTGCAGAGCGCTCAGGGATTTGCAAGGGCCGGTATAAGTCTTCTTAAGGAGCTTGGCTGTACACATATTGCATTCGGTGCAGAAGATGATAATCTGACAGTGCTTAAGTCGCTTGCTGATACAGACATCGCCAAAGAAGATATAGCCCCTTTCCTGAAAGAAGGCATGTCCTATCCTGCAGCTGTAGAAAGATTCTATAAAAGCCTGGGACTTGACTGCAGTTTGGCCAAAAGCCCCAACAACACTCTCGCCATAGAATACCTTCGCGCTATTAGGATCCTTAAGGTAGATATGACTCCTATCCTGGTTAAGAGGTGTGGCGCAGGCTATAACAGTACGGATATCGATAATCCATACCCTAGCGCCATGGCTATAAGACAAGCTCTAATATCAGGCCATATAACTTCTGAAGAAGGATTCGTTGCAGATACTGATCTTGATGAGATAACCCTATACAGTCTCAAAAAAGCTCTATATGACAACAGCATCCGCAATATAAGAGGATATCATGAATATCTTGAAAACAAGCTTAGAAAAGAAGCAGACTACACTGATGTCGACAGCCTCATAACAAGTGTCAAATCAAAAGACATAACATATCAGGCCATCAAGCGCCATTTGTGCTGTATACTGCTTGGCATAACCCAATCCGAAAGTTATCCAGAGTACATAAGAATACTCGGATTTACCCAAAAAGGGCAGCTATGTATCAGAGACATCAAGGGCAAAACAAGCCTTCCTGTCATAACAACACTCGCAGAAGCAAAGTCGATCACTTCTTTAACAAGAACCGACGACTTCGCCCACGAGATATATAAGGACGCTTATCAGCGAAGGAACCATACAGTGCTCACTCCCGATTATAAGCGCCCTCCTATAATATATGATTTCAGTCGGAGTCCATTCTCCGACTGAAATCAACGCTCCGCGAGGATGCGCACGGATTCGGAAAGGAAATCTATCTGATTACGAGAGACCTGAATCCGGCGCGCAAGTCTCACGGTGCGAGACTTGAATTTTAATTCTTAAAGCTGTGAATAGGTGCCGGAATTCTTCCGCCCCTGTTCACGAATCTCTCGCAAGAGAAGTTGCTGACAGCCATAACCGGCGCATGACCGAGGAGTCCGCCGAATTCAACCATATCGCCAACCTTCTTGCCATACACAGGTATGATTCTTACAGCCGTAGTCTTCTGATTAACCATACCTATCGCAGCTTCATCAGCTATGATACCGGATACTGTAGTCGCGCTCACATCACCAGGAATCGCTATCATATCAAGTCCCACTGAGCACACACAGGTCATAGCCTCGAGTTTTTCTATATTCAGAGCACCAGCAACAACTGCATCTATCATACCCTGATCTTCACTTACCGGGATAAATGCACCGCTAAGTCCACCAACATATGACGAAGCCATGACACCGCCCTTCTTTACCTGATCGTTAAGCAGCGCAAGTGCTGCAGTAGTTCCCGGTGCACCGACCTTCTCAAGTCCTATCTCCTCAAGAATCTGCGCTACTGAATCACCAACAGCAGGTGTAGGTGCAAGCGACAGATCTATGATACCAAAAGGTATATCAAGCTTCTTAGAAGCTTCCTTAGCAACAAGCTGACCTACTCTTGTTATCTTAAAAGCAGTCTTCTTAACAGTCTCACATAATTCCTCAAAATCCTTACCTCTGCAGTTTTTGAGTGCAGCGGCAACAACTCCAGGACCTGATACACCAACATTGATAACAGCATCCGCCTCGGTTATTCCATGGAAAGCACCAGCCATAAAAGGATTATCATCAGGAGCGTTGCACAAAACCACGAGTTTAGCACAGGCCATCGAATCATTCTCACGAGTAAGATAAGCTGCCTCCTTAACCTTTTCACCTAAGAGCTTAACTGCATCCATGTTGATACCAGTACGGGTTGAACCAACATTTACCGAAGAACATACGAACTGTGTCTTAGCAAGAGTCTCAGGTATAGACTCTATGAGGAGCTTATCACTACTTGTCATGCCCTTAGAGACAACAGCCGAAAAACCGCCTATGAAGTTAACTCCGAGCTTCTTAGCCACATTATCGAGAGTCAGGCCTATCTTCACATAATCCGCAGGACTCTTGCAGGCTGCAGAACCAACCATAGCTATAGGGGTTATAGATATACGCTTATTCACTATAGGTATGCCGTATTCAGCACCTATCTCATCTCCCACTTCAACAAGACGGCCAGCCTTAGAGATGATCTTGTTTTCTATATTCTGACAAAGCTTATCAAGATTTGAATCTATACAGTCAAGAAGACTTATGCCCATAGTTATGGTACGTACATCCAGATTCTCTTCGCCTATCATCTTATTAGTTTCGCTTACTTCATACAGATTGATCATATGTCCCCCTTATATTCTGTGCATCATGTTGAAGATATCCTCATGCTGGCACTTGATGACAACACCTATCTCTTCACCGAGCTTATCAAGTTCGGAAACTATGATTCCAAAATCCTTATCTGTCTTGTTACAATCCACGATCATCATCATGTTAAAGAAGTCAGATACAATAGTCTGCGATATATCAAGTATGTTGATGTTGTTATCTGCAAGATATGTACATACTCTTGCTATGATTCCAACAGTGTCTCTTCCCACAACCGTAATAATAGTCTTCTTCATAATAATCTCCTTTTTTCAGATCTCTCTTAATTCTGTGATTCCATCTTCTTTTGTAAGCCTGAC
>Ga0310691_10002473_pt1 | contig 24569 bp, 24 predicted proteins | sample 176DNAGHGlowgp2_FD_203887 | JGI IMG/M metagenome (GOLD analysis project Ga0310691, IMG submission 203887) | Sheep rumen microbial communities from Palmerston North, Manawatu-Wanganui, New Zealand - 1766 DNA GHGlow gp2 (v2) (version 2) | ecosystem: Host-associated > Mammals > Digestive system >...
ATGAAAATTGAAGATACATGGGATACGTACAAGTAAAGGTCTTAAAAACAGCAAGTCAAGAAGATCTTAAGCGATGGGAAGACCATATGCTTGAGAAAGCAAAATGCTGGAACAAGTTTTGTCTTGGTATTTATGGCGAGAATGAGTTGCGAGCGGTTCATGTAGTAAAGGAGGATAATGCAGACATTACTTATCTTACAACGCTATGTGAGGATTGCATTAAAGACATAGATGCTCGTGAAGTACTTGTAAATGAGAAGCATTTAATGATAGAACCGCGAAAACAATAATAACAGAAATAAACAACTCCGTTGGAAACCCCCTGTTTTAGCTTTTTAGTGGCAGGTCCTTCGGAGATATTACAAACATTTAATAACAAAAAAGGCATGAGATTAATTATTGAACCCGATTATGAGAAAATGTCGAAATGGGCTGCAAACTATGTAGCAAAGTGTATTAACGAAGCAAAGCCAACGGCTGAAAAACCGTTTAAGCTAGGCTGCCCAACAGGAAGTTCGCCTTTGGGAATGTACAAAGAACTGATAGCCCTGAACAAAGCTGGTAAGGTATCGTTCCAGAACGTGATTACGTTCAACATGGACGAGTATGTGAATCTCCCCGAAGATCATCCCGAGAGCTATCACAGCTTTATGTGGAACAATTTCTTCAGCCACATCGATATCAAGAAAGAGAATGTCCATATCCTGAACGGCAATGCTGAAGACCTGAAGGCAGAGTGCGAGAACTACGAGAAAGCTATTAAGGATGCAGGTGGTATTGACTTGTTCATGGGTGGCATTGGCCCAGACGGTCATATCGCTTTCAATGAGCCAGGCTCCAGTTTGCAGAGCCGTACCCGCCAGAAGACCCTTACTACCGATACAATCATCGCCAACTGCCGCTTCTTCGACAACGATGTAAATAAAGTTCCAAAGACCGCATTGACTGTAGGTGTTGGCACTGTCATGGATGCCAAGCAGGTGATGATTATGGTAAACGGCCACAACAAGGCGCGTGCATTGCGTCATGGCGTGGAAGAGCCAGTTAACCACATGTGGACCATCAGCTGCCTGCAGCAACATCCCTATGCCATCATCGTCTGCGACGAAGATGCAACAGACGAACTAAAGCACGGTACTTACAAATATTTCAAGGATATAGAGAAGGATAACCTTTTGTAAAAAAATGGATTCTGACTGCACAGGTGGTCGCGGAGCGATGCAGTTCGATACTGCCAGTCAGAACACAACAAACAATAATAGATATATGGCAAAGAAAGTAATGCTAGTGTTTGGAACCCGCCCAGAGGCCATTAAGATGTGCCCGCTGGTGAAGGAGTTCCAGAAGCACCCTACAGAGTTTGAGACTATAGTATGTGTTACTGGTCAACACCGTGAGATGCTGGACCAAGTGCTCACCATCTTTGATGTGAAGCCCGATTACGACCTGAACATCATGAAGCAGGGACAGGACCTCTACGATGTCACTGCCCGTGTGCTCACGGGTATGCGCGATGTATTCAAGGAGTGCAAGCCCGATGTAGTGCTGGTACACGGTGACACCACCACCAGCACAGCTGCTGCACTGGCTGCATTCTACCAGCAGATTCCCGTTGGTCACGTAGAGGCAGGTCTGCGTACCCACAACATCTACAGCCCGTGGCCAGAGGAGATGAACCGCCAGATTACTGGCCGCATTGCTACCTACGACTTTGCCCCCACACCACTCAGCGAGAAGAACCTTCAAGAAGAAAAGGCACACGGCCAAATCTTTGTCACCGGCAATACCGTTATTGACGCCCTCCACATGGTAGTGGATAAACTGAAGAACGACCCCAAACTTGCTGCAGAACAAGAAGATGTCCTCCGTGCTGCAGGCTATGATGTTACAAGACTTCAGCCATCAGACGTCAACCATCAGACATCGCGAAAGCTCGTGTTAATCACTGGTCATCGCCGTGAGAACTTTGGTGACGGCTTCATCTCTATGGTAACCGCTATGAAAGACCTCAGCGAGAAATATCCTGATGTGGACTTTGTATATCCTATGCACCTGAATCCCAATGTGCGTAAGCCTATTCACGAGGTTTTTGGAGAGGACCTTACTCGTCCCAACTTCTTCTTTATTGAGCCGCTGCAGTACTTGGAGTTCGTTTACTTGATGGAGAAGAGCACTGTTGTGCTCACCGACTCTGGTGGTATTCAGGAGGAAGCCCCCGGTTTAGGAAAACCCGTACTCGTGATGCGCGACACCACCGAGCGTCCCGAGGCCCTGAAGAGTGGCACTGTACATTTGGTTGGCACCAACCACGATTTGATAGTGAACGAGGTTAGCACTTTACTTGATGATGCAGTAGCTTATGAAAAGATGAGTAAAGCTGTGAATCCTTATGGTGATGGTAAGGCATGCAAACGTATTGTCTGTGCGCTCAAAGGCGAAGCTGTAGAACGCTACGACGCATAAGTACCTTCGCATAACTACCTTCGAAACGAGCCAGAGATGAGTCCTTCGTTATCGTTCAGATTGTGCCTATTTTCAATTATACATGACTAGTGGTCTTGATTTGGGACAACTCAATTACATTAAATACAAATGATTACTCAACAGAAATGCTAGAAGTAGATGTAAAAAACATATTAATAAAACATGAAATACAGATCAAGAAATTTTACATTGATTCTTTTATTATTATTTCTGTTATGTAGTAATACTCTTTTTGCTAAAAAAGCGGTGTCTCCTTATGACTATGGACTTAGAGAAGCACATACTAATATAGATAGATATTGGGTGTTGTATAATACTCATTTAGAAGCTATCAAGCAAGGTGTGGATGTAGATTATAGAGGTGTTAATCGTTTAGACATAGAAATACCGAAGGACGCAAAACCTATCCCAATAAGTGGATCCTGTAATTTCCGTGGCATGACGTTAAACGTACTGAATACGGTCAAAGACATGTTCCTATTTGAAATGGACCAGAGAACCACGAAAATAAAGGTTGATAAGTGGATGATAGATAGTGGCAATTTCAATAGTATTCCAGAATTTAAAAAAGGTCTTTACCTACTAATCGTAGAGGATGAAACGCCCTGGATTGAAAACAGGAAAGGACATTCTTATGGTCATATTCGGAAAGACTGCATTTTGTTACGCAATGGAAAGGCTTTATATCATCCGATTTCACCGTATAATAACGAGCAAACCAAACCCCGTTGTGAGTACACACCAGTTGCGTCTGGTAAAAAGACGATTTCGAACCTGACGGTGATTAGAGATTCTTCAAGTACTTTTAAGACACTAGTATTAAATATTGCAAGACAGAATAATATCACAATAAAAAGAATAAATGTCCAAACACCGCAAAATGATTCACTCTTTGCAGACAGGGTATTCCAAATAGAAAGTAGTTCAAATGTTCGTTTGATAGATTGCTATGTAAATGGTACATATTCTCAAAAAAAGAAATATGGCTATGGCTTCAATATAAATAATGTTTATAATTTGTCATTCAAGAATGTAAAAGCCAATGCGAAATGGGGCGTTTTCTGTTCAAGTAATGTCAATAATGTCTATCTTGAAAAATGTAGTTTAAATCGCGTCGATACACATTGTTATGGAAGGGATGTTAAATGTGTGGATTGTCTTTTTTTCGATAGAGAATGTTCGATGACATCCTTTTTTGGCTCTATTTGTTATTTACGTTGTTATTTTGATAATTGCATACCATTACATTTTGATGGGACTTACGGGGTCTATACCGATGTTCAACTTTCGATGAAAGATTGTAAGTTTAAACCTGGCGATAACAGATGTCTATTAATATCAGCAGCCAATTTGCCTGGCGATAATAATGAACACAGAAGAGTTGAGCTTAGGCGTAACTATTGGCCCTTCATAAATATTCATAATTTGCAAATAATAACACCGGAGGACAAGCAAAGAGATGTGTATCTGTTTTGGTTTGTAAATAAATATAGTGCATCAGTGATAAACAATGATGTGAGGCAAAAGATTAAGATAACTAAGCTGGTTAAGAATGATAATACGAGGTTCCATATTGCCAATGTTGATAGTTTAGAAACAACCCGCCATTAGTATATGCGAAATAATACAAGAGATACGTTATGAAAGGAATAGTCTTAGCTGGAGGCAGTGGAACACGCCTCTATCCAATTACAAAAGGAGTGTCAAAGCAACTCCTTCCTATCTATGATAAACCTATGGTTTATTATCCTATTAGCGCTCTGATGCTGGCTGGGATAAGAGACATATTGATTATCTCAACACCATACGATCTTCCCGGTTTTAAGCGACTGCTTGGAGACGGTAGTGACTATGGCGTGAACTTCCAGTATGCAGAACAACCCTCACCTGATGGCCTTGCTCAGGCGTTTATCATTGGAGAGAAGTTCATCGGGAATGATTCTGCCTGCTTAGTGCTTGGCGATAACATTTTCTATGGTAGTGGCTTTACAAAGCTATTAAAGAATGCTGTTGAAGATGCTGACAAGAATGGCAAGGCTACAGTCTTTGGTTATTGGGTAAGTGATCCCGAACGCTATGGTGTTGCAGAGTTTGATAAGCAGGGCAACTGCCTTAGTATTGAAGAGAAGCCAAAAGAGCCTAAGAGCAATTATGCTGTTGTTGGACTCTACTTCTATCCCAACAAGGTGGTTGATGTAGCCAAGAATATCAAACCTTCTGCGCGTGGAGAGTTAGAGATAACCACCGTCAATCAGGAATTTTTGAAAGATGGAGAACTCAAAGTGCAAGTCTTTGGTCGTGGCTTCGCTTGGTTGGATACAGGTACACATGATAGCCTTGCTGAGGCCTCCACTTTTGTAGAGGTAATAGAGAAGCGCCAAGGTCTTAAGGTTGCCTGTTTGGAGGGCATTGCATACCGTAACGGATGGATCTCTGAAGAGAAGATGCGTGAGCTGGCTAAACCCATGTTGAAAAATCAGTACGGTCAGTATCTCCTAAAAGTCATTGATGAGATGAAGGAAGAGATTAACTCAAATACATTGCAGCACGTATAATGATAAATGTAATAAAGACAGATATAGAAGGAGTCGTAATCATTGAACCTAAGGTGTTCGGTGATTCACGTGGCTATTTCTTTGAGTCATGGTCTCAGAAAGACTTTGATGAACAGGTTTGGTCGGTTAAGTTTGTGCAGGACAACGAAAGTATGAGCACCTATGGCGTAATGAGAGGTTTACATTTTCAGAGACCTCCTTTTACACAGAGTAAACTTGTCCGTTGTGTAAAAGGAGCTGTGCTCGATGTGGCAGTGGATATTCGTAAGGGAAGCCCAACATACGGACAGCATGTGGCTGTAGAACTGACTGAAGAGAACCACCGTCAATTCTTTGTCCCAAGAGGCTTTGCTCATGGCTTTGCCGTTCTGAGTGAGACTGCCGTTTTCCAGTATAAGTGTGATAACTTCTATGCACCTCAGGCAGATGGAGGTATAAGTATTCTTGATGAAAGTCTTGGCATTGATTGGCGTATCCCTACAAATAAAGCTATTCTCTCAGAAAAAGATACTAAGCACGCTTGCTTGAAAGATTTTGATACGCCTTTCAATATTAACGTAGATTTATATCCAGAGATTAAATAAATGGCTTCAATTATCTCCAAGTGGAAGGTTCTCAATAGCGGATATCTTCTCAGACATAAATATATGATGCTGAGAAAAGATAGCGTCCAGTTGGCCAATGGTCATGTTATTGAAGACTATTTTGTAATTGAGAAGGCTAATTGGATTAATGTAATCGCGATAACGGAAGAGGGAAAGTTCTTGTTTGAGCGTCAGTACCGCCATGGAGCCGGCCTTGTTAATTATGAGTTACCAGCAGGCATCATCGAAGAAGGAGAAGCCCCAATTGAGGCAGCGAAACGTGAACTATTAGAAGAGACAGGTTATTCTGGTGGCGAGTGGATAGAGTATAATCAGGCATATCCTAATCCAAGCTCCATGACCAATAAGAACTACACCTTCCTTGCTAAAGGCGTACGAAAGTCAACTGACCAAAATCTGGAGATAACAGAGAATATTGAGGTGATGCTACTGTCCTTAGATGAAGTTAAAGTCCTATTGCAGTCTTGTCAAATCGCAGAAGGAATACAGCAGGCACCACTTTGGAGATATATAGCAGAGAATAAAGAATAACATATAAAAATGCAAAATAAAAGAGTTCTGATAACAGGTGGTGCAGGCTTTATAGGCTCACACATAGCCTTGAGGTTGATTGAAAAGGGCTATGAGGTGACAGTTCTGGATAATCTCCTGGCACAGATTCATGGAGATGATCCTAACAAGACTTCACCACTATATTGTAGTGTAAAAGATAAGACACGGTTTATAAAAGCTGATGTCTGTGATAGGGAGGCTCTTGAAACTGCTATTAGTAATGCGGATTACATCATCCATTTGGCAGCAGAGACAGGTACAGGTCAGTCCATGTACGAGATCAAACGTTATGTGGATGTAAACATAGGGGCAACAGCTCTATTGCTGGATATTCTGACCAACACTATACACCACGTCAAGCGTGTGGTTGTTGCAGAGTCGAGAGCAATCTATGGTGAGGGTAAGTATCATTGCGAAAAGTGTGGAGATGTTTACCCTACCGAGCGCAAGGATGAGGATATGGCAAAAGGCGACTTTGAATGCCACTGCCCCAGATGTGGGGGGAAGGTTACGCTAGTCGCTACCACAGAGGATAGTGCTATTCATCCTTCATCCGTTTACGGAATTGGAAAGCAGGTTCAGGGACAATTAGTTCATTTGATATGTAAGAACATTGGTGTAGAATCCGTATCCTATAGATATCAGAATGTATATGGCCCAGGTCAGTCACTCACTAATCCATATACAGGTATATTGAGCATTTTCTCCACTCGTATTAAGAACCACAAGGAGATCAATATCTTCGAGGATGGGTTGGAGAGCCGTGACTTTGTATATATAGACGATGTGGTAGAGGCTACCATTGCTGGTATGGAAGTGCCGGAGGCTAACGGCCACGTGTTCAATATCGGTACTGGTATAGCTACAGATGTTTTGACTGTTGCAAAAACGTTGTGCAAACACTACGGCATTGAAGTGCCACTGAATGTTTCTGGCAACTATCGCTTAGGTGACATCCGCCATAACTATGCAGACATTTCTCTTGCAAAGAAGATTCTTAGTTTTGAACCCAAGTGGTCTTTTGACCAAGGTATCAAGCAGTTTACCAAATGGGTAAACCAGCAGGAATTACAGAAAGATAATTATGAAGCCTCTCTTGAAGAGATGAAACAAAAGGGGCTGTTTAAATAGAACTAATTATGAAGGTACTAGTAACAGGAGCAAACGGCTATATTGGCCGCCATGTGGTTAAGGCTTTGCTTGACAAGGGAGCGGAGGTTATTGCTTGCGATATTGTGACAACAGATGTTGACGAAAGAGCTGAACGCAAGACATTGAACCTCTTTGAACTTCCCGAGGGTAATGTGTATGAACAATTGGGTTCTCCAGATGTTTGCCTCCACATGGCATGGCGTAATGGTTTTGTACATAATGCCCCTACTCAGATAGGAGATCTCTCTGCTCACTATAAGTTCTTGACAGCCATGATTGATGGCGGCTTGAAGCACCTAGCAGTGATGGGAACCATGCATGAAGTTGGCTATTGGGAAGGTGCGATTGACGAGAACACTCCTTGTAACCCTATTTCAATGTACGGTATTGCCAAAGATGCATTGCGTAGAGCCATGATTCTCTATTGCAAACAGAAAGAGTGTATTCTCCAGTGGCTACGTTGTTACTATATTCTTGGAGACGATAAGAAGAATAATTCTATCTTCTGCAAACTGCTGCTTGCGGCAGAAGAAGGGAAGAAGACCTTCCCATTCACTACCGGCAAAAACCAGTATGACTTCATCACCGTTGATGAATTAGCTGACCAGCTTTCTGCTGCTGTTATGCAGAAAGAAGTAACAGGTATCATTAATTGCTGTACTGGAAAGCCAATGAGTTTGGCTGATAGAGTCGAGCAGTTTATCAAGGAAAATAATCTTGATATTAAATTGGAGTATGGGGCGTTCCCTGATAGACCATATGATTCACCGTGCGAATATGGGGATGTAACAAAGCTAGATTTAATAAGGAGAATTATAAGATAAAGAGGGAGTTCTTTGGGAAAATCAAATAACGATGTTACAGCACATGAGACGTCTTAAGCATGATTTTGTCTTTTTAGGTTCGGATTGGGATTTGTATAAATATGCTTATTCAGATTTAGAAAAAATTGATAATGCGACATATGTTGCCGGAATAAGTTCAAGGTTGAACCGATGTGAAAAATTTTTGTTTAGAGCGCATTTTACCCCAAAGATAAATAATTATATTAATTTGCCATTTAAGAGTATTTGGAATAAAGTGCTTTTTAGAGGGCTAACTGATGTAGATGAGACAATATTCGTCTTAGATTCAGGTTGGATATTGTTAAATGAAGAAATGTCAATAATTAATTATCTGAAAAGGAAGTGCAAAAAATCCAAATTCGTATGGTTTTTACAAGACTTATTTTGTAAGCAGCATTTGAATGATGGATCTCCTATAGAGCTATTAAAAATACAAAAAAGTCTTGATTTGATTGTATCGTTTGACCAAGGAGATTCAGAGAAATACGGCTTTGAATATCACCCGTTAGTCTTTTCGGAGTTTAATGGAATTATTGAAGAAATGCCATATTCTGATGTTTATTTCTTGGGTCAGGCTAAAGACCGGCTTAATGATTTATTGAGCGTATATAAGTATCTTAGAGATAATGGACTGAAATGCGATTTTCATATTGCAAAAGTATCGGAAAATGAGCAAAAGTATTCAGATGAAATTGATTATAATCCTCAATTTTCATATAATAAAAATCTACAGCATATCCTTCATACAAAATGTTTACTGGAAGTAATGCAAAAAGGAGGAACAGGAATGACACAAAGAGGTGTTGAAACTGTAGGCTTGAATAAATTACTAATAACCAACAATACTCGTATTCATGAAGCTCCCTTTTATAATCCAGATTTTATATGCCAATACAATAAGCCTAATGAAATTCCGATATCATTTATTAACAAAATAAAGGAAGGGGTACAGGCCGATTATAATTATAAGGAATTTCTGTCACCCGTTGCGTTTTTTCAATTCATTGAGGAAAAAATCTATAAATGAAAAGATGTCTGGATTATTAGAAATATGATAATAAGGAATAAACGAATAGTAGATAATATGAAAGAAAGGCAATCTAATATAGAACTTCTAAGATGTGTATTGATGTATATGATAGTTGTTATTCATATCATAGGTCACAACATTCTAGATTCCAACAATCCAGTTCAAGTAGAAGCCCCTAACTATATTAGTTCAAATTTGCTTTTTTCTTTTTGTGTTTGTGCAGTTGATTGTTTTGTACTTATATCGGGTTTCTTTATGATGAAATTTTCATTAAAGAAAGTAATCTTGTTTATTTTACCGATATGTTTTTATCAATTGTTATTCAGTTTATTCTTCTATAAAATTCATCATAATTTGAGTATATCGCCATTTGATTATTGGTTTGTTGGACCTTATCTAATGTTACTTTTAATTTCACCAATACTAAATGAGGGATTGAAAACGTTAAACACAAAACAACTATATTTGATTATAGCTTTAAGCACACTTTTTTTCATTGTGCCAATACCTTCAATTCTTGGGCAAGCGGGAAAGACTTTTGCAACTTTTCTATACATATACATAATAGGTTACTTCTTAAGAGATCATAAATTAGAAGTCAACAGATTTGCTTCTTTGGGTTTTTTTGTTTTTATGTGTTTATTAGTGTGGGGAGAGTTCCTTCTGCTATCATTTTTCGGAAAAAATAATGGTACATCTACCTTGTCGTATAATTATGATAATATACTCATAATAATGGCTGCTGTATTCCTTTTTCAAACCTTTAGAAAAATTACATTTAAATCCAAGTTTGTAAATTGGGTGGCATCTTCTAGTTTTTTTGTATATATTATTTCTGAAAACAAAAATATGTATAATCATCCAGGGTTATATGATTTGCTAAATGTATCAAAATGGTCTGATAGTTCAATGTATGTATTTCACGTTTTGTTTTCTTCAGCCGTTATTTTTTTCTGTGCTATTGCAATTGATAAATTGAGATTGGTATTCTTTTCCCGTTTCGAAAAGAAAATTGGGAACTGGCTAGAAAAGTATGATATCTATAATAGCAATACGTCCAGCCTTTAGTTTACAATGTGAAATGTAAAGAACCTTATGGATTGTATGATAAGATTTTCAAAGCAAAGAAAACAAGTTGTTGTATTATACATTTCTACATTGTTAGGGGTGTTGTTGGGCGTTTTATCTTCAATTATTAATACTCGATTTCTTGATACGGCCTCATACGGAGATGTCCGATATGTCCAAAATATTATTAATTTTATTGCCTCTTTATTATTGTTTGGCTATTTCTTGTCTGGAAGTCGTCTGTTAGCATTATCTAATAATGAGCAATACAGCCGACGTTTAAGGGGATGTTTAGTCTTGATTCTTTTAGCAGCAGGTTCTGTTTTAATATTGAGTTGTTTCTTATGCTATTTTTTTCATTATAAATCAAATTTAATAGTTGCTCATCTTTTTTTAATATCAATACCAGTATGCCTATCACCATTATTGTCCAATTATGTAAATACAATAGCTCAAGGAGATAATCACATAGGAAGGTTATCACTTTCAAGGTTTTTGCCCCTCGCAGTTTATATACCATTAGCATATTTTTTATTTTCATTGTATGGAGCATCTTCATCAAAAATGTTGTTACTTCAATTAGGTGTTCAAACATTAATATGTATCATTATTATTTGCTCTACACGTCCTGTTTTTAAACAAGTAAAACCTATTTTTAAGGTTTTAAACCAAGAAAACAAAGATTATGGATTTCAGCTGTATATTGGTTCTTTAGTGATGGTAGCTACGAATTATATTGCAGGTATTACTATTAGTATTGTTAATAATGATAATACTGAAGTAGGTTTTTACACTCTTGCTTTAACAGTAACTTCCCCTTTAGCTACTTTGCCAGCAATAATAGGTACGACTTTTTTTAAAAAATTTGCGTCTGAGAATCGTATACCAACTCGAGTGTTGAAATTTTCGATTCTATTAACAATTGTTTCGTGCATAGTATTCATTTTGGTGATAAAACCGGTAGTAACATATATATACAGCGAACGATATGCTCCAGTCGGAACATATGCGATATGGCTTGCTTTAGGTTTTAGTGTTCATGGCTTTGGTGATATGATAAACCGATATTTAGGATCCCATGGGCAAGGGAAATCGATAAGGAACAGTAGTATTTTTAATGGGGTGTTCAAAGTTTTTGGTTTCACTGTTTTAGTTTATTATTTTAATACAGAAGGAGCATTGTTGACAAATGTAATATGTTCATTTATATATTGTGGCACTTTGATTTATTATTATCTGAAATTTGTAAAGACAAATAATTGAGGCTATCAAATAGTTCAAATTGTGAGCCAAGAACCAACGATAATAATCAAATTTAAAATGATGATGCTAATAATCATACAATAGGAAAGATGGAATAAATATTCTAATACTTTTCAAATATTCTAACACTTATTTCCATTGAGGTGGATAAGCGTATATGAATTAAGGAGACAAATAATTTTAAACGTGATTAAAAATGATAATTTTACCATTTTTATATTTTTCGTTGCTAAGTTTCGGACTTTATCGCCGCCGTAAACAATTAGATGTGACAATCTTAATAACATTAATGTTTGCCATTTGTGGGGCATTTTCTGTTTTGGTAGATTTATATGATTTAAGATATCCGGATTTTAAATCATATTCCATATCGCCTTGGGCTGCGTTTTTTTATTGTGGTTTAATAACTTTGAACTTGTTGCCATTTATAAAATACTCTAATCTAAGTATTAGGAATATTAGACCAGTAAGGAATGGCTTCGTCTTGAAAGCATTGGCTGTAATTTCTTTTTTATGGTTTTTCATTGTTGTTATAGTTTCTTTCCCGTTTCTGTTAATGGTATTGACAAGTGATATAGCTGAATTAAGACATGATGTTTATACACAGGATACAATATCATATATGGAATTTCTTCCAGCCGTTGTAAGATTACCTCTAGCTATACTGAATTTGACATTTGGATGCTATTGGGTTTTTATTTTTCTTGCTTTCTATAGTTATTTTATACAAAAATTACCTTTCAAATATTTCATATTGTTTATCTTTGCTTCGTTGTCTGGGCCTTGGAATGGAATCCTAGGAGTGGATAGAGGTAAAACCGTTTTTTGGTTAATTAGCCTAAGTGCCAATTATTTGCTCTTTTTACCATATATGACTAAAAAGGTAAAGAAAAAAATGATGTACATAATGTCAGTTTTTGTGGGTTTGGCGATAGTTTATATCTTTATGGTTACCGTAGCGCGTTTCGGAGATAGAACTTATGGACATGATGTATCTGATGATGTTTCAGGCACCGAAGGTGGAATTATATCGTATCTTGGTCAAAACTTTATTTATTTTTGTTACTATTTCGACAATTTTGATTCACCACTAAAGACTCCTGCCATAATTCTTCCTTTTACATATAAATATATTTTAGGTGATGAAATGGTGAGCGCAGTAGTCATTCAAGATTATATTACGTCAAAGACAGGCGTTTTTACTGGCGTGTTTTCCACATATCTCGGACAAATCCTCGTATGTGCGGGACATCTTCTGATGCTCCTCTTTTGTATAATGTATACATTTATGTCTCTAATAGTAATTAATATTATTAAAAAGAAAAAAGCCACTCTCCTGTCATTATTGATTTATATGACCCTTTTATCAGTTATATATTTGGGGCTTTTTACACATTATTACACATCTGCAGAAACAACCTTTTCAATAATGGTATTTTTGCTTTTGGCAAAGATTATGGGTTCAAAAAAGATAGCATATGGATAAAGTATTAATAGCGGGAGATTTCTGTCCTCAAGCTCGAGTCGCAAAGCTATTCGGAGCAGAAAAATATCAAGCTGTTTTAGGAGACGTAAAGGAAATTGTCTCTGGTGCAGATTATTCTATTGTTAATTTCGAATGCCCAGTAACGTATGGTGGAGAGGAACCTATAGAAAAGTGTGGGATGAACCTTCAGTGTGCAGAAGAAGGTGCTAAGGCTGTTAAATGGGTGGGATTTGACTGTGTTACTCTTGCAAATAATCATTTTTATGATTATGGTGAAAAAGGGGTGGACAGTACATTGAAAGCATTATCAAAGTATGGCATAGATTCAGTAGGAGGTGGAAAAAATCTTCGTGAAGCGTCAGAGATATTATATAAGGAAATTGCGGGAGAAAAGCTTGCTATTATCAATTGCTGTGAACACGAATTTTCCATTGCGACTGAAACAACAGCAGGATCAAATCCATTGAACCCAATACAACAGTTCTACAAGATTAAGGAGGCGAGAGAAACTGCCGATTATGTGTTAGTTATCGTTCATGGTGGTAATGAGTATTACCAACTCCCATCTCCAAGGATGAAAGAGACATACCGTTTCTTTATAGATGCCGGGGCTGACGTTGTGGTTAACCACCATCAACATTGCTTTAGCGGTTATGAGGTTTATAACGGGAAACCTATTTTTTATGGGTTAGGCAATTTTTGTTTCGATGAAGATAATAATTATGGAAAAATATGGAATGAAGGATTTGTTGTCGAGTTGGGCTTGCAGACCCAGGGAGTCACTTTCAATTTAATTCCATATTTGCAATGCGCAGATTCACCCTCTGTCAAGCTACTTAATCAACATGAATCAGAATTGTTTAAGAAAAAAATACGTGAGCTAAATGCTATTATTGCTGACGAGGCAGAACTTCAGAAGTGTTATTATGCATTTGTTGAACAATCACTTTCATCAGTTGATTTTCTCTTCGAACCTTACACGGGTCGAATAGCAAAGGGGCTATATCGTAGGCATTTACTTCCATCGATTACCAATAAAAAGAAGATTCTGTCATTGTTGAACTATATACGATGTGAATCTCATTTGCCTAAAATCATGCAATCATTATCTCGTAAAATAAGTTCATAAAATGGAAACCAATTTACATTTTCCATTAGCCCAATTAGCGAATAATAATATAATTGAATACAATGCAAATAATAAAAAGAATAATTAGGCTTTCTGCAAAGGTGCTATTGAGACTTTGTGGGAGTTGCTTAAACGACAAGAATTATTATCGGATTCAGTATTTCTCAATACTTGGAAAAATACCTAATATTGACAACCCCTCGCTCTATACGGAAAAGCTTCAATGGCTCAAACTGTATGATCATAATCCTTTATATACAAAGATTGTAGATAAATATGAAGTAAAGCAATATATATCAAAGATCATAGGTGAAGAATATATAATTCCAACACTTGGCGTATGGAATACCCCAGGGGAAATAGACTTTGCGGTCTTACCTAACAAGTTCGTGTTAAAAACCACTTTTGGCGGAGGTGGTGATGGTGTGGCAATTTGTAAGGATAAAGACAATACGGATCTTAATTCTTTACGTGATAAGATAGGTAAATCTTTTAACACAAATCCGTACCTGAGAGCAAGGGAATGGCCATATAAGAATGTGCCTCATAGGATAATAGCCGAACAATATATGGAAGACGATTCTGGTGAATTAAGAGATTATAAGTTCTACTGTTTTGATGGAGTTCCCAAAGTGATGCTAGTTGCAAGTAATCGATTCACAAATCATAACTTCAATTATTTTGATATGGATTTTAATGTTCTTTCTATCACAAGTGCAATGGGTTCTCATGCTGAAGTAACTTTTGAGCGCCCTGCGTGTTTTGATGAGATGAAAGACATTGCCACTAAGTTATCAGCTGGTTTTTCACATGTGAGAGTTGATCTGTATTATTGCGAAGGAAAGACTTATTTTGGAGAGTTAACACTATATGACTCTTCTGGATTTGATGATTTGAATTCAGAGGAATGGAACCAAAGATTTGGAGATTGGCTAAAACTCCCTGAAAAGAAAAGCGGAGACCAATCTTCAGGGAAAGGGTTTGGAAATGAAGGAATAGATATGTTTTATTAAGAATAAATAGTATAACAATGATAAAAGTTGGTATTATAGGCTCGACAGGTTATGCGGGCAATGAATTGGTGAGATTGCTGCTCCAACGCAGTGATGTGAAGATTGTTTGGTATGGCTCACACAGCTATATTGGAAAGAAATATGCAGATGTGTATAAGAATTTCTTCAAGCTGGTAGAGGCCGAGTGCTTGGATGATAATCTTGAACAATTGGTCGAACAAGTAGATGTTGTGTTCACAGCAACCCCTCAAGGACTATGTGCTGCCCTTGTATCTGAGGATGTCCTTAAGAAGATAAAGGTGATTGACTTGAGTGCGGACTTTCGTATCAAGGATGTTTCTGTGTATGAGAAATGGTATGGCATAGAACACAAATCCCCTCAGTTTATACCAGAAGCTGTCTATGGCCTGTGCGAAATCAATAGAGAAGCAGTTAAGAAAGCACGGATAGTTGCTAACCCTGGTTGTTATCCTACATGCTCAACGCTTTCAATCCAGCCTGTACTGAAAGCTGGCTTGATTGATCCAAAGAGCATTATCATTGATGCAAAGTCTGGCACATCCGGTGCTGGCAGGGGTGCCAAGGTTGATAACCTCTATTGTGAGGTGAATGAGACCATCAAAGCATACGGAGTTACTGTACATAGACATACACCTGAAATTGAAGAACAGTTAAGCTATATAGCAGGGAAAGAGGTTATGATTAATTTTACACCACACTTGGTTCCTATGAATCGGGGCATTCTGGTAACAGCATACGCTAATCTTCTTAATCCAGTAACGTACGAGGAAGTAAAGAAGCTGTATGATAACTGCTATGAAGGTGAAAGATTCGTAAGAGTGCTTGATAAGAACGTTTGTCCTGAGACAAGGAATGTTCACGGAAGTAACTATGTGGATGTGAATTTCAGAATAGATGAGCGCACCAACCGTATCATTATGATGGGTGCCATGGATAATCTTGTGAAGGGTGCTGCCGGTCAAGCTATCCAAAATATGAACCTGATGTTTGGATTACCGGAAGAGACCGGACTCTTGCAAGTACCGATGTTCCCTTGTTAATTGATATGTGCAGATGGAGTTAAGAACGATGACCCCCGGCGACTATGATAGGGTTTACGCACTCTGGAAAAGTATAAAGGGATTTGGTATAAGAAAGGTTGATGATTCAAGAGAAGGCGTTGAAGCTTTCTTGAAAAGAAATCCGACAACAAGTGTAGTTGCGGAAAAGGACGGAGAAATAGTAGGAGCTATTCTTTGTGGGCATGATGGTAGATACGGCTATATGTATCATGTCTGCGTTAAGGAAGAATATCGCCGTCAGGGAATTGGTAAAGAAATGGTTGTTTTCTGTATGAGGGCATTAAAAGAAGAACAGATCAATAAGATTGCTCTTATTGCCTTCATAACCAATGATGCAGGAAATGCTTTTTGGCATCAGATAGGTTGGAAGCCCCGTGCAGATTTGAACTACTACGATTTTACCCTCAACGAAGAAAATATAATTGCATTTAACGAATAGTTGGTATGAAGTATATAGAAGGAGGCGTTACAGCAGCCAAGGGCTTTGAAGCCGCTGGAGTCTATGCCGGAATTAAGTACAAGGACAGAAATGACATGGCATTGGTTTATAGTGCCACTCCTTGTGTTGCGGCCGGAACTTTTACACGTAATGTGGTGAAAGCAGCACCGGTTGTATGGGATAGGGAAATCATTGATACTTTCGATGTAATGCATGCGGTGGTTATCAATGCTGGTATCGCCAATGCTTGTACTGGGCAGGAAGGCTTGGGGTATTGTAAAGCTACAGCAGAAGCAGCGGCCAAGGTTTTCAATGTACCAGAGAAAAGCGTTGCTGTTGCATCAACAGGTGTGATTGGCATGCAACTCCCTATTGATAAGATTGTGGCTGGTATTTCTCTACTGAATGAAGCAAAAGGCTATGATTTAGATCATGGTCACATTGCTGCCCGTTCTATTATGACCACTGATACGAAACCAAAGGAAGTGGCTGTATCTTTTGACCTGAATGGTAAAACAGTAACTATAGGTGGTATGTGCAAAGGCTCTGGTATGATTCATCCGAATATGTGCACAATGCTTTGCTTCATCACCTCTGATGTAGCAATCAGCAAACCACTGATGACAGAAGCACTTCGAGAACATGTGGAAGATACCTTCAATATGATTTCTGTTGATGGCGATACATCCACTAACGACACTGTGCTGTTGATGGCCAATGGTGAGGCAAAGAATCAACCCATAACCACTAAAGGCGAAGACTATGACAAGTTCTGTGAAGCATTGCACGCAGTTCTGGAAGGTCTTTCTAAGAAGATTGCCGGTGATGGCGAGGGATGCACTTGTCTGTTTGAATGTCAAGTCAAGAATGCTGATACCAAAGAGCATGCAAGGATTCTGGCAAAGAGCGTGATAACCTCCAATCTTACTAAGGCGGCTATTTTTGGGCATGATGCTAACTGGGGGCGTATCCTTTGTGCACTTGGTTACTCAGGTGTAGATTTCAATCCCGAAAAGGTGGATATCTTCTTTGAGAGCTCTGCCGGCAAGCTAAAGATTGTTGAAAATGGTGTCAGTACGGGTTATAGTGAAGAAAAAGCAACCGAGATTCTATCACAAGGGTATGTTACAGCTGTTTGTGATATGAAGAATGGTAGTGAGAGCGCTACAGCCTGGGGTTGTGACCTTACTTACGAGTATGTGAAGATAAATGGAGATTACAGATCATAGAAAACGAAAGGGCTAAGAATATGTATGAAGAATTAATAAAGAAGGCTGAAGTGCTGATTGAAGCTCTGCCTTACATTGAGAGATTTAACCGTAAAGTCGTAATTATCAAGTATGGTGGCAGTGCCATGTTGGATGAGAACTTGCAGAAGCAGGTTATCCAAGATGCTGTGCTGCTGAAACTTGTAGGTTTCAAGCCTATCATTGTTCATGGAGGCGGCAAAGAAATCAGCAAGTGGGTTGAGAAAGCTGGTATGGAGCCCCATTTCGTGAATGGTCTTCGCGTAACCGACGAACCTACAATGGAGATTGCTGAAATGGTTCTAAACCGTGTGAACAAAACGCTGGTTAAGATGATTGAGCAGCTGGGTGTCCATAGTATTGGCATCAGTGGTAAAGACGGTGGAATGCTTCATGTACATAAAAAACTGTCTAAGGGTGAGGATATCGGTCTGGTAGGTGAGATAGATAGTGTTAATCCAAAAATACTTAACGACCTTATTTCCAATGATTATCTCCCTGTGGTTTGTCCAATTGGTTTCGATGACAATTACGATACTTATAACATCAATGCTGACGATGCCGCATGTGCGATAGCAAAAGCACTGAAAGTGGAGAAATTGGCATATCTTTCTGATGTACCAGGTGTATATCGTGACCCGAATGATAAGTCATCACTCATTTATGAGTTGCCATATGAAGAGTTGACAGCTCTTATTGAAAGTGGTGCTATCACTGGAGGTATGTTACCCAAGTTGCTGAGTTGTAAGGATGCTATTGATAATGGTGTATCTCGTGTACATATTATGGACGGTCGACTTCCTCATTGCCTCTTGCTGGAAATATTTACCAATCAGGGTATAGGTACAGCCATATTGAGTAAAAATAGCAGTAGGTTTTATAATAAATAAGCATGAAAATTGCTTTCATTGGCTTCCCTTTAGCTTTAGGCGCAGATAGGAAGGGCGTTGAATTGGCTCCTGATTATTTCCGAAAAGAAGGAATCATTGAAATGATGAATGGAATAGCGGGATGCTATGACTTAGGCAATGTTCAATCTGCTATCATAGCTGAGGGCAAACACACTGCAGATCCAGAAGTAAAGTATTTGGATACTGTTGTTGATACAACTGCTCAGCTAAGAGATAAAGTAGCATCTGTTATTAAGCAGGGCTATTTTCCGTTGGTTGTCGGCGGTGATCATTCTTTAGGGCTAGGAAGTGGAGCCGGGGCTGCTATTGCATGTGACAATCTGGGTGTTATCTGGTTTGATGCACATGGTGATTTTAACACAGAGGAAACATCGCCAAGTGGGAATTTGCATGGTATGCCTTGCGCAGCTTTGATGGGATGGTGTAAATCCAGTATGAATGAGGTTGCCATAAAGAACGTAACCCCCTGTAATTTTTATTGGATAGGTACCCGTGATCTAGACCCAGGAGAGATTCAGATGGCCCAAAAGCATAATCTCCATATTTATAGTGCGACAGATGTTAAGCAGAGAGGTATGATTGCAGTTATGAAAGACATCATTGCCGACTTGCAAGCCCGTGATATCCAAAAAGTACATATAAGTATTGATATTGATTCTATGGATCCCTCTATCATTGGAGGTACTGGAACTAAGGTTAAGGATGGACTTCTAAATGGCGATTTCTATACATTCATAGATAAAATATTCGATACCCAAAAGGTTGTATCAACTGATTTTGTTGAATACAATAAATTGCTTGATGATGATAATACAACAACAGCAATTTGGTGTATGGAGGCATTACATTATTTGACACTTAAAATAAAAGAATTATAGTATTATGACAAAGACAGAACAAATCATGAGCGCATCTGATAATGCGTTCCTTCAAATATACCATCGTTTTCCTGTTGCTTTTGATCATGGTGATGGTGTTTATCTCTATGATGCTGAAGGTAGGAAATATTTGGATTTCGGAGCAGGCATAGCAGTAATGGCTTTGGGGTATAATAACAAACGTTACAATGATGCACTAAAAGCACAGATAGATAAGTTGATACATACGTCAAACTTATTCTATCACGAGCCAGGCTCTGAGGCAGGCCAGAAACTCCGTGAGGCATCAGGCCTCCAGCATGTGTTTTTTACCAATAGTGGGACAGAGGCTGTTGAAGGCGCTTTGAAATTAGCAAAAAAACACGCCAACAATGCAGGAAAGCGGAATTATGAGATTATTGCCATGGAGCATAGTTTTCATGGCCGTTCTATTGGTTCTCTGAGCGTAACAGGGAAGGCTCAATATAGAGATCCCTTTGAGCCACTTTTACCCAATGTGAAATTTGCTGAGTATAATAACCTTGCTAGTATAAAGGCATTAGTTAATGATAATACAGCTGCTATCATCATGGAAACAGTGCAGGGCGAGGGCGGTGTATATCCAGCAACATCAGAATTTCTGAAAGGTGTAAGAGAATTATGTGATAAGCATAATGCTCTGCTTATATTGGATGAAATTCAGTGTGGTATGGGAAGAACAGGATCGATGTTCGCTTATCAAAAATATTGTATAAAGCCTGACATCCTACTATGCGCCAAGGCTCTGGGGTGCGGAGTCCCAGTTGGAGCATTTGTATGCAATGATAAGGCAGCCTCAATGACATACGGTGATCATGGAACTACATACGGAGGCAATCCTTTTGTATGTGCTGCCGTTAGTGAAGTATTCGATATCTTCAAAGATGAGAATATAGTTGAGCATGTAAAAGAGGTTGGCCAATATTTATGGGAACAGTTGGAATATCTGAAGGATAAATATGATTGTATTGTTGACCACCGTGGAGTAGGATTGATTCAAGGGTTGGAATTTAAAGATAACCCTTCTAATATTGTAAAGAAGGCCTTGGAGAATGGACTTGTTTTAATAGCAGCTGGAAATAATACCATACGATTTGTACCGCCATTAATAATCAATAAAAGTACCATAGATATAATGGTAAATCTTCTACTTTTATCAATAAATTAATGGTGAATATCTTTTAGATATCAAATCTTCAAGTCAAGGTAAGCAAACAATGAATATATTGATTGTCACACAAGATTACCCAGACGCCAAAAGAAGTGTCTATACGTTTGTTAAGGAACTAGTTGATCAATTCGCTTTGATGGGTCATTGTTGTTGTGTGATTGCACCATACAGCATTACCAAAAATAAATCTTTCTATAAATATAGGAAAAAAGAGGGAAATGTAATAGTCCTTCGCCCTAATCATTTGTCTTTGTCCAATTGGTCTTTCTTTGGATTTAGACCATCTTTGTTTTTTAGGAAAAGAGCATTAAATAAAGCATTGAACGATTTACCTTTTGTCCCTGATGTTATTTATGCTCATTTTTGGCGTAGTGGAAGGGAGATTTATCCGTATGCTAAGAATAAAGGTATTCCTCTTTTTGTCGCAACAGGAGAGAGTCAAATACCTACTAGCGATGTCTCTCTTGCATTTAAAGATTTTTATAATTATGTAAGAGGTGTTATATGTGTTTCTACTAAGAACCTTGTGGAAAGTGTCAACAATGGTATGACAACGAAGGAAAAGTGTATATTTCTTCCAAATGCCATTAATAATAACATCTTTAATCTACAAAATAAAGAATTGTGTAGGAATAAGTTGAATATTCCCTCTAATGCTTTTGTTGTCGCATTCTGTGGCGCTTTTATTCATAGAAAGGGAGTTGGAGTACTTTCAGCGGCTATTGACAGTATTAAGGAGGAGGACGTTTATTCTTTATTTATGGGGAGGTCATTAGGCGAAGAGCCTTCGTGTAGGAATATTCTCTTTAAAGGTCCGGTACCGCATAATGAGTTATCTACATATCTTAATGCTTCAGATATATTCGTCCTTCCAACTTTAAACGAAGGATGTTGTAATGCGATTATAGAAGCGATGGCTTGTGGTCTGCCGATAGTTTCTTCAGACAGACCATTCAACTGGGATGTACTTGACTCCAGCAACTCGATTTTAATTAATCCCGAAGACAGTAGTCAAGTGGCTGCGGCAATCGTTAGATTAAGAGATGATAAAGATTTTCGGAAAGTATTATCCCTAGGGTCTTTAAAAAAGGCTGGGATGTTGACCATAGAAAGAAGAGCTAGTAAAATACTTGAATTTATTAATAATAAAATTAAAAAATATGATTAATGTAATTGGATTGGGCTACATTGGTTTGCCCACAGCTTTAATGATGGCGTCTCATGGTGTTGAGGTCATAGGTACAGACTACAACAAAGAGTTAGTGGCAACACTCAACGCAGGTAAAACGACTTTCAAAGAGGATGGACTCGATGAACTTTTTGCCGCAGCTGTAAAAGCTGGAATCAAGTTCACCACGGAGTATCAGAAGACGGATATGTACATCGTATCTGTTCCTACTCCTTACGACAAGTTCTCTAAGAAAGTGGATGCTTGCTATGTAGTAGCAGCAGTCAAGGAAGTAATGAAGGTGTGTCCCAAAGGCGCTACCGTAGTCGTAGAGTCTACCGTTAGCCCCGGTACCATTGATAAGTTCGTTCGCCCTGTGATTGAGGCAAATGGCTTCAAGATAGGTGTGGATATCAACTTGGTTCACGCCCCAGAACGTATCATTCCTGGCAACATGGTGTACGAGCTGCTTCATAACAACCGCACTATTGGTGCTGACAGCAAGGAGATTGGCGAGAAGGTGAAGCAGTACTATGCAAGTTTCTGCCAGGGTGAGATTGTCGTTACCGACATCCGTACCGCAGAGATGACCAAGGTGGTTGAGAACACATATCGTGCCGTGAACATCGCTTTCGCAAACGAGCTTTCAAGGATTTGCCGTCACGACAATATGGATGTGTATGAGATTATCAAGATCTGTAACATGCATCCTCGTGTGAACATTCTGCAACCCGGTCCTGGTGTAGGTGGTCACTGCATCTCTGTTGACCCTTGGTTCCTCGTGGGCGACTATCCTCAACTGGCTAAGGTGATTGACGAATCCATGAAGACCAACGATTATCAACCCGTGTTCGTGCTGGAGCGTATCCATGAGATTATGGAAGAGCACAACATCACGGACAACCGTCGTGTTGGTCTGTATGGCTTGACCTATAAGGAGAATGTGGATGACATCCGTGAAAGCCCCACATTGCAGATGTTGGAAATTCAGGAGCGTCATTTGGCTCGCCCCTTGAAGACCTTTGACCCCTTCTTCACGCAGAAGGAGATTGTTAAGAACCAGATCCTTGACTTTGACCAGTTCTTGAATGAAGTGGATATGGTGGTCATTATGGTTAAGCACGATCATATCAAACAGAATTGGGATACACTCAAGGGTAAGGTAATTCTGGATTGTCACAATATCTGCCCGTTAGAAAACGTATATCATATCTGATTATTATCATCGGACACTGTCCGATGATAATTTTAGTTCTTCTATACCTGAATGAAAATAGTATTTATAATAAACTCTGCACAAAATCAAAGGTGCATAAAGCGTGTCAATGAATTTGTGAAAAATGGGTATGATGTTGCGGCATATGCCTTTACACGTGGGAAAGAACTTAGAAATAAACCCAACTTCGATTTACAAATAATAGGGTGCTTTACAAACGATACTACATACAAAAATAGGTTAAGACTGATGTTCCAATCTATAAAAAAAGTAATTAAACTCTATGAAAATGAAGAAGTGCTTTTTTATCTTTTCTCACTTGATATAGCTATGTTGTATAGGCTACAATGTAGACGTAATTATATATATGAGGAATCTGATTTAGTTCATACATATGTTCAGAACAAAATAGTGAGGAATATCTTACGATTTATTGACAAAAAGATTATTCTCAATTCTGCCCTTACAGTATTCACGTCAGAAGGGTTTGCTATGTATCATTTTGGTAAAGAAACTAATAAAAATAGTATTGTTGTTCCAAATAGATTAACTCCCGATATTCTCAATTATCCTCTGATAGAAAAGAAAGGAATTAATATAGATAAAATAAAGTTTGGTTTTGTTGGAGCAGTTAGATTTAAAGCATTGTATAATTTAGCTATAACAATTATAGAAGCATTTCCTAAACATGAGTTCCATTTTTATGGTACCATTAATAGTAATCGTGACGGTGATTTTGAATCATTAGATAAGTATGATAATTGTTATTTACATGGTGCTTTTCAGAATCCTGTAGATTTGCCGACAATTTATTCTAATGTAGATATTTTGATATCAACTTATGATCTGATAGAGGAAAATGTAAAATATGCAGAGCCAAACAAACTTTATGAAAGTGTTTTTTTTGAAACACCCATAGTGGTTACTTCAGGGACTTTTTTAGCAAATAAAGTGAAAAAACTAGGAATTGGGTATGAAGTGGATCCAATGAGTAAGGAATCAGTGATAAATTTTGTAAAAGAACTTTCTGCGGAGGATATAAAACAGAAGATTCTTAATTGTAAGAAAATAGAAAAGAAGGATACACTTAATATTAACGATGGATTGTTTAAAAGATTAGAATCCGTTCTTAGCAATTAATCGAAATAGTCGTAACTGTTCGGTGAAACCCGTCATTGCCCATTAAAATAATGTTCGTACCTTTGCCGCTGATTTTTAACTCTATAAAATTAGCGACAATGAACAACAAGCGAAAAG
>Ga0310691_10002474_pt1 | contig 24569 bp, 42 predicted proteins | sample 176DNAGHGlowgp2_FD_203887 | JGI IMG/M metagenome (GOLD analysis project Ga0310691, IMG submission 203887) | Sheep rumen microbial communities from Palmerston North, Manawatu-Wanganui, New Zealand - 1766 DNA GHGlow gp2 (v2) (version 2) | ecosystem: Host-associated > Mammals > Digestive system >...
ATGATATTGATATATATAATAAGATAAACAATGAATTAAGAAAAATAAATAAAAATAGAAAATATCCTACTATGGAGGAGATACAAACTATAAAAGAATTATTAGATGAATATGAAAGTAAATATAGTAAACAATTAACAAAGAGAATAAAATTTACTACATTTAATGAGAGAAAGGTAATAGAGGCGTTAGGTGATAGAATAGAACTTACACCTAATGTATATAGAGGAATACTAGAGATGGGAATAGATCCAGAGAAGAAACATAAAAAAATCGTAAAGCAAAAAAAGAAGGTAAAAGGTAATTACTAAATTAAAATTAAAAAAAAGTAAAAAAAGTGTTGATTTTTCAACGCTTTTTTAGTAAAATGGAATATGTGTGGCATGCATTGATGTGTGAGGTTGCTGAGACACCAGGCTAAGTTGTTAAATAATTACTTATCTAGACTCAGGTTTTTACACGGAGCAAGTCTATACAAGATATAGGCGAAGGGAGGACATGAAATGTCAAAAGTAAAAGTTCGTATTAAGTTAAAAGCATTTGAACATAAAAGTTTAGATACAGCTTGTGCGAAAATTGTTGAAACAGTTAAAAGAAATGGTGGTAAAGTTAGTGGACCAATCCCACTACCAACTGAAATTGAAAAAATCACTATTTTAAGAGCTGTTCACAAATATAAAGATTCTCGTGAACAATTTGAAAAGAGAACACACAAAAGACTTATTGATGTTATAGACCCAACTAAGGAAACTATTGAAGCATTAGCTCATTTAGAAGTACCAAGTGGTGTAGATATCAAAATAGTTAAATAATTATATAGGAGGAAATGTATATGAAAGGAATCTTAGGTCGTAAAATTGGAATGACTCAAGTATTTACTGAATCTGGAAAATTAATTCCTGTAACTGCTGTTTACGTTGAGCCTAACGTTGTTACTCAAATTAAGACTAAAGAAAACGATGGTTACGAAGCAATTCAATTAGGATTCGATACAAAGAGAGAAAAGTTAGCGACTAAAGCTTCTGCTGGACATACAGCAAAAGCTAACACTACACCTAAGCGCTTCTTTAGAGAAATTAAAGGTGTAGATATCAATGATTATACAGTAGGGCAAGAAGTTAAAGCTGACATCTTTGCTGCTGGAGAAGTTGTTGATGTAACAGGAACTACTAAAGGTAAAGGGTTCCAAGGTGTTATTAAAAGACATGGTCAATCAAGAGGACCTATGGGACATGGTTCACATTATCATAGAAGACCAGGTTCAATGGGAACAATGAGACCAATGCGTGTTTTCAAAGGTAAAAAATTACCAGGACATATGGGAACACTTACAGTAACAATTCAAAATCTTGAAGTTGTAGCTGTAGATTTAGAAAATAATGTAATATTAATTAAAGGTAATGTACCAGGACCAAAGAAAGGTTTAGTAATTATCAAATCTGCAGTAAAAGCTAACGGAAAAATTAACGAAATGGAAAATTTAGTTAGTTATGTTACTGAAGAAGTAAAAGCACCTGAAGCAACTGAAATAGAAGAAAGCGCTGAAGCAGTAGAAGAAACTGAAACTGCTACAGAAGAAAACTAGGAGGTATAACATATGAGTAAAATAAATGTGTTAAACGTTAAAGGTGAAAAAGTTAAAGATATTACATTAGACAAAGAAATTTGGAATATTGAACCAAATGACGCAGTATTATATGATGCTATTATGTTAGCTCAAAGTAATGTTCGTCAAGGTACTCATGCAGTTAAAAGCCGTGCTGAAGTTTCTGGTGGTGGAAGAAAACCATGGAGACAAAAAGGTACAGGACGTGCTCGTCAAGGATCTACTCGTGCACCACATTGGTATCATGGTGGAGTAGCATTTGGACCACAAACTGAAAAGAACTACACTAAGAAAATGAATCGTAAAGAAAGAAGATTAGCTTTAAAATCTGCTTTATCTTATAAAGTATTAGATAATGAATTAATCGTTTTAGATTCATTAAACTTAGAATCAAACAAAACTAAAGAAATGAAAGAAATTTTAGCAAACTTAAAAGTAGATAGAAATATCTTAATAGTTGTAGATGAATTAGATGACAATGTTGTATTAGCAACACGTAATTTAAGTAATGTATTATTATTAAGTGCTGATGAGATTAATACAATGGATATTGTATCTGCTCATGCATTAATCGCTACTGAAGGTGCTATTAAATCAGTAGAGGAGGCTTTAAAATAATGAATAGTTATAGAGATATTATTAAAGGACCAATCGTTACTGAAAAAAGTGCAGCATTAGCTGAACAAAATGTTATGACATTCAGTGTTGATCCTAAAGCCAATAAAACACAAATCAAACAAGCAGTAGAAGCTATTTTCAATGTTAAAGTTGAAAGTGTTAATACTTTAAATGCTCCTACTAAGAAAAAAAGAGTTGGTCGTTATGTAGGACGTACTAACAAAGTAAAAAAAGCTATCGTTAAGTTAGCTGAAGGAAGTTCAATTGAACTTAACTAGTCTAAAGGAGGATTATACATATGGCAATCAAAAGTTATAAGTCAACAACTAATGGTAGACGTGGTATGACTACTTTAGATAATAGTGAATTAACTAAAGTAAAACCAGAGAAATCATTATTAGTGACTCTAAAGAAAAATGGTGGTCGTAATAATCAAGGTAGAATTACTGTTAGACACCAAGGTGGTGGAGAAAAGAGAAAATATCGTATTATTGATTTTAAAAGAGATAAAGACGGTGTTATCGGAACAGTTGCTTCTATCGAATACGATCCAAACAGAAGTGCAAATATAGCTCTTATTAATTATGTTGATGGAGAAAAAAGATATATTATTGCTCCAAAAGGATTAAAAGTAGGAGATAAAGTTGAAAGTGGAGAAAATGCTGACATTAAAGTTGGTAATAACTTACCACTTGCAAACATTCCTGAAGGTACTGTAGTTCACAATGTTGAACTTAAAGCTGGTAAGGGTGGACAATTAGCTCGTTCAGCTGGTTCAAGTGTACAAATATTAGGACGTGAAGGAAGATATACATTACTACGTTTAACTAGTGGTGAAGTTCGTAAAGTATTAAGTACTTGTAGAGCTACTGTTGGTGAAGTAGGAAATGAAGATTTCGAATTAGTAAATTTAGGAAAAGCTGGTCGTAAAAGACATATGGGTATTAGACCTACAGTTCGTGGATCAGTTATGAACCCTAATGATCACCCTCATGGTGGTGGTGAAGGTCGTGCTCCAATCGGACGTAAAGGGCCTGTTACACCTTGGGGTAAACCTGCACTTGGTTACAAAACTCGTAAAGGTAAAAAACAATCAGACAAACTTATTGTACGTCGTCGTAAAGTTAAATAGGGAAAGGATGGTATAGATGGCAAGAAGTCTTAAAAAAGGACCTTTCGCAGACGCAAGTCTTATGGCAAAGGTTAAGAAAAATAATAGTGCTGAGAAAAAAGAAGTTATCAAAACTTGGTCACGCCGTTCAACAATATTCCCAGAATTTATCGGTAACACATTTGCTGTACATAATGGAAAAGAATTTGTTCCAGTATATGTTACAGAAGATATGGTTGGTCACAAATTAGGTGAATTCGTACCAACACGTAAATTCGGTGGTCATGGCGATGACAAACAAAAATAATTGGAGTTAAGGAAGGAGGACTAAAATGGAAGCAAGAGCGATTGCAAAGGGAGTTAGAATCCCACCTCGTAAAGCCCGTTTAGTTATAGATTTAGTACGTGGTAAAGACGTAGTAGAAGCAGATAAAATATTAAATAATTTAAATAAAGAAGCTGCAAGATTAATACGTAAAGTCTTAACTTCAGCTGTAGCAAATGCAGAAAATAATAATGGTGCTGATAAAGCTAAATTATATGTTAAAGAAGCATTTGTAAACGAAGGTCAAACCTTAAAAAGAATGAAATTTGGTTCACGTGGACACGTAGATCCAATTAAGAAAAGAACAAGTCACATTACAGTTGTTGTAAGTGAAAGAAACTAAGTAAAGGAGGAACACTTGTGGGTCAAAAAGTTAGTCCAATAGGACTTAGAATTGGTGTAAACAAAACTTGGGAATCTAAATGGTATGCAGATAATAAAAACTTTGCAAAATTCCTTAAAAATGATGATATGATTCGTAAGTTTTTAGCAAAAAAATTAAAAGACGCTTCAGTATCTAGTGTTCTTATCGAAAGAACTGAAAAGAAAACTGACGTTATCATTAATACTGCTAAACCAGGTGTAGTAATTGGTCACGGTGGAGATGAAATAGAAAAATTAAAAGCAGAATTATCTAAATTAGTTAATGAAAATGTTCAAATCTCTATTAAAGAAGTTAAGAACCCTGATTTAGATGCTGCTCTAGTAGCAGAAAATATTGCTAAACAAATTGAAGGACGTGTGTCTTTCAGAATAGCTCAAAAAAGAGCTGTAAGAAATACAATGAAAGCTGGAGCTAAAGGTATTAAAACTGCAGTTTCAGGACGTTTAGGTGGAGCAGATATGGCTCGTACTGAAGGTTATATTGAAGGAATAATTCCACTACATACTTTAAGAGCAGATGTAGATTATGCTCATAAAGAAGCAGATACTGCTTACGGAAAAATCGGAGTTAAAGTATGGATTTGTAAAGGTGAAATTCTTCCTAGTAAAAATAAGGGAGGTAATGTAGATGGCAGTAATTCCAAAGAGAACTAAATTCCGTAATCCACACCGTCTTCCTTATGATGGAAAAGCAAGAGGTAATACAGAATTACATTTTGGTGAATACGGTTTAAGAGCAATGGAAGGTGCTTGGATAACAGAACGTCAAATCGAAGCAGCCAGAGTTGCAATGACACGTTATATGAAACGTGGAGGAAAAGTTTGGATAAACATTTTCCCACACTTATCTTTAACAAAGAAACCACTAGAAACTCGTCAAGGTAAAGGTAAAGGTTCTCATGATGCATGGGTTGCAGTAGTAAAAGAAGGAAAAATTATGTTTGAAATAGGTGGAGTTAGCGAAGAAGTAGCTCGTGAAGCTTTAAGACTTGCTATGCACAAACTACCTGTTAAATGTAAATTTGTAAAGAAAGAAAGCGGTGAATCAAATGACTAATCAAGAAATTAGAAATTTATCAAATGATGAAATAATCGCAAAAATAGATGAAGCTAAAGAAGAATTATTTAACTTAAAATTTTCACAAGCTACAGGTAATCTAGAGAAGCCTTCAAGAATTAATGAATTAAGAAAGCAAGTTGCACGTATGAAAACTATCTTACGTGAAAGAGAACTAGCTGAAAAATAATAGGAGGATTTTATGGAAGAAAAAAGAATGCGTGAAATGGTTGGTAAAGTAGTAAGCGATGTTAACGATAAAACTATTACAGTTTTAGTTGAAACTTACAAAAATGCTAAACTATATGGAAAAAGAGTTAAATATTCTAAAAAATATACTGTACATGATGAGAAAAATATCGCTAAGAAAGGTGATATTGTTAGAATTATTCAAACAAGACCATTATCTAAAACAAAACATTTCCGTTTAGTGGAAGTTGTAGAAGAAGCAGTTATATTATAATTGCATAGAGTGACGAAGGAGGATTAATATATGATTCAACAAGAAAGCCGTTTAAAAGTTGCTGACAACTCAGGAGCAAAAGAATTATTAGTAATTCGTGTTCTTGGAGGAAGTAAAGTAAAAACTGGTAATATTGGAGATGTAGTGGTTGCTGCTGTTAAAAGTGCAACACCTAACGGAACAGTTAAAAAAGGTAAAGTTGTTAAAGCTGTTATCGTTAGATCTAAGTTCGGTCTAAGAAGAGAAGATGGATCTTATATTAAATTTGATGATAACGCAGCTGTTATTATTAAAGATGATAAGAGTCCTGTAGGAACTCGTATATTTGGACCAGTAGCACGTGAATTACGTGATAAAGAATTTAATAAGATTATATCACTTGCTAAAGAAGTGTTATAGAAGTTTGGAGGAATGAAAATGAACTTTAAAACTGGAGATAAAGTAGTTGTCATTTCTGGTAAAGATAAAGGTAAAGAAGGAAAAATTACTACTGTATTAAGAAAAGAAAATAAAGTAGTAGTTGAAGGTGTTAACGTTGTTAAAAAACACGTTAAACCAAACGGACAAAACGCTGGAAGCATAGTTGAAGTTGAAGCTCCAATTCATGCATCAAACGTTATGATCGTTGATCCTAAAACTGGAAAACGTACTAGAATAGGACATTCTATAGATAAAAAAGGCAATAAAATTAGAGTTAGCAAAAAATCTAACGAGAGCCTTAATTAATTGGAAGGAGGGTATATTATATGAACCGCCTAAAAACAAAATATGATACAGAAATCGTACCAAGTTTAAAAGAAAAATATAATTATAAAAATGTTATGGAAGTACCAAAGCTAGAAAAAATAGTTGTAAACATTGGTTGTGGAGATGCTACTAGTAATTCTAAATTATTAGAAGCAGCTATGAATGACTTAGAGATTATTACTGGTCAAAAACCAGTTGCAACTAAAGCAAAAAAATCAATTGCAGGTTTCAAATTAAGAGAAGGACAAGCAATTGGATGTAAGGTAACTTTACGTGGGGAAAATATGTATAACTTCTTAGATAAATTAATTAGTATTACATTACCACGTGTAAGAGACTTTAGAGGTATATCTAATAAAGCATTTGATGGTAGAGGAAACTATACATTAGGACTTACTGAACAATTAATATTTTCAGAAATTGAATACGATAATGTAGTTAAGGTTAGAGGTATGGACATCGTTTTTGTAACAACAGCAAAAACAAATGATGAAGCTTTAGACCTATTAAAAGGTTTCGGTATGCCATTTAAGAAATAATAACAATTAGGAGGAAATTATGGCTAAGAAAAGCATGAAAATTAAAGCTAGTCGTGAACCTAAATTTGAAGTACGTAGATATACTCGCTGCAGTCGTTGTGGTAGACCACATGCAGTATTAAAGAAATACGGAATTTGTAGAATTTGTTTCAGAGAACTAGCATACAAAGGACAAATCCCAGGAATGAAAAAATCTAGTTGGTAGAAGGAGGGAAGTATATGGTAACAGATCCAATCGCAGATATGCTTACAAGAATTCGTAATGCAAATCAAATGCGTTATAAAACAGTTGAAGTACCAGCTTCAAAAATCAAAGTTGGAATCGCTAAAATCTTAAAAGAAACAGGATTTATAGCAGATTATGAAATAGTTGAAAAAGATGTTCAAAATATTTTAGTTTTAACATTAAAATATGGAGACAATAAAGAACGTGTAATTACTGGATTAAAAAGAATTTCTAAACCAGGTTTACGTGTTTATGTTAAAGCTGATGAAGTACCACGTGTGTTAAATGGGTTAGGTATTGCTATTATATCTACCTCAAAAGGTCTTATGAAAGATAAAGACGCTAGAGAACAATCACTAGGTGGAGAAGTTATAGCTTATATTTGGTAGAAAGGATAGGATGATTTTATGAGTCGTGTTGGAAATAGAATTTTAACAATACCAGCAGGTGTAACTGTATCAGTTGATGGTAATAAAGTTACAGTAAAAGGTCCTAAAGGAGAACTTTCTACTGAAATAAATGCACATATTACTGTAGATGCAAATGATACAGAAGTTAAATTAACAAGAGATAACGATCTTTATAAAAAAGATCATGGAACAGCTAATGCTAACATCAATAACATGATTAAAGGTGTTACTGAAGGTTTCGAAAAGAAACTTGAATCAGTAGGTGTTGGTTACCGTTTCCAAGTAAAAGGTAAAGAATTAGTTGTTACAGCTGGATATTCTCATCCAGTTAATAAACAAATACCAGAAGGTATATCAGTAGAATCTCCAAGTAATACTGAATTATTTGTAAGAGGTATTGATAAGAAATTAGTAGGAGATTTTGCTGCTGAAATTAGAGATATAAGAAGACCAGAACCATACAAAGGTAAAGGAATTCGTTACGCTGATGAACATATTCGTCGTAAAGAAGGAAAGAAAGCTTCTTAATAAAAAGTAAAGGAGAGTAACTATGATTAAAAAGGTAGTTCGTAATGAAGCACGTTTAGCAAGACATGCACGTGTTAGAACTAAAGTTTCAGGTACTAAAGAAGTACCAAGATTAAATGTATTTAGATCAAATAGTAACATTTTTGCTCAAATCATCGATGATGAAGCTGGAGTTACTTTAGTTAGTGCCTCTTCTATTGATAAAGAGTTGAAGCTTGAAAATGGCGGCAACGTTGAAGCAGCAACTAAAGTAGGAGAATTAATAGCTAAAAGAGCAAAAAAAGCAAAAATAACAAAAGTAGTTTTTGATAGAGGTGGATACCAATATCATGGTCGTGTAGAAGCATTAGCTGACGCAGCACGCGAAAACGGACTAGAATTCTAAAAGGAGGATAACGATGGAACAAGAAATCGAAAAGGTTGAAACTGTTGAAACAGAAGAAACAACTGGAGCTAAAAAGTTTGATAGAAAAAAACGTCAATCAAATGATAAAGGCAAAAGAGAACCAAGACAAAGACAACCAAAATTATACGAAGAAGAAGTTATCTCTATCGGACGTGTTACTAAAGTAACAAAAGGTGGACGTCATTTCCGTTTCTCAGCTGTTGTAGTAGTTGGAGATAGAAAAGGTAGAGTTGGACTTGGTACAGGTAAAGCAAACGAAGTACCAGATGCAATTAAAAAAGCTTCTCAAGCAGCTACTAAGAACGTAGTAAAAGTTTCTATAGTAGATGAAAGAACTATTCCACATGAAGCTACAGGTGTATGTGGAGCAAGTAGAGTTATGTTAAAACCTGCATGTAAAGGTACAGGAGTTAAAGCTGGTGGTCCAGTTCGTTCAGTACTTGAAATGGCAGGTATCAAAGATATATTATCTAAATCATTAGGATCAAGTACAAAGATTAATATGGCATATGCAACCCTTAATGCACTTAAATCACAAAGAACAGCTGAAGAAATAGCAAAATTACGTGGTAAGAAAGTTGAGGAATTAAGATAATATGAAATTACATTCAATACAACAACCAGAAGGTGCTGTACACGCTCCTAAGAGATTAGGTAGAGGTACATCATCTGGTACTGGTAAAACATCTGGTAAAGGACATAAGGGACAAAATGCTAGAAGCGGTGGAGGAGTAAGACCTGGTTTTGAAGGTGGACAATTACCATTATTCAGAAGATTACCAAAAAGAGGTTTCTCTAACGCTAAATTTAAAGTTGAATATGCTACAATTAATGTAAGTGATTTAGATAAATTTGAAGATGGAGCAGTTGTAACTCCAGAATTATTAAAAGAAATGGGAATTGTTAAAAAACAATTAGCTGGTATCAAAGTATTAGGTAATGGTGAATTAACAAAGAAATTAACTGTTAAAGCAGCTAAATTTAGTGCTACTGCAGTAGAAAAAATAGAAAAAATGGGTGGAAAAGCAGAGGAGGTTTAATATGTTTGCAACATTTAAGCAACTATTTAATCCAAAGAATAAAGATATTCGTAAAAGAATACTATTTACTTTTGCTGCCCTATTCGTATTTAAGATAGGAACTGCTATTACAGTTCCAGGTGTTAAATTAGACACAAATAATTTAAAATTTTTAGAAATTGTAAATGCTATGAGCGGGGGAGCATTTGAAAATGCATCTATATTTGCATTAGGAGTCATGCCTTATATTACGGCATCGATTATTATTCAATTGTTAAGTATGGATATAATTCCTTATTTAACTGAGTTAACAAAACAAGGTGGAGTAGGACGTAACAAAATACATCAAATTACTCGTGTAACAGGTATTATACTTGCGTTCTTACAAGGTTATATGTATTCATTCACTTATCTTAAGAATGGTACTGCAGTAGATTATATACTTTATTCATTAGTATTAACTGCTGGTACAGCATTCGTTATGTGGATGGGTGATCAAATAACTAAAAAAGGTGTTGGTAATGGTACATCAATGATTATCATGGCTGGTATTATAACTACATTACCAAGTATGTTTGTTAACTTATGGAATGAATTAATAACTCATGGAAATGGATTTATGGGAATCTTAACATTTAGTGTATTTGTAATTGTATTCTTAGCAATTATTATTGGGGTTATCTTTGAGGAATGTGCTGAAAGACGTGTTCCAATACAATATGCAAATAAATCAACTACAACACTAGGAAAGCAAAGTTATATTCCATTTAAATTAAATGGAGCGGGTGTTATGCCAGTTATCTTTGCATCAGCAGTTATGTCAATTCCACAAATCTTATCTCAATTTATTAATAACGCAAATTTCTCAATATTTGTATCAAAGTATTTACTTTATACTTCAAATGTAGGATTCGTAATTTATATGATTCTTATAATAGGTTTTGCATATTTATATACTTTTATGCAACTTAAACCATCTGAAATGGCAGATAACTTAAATAAAAATGGTGGATATATTCCTGGTATAAGACCAGGTGAAGACACTGAAAAGTATATTAAAATGATTTTAAAGAGAATTACTATAGTAGGTGCTGTTTTCCTTGCAGTATTAGCAGGATTACCAATATTATTTAGTAAATTTTCTACTTTAAATACAAGTATTTCAATTAGTGGTACAGGTTTATTAATCGTTGTCGGTGTTGCATTAGAGACATATAAGCAACTAGAAAGTCAACTTGTTAGTAGAACTTATTCTAAAGGAAGAAAAGGAAGAAGAAGATAGAAAATGAAAAGTATAATATTTATAGCGCCACCAGCTGCTGGTAAAGGTACACAAGCAATGTTAGTGAAGGAAAAGTATGGCGTTCCTCACATCTCAACAGGAGATTTACTAAGAGCTGCTAAAAATGGTAATGATGAAAATTCAAAATTAATTGCTAGTTTAATTGATAATGGAAAATTAGTTCCAAATGAACTAGTATTAGATTTATTAAAAAAACGATTAGAACAAGATGATTGTAAAAATGGTTATATATTAGATGGTTTTCCTCGTAATCTTGAACAAGCTAGACAATACGATGAAATATTATCTGATATAGATAAAGAGCTTGGTATTGTTATTTCAATAGATTTAGATAAAGAAATAGCACAACAAAGAATAAGTGGTCGTGTATCTTGCCCAAAATGTGGAGCAGTTTACAACTCTTCAATCGAAGGCTCAAAGCCAAAAAAAGAAAATATTTGTGATAATTGTGATACTACTTTAGTTCATCGTAATGATGATGATGTTGCTACTTATGGTATTAGATATCAAACATTTATGGATGAGACTAAACCATTATTAGATTATTACCAAACAAAGAATGCATTATTCCATGTTGATGGTAATAGAACAAAAGAAGAAATATTTAACGAAATAACAACAATTATTGATAGTAACAATTAATTATATAGCTATATATTTGGAGCTAGAGTACAATATTAGACAATAATTACTCTAGCTCGGAATTATACTATTAAAAAAATACAATATGATATCTATAATTTATTGCTTGCTAATGATATCATTACAAAATGAAAAAAATCGCATACTTTGAACATACAGTATTATAATAAAAATATTTATGAAGAGGTGATGATATGGCGAAGAAAAATGTTATTGAAATGGAAGGTAAAGTACTTGAAGTATTACCAGGCTATAAATTTAAAGTTGAATTAGCAAATAAGCATGTAATTACGGCACAAGTTTCAGGTAAAATGCGAATGAACATGATTCGAATTTTAGCTGGTGATACAGTAATGGTTGAATTATCAACTTACGACTTAACACTTGGTCGTATAACCTATAGAAAGTAGGAGGGATTTTAATGAAAGTTAGACCATCAGTAAAACCAATTTGTGACAAATGTAAAGTCACTAAAAGAAAAGGAAAAGTAGTAGTAATCTGCGAAAATCCAAAACATAAACAAAGACAAGGTTAATATAGGAGGTGTTTTATGGCACGTATTAAAGGTGTAGATATACCAAATAATAAGAGAATTGAAATAGCTTTAACTTATATTTATGGTATAGGAAGAAGTTTATCAAATACAATATTAGCAAACGCTAAAGTAGATATCAATAAAAGAGCAGGAGAATTATCTAACGATGAATTAAATGCTATTCGTGATGAAGTTAATAAATACATGACTGAAGGAGACTTACGTCGTGAAGTTAACATGAACATCAAAACTAAGATGGAAATCAATTCTTATCAAGGAACTCGTCATAAAAAAGGTTTACCTGTAAGAGGACAAAGAACAAATAGAAACGCTCGTACTCGTAAAGGTAAAGGTAAAGTAGTTGCTAATAAGAAGAAATAGTCGTAACTAAAAGGAGGTCAATAAAATGGCATATAAAGCTAGAAAAAGAAAAGTAAAAAAGACTGTACCAGAAGGTAGAGCTTATATACATTCAACATTCAACAATACAATTGTAACAATTACTGATAATGATGGTAATGCAATTAGTTGGGCTTCAGCCGGAACTTTAGGTTTTAAAGGATCTAAAAAATCTACTCCATTTGCTGCAGGTATGTCAGCAGAAGCTTCAGGAAAAGCAGCATATGACATGGGTATGAGAAAAGTTGAAGTATTTGTAAAAGGTTTAGGATCAGGAAGAGAAACAGCTATTCGTTCACTTCAAACAGCAGGGTTAGAAATTACATCTATAACTGATGTTACACCAATTCCACATAATGGATGTCGTCCACCAAAACGTCCACGTGGATAATAAATAGAAGAAAAGGAGTGAGGAAATGTTAAATTTTGAAAAGCCAATATACAAAATTACTGAGTATGTTGAAAACAAAAACTATGGAAAATTTGAATTAGAACCTTTAGAGAGAGGTTTTGGTACAACACTTGGAAATTCATTAAGAAGAATAATGTTATCAAGTATGCCTGGTAGTGCTATTGTGGCAGTTAAAATTGATGGTGTTATGCATGAATTCCAAACTATGGATGGTATTGTAGAAGATGTTACAACAATTATATTAAATTTAAAAAATGTAGTTGTTAAAAACAATTCACAAGAAGTTCAAATTGTTAAATTATATTCTGACAAAGAAGGAGTTGTTACTGCAGCTGATATCGAAGCTAATAGTGATGTAGAAATAATTTCTAAAGATCAAGAAATAGCTACTATAGCTAAAGGTGGAAAACTTGATATGGAATTAATTATCGCTAATGGTAGAGGTTATGTTCCTTCTACAGATAATAAATCATTTGTTGAAAATGAGAAAAAAGGGTTCATTCCAATTGATGCACTTTACTCACCAATTGAAAGAGTTAGTTACGAAGTAGAAAGCGCTCGTGTTGGTCATGATGCTAATTATGATAAATTAATCATGGAAGTATTCACTAACGGGTCAATGAGACCAGAAGAAGCTATGGCTTTAGCAGCTAAGATAATGATTGAACATTTAAATATTGTAACTAATTTAAGTGAAATATCAGATATTACTGGTATTATGAATGCAAAACAAGAAGATAGTAAACTTAAGAAGTTAGAAACATCTATAGATGATTTAGATTTCTCTGTAAGAGCATATAATTGTTTAAAGAGAGCTGGAATCAATACATTAGGAGATTTAACTTCTAAATCAGAATTAGAAATGATGAGAATTCGTAATTTAGGTAAGAAGTCTTTAAAAGAAGTAATTGATAAGATTAAAGAAATGGGACTTAAATTCCGCGAAAACGATTAATAGTTAGGAGGAATATTATGGCTTATAGAAAATTAGGACGTACTAACAAACATAGAAGAAGCATGTTAGCTAATTTAACTAGAGACGTTATTAACAATGAAAGAATTGAAACAACAGAAACAAGAGCTAAAGAAGTTCGTAAATTTGTTGATAAATTAATCACTTATGGTAAAGACGGTTCATTAGTATCAAGAAGAAAAGCTTTAGCTTTCTTACATAATGATGCTGAAACTGTTAAAAAAGTATTTGACGAATTAGCTCCACGTTACGCTAATCGTAATGGTGGATATACTAGAATACTAAAATTAGCTGAACGTCGTGGAGATGACGCTTTAATGGTTATTTTAGAGTTAGTTGAAGGAGATGCTAAATAATTTAGCATCTTTTTTTATATCACCATAATCCAAAATTTATGTTTTTATATATTTATTATGATATAATTTATGTAGAGTAAGGATGTGATAACATGATAAAATATATTGATGAAAAAAGCACATATATAGATAATACTGTTAAAATTGGTGATAACTGTATAATTTATCCTAATGTTATTATTGAAGGAAATTCTGTAATAGGTGATAATTCAATAATATATGCAGGCTCATATATAAAAGATTCTATAATTGGTAAAGATAATAGGATATTTACATCATATATACTAGATAGTAAAATAGGTGACAATAATGAAATTGGTCCGTATACACATATAAGAGCAAACAATACTATAGGAAATAATAATAAGTTAGGTTCATTTGTAGAATTCAAAAATAATATAATAGGCAATGGTAATCAAATCCCACATTTATCCTATGTCGGAGATGCTGAAATAGGTAATAATGTAGAAATAGGATGTGGAGTAGTTACTGTAAACTGGCCTATAGGTTATCCAATGGACAAAAAAGAAAAAACTATTATACATGATAATTCTTTTATAGGTTGTAATTCAAATTTATTAGCACCACTAACATTGGGACGTAATTCTGTAGTAGGAGCAGGAAGTACTATTACTGAAGATGTTCCTGATAATGCGTTAGCAATAGCGCGTGAGAGACAAACAATAAAGGAAAATTATCGTTAATTTTCCTTTTTTATTATGATAAATATAATTATTTGTGATGATGATGTTAGTGATGTTAATAAGATTGAGAGAATAGTTAATAAACATTTAAAAGGTATAGAATATAAAAACTATTTATTTAATGATTTTGATAAAAGATTCTTTAAAATAGTTGATTCTAATTTAGAAAATAAAATTTATCTTTTAGATATAGAAACACCTTCTATGTCTGGTATTGATGTAGCTCGTATAATTAGAAAGAATGATTATAGTAGTGTAATCATATTTTTGAGTGGGCATGATGATTTAAGTAGAATTGCAGCTAAAAAGAATTTAATGATTTTGAATTTTATAAATAAATTTGATTCATTAGATAATAATTTAATAAATAGTTTAGATACAGCTCTTTCTATAGTTGGAAATAAAAGAAGAATAAGATTTGAAAATAAGAAAATAACTTATAATTTAGAAATAGATAAGATATTATATATAACTAGAGATACTATTAGTAGAACTACTTTAGTTGTATGTGATAATGATACGTATAAGATAAATACTAATTTAAAGAATATAAAGGAAGAGTTATCTGATGATTTTATTCAAACGCATAGAGCTTGTATTGTTAATAAGAAAAGAATTAAAATAATTAACTATAAAAATAAACTAATAATGTTTGATAACAATAGTTCTATTGATTTATTATCTAAAAAATATATAGAAGGAGTGAATATAAAGTGATTATAAATTTTATTATGGCTTTTTTTATGGTTGTAATAGCATTTAATATTTGGAATAAGTTAAGTAATACTAAGTTAAGTTTTAAGTCTATTAGAACATGGTTATTTATTTTAATTGCAAGTTTTTCTACACTTATAAATTATTTTTTTACAGATTTCTTTAAATTTATGAATATTACGATAATATTTATAGCAATTTATAAATTTGCATATAAAACTTCTTTAAAAGAATCAATTATACCACCATTAATATCACAAGTAATATTTCTTATAAGTGAAACAATATTTGTATATTTATTTTTCTACTTATTTAAAGATGGTACAAAAGAATTTGTTAGTAATTATGCTGGCGCATTTATAAGTAATTTTATTGTCTCTTTGTTAGCTTTTTTTATATCTAGATTTAGATTTGTAAAAAAGTTTTCAATATTATTAAAAAGATTGGTATTTAAAATTAGTGAGATATCTTTATTATTCTTTTCTATATCGATTTTATATGTTTATTCAATTTTTGCGTTTAATATTTATTATGGTAGTGACCCTAAATTTATGATTTTATTATCTGCTAGTATTACGCTTTTAGCGTTTATTTTAATATATATGTTTTTAAAATCTCAGGATGAGTACTATAATATAATGGATAGATTTAATAGTAGTTTGTTAAGCTTAAAAGAATTGGAAAAATCTATTACAGAACATAGAATAGATAACCATGAAAATAGAAATCATTTACTTACTATAAGAAATATGACAACAAGTAAAAAGATAATTAAATTTATAGATTCAATTTTAAATAACAATATAAATGATAGTAAAAGAGTTATGAAGGAAGCAAGTAGTATACCTTCTGGAGGACTAAGAGGTCTTGTATATTCCAAGTTACTTATTATGACAAATAAGAATATAGAATATGAATTAGATATAGCTCGTTCTGTAAGAAATGTTGATATGTTAGAATTTGAAGATGATTTGATATTAAATATTTGCAAAATAGTTGGTATTTTTTTAGATAACGCTATAGAAGAAGTAGAAACTATAGATGATAAATATATAATAATAGAAATGTATAAAGAAAAAGAAGTAATTACAATTTCAGTAACTAATACATACAATAGTAAAATAGATATTAAAGATATTTATAAACCAGGTTATAGTACAAAAGGTTATAAGCATGGTTATGGATTATCTTTAGTAAAAAAAATTGTAAATAAAAATAATAATTTGCACACTCATTGCGAAATTAATGAAGAAGAATTTACACAAGTATTAGAAGTTTATAAATAAAAAGAACTCAAAATTGAGTTCTTATTTTAATAAACATTTTGGACATTCTGGCTCATCAATAAATACAAAGAAACATCCTGAAGATCCTGTATTTGCTGCTCCTGTTGCTAAAGTTGATAATAAATTAATTAAAAACATTTCCCTTTTCCTCCTTTATATAATTTAAATAATTATTATATGGAAGTTTAAATATTTTATAAGTAGTAGGTGATATAAATATATTTTCTAAAATTAAACTAAATATTAATGCATTACTATAAAAACTAGGTACATATAATGAAACTATAATATATATAATAGAAATTATTGTAGAAGTAATTTTTAATCTATATCTTCTCTTTTTATTTATTATAGGTCTTTTATATGTATCTGCTGGACTATTTTTATATATTAATAATATAAGTGGTATACCTATTATTAATTTATATACAAATGGTATAACCATTTTTGTACATATATAAGGTAATAATATGAATGTTACCAAAGATATTATTAAACATATATAGCTCTTGGTAGCATGTATTCCATATGCAAATATTCTTATTATATTAAATAATAATAGGAATATTAAGTATTCTATAAATATACCAAGTAGGTATGCTACCAAGGAAATAATAAAGAGTTTTGTAATAAGTATATATAGTGATTCTAATCCATATATAATTATATCTTCTTCATTCTTTGATAGTTTCTTTTTAGATTTAATATATTTAACTATTTTGTTTACTACTTTTTTTCTCATATTTACCCTCCACACCCAAATTATATAAATGAATAATAATAAACTTAATTGGTTTTGAACCAAATGTATATATATAGGTATGAAATAAATAAAATGACCATTTTTAATATAAAATTGTAATTTTAGACATAAAATGTCGATTTTTGTCATCCGATTAGGTCTATTATAAGAGTAATAATTTATTATATAATTATTCTAGGAGGGATGATTAAGATGATGAATGGAAAAGTAAAATGGTTTAATAATGACAAAGGATATGGATTTTTAGAAGTTGAAGGTAAAGATGATATCTTTGTACATTATTCAGCTATAAAGTCAAAAGGATATAGATCTTTACTAGAAGGTCAATATGTAAACTTTGAGTTAATTAATACTGCAAAGGGTTTACAAGCTAAAAATGTTGAAGAAATAAAAACAACTTTTGTATAATCAATGTAGATTTAGTCTACATTTTTTTGTGAAGTTTTACTGAAATTTTTATTATTTTAAAAAAAGTGTATTTTTTGGAAGTTTTTGTGTGCTATAATAAAGATGGAAGGGAATGATGGTTATGAAATATAACATTCATGGAAAGAAAGTAGAAGTTACTGATTCAATTAAAAACTACATTGAAGAAAAAGTAGGAAAATTAGACAAGTATTTATCTTCACCTGAAGATGTTACTGCTAAAGTTGTAATTAGAATTGTTGGTAGAGAACAAATTGTTGAAGTAACAATTCCAATCCAAAAAGTTGTATTACGTTGTGAAGAACGTAATGATGATTTATACGCTGCTATTGATAAAGTGTCAGATAAGTTAGAAAGACAAATTAGAAAAAATAAAACAAGAATGCAAAGACGTGTAAATAAAAATGAGGTTATTGGATTCGATTTAAGCTTTGAAGAGGCTAAAGAAGAGGAAGAACAATCAATCGTTAAGAGAAAAGAAATAGAAATGAAGCCAATGAGTGAGGAAGAAGCAGTTCTTCAAATGAATTTAATAGGGCATGATTTCTTCGTATTTAGAAATGATAAAACAGGAGAAATTGATGTACTATATTCAAGAAAAGATGGCGGATATGGTATTATAGAAACAAAATAGGCGAAAGCCTATTTTTTGTAAACCAATAAAATATTTATAAATTTTAAGTTGATAAAAATGTTATTAATATTGTATAATGAAGATAATAAGGGATGATATTATGAGCGGTATAAGTGGTGCTACTTCAAATGTAAAATCAATCGGTAATTTAGGGTTAAATACTGAACAGCAAACTGTTAGTGTTGGACATAATATATATAACGTAAAAAATTATAATTATAACTATACTGACATAGATTATAATGATTATAGTTTTAATGGTTATATGGATGTTTTAAATGATTCAAATAGTTTAGTTACATTTGATCCTATTATTATATCAGATCTTGTTATTCAGTATGGTTCAGTATCATTAGATACTTTATCTGAAGAAGATAAAAAAGAAGAAGATAATAAATCAAGTGGATTGTTTATTGAACATGGAGATAGTAGATTTAAAGTATTTAATGATAATCGTATAGCATTTGCTGAATCAAAAGGTAAAATAACTGGACCAAATAGAATTGACCGTGTAATGGCTACTATAATGCCATATGGTTCATCTGAAGGTGCTAAATATATATTAAGAGCATATAAACAGACTGCTTTAAATAAAAAAGGTAATTTTTATATTCAACATGGTGAAGATGATGTAAAAGTATATAAAACTACTGAAAATGTGAAGAATGGTAAAAAAATTACTGAAGTAGAAGAAATAAAAAATGATGCTTATACTAAACATTATGCTTCACAATATAAATATAACAATGATAAATATGAAGAAATGAAGCGATTCTATCATGATGTTGGTTTTGATAGAGATAAAGGTAAAAATATAAAGTCTTCTTTTAAAAGTAATATGATGTTTATGCATGACTATATGAAAGAAACTGGCGGAATGTCTGGTATGTTCAGTGAAGTTAGAAGTAATATGGGAAATGGTTCTTTTAAAGATGATTTTGTAAATCTTGTTAAGGAAGGAAGAAATGCTAACTCAATACGTGGAGATAAGAGTTATATAGTTGGTTATAATACTAAATATGCTAACTATACTGTATATAGAAAAGGTCTGTGGAGTGCTAAAAATATTGAACATGATGTTTTATATGGAAAAACAGATGCTGAATATAATGCTGAAGTAGCAGATGTTATGTCTAAATTAGATGAATCATATGAAAATAGAGATGTTTATATTGATGGTTATGGAAGATCAAATGCATATTTTGGATATGTAGATGTAGGAGAAGGAACTGCAGAAGCAACTTTATTTAAACAAAGAGCAGAGGGGGGATTCGTAAGTTCTTCTGGCTATGCTGATGTTCATGCAATTGGATATGAAGAATTTAATTTCTTACAAGCAAAAGCATGTGCTAATGTAGAATTCGGACCTGATCATATTAATTTAAATGCACAAGTAAGTGCTTGTGTTGTAAGTGTTGAAGCGGGTGCACGCTCTGACTTTGAAACTAGAATTGGAGACTGTAATATACATCTTGGTGGAGCACATATTGAAGGTGATGCAAGGGCATTAGAGGCAGATGCTAAGGCATATGCAACAGCAGGTATATATAAAGGTGAAGATGGTAAATATCATGCTGATGCTGGTATAAGATTAGAAGCAAATGCTGAATTATGTAGTGCAGGAATTTCTGGTGGTAATGATATATTAGGTATTGGAACATCAGCCTCTGCTCGTGTAAAAATTGGTGCAGGTGTACAATGTAATATTGGATTCCAAGATGGAGAATTTAAATTTAAAATTGGACTTGCAATTGGTGTAGGTTTTGAGTTTGGTGGAAGTGTTGATTTTAGTGGATTAGTAGATAATCTAGAAGAAATATGGAATCATGTAGATTTCAAAAAAATTGGTTCAGATGTTCTTGATGGATTAGCTACTGGAGGTAAAGAAGCTATTAGAATTACAGCTAAACCATTTGTAGCGTCATATAATTTTATTTGTGATTTGGTTGATGATTTACCTTCACCAGAAGAAATATATAGTGGTGTTAAATCGTTTGTTACTGATCCTGGTGGAACAATATGTGGCTGGCTTGGTTTGTAATATTAAAGTGTAGGTGAATAAAATGAATGAAATAAATGAAAAATTTCTACCTATAGGTACAATTGTAAAATTAAAAAAAAGTGATGCTTTATTTATGATTGCTGGATATAGTGCAAGTTTAAAAAAAGACAAAAATAAAAAATATGATTATATGTCTTATATATATCCTATTGGTTTTAATTCAAAAGAAGATAACTATGTATTTAATTATGGTGATATAGAAAAAATAGTTTTTTATGGTTATAAAGATAAATCTTATAATAATATGTTAAATATAATTGGAGGTGATAAAAATGATAGATAAGTATACTTCTCAAAATGTTAATAACCTTAATTCACACGAGGCTTTTGATACCATGTATATGACTAAGGAACAATTAGAAGAATCTAAAAGAATAGCAAAGGAAAATGGATTTGGAAAAGATTTGAAAAAGTTCTTTGTAGGAACAGCAATGGCAGTTTTAGGAATTGCTGCTGTTGGATTAGTTCCACCACTTCTTGCTACTCATCCTCTTGTAGCAACTGGTATTATGGCAGCAGGAACTGGTGGTTTTGTAACATTAGGTATGAAAAAGTTCTTTAAAGTAATGAAGAGTGGAAATGAAATTAAAAATTCAATTGCAGAAAATGAAGAAGAATTTCACAAACAAAAATAATTGTTAAAGGAGATAAATAGTATGGATATAAAAAATTATTTACCATTAGGTAGTGTTGTTAGGCTTAAAAATGGAACAAGAAAACTTGTTATAATAGGAATAAATCAAAAAGGATCAGATGATAAAACATATGATTATTCTTCAGTTTTATATCCATATGGATATTTAAACTCTGATGAATTATTTCTTTTTAATAATAGTAATATTGATGAAATTATTTATAAAGGATATAGTGATAGCGAATTAGAAAATTACTATGATGATTTAGTATGGTCTATCAATAAAGAAAAGGAAGAAAAAGAAAATGGATAATATAGAAGAAAAGTATTTACCTATTGGTACAGTAATTGAAGTTGATAATTCAGATTTGAGACTAATTATTGTTGGTTACGGTGCTAAAGATAGTGAAACAGGTGAAAGATTTGATTATATCGGTTATCCATTTCCAAACGGCTTTGTTTCAGTAAAAGCAACAGCGCTATTTAATAAAGATAGGATTGGAAAAATACTATGTAATGGTTATAAAGATGAAAGTTATAATAAAATGTTAGAAACTGCAAAAAAATTAGAAGAACAAAGAAGTAAGGAGTGCTAATATGGTTGAACCTGGAATGTATTTAGATAATAATGGAAAAAAATATTATGTAGGAGCAATAAAAGATTATAAAGATAAAACATATGCCTATTTAATAGATGAAGAAAATGAGTTTGGCTTTTTTGTTGAAGTTATTGAAGAAAATGATGGATGTAGATTTAATAGAGTTAAATCAGAAGCATTAGTTAAACTTTTAATAGTAGAATTTTCTGATATAAAAAATGTAATTAAGGAGGAATTAGAAAATGGAGATTAATTGTAAAAAAAATCTATTACCTATTGGCTCTGTAGTTACTATAAGATTTAATAATGATGTTAAATTAATGATAACTGGTTATTCACCAGTTGATTCTAAAACAAACAAAGTATATGATTATATGGCAGTTATATATCCTTATGGATTTGATTCTTATGATAATACTATGGTATTTGATAGAGATGTGATTAAAAAAGTACATTATGTTGGTTTTAAAACTGATGATTATCAAAGTATTGAAGAATTAGCTAGAGATTCAATTGAAAAATATAAAAATAGTAATAAACAAGATTAATTATATATAATCTTGTTTTTTTTATTGTGTTTTGCTTTGATTTTACAATAATAATTGGTATAATATATATATGTGTTTAACAAAGGAGAATAACGATGAAGATATTTAAGAGATTATTTGATCATGAATATAAAGAATTAAAAAAGTTTGAAGCTTTAGCTGAAAAGGTTGTTGCTTTAGATGAAGAATACTCTAAATTAACTGATAAACAAATTAAAGCTAAAACTGAAGAATTTAAGGAAAGACTTGCTAATGGTGAAACATTAGAAGATATAAAAATAGAAGCATTTGCTAATGCTAGAGAAGCTGCTTCAAGAGTTTTAGGAGAAAAACCATATTTTGTACAAATAGTAGGTGGATTTGCAATCCACTATGGTAATATAGCAGAAATGAAAACCGGTGAAGGTAAAACCTTAACAACAGTTCTTCCAGCATACTTAAATGCATTATCTGGAGAAGGTGTTCATGTTATCACAACAAATGAATACTTATCAACACGTAATGCTGAATGGATGGGACCTGTATATGATTTATTAGGTGTTACAGTTGGTGTTAATTTAAGAGAATTAACACCAAGTGAAAAACAAGATGCTTATAACTGTGATATTACTTATTCTACTAATAATGAAATAGGTTTTGACTACTTAAGAGATAACATGGTAGTTGATGCTAAAGATAGAGTAGCTCGTAAGTTAAACTTTGCTATTATAGATGAGGTTGACTCAGTATTAATAGATGAAGCTAGAACACCACTTATTATATCTGGTGGACATATGCAATCAGCTGATTTATATATTCAAACTGATAAGTTTGTTAAAACATTAAAATTAGATGATGGTTATACTTATGATGAACAAACTAAAGCTACAGTATTAGATGCTAAAGGTATTGCAAAAGCAGAAAAAACATTTAAAGTTAATAACTTATATGATATTGAAAATACTAGTTTAGTACACTTTATTAATCAATCTTTAAAAGCTAATTATGCTATGCATAATGATATAGATTATGTAGTTAAAGATGATAAGATTATAATAGTTGATCCATTTACTGGACGTTTAATGGAAGGTCGTTCTTATTCTGATGGACTTCATCAAGCTATTGAAGCTAAAGAGGGAGTAACTATTAATGAAGAAACTAAGACATTAGCAACTATTACATTCCAAAATTTATTCCGTATGTATAATAAATTATCTGGTATGACTGGTACAGCTAAAACAGAAGAAGAAGAATTAAGAGATATTTATAACATGTATGTTATTTGTATACCTACTAATAAACCAGTTATAAGAGAAGATTGGAAAGATTTAATATTTGCTACAAAAGCTGGTAAATATAAAGCTATAGTTAATGAAATTAAAGATAGACATAAGGCTGGACAACCAGTACTTGTTGGTACTATTGCTGTTGAAACAAGTGAATTAATTAGTGAAATGTTAAAAAAAGCTAAAGTACCTCATGAAGTATTAAATGCTAAGAATCATGCTCGTGAAGCTGAAATAATAGCTCATGCTGGTGAAAAAGGTGCTGTTACAATTGCTACTAACATGGCTGGACGTGGTACCGATATTAAGCTAGGTGAAGGTGTTAAAGAACTTGGTGGTTTATGTGTAATTGGTACTGAAAGACATGAATCAAGACGTATTGATAATCAGTTAAGAGGACGTGCTGGTCGTCAAGGTGACCCAGGTTTCTCTCAATTCTGTGTATCATTTGAAGATGATTTAATGGTTAGATTTGGTGCTGATAGAGCTAAAAATTTATTAGCTAGAGCAGGTTTCTCTGGAGATGCTGCTATAAGAAATGGTATGTTAGCTAAATCTATTGAAACAGCTCAAAAAAGAGTTGAAGGAAATAACTATGATATTCGTAAAACACTACTTGAATATGATAATGTTATTAATGAACAAAGAGAAGCTATATATGAAAAGAGAAATGCTATATTAGATTGTGATTCTGTACATGATATAGTACTTGAAAGTATAATGAATTATGTAGATGATATAGTATTTGGACATGTTGTAGACGGTAAATTTGATGATGAAGATGTAGAAGAAATTACATCATTTGTTAAATCTGAATTAAATGTAGAACTTGATGAAGATGATTTTAATTTAGATTCTAAAGAAGAAACATCAGA
>Ga0310691_10002475_pt1 | contig 24554 bp, 21 predicted proteins | sample 176DNAGHGlowgp2_FD_203887 | JGI IMG/M metagenome (GOLD analysis project Ga0310691, IMG submission 203887) | Sheep rumen microbial communities from Palmerston North, Manawatu-Wanganui, New Zealand - 1766 DNA GHGlow gp2 (v2) (version 2) | ecosystem: Host-associated > Mammals > Digestive system >...
AAATCAAGAAGAGGCGGTGCGTACGGGACTCGGACCCGTGACCTCCAGCGTGACAGGCTGGCATTCTAACCAACTGAACTAACGCACCTTCTTCCGAATTGCGAGTGCAAAGGTACACATTTTTTTTGGAACCACCAAATAATTGTACGTTTTTTTTGCAAAAAACTTCAATATTTATGCGTTATCGGTGGTCTTTGCTTCATTTTCGGGAGTTTTTCGACCGTTAGAGGAAGTCCTGTTTGTGTTTTTGCGTTTGCTTGATGTCTTGCGTTGTTGAGCCTTTGGAGCACTTTTTTGTTCTGTTTTTGCTGGTTCAGCTATCGATTGTTCGTTGATAACGTCATTCTTAGGCTCTGATTTCGCTTGCTGTGGCTGTTTTTTTGCAGTCAGCTTTGCATTTTGCTGTTGTTTCTGTAAAATCTGTTTCTGTTCTTGTTCTGTGAACAGGTTATCGCCACGGTGTTTGTCACCAGGTCGGAAGGCTTCTTCCCAAAGGGTGAGGGTAGGTACAGCCGTGCGCTTCATGGTTCTTTCGACATCGCACATCCAGGACTTTCCTGATGCTATCTGTATGTAATGATACTGGCGTGTATAGTAGTCCAATAATTTTAGGTCGTCGAAAGTGAATACCATAGGGCGAAGCGGTGCGTATTTCTCGCTCCATTCCTCATCAGATATATTATTGTGTCTTTGCAGGTCGTCGCAAATACCGATAGATCGTATGGCAACGGATGCGTCATTTGTTAACAGTAGTACCTTCTTGCCTTCTGCAAACAATTCTGCAACCCTATGGATTATGGCTGGGTCAGCGAACGATGCGTGGTGTGACTCTGCGCTGATATTGTCAATCCTAAGCCTGTTTTCGCGTTGTTGTGACAATATAAGGCGTTTTGCAAGGCGTGCCGCAGCATTGAGACATACCATGTTGTCGGTGAAGTCTGCTTCGCGATGGTTCGTTGGGTCCTGCATGCATGCAAAGCGGTCTATCTCCTCGTATGTTTCTGACATCATCATAAAGCGTCCGCCACGGTATTTTGTCAGTTTAGAGATAAACTCCAGCTGGCGCTCGAATTGCAGTCTGGCATTATAGCGCGGATCAGAGTGGCTTGACGTATGGCCTACGAGAAGCTCGAGCCAGATGTTGGTGTCGCTGATGACAACGTCGTAGTCGAGTACATTTGCAAGTGTGTTCTGAAGGAAATCGTGACGCTTTTCTATTTCCTCAAGAGTGAGTTGTTGTATTTGCTGGTCGGTTAAGATAATGGCACGCATAGGTGCTGCTGCGAGCTCTACGATATCGTGGATTGTAGTCTGTGGCAGGGGCATGATTTTCTGCTCTTGTCGCACTTTCTTCTCGTATCTGTTAGTGCTTGCGGTGTCATCGTTGTTTGCGGTGTTTTCTGTCTCAGTTGATGCAGAAGTTGTATCTTGCGATTCAGTAGATGCATTGTTTTCTACAGTTTCTGTCACAACTGGTTGGGCAGGTGCAGTCTTGTAGGAAGTTGCCTCTGAATCAGTGCTTGCAGCTTCAACAGAAGCTTCGGCTTGCTGTATGGTAGCTGTAGTGGTATCGACAGTCGTTGCTTCTGTGTCGTCGTTGCTTTCTGTAGCTTTCTTTGAGGAATTGGTCCTTCTGGTGTTCTTTACGACTCTTTTGTTTGTCCTCTTCTTTGGCGTGTCTGTAGTTTCTGCTACAGCCTCAGATGATGGTTCGGCAGGCAGTGAAGGGATAGTGCTCTGTACGTCATTGGTCTCTTCAGAGTCGTTGACCTCGGTATTCTTGACGTTCTTTTTCCTTGTAGTCGTTTTGTTAGTGGATGGTTTTCTTAGAGTTCTTGCTTTAGTAGTTTTTTTTGCCTTATCCTCGGTAGAGGTGGTTGGAGTGCTTTTTCTCATACGTGTTCGATGTTATATATGCAAAGTATGTTGTGGGGTGGTAACCTATAAATAGTTATGAAAACCTTTTGTGGTTCGCTATTTTTGTAGTAACTTTGCAGTCTGTTTGTTTTTAATCTTCTAAAAATATTAATATGGATAAATTTATCTATACTGTTTTGTTGTTGATTGGCTCTAATGTCTTTATGACATTGGCATGGTATGGACATCTGAAGTTAAATCAGATGAACATATCAACATCATGGCCTTTGTGGGGCGTAATTTTGTTTTCGTGGATGATTGCGTTGGCAGAATATTCCTTGCAGGTGCCTGCAAATAAGATAGGCTTTGTCGGCAATGGAGGTCCGATGTCGCTTATGCAGCTTAAGGTGGTGCAGGAGGTGATCTCGCTTATCGTATTTACAATAATAGCAGGTGTGATGTTCCAGGGGGAGCGTCTGCAATGGAATCATTTTGCAGCATTCTGCTGCTTGGTTGCTGCAGTTTATTTTGTTTTTATGAAATAGGACAGCGTTTGTGCTGTCCCTTTATTATTCTTCATCAGCTTCAAGGTTGTCAAGGTTGAGAATGTGTAACTGTAATGCGCGAGTAACGAGTCTTACAGCATTTACACTCTTGCCATGACCCTCGGGGAATAATTTCTGTACGAGGTCTGCCTGTCTTTTTTCCAGGCTTTTGACGCCGAATGGCATACCTCTCAGAGATGTAATTTGTTCTTTGGTGTAGCCCAATGCGAGATGACGAAGGAAACGCTCGTCATATTCATCGATGTCGTATCCCACGGAGGCCTCTTGCTTTACTATCTCTCCTGTGACGCTGCGGCGGAATTTGTCAACTATTGCATCCATTATAGGTTCGTTGAAAACATAGCGTTTTCCTTGCATCACGTTGATTACGTCGGTGCGTGTAAGCATCTCTCCCGCTTTTAATATTATGCCGTCGGCACCAGCGTCAAGTACGTCAACCCAAAGTTTTTCGTTTAGGATTTCTCCTGTGAAGACGAGCACCTTGATGTCTTTGTGTTCGGCTTTTGTAGTGCGGCATATCTCTACACCTATGGTGGTATTGCCTTGCAGACCGAGATCGAGTAGTATAAGGTCAGGCGTGTCTTGACGCATGAGTTTGATGAACTCTGCCTCGTTCTGTGCTGTGCCGATTATCTCTGCTTCGGGAACTTCTGTTTTTAACAACCCCTCTGTGCCTTTCAGCTCAAGTGGTACGTCTTCTACGATTATAACTTTGAAATTTTCCATATTGCTCAGATTTATAGTGAGAAAAGTGTGTTGTTCATATTAAACTGAGGCCTTAGATGAAAAAGAGGTTACACTCGTTGTGAAAAAACGGATGCAACCTCTGTATTTTCTTGCAGAACAATCTTTAAGAATTACTTAAAGAAAGCCTGAACGTCCTCATTACGAACCATCTGCTCGTCAAAGATGTAAGCGCCAGTCTTTGGGCTTTTTACCATCTTAATAACCTTGCTATATGCGCGACCGTCCGAAGAACCCTCACGGAAGGTAGCGACCGCTTTCTTTGCCATAGTGCTTCTTTAATTTATTAGATGATTACTTAATCTCCTTGTGAAGAGTCATCTTCTTAAGGATTGGGTTATACTTCATCAACTCAAGACGCTCAGGAGTGTTCTTGCGGTTCTTGGTTGTAACGTAACGGCTTGTACCTGGCAGACCGCTACTCTTGATCTCTGTGCACTCAAGGATTACCTGTACACGATTACCTTTTGCTTTCTTTGCCATTGTACTTATTCTCCTATTACTTTAATATCCTTCCAATCTACGTAGCCCTTTGCTACTGCCTGCTTGAGGGCAGCGTCAAGACCTACCTTATTAATCATTCTAAGACCAGCGGCAGAAATCTTGAGGCTGATCCAGCAGTCCTCCTCTACATAGAAGAACTTCTTTGCGAAAAGATTCACATCGAAAGAACGCTTTGTGCGGTGCTTTGAGTGTGAAACATTGTTACCGATCATTGCTTTCTTGCCGGTAATTTGACAAACTTTAGACATTGCTATCTTTTCTTTTTTAAGATCGTTAAATGATACTTATTCCAAACAGTGTGCAAAATTACTACTTTTTTTTGAGATAGCCAAAAAATGTTATTGTAACCGGCTTGGTATTAATATTTTTTAAGAAATTAAAGTGCGCAAAGTATTTTTTTCGAAGTTTTTTTATACTTTTCTTGTATAATTGGGATTTTCTTTGTACCTTTGCACTCGCAAAATAGCCAAGGCAACCACGAGCCAGTTTTACAGACACTCTTTTTTTTGCTTAATGCCGATATGGCTCAGTTGGTAGAGCAACGCATTCGTAATGCGTGGGTCACGAGTTCGAGTCTCGTTATCGGCTCTTTTGAATGCAGTAAGGAGATTGAAAATACGTATGTAGTGTTCAATCTCCTTTTGTATGAATAACGGTTGCATTGCGGTAGTAACTCAGTGGTAGAGCGTCAGCTTCCCAAGCTGAAAGTCGCGGGTTCGATCCCCGTCTACCGCTCAGCAAGAATCCCATCAGTTCATCTATTATAATATGGAAGGAATGATGGGATTCTTATTTTATTGGTTTCGTTTTGTTTGCTGATTTGATGTTTTGTTATTTACATGCCTCGAGTTCAGCTTTAAGAAACTTTGCCGTAGCGCTTTTCTTGTTTTTAGCAACCTCTTCTGGTGTGCCAGCCACCATAAGAACTCCGCCTTTGCGTCCACCTTCCGGTCCCATGTCAATTATGTGGTCGGCGAGTTTTATGACATCGAGATTATGTTCTATGATGATTACTGTATTGCCCTTGTCAACAAGTCGTTGCAGTATGTTCATAAGTACGCGTATGTCTTCAAAATGTAGGCCTGTGGTAGGTTCGTCAAGGATGTATAACGTTTTGCCAGTGTCGCGTTTTGCGAGTTCGGTGGCAAGTTTTACGCGTTGACTTTCACCGCCAGACAGCGTGGTGGAGGATTGTCCGAGTTTGATATAGCCAAGTCCTACCTCTTGTAAGCTCTTTATCTTCTGCAGTATGTTAGGGACAGCTTCGAAGAATTCTGTTGCCTGGTTGATTGTCATGTCAAGTACATCGGCAATAGATTTGCCTTTGTACCTAACCTCCAGTGTCTCTCGGTTATAGCGCTTGCCTTGGCAAACCTCGCATGGCACAAATACGTCGGGTAGGAAATTCATTTCAATCGTTTTGTAGCCGTTGCCGCCGCAAGCTTCGCATCTGCCACCTTTTACGTTGAATGAGAAGCGTCCGGGCTTGTAACCTCTTATTTTTGCCTCTGGTAGGCCAATGAATAGTTTTCGTATGTCGGCGAACACACCCGTGTATGTGGCAGGGTTGCTGCGTGGGGTCCTGCCTATTGGTGATTGGTCCACGCTTACGACCTTGTCTATATATTCTATGCCTTCTATGCTTTCGTATGGCATAGGGCTCTTTTGGGAACGATAGAAATGTTGTGAAAGGATTGGTTGCAGTGTTTCGTTTATCAATGTAGATTTGCCAGAACCACTGACACCTGTAACAACTATGAGTTTTCCAAGTGGAAATTCCACATCCACGTTCTTCAGATTGTTACCTTTCGCACCTTTTAATACTATGCTTAAAGCATTGCCTTTTTTGTCCTTTTTGCCTTCGCGTCTGTTTTCTGGCAGGCTGATTTCTCGTTTGCCATTAAGGTATTCAGCTGTTATAGTGTTGGTCTTCAGCATGTCTTTTGGTGTGCCTTGGAAAACGACCTTACCACCTTTCCTGCCAGCGGCGGGACCTATATCTATAATGTAGTCAGCGGCAAGCATCATATCCTTATCATGTTCGACGACAATCACTGTGTTGCCTATGTCTCTGAGTTGCTTCAACGATTTTATCAGTCTGTCATTATCTCTTTGGTGCAGACCTATTGACGGCTCGTCGAGTATGTAGAGTACATTGACGAGCTGTGATCCTATCTGTGTAGCAAGCCTTATGCGTTGACTTTCGCCACCAGATAGCGATTTAGACTGACGTGCCAATGAAAGGTAGTCAAGTCCTACGTCAAGCATGAATTTAAGTCTGGTTCTTATCTCTTTCAGTATTTCTGCTGCTATAGTTTGTTGCCTTGGTTCCATGTGCTGTGGTGCATTTTCCAACCATTCATATAGTTGGTCAATATCCATGGCGGCAAGGTCGGCAATGTTTTTCTCCCATATCTTGTATGACAATGCCTCTTGGTTCAGACGTTGGCCATTGCATGCAGGGCATGTGACGGTCAGGCTTTCGTTTTCGTCTTCCTTTTCTTCTGTATCTATTTGCTCCAGTTCGGCGAGAGGGTCGTTTGCGTCAACTATTCCAAGTCCTTTGCAGTATGGGCATGCACCTTCTGGAGAGTTGAATGAGAAGATATTAGGGGCAGGGTCTTTGTATGCCATGCCTGTCGTCGGGCACATCAGACGTTTAGAGTAATATCTTGTCTCGTCGGTATCTTTGTCAAGTATCATGATAAGACCATCGCCTTGGCGCATTGCCACATCTATGCTTTTCGCAAGTCTTTCGCCACTGTCGCCGTTTACCCTAAGTTTATCTACCACCACCTCTATATTGTGGTTCTTGTAGCGGTCTAGTTTCATGCCAGGCATGATTTCCTGTACTGTCTCATCAATGCGGATTTGTAAGAATCCCTTCTTGCGCATTTGCTCAAACAGTTCTCGGTAGTGCCCTTTACGGTTCCTGATAAGTGGTGCAAGCACGAATATGCGTTTGTCTGCATATTTCTCTAAGATCATTTCCACAACCTGTTCCTCGGTGTATTTCACCATCTTTTCGCCAGAAGCCCAGCTATATGCAGTGCCGGCGCGTGCGAAGAGTAGTCTGAGGTAGTCATATACTTCTGTCGTGGTGCCTACGGTAGAACGAGGATTCTTGTTCGTGGTTTTCTGTTCGATGGAAATGACAGGAGACAACCCGGTGATTTTATCAACGTCAGGTCGTTCCATTCCGCCGAGGAAGTTCCTTGCATAAGCAGAGAAGGTTTCAATGTATCTGCGTTGTCCTTCGGCAAATATGGTGTCGAAAGCCAGTGAGGATTTACCAGAACCTGACAGTCCTGTGATAACTGTCAGTGTGCCTCGTGGTATTTCTACGTCAATGTTCTTAAGATTGTGTACTCGTGCACCAAGTATGTTTATGTATTTATCTTCTGCCATATCTGTTGGCTACAAGTCGCAAAGGTATGAAAACTTTATGAAAATAGTATTATGGTTAGAGGCACCGAAGTAGTCACGTTTGGAGTCTCCATATATGTTGCCGAGTCCGTAGTAATATCGTCCTTCCAGGTTCAAGCGTCCAAAGTGCTTGATGTGCCACTCTATGCCGGCTCCAACAGCTATTCCATAGTCGAATTTATTCTCAATCGGCATAGTCTCCTGTGCCACGACAGCGTTTACTCTGCCAGACTGTGAGTCGTACGTGTCAGGATAGTTCTTACTTGTGAAAGGTAATTCGTAATTCTTTTTCGTCTTTTCTCCAGTGTTTATACCTATCTGTGGTCCAAGGTTAATGAAACCGTTTATACCATTAGATTCCTTTCCCCACGATAGGTGGGCGAATATAGGTATCTGTATGTATGTCTGGTCACGTTGATATTCTTCCACAGTGCCGGCATCAGGGTTTATTACAGGTGCACCGTCAATGGTCTCTATGCGCTCGCGCCATCCCAGTTGCGTCATGTTGACCTCCATCTGTACGGCACAAAGTGTAGAGAAATATTTTTCGCAGGTATATCTTGCAGTAAGTCCGCATGTATATCCTCCGTGCATATTCTGTGTTACGGTAGGAAGGAAACCTATTCTGTTCAAAGTATATCCACCGCCAATACCTATGCTGTATTTGTTTCTATATTCACCTACCTGTGCAAAGATTTTTGTGGTGAACAGTATGGATGCGATTATGATAGTGAGTATCTTTCTCATTTTAATAGCTGAGCGCTTCTATGCCGCCGTTTTGTTTATAGTGTATCAGCATCAAAGCCTTGTTACGGTAACCGCCGTTTGGTTGTTTCACGAAGTTCAGTGGTGTCTGAACCCATTGATTACTATTGCCGATGAAATACATGGCATGATCATAGCCTGTAAGAGCGAAATGTGGCAAGGCAATCATCATGTCCTGATGGAATCTCCAGCGGTATTTCTGCTCAAGCTCTTTCGTTGCTGCTGAAGCCTCGTTATAATAAAAATGTGTAGGTACGAACGTGTTGTATTTAGCAAAGCGTTCCCTGTTCATTTTTGCGTACATAAGCCATTCTGTATAACCAAACAGGGTGACCTGTACGTTCTGATTGGTAGCAAGCAGTTTATCGAGTTTGTTCATCGCCTGTGTTAGTTCCGGTGAACGCCCGGTGTTGAGTATCACGAGGTTAGGCTGTGATAACGAGAATGATTTTACAAACATGTCGTCTGCGGATTTCAGGCTTGTCAGGTTATAGTGAATGCCTCGCTGCTCCAATACCTTGCGTAGTCCTAAGGTGAATGTACCTTTGTTAGACGTAGAGTCGCTGCAGTCAATTAATACAGGGTGGCAGTTGTTGAAGTGTTCTGCTATCTGCTGTATTGTTGAGATGTTAATATCATCTTGCGACTGATATACCTGGTATATCATAGGGTTACTGTCAACGTCGTTACCATTGATAGAGAATGGAATCACCATTTTGATATTGTAAGCCCTGCAGAAGTCACCTAATTGTTTTACCTGCTTTGTATATAGCGGACCAAAAATAATGTTGCATGTATTGGCTCCGTTTTGCAGTAGGGTGGTACGTATGTCTGCATCTTCAGGCACGTTCCATGTATATATGTTTATGTTACGTCCATCATGCTTTAGTTTTTCTACCGCCATAAGCATTCCACGGTAATATTCCAGCATACGACGTCCGTCCCCGTTGATATTGTGTAGGGGGAGCATTATGCCAACATTTATACTTTCGTTAACGCTCTGTGCCATTGTGGGTTGAGCGATAAAGAAGGCTGATAGCCATAGTATAAGTCTTATCTTGTGTAAGAGTCTCATTTTTGTAAGGGTATTTATTTCAAGATGCAAAAATATAAAAAAAACTTTGAAAAACCGAAGATATTAGAAATAAATTGATTAATTTTGCAAAAAATATAGATTTTCCTATGCGTAAAGTTTTATTTACAATAATGTCGTATGCTTTGTGCTCAGCAATGTGTATGGCAGGCAATAATCCCTCTATTTCCATAAGTTTTGATGCAGTTTCAAGTGATGACATCAGTGTCACCGGACAAACCACGTTTGAGGGGTCTGCACCAATAGAGGCGGTATTCCACATGGAGCCGAATGATGCAGAAGACTGGACTTACGATTATGAATGGCGATTCTGCCATGAAAACGGTAACCTTGATGAACCTTATATGATAAGGTATGAAGAAGAGCCAAGTGTGACGTTCACGCAGGCTGGTACCGACAGCATAGCCCTCTATGTAACTTTCAGACGTGGCACAGAGACTGTTTATCAGAGAAGGGAGGTTAAGCCGCTTACAATAAAGGCAACAGAGAGCAAACTGACATTTCCTAATGCCTTTTCGCCCAATCATGATGGTGATAACGACACATATAAGCCTTCTGAATACAAATCTATAATAGAGTTCAAGGCCGTTATATATAATAGGTGGGGACAGAAGATATATGAATGGAACGATGTACGCTCTGAAGGATGGGATGGTACATTCCATGGTAAGGATGTAAAACAGGGCACATACTTCGTTCTTGTAAATGCGCGTGGTGCAGACGGTCGAAAGTTTGTGATCAAGAAGGATGTAAACCTCCTGCGCAGTTTCAATCAGTATGATACAATTACTTCAGAATAAAGTTTGAGGGCTATCCAAATAAGGATAGCCCTCAAACTTTTATATGTATTTGGTTCAATAGTCAATGTGTATGTACCCTTTTGAAATCATGTCGTAATACAGAGCTTCAAGTTCACCGAGCGACAGTTCCTCTGTGCTACGTTCTATGCTGCGTATCAGTTCGTCGCGACGGCGTTCGTCGTTTGTGTCAAACCTGTTCATATTACGATGTTATTTCACATTTATATTCTTGTAATTGAAGCCTTCAACGATTTCAGGATGGAATTCCTTATCCTTAGCCCTTGCAGTGATGTCTTCGAATGTGAAGTTAGAGAGATGGTAAACCTCCTCTTGTTGTTTTACGTTGAAGAATACGTTGCAGTCAACGTCGCATCTGCGCATGGTGATGTGGTCGGAGTAAGACATAGGGCTGTCCTTGCGTCCCTTAAGGTCATAGAACTGTTTCCAAGGTGCTACTAGAATGAAGTTCTTTACCGGTCCCTTGATGTCTTCCACCGTAATGTATTCATATAGCTGTGGAGTGTCAGGGCGCATTTTCAGCCACAGTAGGTTGTTTGCCTGTGCACTGATATTAATCCTGCGCAGTATAATATTGCGGCTGTGGACAGATTCAGAACCGAGGGTAAGGCAGCCATGGCAGAAACCATACTCACAGTCTTCGATTATTATGTTTGAGTTTGCACCGTTACCCTGGCTTTCGGCAGGTATCTCCACACCCTCGTATTTTGTCTTGAAGGCATCTGCGTATGGACCCTTTCCGCCTTTTATTGCAACGGCATCGTCGTTGACGGACATATAGCAGTTCTTTACGAGTACGTTTTTCACTACGTCAAGGTCTATTGCGTCGGTAGAAGGTCCTTTTGAAGTGTCAGGCTTGCCGAGCGAGTATATACGCAGGCCTATCATCTTTACATTTTCAGAGTTGTATATGTGAGTTGTCCAGAATGCTGAGTTCTGGAGCTTCACGCCCTCTATCTGTACGTTTTTACAGTTGCTTACATAAACCAAGCGTGGGCGCTGTTCGTCCTTGTTAGTGCAGGCGCGGTTCCACTTGCGGCGCAACCAAAACTGCTGGTGATACTTCAGACCATTACCGTCAATGGTACCCTTGCCGGATATTGTGAAACCATCAAGTCCGTCTGCATTTATAAGGGCTCCGAAGTATGTGCATGTTTCGCCTTCTATGCGTGTCTTGCCAAGAGGGTAGTCGCCAATGAAATCAGATCCCATAAGCACGCCGCCGTCCTCTATGTAAAGATGGGTGCCTTGCTTGAATATCAGACCTCCGGTCATATATATACCTTGTGGCACGACAATCACGCCACCTCCGTTCTGTGCCGCCTTGTCTATGAGAGCCTGTATTTCAGATGTATGCACACAACCGTCAGAGAATATACCGTAATCGGTAAGTTTATATTGCTGCCCAAGTTCGCTTAGTTTCACAGCATCTGTATTGTGGAACCACTCAGGAATTTCCGTTCCGTCAGGAAACAAGTCTTTCTGGGCGCTTTTCTTTGCTGCCTCTGCTTGTGATAGTGTGAGCACTGCGATGAGTGCCGTGAGGAATAGTTTTTTCATTTTCGTTATCTTTGTTTTATTATAGAATTTTGCGTATATGATTCTGCAAAGTTAATGTTTTTTTTTTATACGACCAAAAATAAGCACGTAAAAACGGCTTGTCTTTGACAAATCCGTTATGGATAGAATGTCAAGACAAGCCGTCATGCTGCTATTGCAGAATGCTGAGTTCGGTGTTTTACGCTTGTTATCTAAGGAATTTCTTTCCTGCTTTTATCACTATTCCCTTATATCCAGGACCAGCCTTTTGTCCTAGTAGGTTATACGTTTGCTGCAGAGCTTCCCCTTCTTTATGTGTCGTTGTGTAGATGCCGTCTGCAACACTCTCAGCAGCCTTGCGCAACTGTGCATGCACGTAATAATAGGCAGGTTTTGCGTTGCAGTTGGAGTCAAAGAGCAGCGGCTGGTTCTGTCGCCATGAGTGGTTGTCTGAGATCCCCCAGAACATCAGCGTAGGACAGTTGTCGTTACGCAGGAACACTCGTGTGATGGCAGCCATCTCCTTTGCCTGCTGCTCCAGTGCGTCAGGCGCAGAGGGGTTAGCCAGTGCTATGTCGAGCTCAGTGATGATACAGTTGAGTCCCAGCGGTGCGTAGCGCTGGATGTTGTTCTCCAGCTTCAGGGTGTCCAGCTGACCAGTGGTGAGGTGACACTGCAGTCCGCAGCCGTCAATAGGCAGGTTTGATGCCTGCAGTCTCTTCACAAGGTTGAAGTATGCCTCTGTCTTGGTGCCCCCCATGAACTCCACTCCGTAGTCGTTGATATAGAGCTTTGCCTCAGGGTCTGCCTGGTGCGCCCATACGAAGGCTGAGTCAATGAACTCCTCGCCTATATAGGTGGACCATATTGACGGGCGAAGCTTGTAGCTGCCGGGGGTGGTGCGCACCTGGCTCTGGTCATCGTCAAGCACCTCATTGACCACATCCCACTCACGTATCTTGCCTTTGTACCTGCCTACCACGTTGAATATATGGTTCTTGAGTATGCCGAGCAACTCCGTGCGGGTAAAGCCGTTGTTATTCTTCTTGCCGTCAGAGCTTACCCACGCCGGCACCTGTGAGTGCCATGCCAGGGTGTGTCCCCTCACCTCTTGAGCGTTGCGTGACGCGAGCCACATTACGGCATCTGAACCACCATAGTTGAATGAGTTGCGTGACGGTTCGGTGGCGTCAAACTTCATCTCGTTCTCGCCTACAAGGATAGTGAACTCCCTGCCCACGGCGGCGGTCTCCTTCACGTTGTCATTACTTATGTCATAGCGGTAGCTGGCAGCTGCCACACCTATGCTCTTGCCCAGTTTTTCGGCATATGTGCGCAGCGGCACATTGCTCTGCATATCCTCTGTCACATTCTCCTCGGGATAGGTCTTCTCGGTGCTTGTGCTCTCACCCTCGTCGTCATTCTCAATATAGTCTGGGTTGTCGTCAAGTGATATTACCCTTGCCACCAGTGCAAAGGAACCGTCGGCAAGTTTGCGCTGCTCTGTGGTGAAAGTGTAGCGTTGAGGGTAACGCATGTCAAACGCCATGCCTCCCTCTGGCATCGTAGAGCAGGTGAGCAGGGTTATCTCGTCATTGATGCTGAACGAGGCATCGTCTGCCAACAGCAGTTTCAGTCGTGGTGAGGCGTCAGACGTAAGGAAGTCCTGCGTGGTTTTGCTGAATACCACAGAGCCCTTCACGTTCACAGTGCTGTACTCGCTGGCTGAGCGTGCGTTTATCTTTATGTACGACTTAGGATGCAGCGTCAGTTTCACGTCCTTTGACGTGGCATAGTCGGCGAAGGTCAGCGTGTCATAGTCTGTCGTGCCAGGCTCTATCACACCGTAGCAGTCAGTAGTGGCGGCTATGCTGCCGTTGCCGCCGAGGCGTGCGCCCTCAGCCACCATCACAGTGCCGGCAGTACCTGTGGCACCGCTCTTCTTTCCGTTTGCTGCTGCCGCGGCGTCGTTACATACGAGCAGCGCACCAGCGTTGACCATCACGCCACTGTTGATGTTGTTGTCATTGCCAGTGATGATACAGGCACCCTTGCCCTCCTTTATCAGTCCTATCTTGTTGCCTGAGTTTGACGGAGATATTTTGCCTGCAAGCATATTGTCGGTGTTCAGTCCGCCTATGATGTAATATGAGTTGGCGGTGCTGTTCTTATAATATCCTCTTATCTCTGCCCCCTCCTCAAGGTTCAGTTCGCCTATGCGGAAGCCGCGTGTACCGTTCTCGGCGGCGATGACGGCACCGCTGTGTATCGTCAGACGGCTGTTGGTAAACAGCGTGTTGGGGTGCGTAGTGTTATAGTTATCGGGTGAGAACGTGCCGCTTTGCAGCATCAAGCCATAGAAGCCGCAGCTGCCTATCACATCTTTGTAGGGATACACGTGGACGTCGCCCGTCATCTTTGTCCAGTCGGGATAGGTGGCACCTTTGTTTGACTGTGAGCCTATGTAGCTCCTCTCGCCACCGGCGTAGATGTTCAGCGTACCCTCGCCAGCCACAGGCGATATCCATTCTGAGTAGCGTGATGTCCTGACGTTTGCAGTGACACCAGCAGGGATATAGAGAGGGGTGTTGATGGTCTTGTAGCTGCTTGAGGTGTTGTTCACGCAATAGTCAAACACCTGTCCGTCCTCTGCCTCCACATAGTCGTCATACTCGCCCACGAGCTGTATGTTATCAATGTAGAAGTCGGAGTTGTTGTGGTGTATGCCCAGGCGCAAAACGAGCGATGTATTGTCCGCCGATGCAGACTTCAGTGTGTATGCCTTCGTCTGCCACACGCCCTTGTCTCCCTGGTGTGGGTAGCCTTCATCACGGTAAAGTTCCTCTGAACCGAGGAAGACGGCAAACTGCTTGTAGTCGTCTGTCTCACTGGGGCTTCTATACAACTGATAGCGCAAGGTAGGGTAACGGTCGGTCAGTGCCTTGCCGGTAAGCTCTGTTGACAGGTTAAACTCCGGATGGCATCCCCAGTCTTTCAGCACCACATGGAGCACCTTGTTGTTGGCATTCAGTGGGTCAGCCTCTACCTTTGCCGTAGAAGATTTAGTATTCCACATGGTCCACTCTGTACCAATAGGATAATCCTCAAAGTCACATACCGTCAGGGGGTTGGCATGTGTATGGGTACACATAAGCGCGCTGACGGTTAAAGTTAATAGTTTCTTTTTCGTTTTCATTATGATTAGTTATAGAATATTTTGGCTGCATTGTGCCACATCTTTAGGTGGCATGACGATGTAGGTTCTGTAAATTACTACCGTAATGGTAAGATATCAAATATGGGGTAGGCGAATTTTCTCTTGCTCTCCCCGCGAAACGGGGAAAGCAAGGATAAGTCGAAGATTTGACAAAACTATTAGTATCAGTGTATTATCACCATAGTGGCACCGAAACCGTATTGTTGGAACGATGCATCCTGATGTTCACACTGCTTGTATTCCCTGCGAAGCAGGTCGAGCAGTGCACGGCGCAAAACTCCCTCGCCGTTACCGTGTATAAAGATAATCCTCTTGCCTTTCTCTTTTATGTGTTCGTCTATGGTACGTCGTACCATGTCTATCTGGTATTCCTTTATGTCAGCAGGCGACATGCCTGTTGTGTTGTCAAGTAATTCTGTTGCATGCAGGTCCACCTCCAGTATGTCTTCACGTTTATCTTTCTTCTTGTGTCCGTTGTTTTCGGTCACCTTCATACCGTTGCTTTCCAGTTTCTCCCTCAGGCTTTTTGCTGTCTCTAACTGCTCAATGCGCAGTTGCAGGCGCTTTACGGTGCGCTCCAACCTGGCTATACGTTCCTCCATGCTTTCAGTCACTTCTGCGTTGTCCTCGCTTTCTGTCTCTGCAGGTTCGGAATATTCGTAATGCCTTGATATATTGCTTATTTGTGAAGGTTGTGTAGGTGCAGACTTGCCTGCCAATATGCTTTTAACGCGATATGTAGGCTCTTCTTCTTGCTCCTCCCTTGCAGGTTTGCTCTGCCTTGTAAGTTTTTTCTCAGATGCACTTACAAGTACCACCTCGTTTTCTCTTACCGGGATTTCGAATCCGTCTTCGTCTTCAACCAGTACTATACCACCACGTTGAAAACCTGTAACCTTACCTCCGCCAATATCGTTAAGGAAACGTACTTTATCGCCTATGTTTATTGTCTTTTCCATGTTATATTCGTGTTTTTTGCTCTTATATATATATAAATAATGTGACTGTAATATTTTTTTGATGGTAAAATTTCGCACAAAGTTAGTGTTTTTTTCTCAAACCACCAAACTAAACTGCTGCAACAATCCTTTTATCCATATAGAATAAAAGGATAATCCATAACATAACGTAGCAAGTGCATCTCATGTTTACTGAGCAAACCTCTTCATGTTTTTCTTGCCCATAGTATAGCCACTGATGTTATATATGCCGTTTTCAGTCAGTTTATACCATGGTGAGTTTGTTTGCTCGTCGGTTACTATGTGTATCTGCTGTGCAGGCATCCAGCTCTGTGCTACCATGAATATCTTCTCTCCCTTTTGGTTTACGGCCATATCAACAACAGTAACAACATGTCCGTACGTATGTTCATTGATATATACGAAGCAGTCTCCCACCTTCAGGTCTTGTGGTTTTATGCTCTTCATCTCTCTCCACATAGATGTGCTGTTACAATAAGCAAATACGTGGTCAAGATAGTTACGGAATGTATTGTATGAATAAGAGCGCTTTTTCTTTGCCCATGCATTGAATCTTATGGCATTACCGTTGCCGAGTGCATGAAAATAGATTCGATTATAGGCTTTTATGCTGTATAGGTATTCAGCCCATAGTCGTATTGCTGCATCGGCGCATTGTTGTAAGTCCTTCTTGCCAACGTCAATGTCAAGTACGGCATATGTGTTTCTGCGATTTATAATGTCCCCTTTGTATGTACGGATCTGTTTGCTGCCAGTTAGTTTTAAGTTACGCAGATAGTTGCCGTATCCGTCACATTTCACCCTTGTGTATCCTTTGGGTAATGGTATGCTGCCTATTGTATGTTGTGCATTTACAATAAGTTGGGTATATATCAGTAAAATAGTCAGTATTGTTCTTGCTGCCATAAATGATTATTGTTTGAATGGGATTATACAGTCTTAAAACTTCAGGCAAAACAGTTGTTTGTCATTGCAGTAGTAATATTCGTTGTTCATATAACATACGTTTTGCGTTCCGTCGGGGAAATGATAGATAATCTTTCCTTGCTTGTCTGTCAGGTAGTAATCGTACCCTTTGTATTTTTTGTTGATTATTATTTCTCTTTTAACACAGATGGTATCGTTTACCTTGAAATGTTTTAGGTAGCATTGGTCTTTGTTGTATGCTACAGTTTGACCTGTAACACTGTCAGTCATTGCAACGCCTCCGTCTTTCAAAATGACCATGTAATTGTCTTTACTGGCAGTATATCTTGTAAAAGCGCTTTGGTCTTCTCTAAGATAATATAAATTTTCATCTAATGATATGATAGTTATTTTTCCAGTGTATTTCTTCCTGTCTATATTAGTTAAGGAGAGTAATTCTCCTGTATTCTTGTTAAAATATGCTATGTATGGGTCGGTTCGTTTTTCGTATGAATCACCATAATAAGAATGTCCGTTGTTTATTATGCAGATGGTATCTGCAAATGCTTGCATGTAATGATCGCACAATTTAGGGATTTCTACAGACCATATTTTTTGTAAGTTTAAGTCAAGACATGTCAACATACGGTCTTCCGTAAGATATAGTTTGCTGCCTGAGCGGATAACCTGATGCGGAAGGTATGGTTTTATCTTATCGAATTTATAGGTTTCCTGCAAGCCATGTGTTTTATTATATTGATACAGTTTGTCTGTGAGGATATAATAAGTGTCGTACTTCTTCAGACTAATTACCTTAGGAGTCAGGTGTATGTTAGGGATCATCGATAAACCGATCATGGCTCCGCCAAGAGCTCCGCCTCTAGCACCTCCCATAAATCCCCCCATAACGCCTCCGAGTGCAATAGCGTTATTATTCATTCTTCCAATAGTTCGTATTCCCATGCGTGGGTCATATTTATGGAGATAGTATGTTAATATGTGTGATGTCTGTGGAGAGTCGAATGTGATAAAGTCTCCTTTTCCGTATTTCCCACTTGCATACCCTTGGTCATTTGTATTATTCCACAGTGTTTCATTGTTACTAATACGCTTTTCTATAAGTGTTGCTTTGTTCGTGAATGTATCATAATACAGGATCATGACTATGTCCATGTCAAACACAGGTATTACTCTCAGCACTTCCTCTGATGACCAAAGTTGTTCTTTCAGTTCCCTATCCCAGAATTTTATCATCTTACGTTCTTGCGAACCTGTAAGTACGCCGGTAGCGGTAAAAGCCATAAAGTTATCGCAGTCGTATTTCTTGTCAGAAACATATTCTAACTCATGTGTATGCTGGTTGAATATGCCGTAATATTTTTTCCGCTTCAACAATCCGTCTTTATGGACTTCTGCGAATAATATGCCCAAGTAGGTGCTGTCTATACTTGGCATAATATAGGCTGTAGGTAAGGGCATGTCGTAAGCGGTGATTTTTTGTGCTTTGCAAGATATGGAAAAAAATAATAGAATTGTTGTAAGAGAGTAGAGTAGTGTCTTATTTTTCATTATGTTAATGGTTATTTTTAGTGTAATACCTGATTTTTCTATCTTAACTAACGTCATTGCCATGGAAATAGTATTCGCAGCAAGGAAATTCTTATAACTATGAAAAATTTTTATCTGATAGGTGGTAATGATAGTAAAACTCAAAGATCGCGGAGCTTATCATAGGCAGGCGGAGACTTTTACTAACTTTTCATAATGTTAGTTTTTACCTTGTTTTTATAACACTTTGATTTTTGCAATATTGATTTCCTTGCGATGAAATCCAGCTAAAGGAGATTACTCGTAAATTCGGGCAAAATTTTGGCGTCTGTAAGTCGTTGATAATCAGCAAAGGGATTTCGAAAGGGTTGTAAAAGCTATCAAATTACGATGTAAAAGCTATGCTTTTACATCGTAAAAGGGCACAGATTACACTGTAAAAGATATCAAATTAGGCTGTAAAAGCTATCAGATTACAGTGTAAAAGCTATGCTTTGACGATTTGAAATATCATTTTCGGTATTTTAATCTGCTCCTTATACCTATTTTTTTGATGCCCGTTTCTGTTTTGTATCGTGAAGTGGATAGTAGAAAAATGACACTTTGTAAACAAAAAATATTGTTTTGTTTGCAAAGTGTTATTTTGGATTTCTTGCGGGAAATAGTGTTGCAAGGGATATTCATATATCAATTTTTCTGAGGAAGAAGATATGTAGGAAGCATAGAAAAGACGTATGTGAAATCTATGCTATTTAGTATTATTCTTTTCATTTTGTCTTTTAGGCACAAATTCCTCCCAGGTTTGATCATCGTAGAAGACACGAATCTCAGTAATTTTTCTCTGCGGTAGGGTAGGTTGAGGAATTTGCCCGATTACGATTTGACCTCCTATATTATTAGGTATAGGCTGTGCAGCCTGAACAGGCTGCACATTTTGTATGGTTTGTACACTCTGAACTTGTGGCGTAACAGATGCAGTGCGAGTATCAAATAAATTTGGTTCAGCTGCCATATTGGCAGTCCTTGCGTTTTGCACACCAGCGCTGTTTCTGGGTTGCAATTTTTCTTCCTGAGTAAGTTCTTCGGAATTTTGCAAAGACGAAAATATAGTTTGTGCAGCAGATGGTATTTGCTCCTGAATTTTCTCTGATGACGATGGAGTATAAGAATGTGAGGTGGTATGTCCGTTGTCAGTGTTGAACATGCCGCCGGTACCTTTCATCAACCATTCGATATTGACATCTGGAAATTTTCTCATTATTGCCTCAACCATGTTCAAAGTCGGACTGGTTCTGCCTGTAAAGATACTGCTCAGTGAGGCGCTGTTAATTCCAGTGAAATTAGCGAATGTTTTTTGGTTCATGTGTTGAGCCTCCATCAACTCTCTTATTCTGTCTTTCATATCCTGGGTAATATGTTTTAATTTTCGTCTTTTATTCAAACAAATTTTTATCGTTCTATTTTTCGCGAAAAAATCAGCAAAAGAATTTTGTTCTGAAATTCCTTAAAGAATAGAGCTCCTGAATACTGATATTTTGTATCAGGATTTTTGTTTTTATATTTCGTTTAAATTTTAATGCGTAAGGGTGGGGAGGATTTTCTTTCCTTATTTTTCAAAAAAGCTATTGCCCGTTATGAAAAAAATAAAAGATGATATTTTCCTCAATGCACCTGCATCAGATTCAACCAACCTCTGGATCAATTTCTGGTACCCGATGGCTGTGAGTGGGTGGCTGTCGATGGCTAAATGGTCCCTTTTTTATATGTTTTACAAAGGTAATAATAATATTTTTGTTGTGCAAGAATTTAAATCTAAATTTAAAATATTAAATCTAAATTAAACAAATTTATCAATTACAAATACAAAATACATTTACAAATAAAAATACAAATTATTTACATTTTGTATATTCTACACATCTAAATCGATATTATAAAAATGTAATAATTATGACCAAAAGACTGGGTATTATGCAATTAATGACCTTCTAAAAGCCTAAATTCCGTAAATATTCACGTTTTCAGGCACACAGAGGCCCTACAGAGCAGAGATAAATGACAGAAACTCCACTAAAAACCTGAAAAGAACTGCTTTAGAGGCCCTTAAAAACACTGAATAAATATTCAAAACAACAAAAGACAATCCTGAGTGCAAACTACAAACATAAATAACAAAGACAAAGAAACAGCTATAACTGGTACAGTCTCATACTATATGATTTACAAAGCTAATTACAATTATAAATCAAACCGTAGTTTACATTTACAAACTCAATCACAGAAATGTATATAGAAAGATAAACCAAGACTAAAAAATAAAGATTCTCTCTAAAATTGACGAAAATGCGCAGGATTGCCCAGTCACTCATTCTCAGAGCCCTTAAAAAGGTACTTTGTTTTCGCTAAAGTGCTGATATTTACATAAATAAATTCAAAAATCCTGCTATATGATTTTTTCAAAATAGAGAATAATCCCTGGATTTCAGCCCCTAAATTATAAGAAAAACATGTTTTTTCCTTAATTTTTGATCTACAAAATAGCATTTTCAGCATATAATTTACATTTTTATCACTTTTTCTATAGATTGTTTCATCTATAAGAGCTAAAAAACTATATATTTAATATAATTCCTGGTTGTGTTTGAGAAAAAAGGGATTCGTAATTTATATAAGATATAATGCTATAATCACTTTTTCTGCTTCTTGCAGAACCAGGTTTTATATACCTCCTATATAATTTATTTATACTGTATCTATATGTGAAGATCATATAAAATTACGTGTATAGAAATCGTCGCCTTGAACTTACGTCAGTATCGAAATGCTACACTCTGGTATAACTAATACATAAAATAGAGCTCTCAAAGCTATAATCAAGAATTGTTCTATTTCGGAACAATTTGCTTCATATACGAGTTTATGAAACAGTCTCCTAAAAGCTGTCGTGTGAGTAATCCGTCTGTCTGTTTTGAGAAATAGAATGTTGAGAATAAGCTTTTGTTTGGCAAATAATGTTTGCTATAGATAATGATAAATCCATCCTTTTTTATCATCTGTCTAAGCACTCTTGAGCATCAGGTTACAGATGTTATCCAAAGAACTATAACAGCAGTTTTTGAAGGTCTAAACGTGGCTTTTTGATTACGATACAAATTACAGTTTGTATTCAAGAAAAATACCATTTTAAATGAATTTGTATCTTCGTGTGGAATAAAAAAAGAGAGCCATTTTAGAGGCTCTCTTTTATAGTAGAATGAATGAAATAAGTTCTTTCAGCAGCTCACTGGCAGGAGTAGTTGTCGTATTGTTATTTACACCTTTTGAGCGCGCGTCAATCTCACGAAGTTTGGAGATTATCTCCAGGGTTTTACGTGCAGAATAATTCTGTTTTGCCGTTATATAGTCTTTTGTTGCCCATGTATTTTTTAATCCAAGTTGTGCCATAATGGCAGACTCAGTAATAGGCTTCGGAATATAGTAGCAGAGCATCAGGTTCTGAAACAAGTTGAACATCATAGGGAGCACCTTGAACAAGCCGCCAGCCTTTGGATTATCATTGTAGTATTTGGCTATGCGATGTGCCTTTAGTGCATCTTTCCTTACTATTGCGTCCTTCAGTTCAAATACGTTGTAGTCCTTGCTTATACCTATTTGCTGTTCTATTATGTCAGAAGTGATTTTGCGAGGTGCCCCAGGTGCAAACGACAAAAGCAGTTTGTCAAGTTCTGAGGAGAGCCTTTTCAAGTCGCCTCCGATGTGTGCAGCCATCACCTGTGCAGCCCTTTGGTCTATGGTGGCATTGTATTCAGGTTGCTTGATATAGCTGTTTATAAAGGCTATTATCTCGCTGTCGTACTTTGGAGGGTCGCTTATGAATACTCTTGACGCTTGTATGATACGTGCATTAGCTTTCTTTCTTGCATCAAGCGTTCCGCCGCCATGGCATAGTACTAAGACGGTGGTAGGGACGGGATGATCCATGTATTTCTCCAGCAGATCAAGATCCTTCATGTTCTGTGTATCCCTTACGACTATCACCTGATGCTCCGCCATCATAGGGAAACGGCGTGCATTGTCCATTATCTGCTGTGCGCTGATATCATTGCCATATACAATGGAAAGGTTGAAGTCTTTTTCCTCCTCCTTTAAGAGGTTAGAGGTCATCCAGTCGCATATCTTGTCAATATAATAGCTTTCGCCTCCCATAAGTAGATATACGGGAGCAATCTTACCGCTCTGAAGTTCTTTCAGTAAGGCGTTATATGCCTCTGCGGAGCTTTGTTTCTTTTGTACGGCCATTATATGTCTTTATATTCTGAAACGTTTTGTCAGGTCACTGTAGGCTTCAATGCGTCTATCGCGAAGGAACGGCCACCAACGACGTACATCTTCGCTGTGGTTGAGGTCGATATTAACGATGACGCTCTCCTCTTCGTTGTCAGAAGCTCTGTAATAGAGCTCCCCCTGTGGTCCTGCTACGAAGCTTGAGCCCCAAAATTGTATTCCATCGGTCTGACGGCTTGGGTCAGGTTCATATCCAACTCTGTTGACAGCCACTACAGGTAGTCCGTTTGCAACGGCATGTCCGCGTTGTACCGTAGTCCATGCTTCGCGTTGCCTTTGCTGCTCCTGCTGCGTATCTGTAGCAGCATAGCCTATAGCGGTAGGATAAATAAGCAACTCTGCCCCAGCCAGTGCCATCATACGCGCAGCTTCAGGATACCATTGATCCCAGCATACCATGACGCCAAGCCTACCTACAGATGTGTCAATAGGTTCAAAGCCGAGGTCTCCTGGGGTAAAATAGAATTTCTCATAGTAAGCAGGATCGTCAGGAATATGCATTTTGCGATACTTGCCTGCGATGCTGCCGTCGCGCTCTATCACAACGGCGGTATTATGGTATAGTCCTGGTGCCCTGCGCTCAAACAGCGATGTAACGATGACAACCCCTAACTCTCGTGCCAATTCACCGAAATAATTGGTTGACGGACCTGGTATAGGCTCTGCGAGGTCGAAGCAGTTGACGTCTTCCACCTGGCAGAAGTAAAGACTGTTGTGAAGTTCTTGTAATACTATAAGTTGTGCTCCACGCTTGGCAAGGTCTATGATGCCCTGAGCCAGTCGTGTCATGTTTATCTTAGGGTCAGCCACATTGTGCTGTTGCAGTATTCCTATCTTCAGTTCTTTCATCTTAAACTCTATATATTATATAAGGTGGATTCTATTATTTATCCTTTAGTTAGTGGGCATTCGACAAGTCTCCTGCCATGATTGAGCGGTTTGTAGGCTTGGCGTTTAGTCTGCCTTTCGGTTCGAGTCAGTGCACATTGCCTGTTGCGGTTACATAGCCTCTACGGTAATTAAATCGTCCACCACCTTGAATTATTTTCTATTCCGGTACCTGCATGGTGCAGCAGTGTATGCTTCCGTGCTGTCGTACAATAGTGGTGGAATCAATAGGTATGATCTCTCTGTCAGGGAATGCCATGCCAATAGCCTCGCAAGCGGCTTTGTCGTTAGCCTCCTGGTTATATACCGGCACGAGTACGGCACCGTTTATAATCAGGAAGTTGGCGTATGTGGCTGGTAGTCTCTCTCCGTCGTCATATATTGGGTCAGGCTGTGGCAAAGGAATCAGTCTGTATGGTTTGCCATCCAATGTCTCTATTGACTTCAACTCCTCTTCAAGTGCACAAAAGTCGGCATATTGCTCATCATCTTGGTTATAGCATTTATGATAGAGTATGGTGTCGTCTGGTGCGATTCTCACCGTAGTGTCGATGTGCCCGTCGGTGTCGTCGCCTATAAGTTGGCCATGATGTAGCCAAACTATGCGCTTAGCTTTAAGCCTGAATTTTAGTTCTTCTTCAATTTCCTCTTTGTCAAGAGGTTGGTTGCGGTTGTCTGCCAGAAGGCAGAACTCTGTCGTGAATATTGTGCCTTTGCCGTCGCTCTCAATGGAGCCACCTTCGAGAACGAAATCATCGTCGTCGGCCAGTCGTGGCGTACCATTCTCCTTAGAATCGAAGGCTCCGTCAGCGTGCAATGTCCTTGTTATCTTGTTGTCGAGTGAAGCCTCAAACTTATTGCCCCATCCGTTAAAGCGGAAGTCGAGCATTGTCAGTGAGTGCTTTACCTCTCCGTTCTCTCCCGGTTCCTCAGTCCTTAATGTAATAGGACCGTGGTCGCGAGCCCATGTGTCGTTGGTCTTACAGTGGCAGATGTATGTCTGCGTCATTTGTTCTGATGACAGTCTGCTACTAAGCAGTGCCCCTACTTGCAGTGGGTGCGGCGTAGCAATCACCAGTTCCTCATGCTTCGTGATGGCGTCAGCCATAGTCACGTAAGTCTCGGTAATATCATTCAGATATGGCAACCAATCAGTAGCCTGGTGAGGCCATGTAAGCATCACCAGGCTCTGAGGTTCCCATTCTGCGGGTAAACAGATTTTTTTTCTCAAGATTATCTTTAGGTGGGTTCTAAAAATTCCCACGAGTTAAATTAGTTAATTACATGAATAACATTATGTCATATTTTTGTTTTCTTTCGGTGCAAACTGTTAACTTCTGCGGTCACATAGCCCGCTAT
>Ga0310691_10002476_pt1 | contig 24550 bp, 19 predicted proteins | sample 176DNAGHGlowgp2_FD_203887 | JGI IMG/M metagenome (GOLD analysis project Ga0310691, IMG submission 203887) | Sheep rumen microbial communities from Palmerston North, Manawatu-Wanganui, New Zealand - 1766 DNA GHGlow gp2 (v2) (version 2) | ecosystem: Host-associated > Mammals > Digestive system >...
CGCCCTTCCGGATGGTGCGCCAGCCGCTCAAGGTCCTCTGCCTCCTCCCGACGCTCTACGCGGCGTTCCTCGCGCTCGCGTGGGCTTCCCTCGCCTCCCTCGCGCCGCTCCTGCGCCGCACCGCCGCGCCGCTCGCGCTCTCGCGCCTCGCCTCCGGCCAGCGCGAACGCGCCTCGGCCTCCGCGGCGGAGGCGCTCCGCCGGGCGCCGCGCCGCCGCCCCCTCCTCCGCGCGCTTCCCGCCGCGGCGCTGGTGCTCGCCGTCCTCCTCTCCGCCTCGCGCGGCATGCGCGCGGGCGTATGCCTCCTTCCCGGCCCCAACGCCGCCTACGCGGCCGCCGTTTCCGACGCCGAGGCGCGCGGGCTCGTGCCGCGCGCGCTCGTCCTGCCGATCTGGCCCGGCGACTCCTCCTACAGCTCGATCTACGAATACCACGCCATGCGCGCCGGGCTGCGGATGCTCAACGGCTACGCCGCCGTCACGGAGCCCGCCTACGTCGAGCGCGTCTTCCGTCGCTTCGAGACGATGACCGAGGGCGACTTCACCGACGACCAGTACGCCGCCCTCCGCAAGACGGGCGTCACGCACGTGATCCTCCACGAGGACGCCTTCCCCGCCAAGGTCTCCCTCTTCCCCTTCGGCGCCACCCTCCGCCGCCACCTCGCCAACCCGAGGCTCCGTCTCCTCGCCCGCGCCGACGGCGCCTGGGCCTTCGCGGTCTGCGACCGCGAAGGCAATGCTGAATGCAGAATGCAGAATGCAGAATGCACGACGACAGAACAAGCTTCCTCCATTCAGCATTCAGCATTCAGCATTCAGCATTCGATGCTTGAGCCGCCCACCCGCCACTGGGGCGTGCGCCCGCCCCAGGCGAACGCCGCCACAAAGGTCCGCTCCTTCGCCGAAATCCACCGCGAGGGCTATGGCTGGCTCGTCTGCGCCGAGGCCGGCAAGGACCTCGTCCTCGTCTCCTCCTTCACGGACGCCGACGGCTCGCTCCACTCCTCCACCAACCTCTTCCGCGCAAGCCGCGAAGCCGGTTCCGTGCCCGGGGCTTCAGCCCCGGGTTCCAAAGCCGGTTCCGTGCCCGGGGCTTCAGCCCCGGGAGTCTCGCCTTCGGCCCCGGACTGGCGCCTCGCCTTCCTCCCCGCCCTCGACCCCTCCTCCAACCTCTGGACGCACCTCTCCACCCCGGGCGACGCGCGCATTTCCTACGTCGCCTACGCGCGCGATCCCGCGCTCGGTGGCCTGCCCGCTCCGGACTCCGACGGCGCGCTCCGCCTCCCCGCCATCGATCTCTACCACGAGTTCGGTTCGACAACGCTTGCGCGCATCCCCGACGAGAAGACCGGCGGCTTCGTCCCCGCCCCGGACGATCTCGCCTTCGCGCCCGGGCCGCACCCGCCGTGCACCGCCGTCGAGGGCCCGTGGCTCCCGCTTGCGCTCCCCGCCGGACGCTACCGCGCGACGATTCTGGAGGAGAAGCCCGACATCGCCGCCGCCATCCTCTCCGACCAGCTCGGCTCCCCCCCGCCCTCCTCCGCCGCGCCCTCGCCCTTCCGCCTCGCGGGCGCCGACGGCGTCGACGGCCTCTCGATCTCCGCCGACGGCGCGACCGCCGACTTCGCCTACGACGGCACCTCGCCCGTCTCTTTCCGCGTCTCCTACGACGCCTCCCGCCCCGGCGTCCTCTCCGCAATCGCCGTCGCTCCCGTCGGGAAGTAGGGCGCAGCCGTCACTGGACGCGGGGCGTCTCGCCGATCTCCATCGGCGCCACGTCCGCCATGAACGCCGGGTCGTCCACGCGCACCAGGGCCAGGTCGGACTCGTTTCCGATGAATTCGACCGTCGCGTGGTAGATGGCGTCCTCGTTCGGCTTCCGGACGCGGATGAACGTGGCGTCCGAGACGCAGTGCGCGCACGTGAGGATCCGGCCGTCGCCGATCACGACGCCGGACCCGTCGCCGCCGCGCAGAAGAGGATCCTTTTCGTCATGTTCATCGTTGTATTTCCGTGTTCTGGTTCGGGGGGGCGCAACGGCGCCGAGTCTGTCCGTTTTCTGCCGTTTGTCAAATTCGCGTTGCGATGGCGGGAATGGACTTCGGGTCGCGCGGATCGGTCTTGTGGATCCGCACCTCGTCGCCGTCGGAGAATCCATCGCCGTCCGTATCCCGGTTGTACGGGTCGGTACCGCGGAATATCTCGTACTCGTCGTCCATTCCGTCTCCATCGGAATCGACGGGCATCATCGGCGGAACGCCGCCGGTGGTCCCGCAGTACGAGTCGTCCGTCAAACCGCAACCCGTCGCGGCGGTCGCGGCGAGGGCGAGGAGGGCGAGGCGGAGCTTTTCCGCGGCGGCGGCGGAGTAGGTGCCGGGAGGGGTCGGCATGGTGGGGATCGGGTTATTCGTCTCGTTCATCATTTGGCTCCCTGTTTGCTCGCGAGCGCAATCGCCCGCTGGATTTCTTCCGCTTCGGCGAGGTCGTTCGCCCAGCGGACGAACTCGCCGCCGGCCTCGTCCCCGCCCTCGATCGCATTCGCGAGCCAGGACAGCTGTCCCGGCTCCAGTTCCGTCCTCGCGACGGGGCCGCGAATCGTCCTCCCGACGATCTCCTTCTCGTACTCCGTATCTTCGTCGGCCCCGTCCTTCGCCGGCCCCGTCGCCAGCAGGACGAACACGCCAACGACCGCCAGCCATTCCAAGGCCAGAACCCATTTGGCTCCGTCAATGTTGTCCATTCCGGTTGAGTACATGGTGTTCTCCGCTTGAAAGCAAACCGTCGTAAAGGAACCGTCCGATCCCATTTTCCGCAAGTGTTGAAATCGCTACGCCCGCACGAATCCGATCATGCACGCCACGGAGACCCTCCTGCTGCGGATGACCTCGTGGCGGGAGAACGGCGTGTAGCCCCAGTCGCCCGGATCCATCGCGCGGACGGTCCGGCCGAACTTCTCGATGCCGATCCAGTGCCAGTACTCCGGCGTTTTGTAGAACATCGCGAACCGTCCGTGGCGGGCGAAGACTTCCGCCATGTAGTCCTTGTAGTCGGAGTAGTTCCAGAGCCCGCCGAACCCCGGGAACACGGGACGGAGCCCGTGCTTCCAGAGCGTGGCCACGAGGTTCGTCGGCAGCGTTCCGCCCTCGTCCTCCGGAATGCCTTCCCAGTCCCAGCGGCTGCCGATTCCGCGAACGACCCAGTTGATTCCCTTCGTGAACGCGCCGGTGATGCCGTCCTGGGCCATCCGCACATGCAGCTCGCGCTCGAGCGTCCGGTCCGACGGCACCTTGCAACCGAACGCCGAAAGCAGCCACTTCGCCGTCGCCCAGCCGCACGTGATGCCGTCCGGCTGGTGCACGTGGGGCACGGTCCAGAGGTCGACCTCGAACGACTCCCCGCATTCGGGGCACTCGTAGACGCCGTTGCCCTCGCGGACCTCGCATTCCGTCCCGCAGTGCGGGCACTCCGCGTCGCGCGGGGCGAAGTTCGGCTTCCTGCTCCTGATACGATTCTTCGTGGCCATGGTTCTATCGTCTCCTTCTGGTTTTCGGCTTGGGGCGGCCCTGCCTATGGAAAAACACGACGCAACCGGCGTGGAGGGCCAGGCAACTCACGCAGGTCGCTGCCGTCAAAATCAAAACCGCGTTCACGATGTTCTCCGTTTCGCCGTCTACTTCACCGCGGCGCGGCCGAGTTCGACCGCGGAGGCGACGCAGGCGTCGTGGGCTTCCCTCGCGAAGCGCGCGGCCTCGGCGAGCGTGTCGCGCTGCGTCTGGTCGACGGTCGCCCGGAGCTGGTTCTCGATTGCGTCGGGAAGGACGCGGGCGAGCTTGTGCACGTCCCATGCGGTCCAGGCGGCGCCGCCGACGGCAAGGAGGTCGCCGACCGGAATCGGGCCGTCCACGAACGGCAGCGCGACGGTGAGCCCGCCTTTCGCGACCGCCTTTCCGCCAAGGATCAGGACGAGTTCGCGGGCCGCCGCATACGTCGATTTCGCGAACGCGGCCTCGAAGGCGACGCAGGCGGCGTTCTCCACGGCCTTGCGCCCGAGCTTCCGCATCATGGCCTTGTCCCGATCGACCAGCGCCTGGAATCCGGCGTCGTTCACCCGAAGGCGGAGCTTCTCCGGAAGCCCGGCCTGCGCGCGGCCGATTTCCTCGCGGTACGCCCTGGATTCCGCGGCCAGTTTCGAGGCGAAGGTCTCGCAGTCGGCGAAGATGCTCTCGCGGGCGCGGGAGAGCGGCCGGACGAACGGAACTTCGAGAAGACCTTCGAGACGGCGCTCGAACCGGTCGCCGCCCTTCGCCTTGTCGAGGGCGATGTCCTTGACCATCTTGCCCGCCGTCTTGAACCCGGAAACCGAGCGCTTGACCGCGGGAACGGAATCGCGGACGGCCGCGAACCGGCTCGGACCCTTTTCGTGGAGTCCGCGGAGAAAGTCGCCGTACATCGCATCGAGCCGGGCGAGGTGCGCCTTCCCGGCGGCATCGACCGCGGCCCGGTAGCGGGCCCAGGCGATCTCGTCCGCGGAGGGGCCGGCCGGCGGCGCGGCCGGGGCCTTGGCGGCGGGCGGCTCGGCGGCAGCGCGGACGGCCTCGCGCGACGAGCGCTCGATCGAGCAGGAGGTTCGCGTCGAGGCGAAAAGGACGGCGAAGAGCGCGACGAAGAAGAGTGTCTGGATTGTTTTCATGGTGGGGTGGTTGAGTGGTTAGGTGGTTAGGTGGTTGGGTGGTTGGGTGGTTGGGCGGTTCAACGGGCGTGGAATTCGGGAGCGACGTCGATGACGGCTGGGCGGCGGTGGCGGACGGGAAGCGCGCGGAAGATCGCGGCCATACCGATTCCGCCGCCGAGGAGCCAGGCGAGGATCACGAGCGCGCGACCGCCTCCCGCTCCCAGCATGTGGAGAAGACCTCCGGAAGCAATCCGCTCCGCCGCTTCGGGGTCGTTGCGGATGCCGTCTGCGACCGCCTCGTCCTTCTTTCTCTCGCCGATCGTGAGGTTGTGCGCGGCGACGGTTCCCGCCACGGCGGCGCCGCCGGCGAGGACGGTCTTGGGCGGCACAATTACGGTGCGATGGATTTCGGGAACGGCCGGAGCCGCCGCTCGGGCCGCCGCGCGCTCGGCCGCGATGGAACGTTCGACCATTCCGCTCGAGCGGACGGTCGCCTCCGCGGCGGCCTTCCCTCCGGCGTGCGCGCCGGCCTTCGCGAGGTCGTCCGATTCGTGCAGCGCAATTTTCGTGACGTCGTCCGATTCGTGCAGAACGAACTTCGCGACATCGTCCGCCTCGTGCAGGGCCGTCTTCGCGGCGGCCTTGGCGGCGCCCCGGCCGGCGGCCTTCTCCGCGAGCTTGAAGACCGGAGAGATCACGCCCGCCTGCGCGTTGGAGGAAAGGAAGAGGGAGAGAAGAATGGCGAGAATGGTGATCATGGCTTGTTTCCTTGTTTTCGGCGTTGTTTGATTTCGTGGTTTTCGGGGGTCGTTCGATCCTTTGCTTGTTTTGCGTTCGTTGCGAGGCGTAGTATGGCAGATCGTGTTCGAAAGTTTTCGTTCCGGATATCCGCGGATATCGCGAAATGAGGAAGGCGGGTGTCCGCCTCGCGCCGTCCGCCGGCTTGGAGACGGCCCCCTCCGAGAGGGGGCTGCCGAGCGAAAAGATGCTGGGGGAGTATTCCGTGCGGGCCGGGGGGGCGACAAGCTCACACGAAGGCGCGAAGGCGCGAAGAGCCGGAATAAGGGACGTGCGGCGCACGGAGTACTCCCCCCGGCGCTTCGCGCCACCTCCCTCTCGGAGGGGGGCGGCTCATGCGCTGCGACTACGGAAGAGCGGTTGGTCGCCGCGCGCCGTCGCTCGCGGGTCCAACTGCGGGGAAGCGCCGCGCCGTGGCGCGGCGACGAAGGGCGCGTTCAATCCCGCTCGATCAAATCCTTCGGGCGGAAGCCGACGAACGGGTCACAACCGGAGTGTTTCCGTCAACTTCTACGGCTTCCGCCATACTTGTCCACCGCGTCCATAGGCGGCGAAGCCGCCGGAATGCGGGGGACTTCCAAACTCGCCTTTCGGCTTGCTGACGGATTGGGACTTCCATCGTCGTGTACAACACAGACGGGGAAAAGAACGTGTCTCAATTGCCTTTCGGCTTGCTGACGGATTGGGACGAGGAAATCGTCTATGGGAAGCATCAAGGTCTGGGGTCTCAATTGCCTTTCGGCTTGCTGACGGATTGGGACATTGGGATGCGTACAAGTTCGTGAAGCGCCCGCAGAGTCTCAATCGCCTTTCGGCTTGCTGACGGATTGGGACTCGCCCCGGCGCCAGCCGCTCCCGAGCCCGCTCCGGCACGTCTCAATCGCCTTTCGGCTTGCTGACGGATTGGGACATCGGGATCCAGAGTTCAAGAATGCCCTGGATAGTGCGTCTCAATCGCCTTTCGGCTTGCTGACGGATTGGGACCGGACAAGACGCTGCAGCACTGCACGCTGTACGACTGGCGAGAGGTCTCAATCGCCTTTCGGCTTGCTGACGGATTGGGACCGCAGGAGCGGTGGCTTGAGCCTCCGGCTCTGGAGCCGGGTCTCAATCGCCTTTCGGCTTGCTGACGGATTGGGACTCGTTCCTTGTTGGGCTGTCGTGCTTCACGGGTGCCAGTCTCAATCGCCTTTCGGCTTGCTGACGGATTGGGACGTGCTTGACTACGAATCCTATCGTCCTCCACGGAGCCGAGTCTCAATCGCCTTTCGGCTTGCTGACGGATTGGGACGCTGCGTGGCCGTCAAGGATGGCCGCGTCGTGGCACGCGTCTCAATCGCCTTTCGGCTTGCTGACGGATTGGAACTAGGCATAATCTTGACGAACAAAGGAAGATAGAAGAAGTCTCAATCGCCTTTCGGCTTGCTGACGGATTGGGACCCGACGGCACGAAGACGACCCTCCACGGGGACGTCAGGGTCTCAATCGCCTTTCGGCTTGCTGACGGATTGGGACTATGGTGGGGAATCGCCGGATTCCTTTTGATGTGTTTGTCGTCTCAATCGCCTTTCGGCTTGCTGACGGATTGGGACTCCGGGGTGCGGATGAGTGGCATGCCCTCGCGCCTGCAAGTCTCAATCGCCTTTCGGCTTGCTGACGGATTGGGACCAGGAGGAATCTTGGCTGTCATCTTCTCAGACGCATGGGTCTCAATCGCCTTTCGGCTTGCTGACGGATTGGGACTTCTCTCCTTGACGATCTTCCTGCCCGAGAGTATCCCGTCTCAATCGCCTTTCGGCTTGCTGACGGATTGGGACTTCTCTGTTGAGGACGTCCAAGATCTCAGGAACCTGGTCTCAATCGCCTTTCGGCTTGCTGACGGATTGGGACAATTAGTTGATGGAAACCACATTCGAAAAAACGACGCCAGTCTCAATCGCCTTTCGGCTTGCTGACGGATTGGGACCCAGAAAGCTTGCCAGCATGCTTGGGTATGACCCGAGCAGTCTCAATCGCCTTTCGGCTTGCTGACGGATTGGGACAACCGTGTATACGTCATATTTAAACGGGTAGCTGCTGTTCGTCTCAATCGCCTTTCGGCTTGCTGACGGATTGGGACGCGGTACGCGGAAAGGACGTGGATGCAGAGCCAGCTCGTCCCAGTCTCAATCGCCTTTCGGCTTGCTGACGGATTGGGACAATGAACAAGCCTATGCCGCTCTGGGTAGCCGTCGCCTTGTCTCAATCGCCTTTCGGCTTGCTGACGGATTGGGACGAGGTTGACGTCCCTGGCGTCTGCCGTGTCGTATACACGTCTCAATCGCCTTTCGGCTTGCTGACGGATTGGGACGGCGAAGAAAGCGGGCGCCCGGATCACGTACCTCAGCCGGTCTCAATCGCCTTTCGGCTTGCTGACGGATTGGGACGAGACCGTCGAGGTCGCGGTGTCGGTCTGCCCGCACTGCGGAGTCTCAATCGCCTTTCGGCTTGCTGACGGATTGGGACGCCTGTGGAAGCTGACCGGCAAGACTCCGGCCCAGCAAAGTCTCAATCGCCTTTCGGCTTGCTGACGGATTGGGACCTTTCGGGCACGACCCTAAAGACACCAGACCAGAATTAGTCTCAATCGCCTTTCGGCTTGCTGACGGATTGGGACTGCTACAAAGCACCATCGGTCAAGTACTTGTAAACGAGAGTCTCAATCGCCTTTCGGCTTGCTGACGGATTGGGACCACAAGAATACACATCCATCTGGATTCTTCTGACAAGAGTCTCAATCGCCTTTCGGCTTGCTGACGGATTGGGACAACGTCCTCCGGGAAACACTGGATAAGCAGAAAACAACGTCTCAATCGCCTTTCGGCTTGCTGACGGATTGGGACCCGACCATTCTGGTCGCTCCCACGGCGCCCCGCGACCCGGAGTCTCAATCGCCTTTCGGCTTGCTGACGGATTGGGACTGGGGATGTCGCGTTGTTCGCGGATGGGGTGCGGTCTGGTCTCAATCGCCTTTCGGCTTGCTGACGGATTGGGACTCTACCTCTTTTTTCCCGGCTTTGCAAGCGGTTTTTCGGGTAGTTTTTGTCTGACCGGAACTTTTTCCGGTTTGAATCGAGGAGTTTTGGAGCGGTTTTCGCGACCGGAAAAATCAACAAATGCACCTCCTGGAGGGCGTTTTCGCGATTCTGTCTGACCGATTGTTTGATTTCTTTTTCATTTAACAATTTGATTTTTCAATGGTTTAATATTGGTTTATTGACGCATTTCGAACCGAAGGCGGATCGGTCAGACTGGATTTTTGAACAACTTTCTAAAACTTCAAGTCTTGAATCTTGTTTTTCCGGGCAAAATCCGGCGGTTTTTGAGTCGAGAAAACGACGATCTCATACAACGATTGAAATTGGAATGACTTGCTATGCAACGCTTGCAATCCGAGCCCTGAGACTTGTAACCTACGACCGATGACCTACAGGACATACACCTCCTTCGTATCCGGCCGGACGAGCTGTCCGGCGGTCTGGATGCCCGCCTCGCATGCGGCGCAGACGGGAACGGCGACGAGCGAATCCTCGGCCAGGTCCGCGATGCCGCAGAGTTCCTTCCAGAAGGCGCCGAAGCGCTCGCCTCCGAGGCGGCTCTCGAAGACGCTCTTCTCGATGCGGACGCCGTAGCGCTCGCAGCACTTGGCGATGCGTCGGAGGCGGCGCGGTTCGCAGATGTCGTAGGCGATGAGGCGAAGCATGGTTCAAAGCACAATGCAGAATGCGGAATGCAATCAGGAGAGCGAGAAGAAAGACGGAGAGGCGTCGTTCTCGAGCGCGTCGAGATAGATGCAGACGGCGCGGCGGAGTTCGCGGCGGAGGGTGGTGGACTGTCCGTCGGCGCCGGGGAAGGCGCGTTCCATCTCCTCCTCCCAGGCGGGGAAGAACGCGCGGCGGCCGGCCGCGTTGAGATGGACGCCGCCGTCGTCGCGGCTCTCGAAGTGGTCGGCGGTCCGGAGGACGCCGAGGCTGGCGAGCCGGACGACGAACCGATCGCACGCGGGGCGGAACGGCTCCATGAGGTCGAGGGGAAGGGAGGGCGTTCGCGTCCGGTCCTCGTGGAGGTGTCCGATGGCGGGGTCGAGCCCGTGCGCGCGGACGGCGCCCTCCGTTTCCCCGAGCAGCAGGGCGTAGGAGAAGGACAGGAGGGAGTTCGCCGCGTCGCGCGGCGGGCGGCGGTTGCGGCCGCGGAAGGGCATCGCCTCGGGGAAGGCGCCGCCCAGCGCCTCGAAGTAGGCGCGCGAGGCGGCGCCCTCGACGCCGCGGACCGCGTCGACCGAGCGGGCGCGCCCCGCCGAGCGGCGGAGCCGGACGAGGTCCGGGCCACGGCGGAACCAGCCGCGCTTCTCCGGCCGGTTGCGGCCGAGCCGGGCGAGGACGGCGCCCTGGTTCGCGATCTTGGCCCCGATCAGCGCGCGGGCGACGCAGAGGGCGAAGCGCCGGTCCTCGGCGCGCTCGAACTGGCGCAGGCGCCGGGCGGCGTTGCGGTCTTCGTCGGAATGCAGCGCCCCGCGCCAGCGGCCGCGCGAGGAGACGAAGAAGCACGGAATGCCGGCGTCGAGGAGCGAGAGCAGCGCGGGCAGGGAGACCGCGGGGCGGCCGACCACGGTCACGCGGTCGATCGCAGAGAGGAGAATGCGGGCGCGGGGCCGCTCCGCCGCGTCGCTCTCGATTTCGAGCGCGCCGTTGGCGAGGGAGACGCCTCGGACGTCGGGTGTGAGGAAGAGCGTGGACATGGGGCGGAGAATACCACCGCCGCCGCAAGAGCGGCCGCCGGCGGATGTCCGCGGAGGTCCGGCCGGAGACGCGCCGCGCCGGCGCTCCTCCCCACGAACGACCGAAGCTTCTTCAGGCGGATGCCGCGGCGGCGAGGGCCTCGCCGAAGGACGGGTGCGGGAAGGCGCCGCGGAGAGCGGCGGCGGGAAGGCCGTGGCGGAGGGCGAGCGCCGCGGCCGCGATCGATTCGGCGGCGCCGGGACCGACGACGCATGCGCCGAGGAGGCGGCCCGTGGCGGGGTCGGAAAGGACCTTCGCGAAGCCGTCCGTCTCCCCCGCCGCGACGGCGCGGCCGTTGCCCCGGAAAAAGGCCTTTCCGGTTCGGACGGAGAGGCCGCGAGAACGGGCCTCCTCCTCGGAAAGGCCGACGGCGGCGACTTCGGGCCGCGAGAAGACGCAGGCGGGGATCGCGGAGCCGCCGAAGTCCGCCTCTTCGCCACAGAGGGCGGCGACGGCCGCTTCGGCCGAGGCCTCCGCCCAGGACGCGAGCTGGACGAGCCCGACGGCGTCGCCGCAGGCCGAAACGCCCGGGACGGCGGTCCTGAAGAACGCATCGACGGGGATCTCCCCGCGCGGCCCCGGCGAGATGCCCGCCTCCTCGAGGCCGAGGCCGTCCGTCGCGGGGCGGCGGCCGGTGGCCGCGAGCAGCAGGTCCGCCTCGAGGACGCGGCCGTCCGGCAGCGCGGCGCGGATCCCTTCCGCCGTTTCGCAAACGGCCGAAAGGGAGGCGCCCGTCCGGACGCGGACGCCGCGGCGCGCGAGCGCGCCGGCGAGGGAGACGCCGCAGTCGCGATCGAGGTCCGGCAGAAGGCGGGGCCCTTGCTCGACGAGCTCGACGGCGACGCCGAGATCGGCGAAAAGCGACGCGAACTCGCAACCGATCGCGCCGCCGCCGAGAATAAGCAGCCGGCGCGGGAGCGCGGGGAGGCGGAGCGTGGCGTCGGAGTCGAGGAGGCGCGGGGAACCGGGCAGGAGGACGGGCCGGCACGGGAGGGAACCCGGGGCGAGCAGGACGCGCGGCGCGGCGAGCTCGAGCGGGGCGGCGTCCGGCGGGGTGACGAGGACGCGCCCCGGGCCGGCGAGTCGCGCCTCGCCCCGGAAGAAGGCCGCGCCGGAGGCTTCCAGGGCGGCGGCGGCCCCGCGCGCGAGGCGCTCCGATGCGGCGCGGGCCCTCGCGAGCATCGCGGGCCAGTCGGGTTCCGTCGCGCCGGCGCGCACGCCGAAGCCGGCGGCGGCGCGCGCGGTCCGCAGCGCGGCGGCGGACGCGAGCAGCGCCTTCACGGGAATGCAGCCGCGGTGCAGGCACGTTCCGCCCGGCTCCTCGCGGGAGACGATGGCGGCGCGAAGGTTGCGGCGGCGCGCCTCGCGCGCGGCGGCAAGGCCGGCGGGGCCGGCGCCCAGGATGAGGAGGTCGAAGGGGGTCATGGGCGAAGATAAGGGTTGAAAGGTTGAAGGTTAAAGGTTAAAGGGATTCGGGATCAAGAAGTCGGGGAGAGAGGGAGGAAGGGCGGGGTGCGGGCGAGGGATTCGGCCTCGGCGAGCCAGGGGGCGGGGACGGGATGGAGTGGGCCGGCGAAGGACCGGGAGGCGCGGAGACGAAGGTCGGCGAAGAAGGAGCCGGGAGGCGGGGCCGGCTGCCGGAAGAGAAGATTCCGGAGGTTGGTGACGCGGGCGCGGACGGAGGCGACGCCGTGGCGGCGGAGCTTCGTCTCCGGCGGCGTCAGGAGACGCGCGAGCGCGGCGAGGTCGGCGTCGTAGAGCAGGCATCCGTGGAAGAGGCGGCGGGAGCCGCAGAGGTACTGGGCCGTGCCGGCGATCTTGCGCCCGCCGCAGAGGACGTCGTTGCGGTCCGTCGAGGCGGCGGGGGCGCAAAGGAGGGCGACGATGCGCTCGAGCGCGCGGGAGACGGGCTCCGCCGTCGGCAGGACGAAGGAGAACTCGACCACCCCGCGGTCGTGGTAGACGGCTCCGCCGCCGGACGCGCGGCGGTGGACGGGGACGCCGCGGCGCGCGGCCTCGGCGAGGTCGACTTCCGCGGCGGCGTCCTGGTGGCGGCCGACGATGACCGAGGGAGCGTTGTGCCAGAGCCAGAACGCCGGTTCGGGCGCGCGGCGGAGCAGAACCCGCTCGAGCGCGAGGTTGAAGCCCGGGCGGGCGTCGTCGTTGGCGTAGTGGACCATGCGGTCAGGGGGCGACGAAGGCGGCGTAGCCGGCCTCGTCGAGAAGGCCGGCGCGCCAGTCGGCGCCGGCCGCGGGACGGACGGCGCAGAGCCATCCGTCGCCCTGCGCGAGGGCGCGGAGGATGGACGGATTGGCCCGGACGCCGGGGTTGAGAGAAACGAAGACCGCGGGGAACGGCAGCGAGACCTCGTAGACCGTCTTCTCGGTCTCGACGGAGGCGAACGGGACGCCCGGGGGGAGCTCGGCGCCGGGCTCCGCGCTCCATTCCGCCCAGGTCGGACGGCCGAGCTGCCGGAGCAGGGGCTCGGAGAGGGAGATGCGGAGGGAGCCGTCGGGCTGCTCGGCGAGGCGGAGGTGGCTTTCGGGGACGTAGAGGGAATCCATCGGAGTGACGAGTGACGGGTGACGAGTGACGAGTGGCGAGTGGCGGGAGAAATCAGACGGCGGGGAGCTTGGAGAGGAGGAGGTCGGCGACGCGCTCCTTCTCGCCGTCGCGCTCGAGGAAGGAGGTGTCGACGACGGTGGCGCCGAATTCGCGCTCGGCGGTCTCGACGAGGATGTCCTCCATGCGATGGAAGCCCGCCGGGTCGCGGACGATCAGGAAGTCCTCCGGATTGTCGTTGTGGCGGGAGCAGCGCCCCTCGAGGCGCTTGCGGCGGACCTCGTCGGACGCGCGGATCACGACCGTCGCGCCGAAGCGCGGATGGCGCGGGAGCCAGGCGCGGAAGGCGTCCGCGAGCGCGGGGTCGCCGAAGACGGAGTGGAACGCGATCGAGCGCAGGATGAGCGACGAGTCCTGCACGACGGGGCCGGCGGGCGGCTCGTAGAGCTCGACGTCGCGCATCATCGCGGCGTAGTAGAGCCCGCCGAGCGGGGCGGCGGGGATCGCGTCCGACTTGCGGAGGCGCTCGGCCTCGGCGTGGATGGCGTTGGCGCCGGGCGGGAGGATGGAGTTGACGCGCATCTCGGCGCCCCAGCGGTCGCGCAGGACGCGGCAGACGGTGGACTTGCCGGCGAGGTCGAGGCCCTCGACGTGCAGGGTGCGGAGGGCGCGGACGGGTGTGTTCGTTTCGTTCATTTCAGGTTTCGGTTTCGTTTTCGCGGGTGTGGACGATCGTGAGGTCGATGCCGTCGCGGGGGAGGCCCGTGACGAAGGAGCGGAGGCTTTCCGCCGTTTCGGCGGCGTAGTCCAGTTCGTGCAGGCGGACGGAGGCGGGCCGGGCGCGGAGGTCGCCCGGGATCGGCTGGCCGCCGGTCCCGAGCGTGCCGCCGTTCTCGAGAACGAAGACCGAGACGGCGAGGCCGCGCGCGGCGATCTCGTGCAGGCACGCCTGGCCGGAGTGCAGGTAGGCGCCGTCGCCGATGACGCAGAAGACGCGCGTCCCGGGCGCGGACGCCTCGGCGGCGCCCATCGCGACGGCGGGGGCGACGCCGTAGCAGAGGCAGAGCTGGAGCGTGCGCGCGGGGTCCATCGTGTAGCCGCCGAGATCGCCGCAGACGAGGGCGCCGGGGACGGCGCGGAGCGCGGAGAAGAGCTTCTCCATGAAGTCCCGGTTGTGGTACTTCGAGCGGACGCCGGGCGGCGGGCCCATGTTGCGGCGCGCGCAGCGCGCCTCCGGCGGGGCGAGCGCGGCGTCGACGAGCCCCGCGGCGAAGGGCGTGGCGCCGTGCTCGTAGACCGTGAGCGCGGAGGCGGGGCGGCCGGCGGCGAAGGCGCGCAGGGCGCGCGCGGGCGGCGGCAGCGTGCAGAGGCGCAGCGCGGCGAGGTCCGCGACGCCGCGGCGGGCGCCGAAGACGACCGATGACGTCGCGCCGGACGGCGGGAGGGGCGGCGCGAGCGTCTCGACGAAGTCCGCGATCTGAGCGTTCTTGCGGGCGAGGTCCGCCTCCATCCGGCGCGCCTCGGAGGGATGCACGACGAAGGGCGAGGCGTCCGGGCGGCGGCCGAGGGGGGCGAAGGCGGGCGGCGGAGACGGCGCGCGCTCCCACGAGGCGGGCGCGAGCCCCTGGTCCCAGAGGATGTTCGTGGCGCGCACGACGACCGGCAGGCCGAAGCGCTCCGACCACGCGAAGGCGTCGCGCGCGAAGCGGTAGGCCTCCGGGACGGAGCGCGGCTCGAGCCAGAGCCCGCCGTGGACGAGGAAGTAGGGCCGCACGTCGAAGCGGTTCTGCGAGTGCTGGATGTCGCAGTCGTCGAAGAGGAAGAGAACGAGCCCCGCGCGGCAGCCGGCGAACATCGCGCCGAGGAAGGCGTCGGCCGCGTCGTTCAGGCCGACGTTCTTGAACGAGACGGCCGCGCGCTCCCCCGCGACGGAGCAGCCCCACGCGAAGGCGAAGGCGTTCTTTTCGTCGGTCGAGGTGACGCGGGCGCCGAGCGCGGCGTGCAGCTCGTTGGCGTGGAAGCCGGGATAGTTGGCGAAGTGGCGGACGCCGGCGTCGAGGATGCCCTCGGCGAAGGCGCGGACGAGCTGGTTCATCGGGCGGGGTCCTCCCAGGGGACGGTGACGAGGGGCGAGGCGCCCGCGCGGCGGGCGCACCAGGAGCGGTAGAGCGCGGACATGAGCAGGACGGAGAGCCGGTGGTCGGCGAAGTCCGAGCTCGGCGGCGGGCCGCCCGGCGCGCCGCGGCGGCGGATCGCGCCGAGCCACTCGCCCAGGCCGAGCGCCTTCACCTGCGCGATGAAGAGCGAGCCGGGGTCGAAGCCCTCCGCGCCGGGCAGGTCGCGCAGCCGGAAACGCTCGAAGGGCTTCCCCCCGATCATCCGGTCGTTGCGGAAGACGAGCAGCTCGTAGTGGTTGTTGCCGCCCGGCTCCTCGTCCGCCCCCGGCGCGCAGACGTCGTGGCGGTCCTTGGACTGGTAGGACTGGATCCGGACGTTGAGGAACGGCCCGACCTCGATCGAGTGCTCCTCGTGCTTCACGCGCCCGTTGCCCTTGTAGAGGTCGCGGTCCGGCAGGAGCCACGCGCGCCGCGAGTAGCCGCCGTGCAGCAGCGAGAGCGACGCGAGCGAGAACGGGACCCCGCCGCGCCGCAGCGCGAACGACGCCTCCACATCCACCTCGCCGCAGCCCGCGTAGCGGCGGGCGAGCTCCTCGTCGGTCTCCGGGCAGGCCTCGTCGTAGTCGGGGCCGAAGGCGTTTCGCAGGACGCTGCGCGGCATCTGCAGCGCGAGGCCGTCGGGCCGCAGGAACGAGGCGAAGCACTCGACGTCGTCCGCCGAGGCGCCGCTACCGCGCAGGCCCTCGCGCCAGAACTCGACGAGGCAGTCGAGGAAGTGGAAGCCGCTGTGCGAGAGCTTGCCGTGCCCCTGGTGGTAGGAGTGGTGCAGCTGCGTGACGATCTCGTGCGGGAGCCGCCACTGGCCGTCGCAGTGCGCGCCGCGGACGTTCGTCACGGGGCAGCCGGTCTTCTCGCAGGCCTCGCGGACGATCCGCCGCGCCTCGAGGATGCCGGGGTGGTACCGCCGGTGCGCCAGCAGGTGGAACGGCGGGCGCGGCTCCGGCAGCGCGCGCCACCGTGCGAGCAGGTCGTCGTAGTCCGCCGCGATCCCCTCCGCCTGCGCCATGTCGAGCGCCGCGTTCTCGCGGGTCGTGACGGGCTTGTCCATCAGGATCGGCAGCGCCCGCGAGAGCGCCCAGCGCGCGTAGCAGAGGTGGTGGAGCGGGTCGGTGGCGATCACGACGGCGTTCGCCTCCCCCCGCGCGACGAGGCCGTCGAGCATCGCCTCCGCTTCGGCGGGGACGTCCGGGCCGTCGAACGGCGCGACGAAGAGCGCGCGGACGGGCAGGCTCCGCCGCGCGAGCTCCTCCTCGACGAACGCGCGGCGCGGCTCCACGTCGAGCGCGGCGGCGACCGCGACGTCGCCGTCCGCCGCCGCGCGGCGGAGGAGCTCCGGCAGGTGGAAGTGCGTGGCGTGCGGGCCGCATCCGATGACGAGAACTTTGATCATGGCGATGGGGGAAGTATGCCAGAATCCGGGCCGGAACGCCAGAAGCGGATGTCCGCGGACGTCCGCGCCTGCCGGGGCGCGGGCGGCTCGCCCGCGGAGTTTCAATCGCCTTTCGGCTTGCTGACGGATTGGGACACTACTTCAACGAGCAGTTTGAGAACGAGGTCGACAAGTCTCAATCGCCTTTCGGCTTGCTGACGGATTGGGACCTCTTCGAAAAGGTCATTCCAGCTGGCGTCAAAGGCGCGTCTCAATCGCCTTTCGGCTTGCTGACGGATTGGGACCGCGATGCGTCAGCACGCATACGAAGGTATCGAGGAGGCCGAGTCTCAATCGCCTTTCGGCTTGCTGACGGATTGGGACGTCTGGGACCGCGTCCGCAAGTTCATGCAGGCCGCGTCTCAATCGCCTTTCGGCTTGCTGACGGATTGGGACCAGCAAGGACTAAGGAGCTTTCCTTCAAGCTCGGACGGTCTCAATCGCCTTTCGGCTTGCTGACGGATTGGGACGGGAAGTCGCGGCGAATCATCTCCGCGAAACCATCCGGTCTCAATCGCCTTTCGGCTTGCTGACGGATTGGGACATGGCAAGGAGTACCGGATCGAGCTCACCGCCTGCGGTGTCTCAATCGCCTTTCGGCTTGCTGACGGATTGGGACGTTGGTTTCCGAGCACGCGAAGACGTGGGACGCGTATTTGGAGTCTCAATCGCCTTTCGGCTTGCTGACGGATTGGGACCCGAAATTTGGGTGCTCTACAAGGACGTCTCGAAAGAGCAGTCTCAATCGCCTTTCGGCTTGCTGACGGATTGGGACGCCGTCTTTTTCCAGCCCGAGCTGGCCTACCGCGACGAAGGTCTCAATCGCCTTTCGGCTTGCTGACGGATTGGGACAAGACATTCACCCATACTGTTCTGAGTGTCATTGACTTGTCTCAATCGCCTTTCGGCTTGCTGACGGATTGGGACCGCGGTCGAGCTCGAGCGGGTAGATCCTCTCGGGGGTGGTCTCAATCGCCTTTCGGCTTGCTGACGGATTGGGACATCTCGAGACAGGTGTCAAGTCCACACTTGACGCCACGACGTCTCAATCGCCTTTCGGCTTGCTGACGGATTGGGACCCAGGGGGCCCTCCGGCTCGTCCAGGCGCTCCTGCCACTCCTTGTCTCAATCGCCTTTCGGCTTGCTGACGGATTGGGACTACTGCCCACCCTGACGATGAGGGTGAGTGGAGAGCTGTCTCAATCGCCTTTCGGCTTGCTGACGGATTGGGACAACCGCGGCCGCAAGAGCGGGTCCGCGCTTTCCTCCCCTGAGTCTCAATCGCCTTTCGGCTTGCTGACGGATTGGGACTCTACCCTTTTTTTCGCCGCTTTGCAAGCGGTTTTTTCGGGCGGTTTCGTCTGACCGGCGTTTTTGAGGGCCTCAACGGAGCAAAAATCGACGCGAATCTCGAGTGGATATCCATTGAAAATCCGCTTCCGGAGCCGCATTTCGAGAAAAGGTCTGACCGAATTTCTTGCGGATAACGAAATATCGTATTGGTTTATCAATGAATTATCATCGATTTTGAGGCGCTATTTACAAAATTGGAAATCGGTCAGACCCGATTTTTGAATATCTATCTGTAATTTCAATGGATGTATTGCGTTTTCAGCCTGTTTTTCGCCCATTTTTGAAGCCGGAAAAACTGCGAGGTATATCAACTAATGAATTTCCAACAAGATATTTGCAGGTTGAATACGTTTTCAAGCGAAGTGAGGCCGAAGGGCTCCGTGCGGGACGGGGGTCTCCGGCTGCCGCCCGCGGATTCGAAGAAACAGCGCAAGCGCTGTTCAACGGGCGGCTTCCGCCGTTCTGGCGGTTGGTTTGCGTTCCAAGGCCGCCGATTGTGGCACAGGCCCCCGACGTTTCCGCCAAACCGGATATCCGCGGATGTCGCGAAACTCCGGGAAGGCAGTTGGCCGCCGCGCGCGGGTGCGCGCGGGGCCAACTGCGGGAATGCGCCGCCGCACTTGGTGGGGAGAGCTCTCCGAGCGAGCCGAGTAGCCATTGGCCGCCGTTCGCCGTTACACGCGGAACCAATGTCGGAGAAGCGCCGCGCTCCGCGCGTCGCGAAAGCCGAGTTCCGTCCTTCGTGTTTAAGCCCTTCGGGCAGATGCCGGTGAACGAAGATCCAACGGATCGATACCGTCGGCTTCCGCCATACTTGTCCACCGCGTCCATAGGCGGCGAAGCCGCCGGGATGCGGGGGACTTCCGAACTCGCCTTTCGGCTTGCTGACGGATTGGGACCCGTTGAAGATGTCGAAAACATCCCGATTTCGGACTGGGAGTCTCAATTGCCTTTCGGCTTGCTGACGGATTGGGACCAGCCTACAACGGAAAGGCCACCCGCTGGAGCTTGTCTCAATCGCCTTTCGGCTTGCTGACGGATTGGGACGCGACTGCCGTGACGAGTACAATCACCCCGTCGACGAGAGGTCTCAATCGCCTTTCGGCTTGCTGACGGATTGGGACTCGAGAAATTCACGGCAAGGCACATCGACAATCCGGCAGTCTCAATCGCCTTTCGGCTTGCTGACGGATTGGGACTCGACAACTGGGCGAACAACTTCGACCACCACCAGCTGTCTCAATCGCCTTTCGGCTTGCTGACGGATTGGGACACGAGCAGGAGTTCGAGAACGTGTTGCGCTGCGAAGCGTGGTCTCAATCGCCTTTCGGCTTGCTGACGGATTGGGACACGGCAAGGGGCCGGCGTGCCCTTCCTGGAAATTCCCCGGTCTCAATCGCCTTTCGGCTTGCTGACGGATTGGGACCTGATGAATATCAGTCCTTTAGGCATAATCTTGACGTCTCAATCGCCTTTCGGCTTGCTGACGGATTGGGACCGCGCCCACGCGAACTATTACGACGCACTCGCGGTTGTCCAGTCTCAATCGCCTTTCGGCTTGCTGACGGATTGGGACGAAGCCAAGCAGCTCATCATCATCCGGGGCGCCCAGGGCTCGTCTCAATCGCCTTTCGGCTTGCTGACGGATTGGGACCTAGGGTCGTCCCGTGGAACGCCGGGATTACGATCCAGTCTCAATCGCCTTTCGGCTTGCTGACGGATTGGGACGAGCCGGAGCGTACTTCACGCTTCGGAACATGCTCATGTCTCAATCGCCTTTCGGCTTGCTGACGGATTGGGACAAGCGCTCCTGCATCTACTTCATCTCGCCCGAGTCGGACGTCTCAATCGCCTTTCGGCTTGCTGACGGATTGGGACGCTGCTGTTCCAGTTGTCATAGGCAAAACCAGCAGCGGTGTCTCAATCGCCTTTCGGCTTGCTGACGGATTGGGACTAAGCTGGATTGCCAGCTGGACGCTTGGGTGGTTTGAGTGGTCTCAATCGCCTTTCGGCTTGCTGACGGATTGGGACGTAATGACCGCGCACGCAATTGACTTCAGTTCAGCGTCTCAATCGCCTTTCGGCTTGCTGACGGATTGGGACCATCGTCGGCGAATTCCGTAAAGCCCGCGAGGGCGACTAGTCTCAATCGCCTTTCGGCTTGCTGACGGATTGGGACTCCTGCTAGAAAGTGGGCTGGGCGCACTATCATCAGAACGAAGTCTCAATCGCCTTTCGGCTTGCTGACGGATTGGGACTGGCAACACACAAGAGGTTCATGTGCCCGGTCAGTGGCGAGTCTCAATCGCCTTTCGGCTTGCTGACGGATTGGGACCGCATCGCGGAGACGGCAAAAGTCCGACACGCTGACACCTCGTCTCAATCGCCTTTCGGCTTGCTGACGGATTGGGACGACGCTTGCTGAAACTGCTTCCGCTCTCGATGAAACCAGGTCTCAATCGCCTTTCGGCTTGCTGACGGATTGGGACTCCGCGTGGAGGCGCAGAATCGCCTTCACGAATTCCTGTCTCAATCGCCTTTCGGCTTGCTGACGGATTGGGACGTGGTAGCTGGGGTCAGCGGAGCCGGTTTCGCCCTCGCGTCTCAATCGCCTTTCGGCTTGCTGACGGATTGGGACTTCGAGAAGAGGCGGTCCGAGAAGTCCGTCTTCCCCTCTGTCTCAATCGCCTTTCGGCTTGCTGACGGATTGGGACCTGACCTTCGGCGACTGTGGGACGAGGCTCCCAACCCGGTCTCAATCGCCTTTCGGCTTGCTGACGGATTGGGACGAAGTGGAAAATAATCGCACATTTCAACAAAGAGACTGGGTCTCAATCGCCTTTCGGCTTGCTGACGGATTGGGACAGCCGCCAAACGGCTCATGGACTACTTCTCCAAGGATGGGTCTCAATCGCCTTTCGGCTTGCTGACGGATTGGGACGCCGCCGGAGACGCCTGGTTCGCAGCCTAGGCCGTCGTCTCAATCGCCTTTCGGCTTGCTGACGGATTGGGACCTCCGATGTTCGGAGTCGCAGAAGTCGGCGAATCCACGGAGTCTCAATCGCCTTTCGGCTTGCTGACGGATTGGGACTAGTACAACCTTGACGGTATGTACCTCCTGTCCATCATGGTCTCAATCGCCTTTCGGCTTGCTGACGGATTGGGACTCTACCCTTTTTTTCCCCGCTTTGCAAGCGGTTTTTTCGGGCGGTTTCGTCTGACCGGCGTTTTTGAGGACCTCAGCGGAGCAAAAATCGACAAGAAACGCGCGCAGAGTTCCATTGAAACAACACTCCCGGAGCACGATTTCGTGAAAAGGTCTGGCCGATTTCTATGCGAATAACGAAATATCATATTGTTTTGTCAACGATTTATAAACGATTTTGCGGCGCTTTTTACAAAAACGGAAATCGGTCAGACCCGATTTTCGCGTATCCATCTGTAATTTCAATGGATACATTGCAATTTCAGCCTGTTTTTCGCCCATTTTTGGAGCCGGAAAATCCGCGAGGTATATCAACTATTGAATTTCCAATATGATATTCTCAAGTCGAATGCGTCTTCGAGCGAAGAGAGGCAGGGGAATGCCCCGTGCGGGACGGGGCGGCTCCTCGTCGGAGTGGAGCGCGCCGCGCGGCGGCGGAGTGCGGGCCCATTCGGTTCCCGACTATTTGCAGGGCCGGTCCACGGTTTTCCGGGCCTGCTCGTAGTTCTCGTCCGGCTTGTACTCCAGCTCCTCCCCGATGCCGCTCTGGAGGGCGCCGATCTTTCCTTCCTCCAGTTGGGACGCCTCGAGCAGACCCAGCTTGTGCATGATGAACATCGTGTACCGTTCCATAAGGTACGCCCTCGTCTCGCCGGCGGAATCGTTCACCCCCGCCTTCTCCAGGATGGTGTCCACCAAGTGCGAAATCTCGTGGACGAACGATGGCACGGCCGAAATCGGATCGGGGCGCATCTGTTCGTTCGCCCATACCAGATACACCCGGGTCTTGTTGTCGAACTTTCCGATGCCCGACATGAACATTCCAAGATTGATCGGGAACCGCTTGACTGGCGACTCCTTGTACACCGAGTCGATGAGCTTCAGGAAGTTCGCGATTCCGGAATGGAGGAAGACGACGATTCCTCCGAACGTCGTCTCCTCGAGGAAGAAGATGTTTCCGAATTCTTGTTTCATCGTGTCTGCGTTCATGGGCGGTCCTTTCCGTAGCGTCCCCTTTCGGGGTCGTTTGCTTTCACGGCCCGGAGATTCTGCCACAAGGCGCGGCAGGTGTCGGAAAACCGGATATCCGCGGACGTCCGGTCCCGCTAGCCCGCGGCGGGAAGCTTGGAGGCGAGGTATTCGACCAGGCGCTCCTTCTCGCCCTCCCGCTCCATGTTCGAGGTGTCGACCACCTCCGCGCCGAACCATTCGACCGCCGTTTCGATCATAATGTCCTGCATCCGATTGAACTTGTCCGGTTCGTCTCGGACGAGCATGTCCTTGGGCAGGTCGTGGTGGCGGGAGATGCGCCCCTCGAGCCGCCTGAGCCGGGCTTCCATGCTCGACCGGAGGACGAACGAGGCGCCGAAGCGCGGACAGCGCGGGAGAAGCTCGCGGAAGGCGTCGGCGAGGCCGGGGTCGCCGACGACGGAGTGGAAGGCGATGGAGCGCAGGACGGACGTGGAGTCCTGGACGACGAGGTGGTCCGGGGGCGCGTAGCGCTCGAGGTCTCGCATCACGGAGCCGAGAAAGATGCCGCCCAGTGTGTCGCTCCGCACCCTCCGCCCGACGTGCAGGGCGCTGCCGCACTCGTAGATGGGATTGCCGGGAAGGAACGCGCAGTGGCGATATTCTGCCTTGAGGCGGTCGCGGAGCAAGCGGCACAGCGTAGACTTGCCTGCGAGTTCGAGCCCTTCGACGTAGAGGGTCTGGGGGGAATAGGGGCGCTCGGTGGATGTTGCCGATTTTTCGTTCATTTCGTTCTTCGGATCCGGAGTCGGGAAAAAGGCCGTGGGGCGGTCGGCGCCGTCACGGCAGCCAGACCAGCTTGTCGACGGCCGCGGCGGAGAGGACGAGCGTCTCGGCGCAGCCGAGCGCGGGGGCGTCGGGGTGGAGGCAGAGGACGCCCGTCGCGGCGATGGAATCGCCGACCTTGAGCAGATTGGCCGTCTTGTAGTAGCAGAGGAGGCGGACGCGGCGGCGGTCGAAGGTCTCGACGACGCTTTCGGAGCGCTTGTAGGGGGCGAAAGAGGCGTCGGAGACGCGGCCGGCGATCGCGGCGCGGCCGACGGCGGCGAAGGGTCCGGGGAAGGCGAAGCCGGCGCCGTCGGATCCGGGGCGCACGAAGAGGAGGGAGATCGGGATGTCGTCGAGGCGGAAGGACTCGGCGTAGCGGCGTTCGGCGTGGATGCGCGCGCCGCCGTCCGCCGCGGCGCCAGGGAAGGAGTCCTTGAGGAGCTTCCAGCTGCGGGACTTGTCCGGGAAGGAGACGCGGCCCTCGGCGGCGAGGGCGGCGACGCGGGCGCGGAGGGCGTCGATCTGCACCGGCGTCGCGGCGACGCACAGGTCCCAGTCGGAGTCGGCGGAGGCGAGGCCGGTCATGCGCGAGCAGGTGACGGTGACGGCGGATGCGGCGTCGATGCCGACGGGCGCGAAGAGGGCGTCGCCGAGGAAGCCGAGCATGTCGCCGGAGAGGGGGACCGGGTGCTTGAACGAAACCTCCGGAGAGCCGTCGCGCTTGTTCCGGACGGGGAGCTTGAGCGTGGCGAGCCCGGCGAAGGTGCCGCTGCCGCGGCGGTTGTCGACGAGGTAGCGGAGATAGGCGGCGGACTCCGTGAAGGCGTGCGGAAGCTTGCGCCAGCGGTTGTCCGGGGTGCGCTCGTACTTGAACTTGACGAGGGCGGCGTCGCGGGCGAACGCGGCGTCCCAGACGAGCGCCATCCGGTCGGGGGCGCCGGGATGGACGGGCGGGGCGACGAACTCGGAGCCGACACGCGGGGGGCCGGGCTCGTCGAAGACGGCGTCCGCGCCGGGGAAGACGCGGACGTCGCCGGCGCCGGCGCCGAGGGCGGGCGCGTGGGATCCGTTGCAATGGGCGCTCCATGCGCGCGGGAGAAGTCCGGAGACGGGGACGAAGACGGGCCGGGCGCCGGGGGTCGTGAACGCAACGTCGAAATCGCGGCCGGTGCGGAGGGCGTGCTCGAGAATGACCTGGCGGCAGACGCCGCAGGGCGAGGCCTCGCCGGCGGAGGTCGAGGCGACGACGAGCAGGTCGACGTCCGGCTCGCCGGCGGTCGCCGCCTGCGCGAGCGCGTTCATCTCGGCGTGGACGTTGGTCGAGTGGTTGAAGGAGGAGTACTGTCCGGCGGCGAAGATGCGGCCGGTGGAGGCGGATCGGACGGCGGCGCCGTAGCGCGTGCCCTTGTCTCCGGTGAGGAAGGCGGTCGCCGTGGCGGCGCGGGCGGCGTTCACCACCGGGATGGCGGCAAGGTCGCGGACGAGCGGACGGACGGAGGCGGCGAGGGCGAGGCCGGTTTCGCCGGCGGGGTGCTTGCGGTCGAGGCCGCGAATTTCGCCGTGGAGGATGCCGTCCTCGTCTGGTGCGAGGGACGAGGCGTGGAACGCGCCATCCGGATCGGAGGAGTCGAGGACGGCCGCGAGGCGGTCCTCAAGCCCGAATCGGGCGAGGGCGTCAAGCCAGCCTTGGAGAATCTCGTCATGCCTGTCCTTGCGGCAAAGAAGGACGAAGGCGTCGCA
>Ga0310691_10002479_pt1 | contig 24505 bp, 18 predicted proteins | sample 176DNAGHGlowgp2_FD_203887 | JGI IMG/M metagenome (GOLD analysis project Ga0310691, IMG submission 203887) | Sheep rumen microbial communities from Palmerston North, Manawatu-Wanganui, New Zealand - 1766 DNA GHGlow gp2 (v2) (version 2) | ecosystem: Host-associated > Mammals > Digestive system >...
TTAAACATCGCATCCGCACTCCTTTATTGGGTGATTATTTACTCAGAATCACATTAACTGACCCTGATGGTAATGATATCACACAATTCACTACACCAGCGGATGGAATGGGGAACTTTCATACTCAATTTCGTGTCCTTCACCCCAAACTCTGGACACCCGAATCACCTTGGCTCTATAATCTTAAGACAGAACTCATCGAAAACCTGAATGGACAAAAAAGAGTTCTTGACTGCCAGAATCATAAGATTGGCATTCGCTCTATTCGTGTATGCCGCGAACATGGTTTTGAGTTGAATGGTGTGAGTCGCAAGTTCAAGGGCGTGTGTCTGCACCACGACTTGGGTCCGCTGGGTGCCGCCGTCAACAAGGCCGCGCTCATTCGCCAGATACGCCTGCTCAAGGATATGGGTGCCGATGCCATCCGCACCAGCCACAACATGCCCTCGACCTGGCAGATGGAGGTGTGCGACTCGATGGGCATGATGGTGATGGCCGAGAGTTTCGACGCTTGGAGCGACGCCAAGGTCAAGAACGGCTACAACCGCCTGTGGGACGAGTGGTGGCAGCGTGACATCACCAACCTGATTGAGAACCACCGCAACCACCCCAGCATCGTGATGTGGAGCGTGGGCAACGAGATACCCGAGCAATGGAAACCCGAGGGGACAATGCGATACACGAAGTTGATTGAACTGTGCCACAAGTTGGACCCCACTCGCCCCGTGACCTGCGGCATGGACCAGCCCGATGCCGACCTGGCCAGCGGCTTTGCCCTGGTGGCCGACGTGCCGGGCTATAACTACCGCATCAAGCGTTATGAGGAGACCTTCCCCAAGTTGCCACAAGGCTTCTTGCTGGGCAGCGAGACCGCCTCGACGGTGAGCACACGCGGGCATTATTACTTCCCCGATGAGTGTGGCGAGAACAAGATGTGGCCCGACGGACAGTGCTCAGGCTACGACACCGAGTGCTGCTGGTGGAGCAACCTGCCCGACGACGACTGGCACATGCAGGACGACATGCCCTGGACCATCGGCGAGTTTGTGTGGACAGGATTTGACTACTTGGGCGAGCCCACACCTTACGACCAGTATTGGCCCAGCCGCAGTAGTTACTTCGGCATCCTTGACCTCGCCGGCCTGCCCAAAGACCGCTACTGGCTGTATCGCAGCCACTGGAACACGCAGGAGCACACCATCCACTTGCTGCCGCACTGGACGTGGCCAGGCCGTGAGGGCAAGGTGACTCCCGTCTACTGCTACACCGACTATCCGAGTGCCGAACTCTTTGTCAACGGCAAGAGCCAGGGGCGCATTAGCAAGGACAAGAACAGCCGTCTGGACCGCTACCGTCTGCGCTGGCGCGAGGTCAAGTATGAGCCGGGCGAACTGCGTGTGGTGGTCTACGATGCCAACGGCAACAAGGCTGGTGAGCAGGTGGTTCGCACCGCTGGCAAGCCCGCCCGACTGCTGCTCGAGGCCGACCGCAAGGCCATCAAGGCCGACGGCAACGACTTGTCGTTTGTCACTGTTAGCCTGGTGGACAAGAAGGGTACACTGTGCCCCGATGCCGCCGACCAACTGGAGTTCAGCGTCAAGGGTGCCGGCACCTACCGTGCCGCCTGCAACGGTGACGCTACCTCGCTTGAGCCGTTCACCCAGCCAACCATGAAGTTGTTCCATGGCCAACTGGTGGTGGTCGTCCAGGCAAGCGACAAGGCTGGCAAGGCCACGCTGACGGTGCGTGACCGCAAGACCGGCTTCAAGCAGAGCATCGACATCGCTGTGCAATGATCCCGCCTATGTTTTTTCTCATGCAGATTAGGCAGATTTTACAGATAGGTCTATCAGGCTGATAGTCGTTTTTTCGGATTACAGATCCTTATACTCAAATCCGAACGAACGGGATTACAAGTGGCGCAATACCAACAACAAGGTATTGCGCCACTTGTTACATACCGAGTAGAGGCTAGTCATTTATTATGATGACGGCGGCGGCAAAATCCACACGATTGGCGATTTCACATCTCAACGCACCGCAGTAACTTTGCAGTCGAATAAATCCAACATTAACTCTGAGATGAAATCAACACTAATTGCAATGATGCTGAGTGCCGTCGTGGGTAGTGCGACGGCACTGGCTTCGACGACCCCCAGCGACACCACTCACTACGACAAGCCACGCAAGACTCGCCTGACCCTGGGAGGATATGGCGAAGCCGTTGCTAGCCGCATGTTCTACAGCAACAACTACAAGCGTTACACCGATGCCACATTATATAAAAACGCCCCTGGATTTGGGCAAGTAGACTTGCCACATGTCGTGTTCTATGTCGGCTATGACTTCGGCAAAGGTTGGTCACTGGGCAGCGAAATCGAGTTTGAACATGGCGGCACCGAGAGCGCCATTGAGATTGAAGAAGAAGAGACTGGTGAATATGAATCGGAAATCGAACGCGGAGGCGAGGTTGCACTGGAACAATTCTGGCTGCAAAAGTCATTCAGTCCTGCCCTGAACATCCGTGCAGGTCATATCATCGTTCCAGTGGGAGCCACCAACTATAGCCATACGCCCACTGAATTCTTCACTGTCTATCGTCCTGAGGGTGAAAACACAATCTTGCCCTGCACATGGCATGAAACCGGCGTGAGCTTGTGGGGTCGAACCCAAGACTGGCGCTACGAGGCCATGTTCATTGCCGGACTGGATGCCGACCGCTTTAACAACAAGAACTGGATTCACGGCGGCAGCGGCAGCCCATACGAGTTCAAGATGGCTACCGCCTATGCAGGAGCCGTGCGCGTGGACAACTACAGTGTCAAGGGGCTGCGCATGAGCTTAAGCGGATATTTGGGCAACAGTGCCAACAACACACTGAATGCGACCGGTAAATATGAGGGTCTACATGGCACCGTTGCCATCGGAGCATTTGACTTCCTCTATGACGACCACAACCTGATTGCACGTGGCAACATTGATTATGGTCACTTGAGCAACTCACTCGAGATTACCAATGCCAATAAAGCCAGCCGCAAAGACTCACCATCACCCAAGAATAGTGTGGCCGAATCAGCCATTGCCATGGGCATCGAGGCAGGTTATGACATCATGGCTCACATCAACGCATGCCATCGGCGTGGTCAGCGCCTCTACTTGTTTGGTCGATATGACTACTACGACTCCATGTTCAAGACAGTGAGCAGCATGGCCGACGAGAAAGAATGGGGGCGGCAGAAAATCACACTCGGCTTTAACTACTACCCCATCAAGCAGATTGTGATCAAGGGCGAGTGGAGCAACCGCATGTTTGACAAAGCCTACAACAACGAACCGACTCTGAGTCTGGGCGTTGCTTACTATGGCATGTTCCATCTGTAATCAATTATTAAGTAATACACAAAAACAAAACACAATGACAAAGAATTTATTCAAGAAGAGTCTGACACTCTTGTGCATGGGTCTGCTGTTCACTGCCTGTGGCAGCGATGACCCCGAACCCGATGTTAACCAACTCGATGCGACCAAGACGGCCATCTTGAGTCAGTATGTTAACGGTGTCGTAGTTCCCACCTATAAGTCCCTAGCCGACAACGCAATCGAATTGAGCGAACTGTGCGCACAGTTGCGCAAGAATCCCAGCCAATCGCTGGTTGACCAGGCCTGCGACAAATGGATTGAGGCTCGCAAATACTGGGAACTGAGCGAAGCTTTTCTGTTCGGTGCCGCTGGTGACTACTTTATCGACCCACACATCGACTCATGGCCGCTGAAGAAATCTAGCCTTGACGAGGTGCTGAACAACAGTGCGCTGATGGCCGAACTCGATGAGGACGGCGCAGGCGCTGATGGCTTCACGACCCTGGGGTATGGGCTGCTGGGCTTCCATGCGGTGGAATATGTCCTGTTCCGTGACGGTGCTCCCCGTGAACTGAGCAACATCACTGAGAACGAACTCATCTATAATGCGGCTGTTGCCGAGGATCTGGCAATTCAAGCCGCTCGTCTCGAAGCCAGTTGGGCCGGAATGTCAAATGTTTCATCAATCAAGCAGCAAATGCTTGAAGACAATGAACTTGAACCCAGCATGAACTATGGCGAGACCATGATCAATGCCGGAAAGGCTGGCAATGCCAGCTACAAGACTCAACTCGATGCAATGGTTCAGTTGTTGCAGGGTGCTAGTGACATCAGTGATGAGGTTGGCAACACTAAGATTACCGACCCTGTTAATTCGGGCAATGTGCTTGATGTGGAATCATGGTACAGTTGGAACTCGATTGCTGACTTCACCGACAACCTGCGCAGTGTGCGCAATGCCTATTACGGCAGTCTGAACGGACAGGTCAATACCAACTCAATGGCAAGCTACATGGCCAGGAACCACGCCAGCATTGACAACGAGTTGCGCCGTGCCATCGACAATGCCATCACTACTGTTGCCGCAATGCCCGCCCCCTTCCGCAATCATCTCACCAAGGCTGAGACACAGGCTGCAGTGGACGCCTGCAACGCGCTGATGGAGCAACTCGATGCCGCCATTGAGGCCATCCAATAAACACATTGTATTTTTAGCACGTGATTTGAGCACCCTAATGAGGCTGAATCTTATCAGCCTCATGGGGTAATCGTATTAAAGCAAAAAACATGAACAAACTTATCATCTCATCGCTAGTTGTAGCGTCGGCATTGGGTCTGACTGCCTGCAACGATAATAATAATTCCAACCCTGAACCAGATGCTGAAATGCCTGCCGATTACTATGCCGGCGGAAAACTGGGAACAACATTCAACAATACAGCTTCGGCTTACGAACAATTTACGACAGCTGTCGAGAATCAAGGACTTGTCGCCTCGTTCAAACGTGGTGAGCGCATCTTTGAGAGTCCATTTGACATCGATGCCCAAGCCGAAACTCCCATGCGTGGTCTTGGCCCCCTGTGGATCAGGGAAAGTTGCATTGCATGTCACCCCGGCTATGGCCACGGGGCACGACAAAACAATTATAATTCCAATACCATCGGTAACGGCTATCTCCTGGTGCTCACCGACGAGAATGACACCTATCTGTCATCACTCACCGGCATGCCTCAGACTGGTGCCTCTGCACCATTTAAGGCACCTATCGATGAACGCAAGATTCAAATCAAATGGTTGCCATACACTGATGAATGGAATAACACATTTCCTGATGGCGAACAGTACTCACTCATTTATCCCGAAGTCACTATTCCTCAAGATGCCTTCTATGTGCCCCTGCAAGTGGGAGGTGTTGACATCGACTACTCACAGTTGCGTGTACGCCTTGAGAACACCATTGGCATCTACGGCACTGGCCTGCTTGATGCCATCACCGACGAGGACATTCGAGCACAGTATCGGGCAGAGGAGGCCGCTGGCATATCTCTGAATCCAAGCATCTGGGCCAATGGTGACTTTGTGAGTTACTACACCAACAACCTGCAGGGAGATGGCACCAAGTATGTGCGTCGTTACACTTATGCTCTGTCTCGTGGCTCAATCCAGGATGGTCCCGGAGCCAATGCCATCTGGAACATCACCAATGTCACCCGCAGCGATCGACGCTATCACTACATGACTGCCGCCTATGCCAAAGTTGCCTCGAAAGATCCTGATGTCCAAGCTCAATTCTACAACTACTACCCCGCCATGAACAAGACGGGCAATGTCGAGACCGATATCTACAACTATCTGATGAGTAACGAACTGTCGCCCGAAATGACCGACCAGGAATATATCGACTTGATGGCATGGCATCGTGGTCTGGCAGTTCCGGCAGCCCGTGATGTCCGCAGCGAGGAATTCCAGCGTGGCAAACAACTGTTCACCGAAATGGGCTGTGCCTATTGTCACCGTCCATCATGGACTACCGGAAACGACGAGATTCGTGACCCCAACAACTTCTTTGTAGGGCAACGTGCCGAGATGCTTCCCCGATATCCCCACCAGACTATCTGGCCATACACCGACATGATCCAGCATCGCTTGATGATGAAAAACGACATTCGCACCGGCTGGTGCCGTACAACCCCCTTGTGGGGTCGTGGCTTGAGTGCCAAGTGCACCGGTGCCGACGATCGCCTGCACGACTGTCGCGCTCGCACCGTTATCGAGGCCATCATGTGGCATGGTTCAGCGCAAAGTGATGCTCGACAGAGTGTTGAGAAATTCAGGAAACTCAGCAAGAGTGATCGCAATGCAGTTGTCAAGTTCATCGAGTCAATCTAATCAATGAAGAAGGTTGCATTCACACTGCTCCTCGTGATGGTGGTTGTCCTGGCGACAGCCACCATTGTCGAGCGGTGCTATGGCACAGCCACGGCACAGAGTACAATTTACCACTCAGTGCCGTTTGCCCTCTTGTGGCTGGGCATCGCAGTGACGGCATTTGCCCACATCATGCGTGTGAAACTCTACCGCCGACTGCCGTCATTTGCTGTGCATGTGGCACTCTTGCTCATACTGGCAGGGGCTGCCACAACATGGCTCACAGGGTATAGCGGGAAAATGCGGCTGAGCCGTGATGAGTGCAAGACAACATTGACCGATGACAAGGGCGTGACACACCAACTGCCTTTCTCAGTCACATTACTGGATTATCAAATAGAATACTATGATGGCACCCACTCTCCTGCCGACTTTGTGAGCAAGATAAGAATCTCAAGCCCCACTGATGAAGATATTAATGCCATTGTCAGGATGAACCAGATAGCATCACAACAAGGGTATAGGTTCTATCAGATGGGGTTTGATACCGAGAACGATGCCACTGTCTTGCAGGTGACTCACGACCCGTGGGGCATTGCCATCACCTACAGCGGTTACCTGCTCTTGGCCATCTCGCTCATAGCCGTGCTGTGGTGGCGACGAGGGCACTTCAGAGCATTACTGAAGCAACTATCCATGCAGTCATCGTGCCTAATAGCAATCATGATGCTATGCTGTGTACCAGCACAAGCAGAAACCACTGCACCTGAAACAGTAACATCGGAAGTTGCCGAGCGATTTGGCAACCTGTTTGTTCTGTACAATGGTCGTATAGCCCCTGTGCAGACCCTGGCTCGCGACTTCACCATCAAACTCTACGGCAAGCCCACTTATCGTGGCTTCACGGCCGAACAAGTGCTGGCGGGATGGATTTTTTACTTTGACCAATGGCGCACACAGCCCATGATCAAGGTCAAGAGCGGTCACGCCCGTGAACTGCTGGGCATTCAAGGACGCTATGCGTCGATGGATGACTATCGGGCAGCGGACAACAGTTACCGGCTGGATCATGTGCTTGCACTCATCAACAGTGGTGCAAGTGTGGATGATGCACGAGGCATCAACGAGGCCCACGAGAAATATGAGTTAACCTTCATGGCGGCGACAGGGCAGTTGCTTAAACTCTTTCCTGTCAGGCAAGGTGCTGAGATAAGTTGGTTCACTCCTGGCTCACGCGACCTGCCCGAGAACCTGCCTGAAGACCAGTGGGTGTTTCTGCGCCGCGGCATGGACTACCTGACCGAAATGGTCATCACTCATGATCAAGAGGGTGCATGCCACTTCCTGGAGAAATTGCGTGAATACCAAGTCAAGGAGTGTGGCACCGCGCTGCCCAGTGACACACAGTTCAAAGCCGAGAAATTATATAACCAGATCAACTCAAGCAGGTGGTTGGCTATGATGCTAGTTACCTTGGGCATAGTCCTAATTGTAGTCAGTGTACGCAACACGGCCAAAGTCAGGAAACTTCCACAATGGGTTAGAATAGTGGGCATCTGTGCCCTGACGGTGACTGCCACCTATCTGGTCACCTGTGTCGCACTGCGGTGGATTGTGAGCGGTCATGTGCCTTTGAGCAATGGCTTCGAGACGATGCAGACGATGTCGCTCGCCAGCGCATTGTTGACGTTATGGCTACACAGCCGACATAGCAACACATTGGGGCCAGGCGTATTAGTGACAGGCCTCACACTGATGGTAAGCATGCTGGGTGAGAGCAATCCTGCCATCACTCCACTCATGCCAGTGCTGCACTCGCCCTGGCTCAGCATTCATGTCGCTACCATCATGATTGCCTACTCGCTGCTGGCATTGATGGCTCTCAATAGCATCATGGCACTACTGTCGCGACATCAGCCATCGGTGCTGCAACGGCTGCACGTGCTCAACATGGTAATGCTCTATCCTGCTGTTGCATTACTTGCCATAGGCATCTTTATTGGTGCTGTATGGGCCAACGTGTCGTGGGGAACCTACTGGAGTTGGGATCCAAAGGAGGTCTGGGCATTGATCACGTTAATTGTCTATGCTCTCCCGATTCACTCCCAATCCATCAAACGATTCACATCGCCCGTCTTCACTCATGCTTATATCGCTTTAGCGTTCCTGAGCGTACTGATTACCTACTTTGGAGTCAATTATTTTCTGGGTGGAATGCACAGTTACGCCTAGCCACTCACTCTTAATGGGGAGTACGCACGCATTAAATACCCACTTCGTGGGATTCCAATAGTGACAAGAATCGATTAATTTTGCACCTGAATATATGAGCAACCCAGATGACATATTGCACATCGTTGTCGCCGACACGTCAGACATCGTGCGACAGGGAACTGCTGCCATACTTGCATCCTTAACTGGCTTGCGAGTCACCATTCATGAGGCCTCATCGCCCCGGCAACTGAGTGACATGCTGGCTAGCAACATCATCGAGATTGTCATTGTCGCTCCGCAACTGGGTGATGCCACTAACTGGAGGAAGGAATGGCCTGCCACTCGCTTTGTGGCACTCATCAGTTCGGCCGTCGACAGTCAGACCATCAGTCAGTATGATGACCACTTCTCGATTACAGACAATGCCACTGTCATCGGCGCAAAAATTAGCACTTTGCAACACATGAGCACAAACCCAACGCCAGAAGTTGAGCCCCTCAGCCAACGAGAGAAAGAGGTGGTAGTCTGTGCCGTTAAGGGCATGACCAACAGAGAGATAGCCACACATCTAGGTCTATCCATCCACACCATTGTCACCCACCGTCGCAACATCAACTTCAAGTTAAAGGTGCATAACACAACTTCACTAATGATTGCAGCACTCAAACAGGGCATCGTCACGCTGAACGACCTTCCTGACTTGCCTGCACCATCTGGTTCCACTTGCGGTAGCCGATGATGGCCATGATGGTATAGAAACCGTAGAGCGCACCGTGGAATGGGATGCCCTTGTAGATGTATAGGCCTGTACACACGAGGTCGACGGCGAACCACAAGAGCCATTGCTCAACATACTTGTGCGCCAGTGCCCACATGGCCACAATGCTCACCGCCGTGGTAAAACTGTCCAGGACGGGCACCGTGCTGTCGGTGAAACTTGACAGGAACCAATAGATGATGCCCCAGAAGATGGCAATCGCACCCAAGATGCCCGACAGCGTCGCCCAAGAGGCATGACGGATGCCCTGAGAGGAATCTGACTCATGCGATGCCTTTTTGCCCTTGCTGCGCCACACCAGATAGCCATAGATGGCAGCCAGCACATAGTAGGACTCCATGCCGAAGTCGGCATACAACCCTTTGTGGAAATAAAGCCAGGCATTGACAATGGGCATGATGACACCGAAGAGCCACAACCAAATGCTGGCACGATACTCAAGCCACAAATAGATGAGCCCGATAATCGTGCCAACAATGTCGATAAACAATGTCCAGTCCATCAGAACTTGAAGGTGAGATGAACGAGCAGATTGGTTCCAGCCATGGGATAGAACATGGGCGAACTAACCAGTGTGTAACTGTCACCGTTGTAGACAGCAGCCGTCTGCGAATAGCCGTTGGTCTCATACTTCTCGCCAAAGAGGTTGTAGATGCTCACACCGGCAGTGATGGCCTTGATGTGCGGCAAGGCAAAGGTATAGGAAGCCTCCAGGTTGTTGACAAAGTAGGGGTCCAGCGAATCTTCCTTGTTCTCGAAGTTGTCAAGATATTGACGGCTCACAAACTGTGACACAAACGAGGCATTGAAGCCCTTGTAGTTGAACGAAATGATGCTATTGCCAATGAATGAAGGCGAGAAAGCAATGGTTGTGTTGCCCTTCTCGATGGCTGTCTGTGACCACAAGTCATTCCAGTCGGAATCATAGTTGCTCACATAGCCCACATAGTCCTTGATGCGGTTGCGGCTCAGCGTGCCGTTGACGTCCCAGCGCAGCCAGTTGGTAATCTTGACTCCGGCAGTCAACTCGATGCCCGCGCGGTAACTGTCGGGCACGTTCTCGGCCATGAGTTCACCGATCTCGTTGAGTTTGCCATTGAGCACCAGTTGATCCTTGTACTTCATGTAATAGAGGTTGATGCCGGCTGTCCAACGTCCACTAGAATAGGCGTAACCCAACTCCCAGTCCAGGAGTCGCTCGGCCTTGGGGTGAACGGTGAGCGGGCCATCGTTATAGTTGTTGCGCGTAGGCTCCTTGTGTGCCACGCCAAACGATGCGTATGTGCGGTGATTGGCATTGATCTGCCAGTTCAGACCCGCCTTGGGATTAAAGAAGTCAAATGTCTCGTCGACATCGAGCGTCTGCATGTGCTCGGGCGATGCAGTCCAGTCCCACTTGTCATTCACACCTTCGATTGTGTAACCGATGTGACGATACTGCAAGTCGGCGTATGCACTGAGTCCGCGCCAGATCGTGTAGTTACCCTTGGCATAGATGTTGAAGTCGTTCTTCTCGGCACGGTTGCGGTAGTACTCGTGGTTGGGATCCAGCGGCCCGCTATAGTTCTCGACCCAGATGACATTGCCCGAGTGATCGTTGACATAACGGTTGAAGCCCCCACCCAAGGTAGCATGCAGGCGGTCGGCGCCATAGCGCAATGAGAACACACCACCGCCAAAGCCGCTGTCGAGCACCTTCTTGCGCACCAGGCTCGATTTCTTGACCGTGGTGACCACATACTCATCGTGTTGGTCATCAAAGGTCACAACATCGTATGGCTCCAGACCATACTCCCGCAGCGTGCGGGCATTCTTGTACTCCTGATAGTAACCATAGCCATCGGTGTAATGCAGTCCCAGATTCCAGGTCCATTGCGGAGTGATGCGCTGTTCCCAGATGAGTTGGTAATTATACTGCTTGTAGATGTCTTTTTGATCCTTGTAGAAGCCAATCACCTTGCCATCGCGCTTGATCTCGCCATTGGGATTGTAGGTGCGGTCGGTCTCGAGCATGTCGCGGCTGATGCCGTCCCATGCGTGATAGGTGTCTTCCATGCCACCAAAGGTGATGAACCGCACGCTGGCGTTGTTGCTGAAATAGCCTGCTTGTGCATAGTAACTCTTGAGTGCCGAGGTGGCACGGTCGCGATAGCCATCGCTGCCGATGTTGCTCAGTCGAGCCTCAATTGCCCAGTGACCTCCCAGCAATCCGCTACCCACCTTGACTGTCTCCTTGTGTGTGTTGAACGAGCCAAACGAGCCTGACACCTCGGCAAACGGTGTGGCCGAAAACCGCTGGGTGCGCATGTTGATGCTTGCACCGAAAGCACCCGCACCGTTGGTCGACGTACCCACACCGCGCTGCACCTGGATGTCGGCCAGCGACGATGCCAGGTCGGGCGTGTTGACCCAGAAGATGGAGTGACTCTCGGCATCGTTCATGGGGATGTCGTTGCTGGTGATATTGATACGAGTGGCATCAGTGCCACGCACACGGATGCTCGTGTATCCCACACCGGCACCGGCATCACTAGTGGTGATCACACCGGGCGTGGTCGAGAGCAGGAACGGCATGTCCAAGCCATGGTTAGTGGCTTCAATTTGTTTTTTACTGATGTTGGTATAAGCAACAGGAGTGTTGCTTGTCGCACGGGTGGCTAGCACCTCCACTTGCTTCAAGGCAAGCGTGTCGGCAGTGCTGGTCTGCGCCATCACCGCCAGGCCTGTTCCCACTAGGGCTACGGCCGTCATGATTGTCTTTTTCATCTTTAAATTAATAAGTTTAGTTCTCTACGCCGGCATTAACCGGATCAGATTCCATGGGTATGTTCTCAGCCATACATGTATGGTATGGCACCCCCAAACTCATTGAATCGGCTGCAAAGGTACGAAGAAATTAAGAATTAAGAATTATGAATTAAGAATTTTCGCTTTTAAGTTTTCAGTTTTCAGCCACAACCGAAAACCGAAAACTGACAACCTACTGATAGTTGACTGCAGCGAGGGCTGTGGCCAGTTTGGTCTTGAAGTGGCGAACGGGCCGAACAATAGGGCCACGTGCTGTTGTGATCTCCAGTCGGTAAACATCCTTGTCGAGCATACGCCCCAACTGGTCGCGCGTCACAGGATAATGGCATCGCACATAGTAGTTGGTGCGGTCGCGCCAGCGACGCAGCAGCACATCGCTCCGCCCTACCTCACGGTCGGTCGCAAGCGTGATGGTCGTGCGGTCGCGCAGCCGCAACAGCAACTCGCTCCCCACAGGCACCTGGATGAGTCCTTCATCATAGGTCATCACTAGCCAGTAGGCAACAGTGTCGCCACTTGACTGCACTTCGAGCGCAAACATTGCTGCGTCAAAGTAGCGGTCATACACCACCTGCTCGGGCGACACCACAGCCCCAGCTCCCATCCAAATCAGCACCATCCAGAGACAAAAATGGCGAATTGGGGACGGTTCTTTTTCCGCCACTTTTAACAATTTTGCTAACAAATGGCGAGAAAAGAACCGTCCCCAATCCGCCAATTTTCTACTTTGCATAGCGACGGACTGTTGTTTCACTGATGCCGGCAAGTCGGCTTATTTGACTAAATCCCAAACCCTTATGATACAAATCTCTTAGGATGGCTATGCGCTGACTGCGTGGCAAGTCTGACATATTCCTGATTCCCTTTGGCATCACTCCGTGAGCCAAGATAATTGCCTCCTCATCAGTCATACGACGAGATTCTCCAGCAAAGGGGATAAAAGGCTTGAGTTCATTATTGTGCGCTATGGTCTGGCGCAACTCATTGACGGTTAAGCCCTGGAAAGGGAAGTTGAGGTCGCAGATTTCACAGCCTCGATCAATATCGGGCGACATATATTCATTCCAACTGCTCCACTGATAATTCGAGGGTGACGACACTATACCTGCCTTGACCGGATTTAGATGAATGTATGCCATTAGATTAAGGAAATAAGCTGCATCGTCCACAGGCTCGCTCCGAAAACGCCCTTGAAACAATGGGCCGATACGCTCATATTTCTTGTTATAATAACTGACGTACGCCACTCCGATGCGCTTCATAGTTCGGTCGATGCTCTCGTTGCGTTCCTCGATGAGCAAGTGAATGTGATTGCTCATCAAACAATAGGCATGGATGGCGCACCCTTCAAGTACCATCTCATTGTTGCGTTCGGTGGGCGAAGATACCTCCTTGAGAATCTTGAGCATCTTGCGCAAGTCCATATCATCGTGAAAGATGGCATTGCGATTAATTCCCCTCAACATCACATGATACAGCCCTATGTTACTTCGTTTTCTTGCTTGTCGTGGCATATCAAATAATATATTTCCGCTAAACAACCGCAAATATACAACTATTGGCTGAATGGTGGATTGGGGACGGTTCTTTTTTCGCCATTTTAACACTTTTGTTAACAAATGGCGGAAAAAGAACCGTCCCCAATCCACCACATCAGTTGACAGTGGTAACCGATGATGAGTTGTCCTGGTTGCGGAGGCTTCGGTCGCTCTGCTTGAACTTTCGCCCAAAATCCAAATTACAGGTCACTCCCAAGCGAATGACGTTGGCATCGTCGCGTATGACTTGAGAGCGTAATCGAGGATTTACAGTAGACAAACTGTTGTTCTCGTAATAGTCACCCCGTCCTGCAAGCCATAAGCCTTGAGCCATGAAACTTAAGTTCTTATTAAGTTTAAACTGCAACACGGCTATCCATTTGCTGCCAGTCACTTTAACAGATTCACCCCATAGAGACTTCTCTCTGCCAGTGTAACCCGTATATACCATGAACTTGCCCAAGCTGAGTGTGGCTTCCAAGCGGTAGCCCCAAGCGCTCATATTACAATGGAACATCGAGCCGGCATCAGTGACATAAGGCTCAAAATAGGTCGCAGCCTGGAGGGTCAAACAATCCCAAAGATTGTTGAGAGACAATCTCAAATGACATTCGTTTCTGAAGTGGTACTTCCCGTTGATGCTCTGCCCCACAAAAAGCTGTCTTGCATCATCATATCTCACATATTTATAGATGGGATTGCGGCGATAATCAACATCTACAAGGCCGTAAACCATCAACTTACGATAAACATACCGCAACCATAGTCTGGCATAATACTTCTGAGAAGGCTTGAGCGAGGGATTGCCTGCCACGGCATAGATATTGTCAACAAATTGCGTGACACTGTCCATTGCGCCAAGCGAGGGCAACGATGGCGTGAAACTGGCATAGGCATCGAAGGTGAAGCCCTTGAAAGGCTGCCCTCCAAACCTAACAACCGAGTGATTGTTGACATAAGTATTACTGCTGGCCCCATTGTCGACACTAAACAATTTTATACCCGTCCCTAAAGACCAAGTGTATCTATCTTGCCAACGGCCCTTCAGTTCGGCGTATGTATAATTGTTGTTTGATTTCAACCATGTCCTTGTGCCCGAAACATAATCATTCGTTGCTCTGGTCCAATTGTCCTGCATGCCTACAGAAAGCTTCGGAATACCAAAGTTGTGTGTAAATGTCACCTCGCCGATTACTGAGTAGTGGCTATTATCAACTCCACTATGATAGACTTGTGGCTCACCTTGATGCATATCGTAGGTGAGCGTGCCTTCATTTCGCAGGCTTGAATACTTTCCCACCAACTGCGCTTCCAAAGAATTCTTGTTGCTGAACTTCTTTCCAAAATACAAGTCCATCGAATGCGACAATATGCGGTCGACAGCCTTACTTGTCTGATTGAAAACCGAGTGTTCTTGCCCATTGACCCACTCTCTGGTCAAGCCCGGATATCGACGATTGCGAGGTTGCGCCTGTAACGAGTAGGTAGCTTGAAATCCAGTGTTCCGGTCGTATTGATAGACATAACCAGCATCAATATAATTCAGCCAGTAGTCAAAATGGCTGGCTTCGCCTTGCATGACACGCCTAACGGTATCTCCACCGCCAATATAGGTGTCCTCGTTGTTGTGTTGCTCGTTGTTATAGTCACGCCGCTGAAAGTAGTGCGAAAGCGAGAATTGTGAATTCTTATAGTTATAACTGCCTTTGAGATGATTGTCATGCATTCCGGCTGTCGGACAATATATCGCTTGCTCATACAGCGTGCCTCCTTCAGGACGTTCCTTGAGAATAAAGTTCAACGATCCACCCACTCCGCGGTCGCTATAACGTATGCCAGGATTATCACTATACTCAACACGCAAAATCTGGTCAGGATGGATAGCCTGAATGTCGCGAAGCTCCTTGGGAATGCCATTGATTTTATAAACAATCTCCTGCCCATTGACACTCAAGCTCTTGAATGCCATATCAATTTCAAGTCCAGGCAATTGCAAGCCCTTTAGCACATCAACTGCATCTGTGCAATGGGCAAGCAGGATAGAGTCAGGAATAATGACATATCGGTCAACCTTCTGGACAAATCGCGACCCCTCAACAACGGTTTCTTTCAGCACTTTGTTGTCAGGTTGCATAACGATTTTTCCCATATTTCGGATGTGTGTCCGACGATAAACAGTGCCATACCCCACGAATGAGAAACGAGCTATCACCTCGGCCTCATCGCAAGGGATGACAAACCGTCCTACCTCGTTGGCTACACCGCCGCCCACAAAGCTGGAGTCAGTGACCGACAGTAAAGCCACATTTGCAAAAGAAAGCGGTTGTCCGGCCTCGTCCAACACAAGCCCTCGTAACTTGGCAGTCGCTTTCTGAACACACTCGACATACACGACACTGTCTCGCTCGGTAACACGCATAGGATAGAAACCGACAACCCTGCGAACCGCTTCAGGGATAGTGAGGTTCAGGACTGTCGTGGTGACAGTAAAATCCTCCAACTCATTATAGACAAAATTGATTTTGTAGTCATTTGACAACTTGTTTATTTCTATCAGTGATTTACTCAATGACTTATTGTTGAACGAGCAAGTGACACGTTGTTGGGAACTCGTTGTGAAGATAGCGCACAGCGAGGCAATTATCAAAATAAGTTGTTTCATGGCTTTATTCGATTGTCAGAGTATCATCATTAACAGTAATGTTTACTTTCTCGAAAGTGTTCAGTTGGTCCACAACCTGCTCAATATTCAGGGCAGGATTCCACTCGTAGTAAAGGCGTAACTGGCTGGCTCCGTCGTTCATCACCTGCACACGCATGCCATAGTGTTCTGCCAGCACCCCAACCAGCACATCAAGTGTTGTGTTTTCAAATGTTCTTGGTTGCGCAATAGACGTTTGCACTTGCATTGTGTCCTGCTTATTCTCAGTTGTTTTGGTCATCGTATCGGCACCAACGAAACTTTCGGTTGTTTCCTTCTCTAACCATGTTTCTTGTTTCATGTGCTGAATAGTCGCATAAGCAAGTCCGCTCATGAGCACTACCGTCACCACAGCTGCAACTTTCCACCAATTTCTTTGACGTCGAAGGTAATAGCTATGCTGTAAGGAGAAACGATTCCACTCGGCTTCAACGTTTGTTTCTAACTCTGGCTCAACACTGTGCATCACCTGTATGGCGGTATCATACAAGGTGCGGCACTCGCCATCGGCGAAGATTTGCTCCAGTTCCTCGTCAGTGAAGGATTCGGGGCGGTCAATGAGTCTCGCCACCAATTCCTCCCTATCCGTATTCAAGATGATGTTGTTCATTGTTGTTTTGGATTTAATGTTTCACGAAGGATACATAAGGCTTTTCCAATTCGTTTATCCACTGCCTTGATACTAATGCCCAGACACTGGGCAACTTCTCGGTGGGCCTTTTTGTCGAGATAACACATCTTGAAGATGGTGCGTGTGTAATCGTCCAGTTGTGTCTCTATCGCCTGCTCAATCTGCTGTACTCTGGCCTCGCGATCGATGTCGGTGGCAAAAAGAGATAACTCAATGGGATACAGACGCGCCACACGTTCACGCAATTGCAGTCGAGCGATGCGTTTAAGGCAACTGTTGCGCACACAGACTGCCAAATATTGCCGGGCGGTGTCGGGGCGAAGTTCGCGACCTTGCTCCCACATCGTGGCGAATGTCTCGCTCACCACATCACGGCTCTCCTCGGGGTCGTGTAGCATGTTATTAGCCACGCCCAACAAATAACCATAATGTTTGCGGAATATGTCTTCAAAATGAGTCATCTATTTAAACTATCCACAACATCTCCGTTTTACCCCTACAAAAGTAGCATTTTTTGGGGGATGGTTCTTTTTTCGCCGTTTTTAACATTTAATTTAGCAATTGGCGGAAAAAGAACCGTCCCCAATCCGCCAGATTCACAAGAAATCACTAGAAGTGGTGATTGGCTGGGCTGCAAAATAGTTGTAATTTTGCGGCATGAAATGGAAATGGCTGGTGATGGCTGTGTCATGGCTTAATGTCATGGGTCAATCACCTGACAATCAAATAGACACACTCAGGCTTGATGACATCACTGTGACCGCCATCAAGCAGGCGTCAGCATCGGTGCGCGAAGCATCGGTGACTACACTCACACGCCAGCAAGTGGAACAAAATGCGGTGATGGGCAGCAAAACAATGGCCGAGATGGTGCCCAATCTGTTCATTCCTGACTATGGCAGCCGCATGACATCGACCATCTATGTGCGCGGCATCGGTGCCCGCATCGACCAGCCAGCCATGGGTCTGAACATTGACAACGTGCCCGTGCTGTGCAAGGAGAACTATGACTTTGACCTGATGGACATTGCAAGCATGGAGATGCTGCGTGGCCCGCAGAGCATACTCTACGGTCGCAACACGATGGGTGGCGTGATGAATATCTACACGCTGTCACCCTTCACTTATCAGGGCACACGACTGCTGGCCGAGTATGGCATGAACAACAGTTGGAAGGCAGGAGCCAGCCACTATCACAAATTGAGCAACCAAGTGGGACTGTCGGCCACGGCGTACTACACCTCGACCGACGGTTCGTACCGCAACGAATACAACCACCGCCTGACCGACTGGGAGCATCAGGGCAGCGGACGCATCAAACTGGAGTGGCTACCCGCCAGCGACTGGCGCGTGAGCAACACCCTATCGCTGTCGGTGAACCGCCAGGGCGGTTATTCCTACGAATACACCCAAACGGGGCAAATTTCCTATAACGACACTTGCTTCTATCGCCGCACCGCCATCATGGACGGCTTGACCGTGCAGAAGCACAATGCGCATTACACCCTATCGAGCATCACAAGTTACCAATATATCAACGACAACATGACACTGGACCAGGACTTCACCCCACTGCCCTACTTCACGCTGACCCAGGCGCGACAGGAGCATGCTGTGACCGAAGACCTGGTGGCTCGCAGCCATGCCGAGAGCGACTACCAGTGGACTGTGGGGGCATTTGGCTACTATCGCCACATGAACATGCAGGCACCAGTGACATTCAAGGACACGGGCATTGCCCAACTCATCGAGCAGCATCGCAACGAAGCGCTGCCCAACTACCCCATAGCATGGGATGAGCGGCAGTTTGTGCTGGGCAGCGAGTTCACCATGCCCACATGGGGTGCAGCCCTCTATCACCAGTCGAGTTATCGCTGGAATCGGGTGACCTTCACTGCCGGATTGCGACTGGACTACGAGCACGCCACGTTGCGCTATCACAGCCACACCAACACGGGATATAGCACCCTTCGTCAGTCGGATGGCAGCGTGTTTGCGCACGACGACATCGACATCGACGACCGAGGCACACTCAAGAAGGACTTCTTGCAACTGCTGCCCAAATTCAGCATCACCTACGACTTCGACACGGCTCTACCCTCCAGCATCACTGCCACCGTCGCCAAGGGGTCGAAAGCAGGAGGCTTCAACACACAGATGTTCAGCGATGTGCTGCAGCAGCGACTGATGGGCATCATGGGCATTGGTGCCAGTTACGATGTGAACCAGATTGTGGGCTATCGGCCCGAGAAGGCTTGGAACTACGAGTTGGGCTTGCACTGGACGGCATGGGACGGCCGGTTGACCACCGACGCGAGCATCTTCTACATGGATTGCCTTGACCGTCAACTGACGGTCTTTCCTGACGGGACCACCACGGGTCGCGTGATGACCAACGCCGGGAAAACACGCAGTTGGGGCGGAGAGTTGTCAGTTCGCGCCAACCCATGGACAGGCGGAAACATGATGGTTAGTTATGGCTTTACCGACGCCAGGTTTGTTGAGTACAATGATGGCAAAGCCGACTACCGCCACCGCTATGTGCCCTATAGCCCCAAACACACCTTGTTTGCCCAAATCACTCACTTGATTGACCTCAAGGGTGGCGACTGGGCGCAGCATCTTACTCTGGATGCCAACGTGCGCAGTGCGGGCGAGATCTACTGGAACGAGGCCAACACGATGCGTCAGCCCTTCTATGCACAACTAGGTGCCAGCGTGACCCTGTCGGGCAAACGGTACTCGCTGCAAGTGTGGGGCCGCAACCTGACCGACACACAGTTCAGCACATTCTACTTCGTGTCGATCGGACACGAGTTCTTGCAACGCGGTCAAGGGCGCACAATGGGCGTAACACTAAGAATCTTTGTTAATTAAGAATTTAGAATCAATAATTAAGATTTAAAAATAATAGAAAATGAAAAAGATTATGACGATTGTGGCTCTTGCAGCCATGACAATGGGAATCGCATCGTGTAGCGATGAAAACCCTGTGAGTGAGGACAAATTTAGCTTCGGTGTAACCGACCTGATGACCAAGACAGTGACCGGTGACAACTTCTTTGACTATGCCGGCAGCAAGTTGCGCTTTGACCTGAACTTCCTTGCCGACACGGCTTGTCTGCAGGTACTCAGCACTAAGTTCTCGGAGCATCAGCCCGTGACTGTCAACCTCTTGCTTGACAAAACGAAAATCGAGTACACTGATCGTGACCGCTTTACACTCACTGGCTCAAATTATAATGTAATGGAGGGCTACACGGTGAACAACGTACGTTGCAAGGCAGATATCTCACACAAAACTTACTACTTGACCTATGAGGTAGTTACTCCCCGTGCCACTTCGCGAGTCTACGTTTATCCCAAGAGCATCTTAACCGCACTTGCCGATGACGATCTTAACTATGCGAGCACCAACGAACTGTATTTGACGCTGGACTGCAGCAAGAATTCCGAGGGTAACTATGAGGGCAAAGTTGGATTGAACAATGTGCAATTCAGCATTGGCGAGAGTACTTCACCGAAGTTCAAGCGCATCACCATCCCCTATGATGAGAACGTGACCATCACTGGCACCAAGACGGGTTACATCGTCGAGGGAACAGGCATCACCGGCCTATATCTGCAGGGCTCTACCGAGGTGCCGTTTGACCAAAGCACCATCGACAACCTGAAGATTGAAGTCGATGTAGTGAACAAAAACTACAGCATCTTCTTCAACTGCATGGGCGGCGAGTTTAGCTGCGACGGCAAACTGTATCTGTAGTTACGAGTTACGAGTGACGAGCTACAAGTTACGAGTGACGAGTGCTGAACTGCAATACGTCGCATCACGCGACGACCATTCAGTCTCAACACAACGGATTCAACCCTACTCTACCCCTCCCCTTTGACTCGAAGAGGAGGGATTTTTTGTGGACTTTTTTGTTATATAGGATTAAATAACTTTAAAAAATGGGCTGCATTGAGCTTTATTTGGCACAGTTGTGCGTTTAATAGAGGAAAAAGACTAATTTTGCACGTTGACAACAACAAAATTGACTATGAAGAATTTGATATATCTATTCATCGCTATCCTGGCCGTAACTGCCGTCAGTTGCGGCGATGACGAGCCCGTGATTCCACGTGACCGTGACATCACTTTCAGCACATTTGAGTTGTTCCACATGGGTAGCACAACGCCCAGCGCATCACTGCAGCAGTGCGACATCACCATCCACCGCAAGGAGGTGACAGCCGACTTGGTGCTCCGCATCGCCCTGAACGGCTCAGATGTCGAGACCTTCAACCTGACAGGAATCCCCTTGACATACGATGACGAGAAGAACGTGTACACTGCTAATGCCGCATCGACCAGCCATGCTCGCGTCACCGACCTGAAACTCACCATTGACTGCAATGACTACATTGCCAGCATGGTGTTCAAGGTCGACAACGAGCAAGTGGTAGGCACAAGCAATGAGATTTACTACAACAAGGCTAACACAACGATAGCCTATCGCGACTCGGCTGTCTACACCTACCCCCATACGCGCTATCTGGCAAACATCCGCCCCAACGGCATGACCGCATCGGTGAACTTCGGCGAACTGCTGATTAAGTATGAGAACCTGATGTACGGCACCATCAATGTTGATGGTCTGAAGATGGAAGTGACCGAGAACGGCTACCATCTCACCGGCAATGGTATTGAGACCGAGAAAGGGCAGTATTATGGTTATGACTTCACATCAGGTACCGATTTGACCAAATTGGGTGATCAACTGTTCTTGCGCTTCGATGACGTGAATGTCGACATCAATGTGCTGAACAACTCAATAACCGGCAGTTGGACCATGGTGCGCCTGAAGCGTGAAAAAGAAACGCCTGAAAACGAGACCGACACTCCGCAAGTTCATGTCGTTGAGGTTAGCAAGACCAAAATGACCTTTCAAGGCACAGCAAATTAACTAAAATAACACAAGCCATGCGAAAGATTTATTCACTTCTAGCACTGACACTACTGGTATCGCTGCTCACGGCATGCGGCAATGACGAGCCCAGCGACAATTACCTGTATGCCTACATGAGCAGTTTTAACTATGTGGTCAATCAAGAAGACTCACAAGTGACACTGAGCAACGGCACATTCTACTTCACTATCAACACCAACACCAACAAAGCCACTATGGAGGGCACTGTAAAGATTAATGATGAATCGTCAGTGCAACTGCAGTTGGCCAACCTGAACTCGACCTACACCCAAGGCGGCTATATCCTGACCTTGCCCTCGGATATGGTCGATTGTGGTGACGGTCATTTCATCACCAAATTGCAAGTGCGCATCGATGCCCGCTCGTCAATCAGCAAGAACAATTACATCGCCATCGAGTTTGACGAACAATACAATTTCTATGGTTATCTGTCCACCATGCTCTTTGAGAACAGTGTGTCTGAAGTGGGGCATGACGCTCAACGGTCGGACATCAGCACCATCAATGACGGTGCATACAGCATTGCCCTAGACATTGAGAATGACATGGCCGACCTCACTATTGCCGACGTCTACAGTACAGCCAGTGGCAAGACGACGCTTACCTTCAGGGGCCTGCACATGGATGCTAATGCCGATGGGCTTGTAATCAGCATGCCCGAGGGCAGCGAGGGCATCAGAGATGCTGACCGCAGTGAGGTGCTCAAGGGCTTGAACCTGACAGTGAACATGCAGGAAGGTCGCTTTGAACTGAGCGACTGCCAGATAGCCAACGGTTCGGACATATTCTACATCTACCATGCCACAGGTAATGTCTATTGAGATGTTCATGATCAATCACCCATATCTGTGACCTCAATTTATCAAAGATTCACTACAACATCATGAAAAAGTATTTTTCAATTTTCGCTCTGGCCACATTGCTATTGCTCACGGCTTGTGGCAACGATGAACCCAACAACGAGCAGTCATCAATAGGCATCGTCTACTCACGTGCCATCGACAACACTACAGGCACGACTCAATTTTCTCAATCGCAGTGCGGTTTCACTGTGCGCAACAACGGCTCGTCGATGTCGATGCGCGCACAGATGATTCTCAAGCTCACCGAATCGACCACTGTTGAATTCTCTACCGACTTTATGCCCCTGAGTGCCAGCAGCGACGAGGCTTATACCTACACATTTGCCACCAGTGACATCTCAACCACAAGTGGTGCCCACACCATCAGTGACTTGCGCGGCAAGATTAACATGGTGGGACCGACCTATATTGAGTATACCGTTGACGGAAAATATCGTTGCTACTCGACCTTGCAACCCTACTACACGCACACCACAACTGTCGTGCCACAAGGTGAAGACAGTGAGACCTACTCGGACATCAGTTACGGCGTGCTGATCAACAACGCAGGCACTGAGGCCACACTCTACTTGTTTGGGTTCCACTCGCCAAGCAGTTTCTCCGGTGTCAACCTGTGCTACGACAAACTGAAAATCGAATCGACCGCTACAGGTTATCACCTGACCGGGACTGACATCGTGCCCACCATCCATGAGAGCACGTATGATGCCACAGGCATGCCCAGTGAGCAGTACCGTGCCAGTTCAATCGACATCAACATCACCGAACAAGGACAATCGCTGACCGGCACCATCAGCACAGGCACTGCCGAGAGTCCTAAGGCACTCACCCTCAACGGCAAATTCTTTGTCACCAACTACCTATAACCCTCACTATGGCCCGCACCACCTACGACGAAACCGCCATCATCGAGCAGTTGCACCACCAAGACACTGCCCGTACTGCCTTTAGCCAAGTGATTGAGCACTACTCAAGCACACTCTATTGGCAGATTCGCCGCATGGTGATAGACCATGATGATGCCAGCGACGTGCTGCAGAACACGTTTATCAAGGCATGGACCAGCATCGACCACTTTCGTGGCGATGCCAAGCTCTCGACCTGGCTCTACAAGATTGCCATCAATGAGTCCATCACCTTTATCAATAAGAAGAAAGTTCAGAACAACATCTCACTCGATGACGATGACTCGTTCCTGACCAACTCGCTCGAGAGCGATGAGTGGTTTGACGGCGACCAGGCCCAAGTGTTGCTGCAACAAGCCATCGCCACGCTGCCCGAGAAGCAACGATTGGTATTTAACATGCGCTACTACGATGAAATGAAGTATGAGGACATATCCGAGATACTGAACACATCGGTCGGCGCGCTGAAGGCATCGTATCACCATGCGGTGAAAAAAATTGAGGCTTTTTTTGCCGAGCATGATTAAACCTTTGTTAACAACGCAAGTCAAACCAATGCAATGAAAACAGAAAAGTCTCAAATACTCGACACGCTGGGCAAGGATTCAGGCTTCAAGGTGCCCGAAGGGTTCTTTGAGCAATTCAACCAGCAACTCATCGACTCGCTGCCCGATGTGCAGATCACTGATGTCGATGAAAAGCCCTCGATGTGGGTGCGTGTGCGTCCCTACCTGTATATGGCAGCCACATTTGCCGGCATCTGGGCGATGATGAACGTGTTCAACCACTTTAACGGCACTACCGACCAGACGATGCGCATGAACGAAATCGCCGCAGGCATCCCCCTGGACAATAATGCCGATGAA
>Ga0310691_10002481_pt1 | contig 24489 bp, 34 predicted proteins | sample 176DNAGHGlowgp2_FD_203887 | JGI IMG/M metagenome (GOLD analysis project Ga0310691, IMG submission 203887) | Sheep rumen microbial communities from Palmerston North, Manawatu-Wanganui, New Zealand - 1766 DNA GHGlow gp2 (v2) (version 2) | ecosystem: Host-associated > Mammals > Digestive system >...
CTTCTTAATTGGTCTAAGCTTAAACAAGTTCCTATTATGCCAAGAGTCAATCTTTGCTTTCGTTTCGGCATTTGGCTCTTCATAGCCTCTGATGTACTTATCAAGAACTTCGTAGGTGAACCCCCACTTAGTTTGGTCGTCTGTAGAATGTGGAAGGCCATCTGAAGGTAACCTATGTACCCATTCGTATGGCAAGCCAAGATAATCACCAATCTGAAGAATTTCAGTAACTGTCAAGTCTGCCAATGGCTCAAAGTCTGAAGCTCCATCGCCGTGTTTTGTGAAGTACCCAACATAATCCTCAGAAAGGTTACAAGTTCCAGCAACACGACCGTTATTAGATTGTGCAATGGCATACAACATTGTCATACGAACTCTAGGAGGAATATTCTGTTCAGACTGATTACTCCACTTCAATACTGGGTCTAATGTAATTCCGTGCATTAAACCGAATGAATGTATGATACCACCAATTGGTGCATAAACGTATCTAATACCAAGATACTTGCATATGGCATCAGCACCATTAATTCCTTGGCCATCCTCTGGCATTGCCACTCCGATTACCCTATGGCTACCAAGAGCCTTTGCCAACAATGCTGCGACAATTGTAGAGTCTTTTCCTCCAGAAATTCCTAGAACAGCATTGCAACCTTTACCATTCTCTTCAAACCAATCTTTAATCCATTGGATAAGGTCTTCTGTAGTTTTCTTTACGTCAAACATATATTATATTTTTTTTTTATTATTCTACCGCTTTAATATTAATCTTTGGTACTAACATATACTTAATACTCTTTGTTTTCATATATATTTTCAAATCTTCTATGCATTTCTCTTTGTTTTTTAAAAATTAAATTGTTATTAATTGTTTTCTGAATGCAAAAATACAAAAAATGCATTAAACTTGCAAGTATTTATTGTTAATATGTCTTAAATCGTTATTTTTTTCTAAAAAAATGGTCAAAATAAATGAAGAATTAATTAGTAATGCAGTTAATAACTCCTTGAGGAAGTTCCTTACAGAAGAGCAAGGCATTGCAATACTTGTTGACAATGAATCAAATAGGCTTGCTCAAATTATAAGGAAGGATTTAAAAAATGCTTCAGTAGTTAAAGAAGTTGATTATGTTAAGAGGTCTAATAATTTCTCAACCGTTGTTTTTGATGACTTTAATTTGTCCGTACACTATACATTCTATAATTTTCAAACATTTGAGGCATATGAAAGGCATATGGAAGAAATCGAGTTTGGCGGGTCGTCCTCTTTTATGGAGCATACCTTATCAGTGAATTTTTTGGGGATATCAGGGGAAATTGATGGCAAGTCTTTTTTTGACTCTATTCAACACGAATTATCCCACATTTATGACTCTAAAATGAAGGGTGCATCATTAATAACGGCAAAAAGAAAAGACCTATATAACCTTAGCGTTCAAAAAATGCACAGCAAATTAAATGGTGGGTTCGATAAACTTCTAGGCGAGATAGTCTATTTTTCATTTGCAGAAGAGCAAACGGCATTTGTAAATGGTATGTACAACTTGATAATGCAAGACATATTCACGCAGCCAATGGAAATACTGCATCAATCTGACGCATATAAGGCATTAAAAAGATTAGAATACTATAATAAAGTATTAAACTCTGATTTAAGCGATGCTGATAATGCAGAACTAAATGCAGCAATAATAGACTTTAAAGGAAGAAGCATAGATTGGTTTAAACATCAGTTGCAATTAACAATTCATTCTTTTTCGAAGAGAATAATGAGGGCGTTTTACCTTGCAAAGCAGAAAACAGATGTTGAAAGAGCAAAATGGAGACCGTGAGCCTCCATTTTTAGTTTGTCAAGCCATTTACGAAATATTTTGTATTAAAGAGTGTTAATCTTCTTTCTTTTTAATCGGCACGAACAAATCACTTCCGTCATCATCTTGGAAATGGTTGATTGTTTCTTCATAAGAACTTCCAAACTTATGACGAATGTAAGTAAACTCTTTACCATCCCAAACAGCCTCAGAAGCATTTCTGCAAGAACCAACGTATGTTACCCCTACTTCTAGTTTATCCTTTGGTATTGCCCCACACCTTATGAAGTTTGGCACTATGATGTTTTCGTAGTCTTCTTTTGAAGTAATTGGAACAGAAGGTATGGAATCTTCATCTTTAAAAGGCTTCATATTCTTGATGGACTCAAGCATATTACTATATCTTTCTTCCTTTGTTAATGGCTTATATATTTTTAAAACGTCTTCTTTATTCATCCTTCTTTGGCCGTTTTACTTTTCCGTTTTCTTTATCTTTCTTATATGCATTTATAAGGTTTTCAGTATTATGGTCATATCCTTTCCTCCATTTCTTTGAAGAGATATGCCATCCTCCACACCCATCGCAATAATAAGCCCTTAATTCTTCTCCTTCTCTAGTTACTTCAGAACCATTAAATTTGATAAAGTTAAGAGCATTTTTCTCTGTTTTAAATAGAAGCTTTCTCCTGCCACAACTCGGACACATTAGTCTATGGTCATTCCTCGGTTTCATAGTTAAGAGTCACATTCCAAGAAAGCTAGCGACAACCACCATAAGAACTGCTTGACCTACCGCAGCCTCCATACCCACAGCCACCATATGCGCTTTCCGTGGTATACCCGCATCCACCACTTGATTCACAAACATCAGAGCGACGTGTTCTACCCACAGTTCTAGGCTTGAGATTAACCAAACCTTTTCTTCTCAAGGCACTCTTAAGGGCAAGTGCCATTCCAAGGATATCATACTCGTCAAAAACTAATTGCTTACTCATAATAATTTATTTTCTAATTCTTTCTTAATCCTATCTATTTGCCAAGTATTATAGAATGTCTTAGCCTTATCCCTATCTACCGTAAGAACTATATCATCACCTTCTTCCTCTTTTACGTATACCGTAGTAGCATATCCACTTTCATCATCAATGACTTCAGATGAGATTATTTGCCCTTCAGTGTTTCTTTCATTAAACAAGAATGCAAGAAAGTCATCGTCAGTTGAAAATGACCAGTCACTATAGATGTGGCCATTTGGGGTAAGCAATACGTCGTTGAAATAAACAACTTCATCACTTAAAGCCATTCTAGAAGACTCCATTCCCCTATGGTATTGTATCATACAGTTATCAGCCTCAAATAAGGTTGAATAGCATACCATACAACCTCCACTACCCTTATAGATATACTCCTTTGACAATTCCCTTTCAAACCTATCAAACATTCGCAAGAAGAAATGCTTCATATGCTTGTAGTTTGCCCTAAGGTTAATCATCCTTGTAGGTGAACCATATTTATTAACGAACTCCTTGAACTTGCCAAAGAACTCGTCAAATGTCATTCCTCCTAGTTTCTCTGGAATAACAGTGTTTATTCTTATCGGCTTGGTTATCTTATCAATATCTTCCAATGATGCCACATTAGGGAAGTCAAACGACAAGTGTCTTGATATGTTGACACCCCCTATCTTTGGGTTCGAGTTAATAAACTTTATCACCTCATCTATATTCTCAGATGTTGGACTTGTAGGTAGCGTGGTGTTGATATACACTGTCTTCTCCATCGCATCTATCAAGTCTTTTAGCAACTTGAGGCTTGCGAATGGTTCTCCTCCAGTTATTACAAACTCCTTAATAAAAGGCACATTGTTTATCTTCTTGATTTGTTCAATCATTAAAGGTATATTTGCCCTAAATGTTTCAGTTCTATACATTGGTTTTGACGTACAGAATGGGCAGTTATTCTTGCAATCATATGGGGCAAAAACTGTGCACGATAAATTACTTCTACCAACACGGTAGTCTATTTTAGACATATTACTATAATTTATTTGTTTATACAGTTAGATAGAATTAGAATACATCCTTTCCATCTTACGTTTTGCTTTATATTTTTCTACTATCTCATATAGATTTTCTTTTAATTCTTGGTATCCTCCGCCATTAAAGAACTTCAAAAACGCCTTTATAAATACTATTGCTAAGACAAAACCAACAAAAGCCCAACTCCATATTGCCGATATAAGAGACGCTGCAAAAGCTAATGTTATTTCAACGTAATCTGGCTCGCGTACTTCATATGCGTCGCCTAACAAATTGTACATCATAATGCAAAAAGCAATAATACAACCAACCAAATAAAAAATTCCAAATAATGGCATAGTTTTAAAATTTTTAAATGATTATTAATTTAACAAGTTCCACTACACATTTTCCATAGTTTTTTTTAATGACAAGCGCACCAACCAATTGTAAATGTTAAGAAATCTAACAAAATCGAAAATATCAACGTTACCGCAAATGCAAACTTAATACTATAAGCATATTTATCTTTGAAGAAATCACGATGCTTTTTGAAAATAAGTGTTGCAATGATAAACGCAACCAACATAATTAATGTAATTAATGTAAACATAGTTTTAAATTTTTAATTTGTTATTAACTGTTTTTTTTTTTGTACGTTCAAAAGTCATTGTCAATAAAATACATAAACTTAAGTATTGCCCTAATTCCTTCGTCACTTGTGGAGTACCTATTTTCTCTATCGGCACCGTTAGTATATTTATCGTTTTCAGTGTCATATGTAAAAGCAAAAGCCTTTCTTATATCGTTATCACTCATAGAGAAATCAATAGCAACATACTGAACTCTTTTTGGTTTAGCAATATATTCATCCCACCAACTTTTCTCTCGGCAAATCGCCCAAAGAGCCTTTAAAACAGGATGCTTTCCGCCAAACAAAAAAGCCATTTCTTCATAGTTGCCAATTTGCACAACCACAACATCACCCTTGCCGTAAATAATTTTACTTTCTAATTTGTTTTCTTCAAACACCTTCAGAAAATCATCTTTTGTAAGTTCTTTTTCCATAGTTTTAAAATTTTAATTTGTTATTAACTGTTTTCTGATTGCAAAGTTATAACAAAAAACGCAAACCACCAAATGATTTGCGTTAATAAATGTTAAAAATACCTTACTAAATTAAGATGTGATACAATTAAACGAGTATGTACTAGACCTATTCAAATGTTGTAATACCATTAAAAACAATGATGTAATACAGTCAATGACACTTCAAGTTGGTAAATATCATTTGTTGTAATACCATTAAAAACAATGATGTAATACAGTCTAGGAGGATGGTGTAACAAACTGTGCAAGGTTGTAATACCATTAAAAACAATGATGTAATACAGTCTCGTTGCTGAATATACAATGCCTTGCAAGTTGTAATACCATTAAAAACAATGATGTAATACAGTCTTGCAGTGGATAAGGAAGCACAGTTTAGGTTGTAATACCATTAAAAACAATGATGTAATACAGTATTTAAGTGATAGACAAGCAAGGGAACTAGTGTTGTAATACCATTAAAAACAATGATGTAATACAGTGGCTTTGGTTTCCAATGTTGATTCTGAATTGTTGTAATACCATTAAAAACAATGATGTAATACAGTTAAATGGAGTTATGTTATAAGAGGTTTTTAGTTGTAATACCATTAAAAACAATGATGTAATACAGTATATAATGTATAAAAATCTATCAAAGACCGAATTATGATGGATTTTTGAGATAAAAAATGGCGCTTAAGCCATAGTTTATTAAGCAAAAGCGCCGTTTTTCTCATCCTAGAGAATGTTTTCCTCGCCAATCTTCATAAGTGCTTCCTTTACCTCATCATCAGCATCCATACTAGTTACTACGTTGTTCTTTTCACAATCATACCAACCTTCTAGTGCTGTGCTGTTAAATGCTGTAACCTCTGGATGCTCACGCAGAACCATTTCCGCCTTTGGCTTGTCTTTGTCTGTTACCAAACGTGCAGAAGTGCAGTTGTTAATCTTGTTCGCATTGAACGATAAAGTATAGCGCAAGGCGGACTTCACGTTTCCGTGCAAGCTATTGTTGGAAGAGAAATCCCAATCAATAAGAGCATTGATGAAATAACCCCACAACTCAAGAAGTCGCTCACGAGAAGGAGACAAGTATTCCCATCCACGCACGTTGGTAATCCTCCAACCATTGGACAGCAAACGTTCAACCTCTTCGTCTGAAATCTGGCAGTCAGAACGCTTAACTCGGCCAAATGCTTCAATGTCAATTGTGAAGGTCTCCTTGTAAAGGCCTGTTGCCGTTTCCTTGTCCTCATAGAGGTTCATTGGACGAAGACCTTCAAATGCCTTTTGCGCATCTTCAATGGAGCAGCCAACAAATGCAGCAGCCTCTTCTGGGGTCTTCAAGGTTGTGTTCTTGTCACCAATGGTAATGGTGGAGTTCTGGTCGCCAACAAACACGCCCTTTTCCTTCTTACCCAAGTACTGAAGCAGTGGGTGCAGAGGAATCATATCAGACACGTTGAAGTTTGCCTTGAGAGCAGCCTTAATATACTTTTTTTCCTCTTCGCTCACATCGCTACTCCAAGCACCACAGATTGTACAAATGGGGTTTTCAATGTCAATCTTGGTGGAAACGCCAGACTGTTCCTTTTCACCTGCCGTAATGGTGTTGTTCTTGGGGTCTAACTTTGCCTCCTTCTTAAACTCTGTACTAGGAGTCTGAATAGACGACAGTTCAGAGAAGAGTTCTTTAACGTTTCTCTTAACGTTAGATGACGAACCATAGGCATAAGTCTTGTTAAATACTGGGTTGTAGTGCTTCTTGACACCGTTGTCACCAACTTGGAATGTAATACCTTCTACTCCGTAGAGTACTTGCAATGTTAAATTTTTCATAGTTATTATTTTTTTTTTTAATTGTTTAATTTATTTCTTTTTTTTTTATTATCAACGATTAAATTTTGTAAAAGTTAAAAACTCTGGAAGTTTTGACTTGTTCTCATCAAGCGAAAAATATGTGATAACCTCATAAGGGACTGTTCCTTCGTTATATGGTTCGTAGGCCTTCTCACATAATGCAATAATAGATTCGCCCAAATCAGTAAGTTTTCTAGCCTTAAACACATTTTCAAGTTCACTTGCAAAACTCATAGTCTTTTTTCCTTTTGACTTCACGGCTTCAGTCAAGAACGCACCGAATGATTTTGCTAACTCTTGTTCTTCTTTTTTCATAATAGTTTCTAAATATCTTTTAATAAATTTACCTCCTTCTTTTTCATTAAACTCATTATCAAGCTTATGTCTACGAAAATCAAGCAGTGGATTAATCATATCAGATGTGATTTCTCCATATTCCATAGAGAGTCTAAGAAGACCTTCTTTGTTGAAAACTTTGGCATACTTCTCTAAATCAAAATCTTCGTCATCTGTCTCAACAACCTTATCGAATATGTTAAACCATCCACGAGCGCCATCTATGTCTATAGTTATGCACCCACAAGTGGTATTTGTCTGCCCAAAACTTTCAAACTCTAGAGTCTTTATATTCAAAGAGTCAATCCTGCTCAACACATCAAGGAACTCTAGAAAATTAATTGTGTCTAACCTATGGGTATACCCCTTTTTCTTATCTTCATTTGTTAGCCCAATCGTAGTAATCTTTTTGCCAACAATAAATTCACTAATTCCTCTTATTTTTTCATAAAGGTAACATCCATTCCAAGTTGTTAACTGATTTCCCTTTACCACTTCATTGTTATGTATAAATTCATAATATTCATTGAATGACTTATAAAGCAGCCATATGATTTCTTTGTTGTTTATTACCGTTAAAAATTCATTAACGCCTATTGAAAAAAATGAACCAATAAATGAGCAATATCTTTCATCAATTGAAAAATGAATATTGTCACAATAGTTAAACTCTGTCGTTTGCATTTCGTTGCGTTTAGGCTCTGCACAGCCACCATAGACATTAAGAGTAGTTTCAACCCCACAATTTCTATTTTCAAGGTCATCACAAAAAGAAGTTAATGCTAACTCAAACGATGGCTCATCCTTTTCTCCTTTCAAGAACTTGTTATAGTCCTTAAGATATTGGAAAAACTTACTGTTTGTCCAATTGACCATATGTTTCCCACCTTCGAACACCTTTTCCGCAAGCAGACAGAAAATCTCTTTCGGGGTAAAATTTGCTCCATTTTCTTCGTTGTACTTCTCAACGAAAAGTTCGCCTGTCCTAATTGTTATCATAGTTCTTATTTTTCTTGTTTCTGATTATGAGTGCAAAGTTACAAATAATTTGCAAACTAGCAAAAATTTTTGTGTTAACAAATGTTAAATGATTAAACCATATTCAAAATCATACATTTTATCGGGTACGATATACACACATTTGCCACCAACCTTTTCTGGGTTTATTTGCTCAAAACCTTCTACATCCTTCTTTCTATGCGAAGATACTGGTATCTCAAAAGCAGAGTCTCGATTTTCTAGATATGCACCAACCATACTTTCCCTTATTACAATATATCCATCGAACTCAAGGTTTGAAGCAATACTTTCGTTTGTGCGATGGCAATACATTTCCGTTTTCCACTCTCCGTTATCATAGGGAGATGCTATATCAAACTTGGGAATCTCTATAGTTGGGTGTACGTTATCAATAATTGTCTGAATATAATTTTCATCTAGAACTTGGTCATTTATTTTGGATAGTTCATCAAACGTTGCTTCACATTTGGTTGCGTCATATGGAAGCCAAGCATTATCTTTATTAGAGTTGACAACAAAAACATCTTTATATATGCCAATGTTTTTTCGCTGTCGGTTAACCCTTCCAAATCGTTGTATCAAAGACATAATATCAGCGCAGTCAGTATACATCACATCAAAGTTAATGTCGATTGAAACTTCAACAACTTGAGTTGAGACAACAATACAAGGTTCGGAAGACTTATTAAAGTCATTTACAAGCTTGGATTCAAGCTCTGCTCTTTGACCACGTTCAAACTGGCTATGTAGCAAGAGAATCTTATCATAAGCACCATCCAACATACCTTTCAGTCTGTTATATATTTTTCTAGCACGTTTGATTTGGTTTAATACAACCAAGACTTTTTCTCCGCTACTGTATCGTTCACAAATATCTGGTATATTAAAGTGCTCGCAAGTATGAACGATATGTCTGTTAAACGTGGCAACTTCTTCTTTTGTCAAAGTCGTATACTGTGTGTTTTCAGGACCCAAAATGTTCATAATCTCATTCATAAGCACTGTTGGCATAGTGGCCGTGCATATATGAATGTGACAGCCGATACCTTGCAAAACCTTAATCAGTTCAATGACGCACCTCATATTTTTTCCTGTATATGTATGAATCTCATCAAGAATGACATCTTGACCAGTCATATCCATCATTACACTTTCATACCCCTTTAGTCTAAACAAAATAGACATTGTCTGAAACGGTGTTATCACTTTAACTGGCAAGCCAAACAGATTGGACAAAGTTTTGGTGTCATCATCTATGAAGCTAAGTGCCATATAAGATGCGTGTTTAATACCAACAAGGAAGTCATCTCCAATATCTCCTTGTATCCTCTTTGCCATAGCGTTGATGGATGCTTGGAACGGTAGTATATAAAAAATTCTTCCTTGGCAACGCTTCAGAATGAAGTTTGTTTTTCCGCAGCCACACGGAGCGATGCAGAATGTATGATTTTTAGAAACATCACTATCTATAAGTGACAATGGATACTTTTCGTTCTTTGATGCATAGAATGAAATATCGGGTTTCTTAAAAAGTTTTTCGAACGTAATAATTCTTTCCGTGTCATCTTCATATGCGGATGCAATATGGTCAGCCATCATACAAAGTCCACGATATTGAGACCATCCTTTCTCTAATGTAATGTAGGCATATCTATTTATGATATCTAAGCATTTGTCAATTGATGGGATTTCTGCGTCAATATTATAATGGCACTTGAGATAGGAAACAACTGTTTGACCCCATACCTCAATACCTCCGATATGATTCCATAGGGTTTTATTCTTTTTAGTTAGGCCACCCAATTCTTCAACAATATACTTCAAAGAACGTTCGTCTTGTAAATCCATCGACTTATGATGTGACAAAACAAGCAATGCAACAGTATCTCTAATTTCCTCTGGTACAATATCAATAAAGAGAATTGAAGAAATTTCGTGTCTACAGCACACATCCCTAGCATCAGTTTGGCCAAGCATATTGCTTAGAAATAGCGGATTAGCCTTACCAAGGTCGTGAACGATTGAAAACCAACGCAATATGTCGTTGTCTAGTTTGTAGCCACCCATATAGTTTATAGCTAGTGCAGAATCTTGAACTGAATTTTCGTGCACAAACAAGTCAATTCCCTTTTTAATAATATTCCCTGCGTAGTCTTTTTTATCTGTTTTTGCTTGTATATAAGCCATAATTACTTTGTTCTTACAATGTTAATGTACATCTTTTCGTTGTCTCGATAGCGATTAAAACCACAGAACACGCCATCCTCCTTTGTTGTGGGGAATGTTTCGGTGCCAGAAAGAGCAGAAAACTCTTCTTCCGTCATTTCCTCGATATAGTTGCTTTCGTTGAAGATATATTCTTCTGACTCTTCGTCATCATCAACAAACGTCGAAGGAAAAATGATATACTGTGTTTGCCCCGCATACAATGTCTGCCTTATTGCATTTTCGGCATCTTCCTTGTTCTCGAAACCAAGAATTATTTCAGGGGAACATACTTGGTGTATTTTAGAAAGGCCAGTCACTCGTTTTGCAACAAAGGATTTGTTTCGTGCGCTATATCGCATAATTTCTGGTGACTTGAAAAACTCATCCGTCATTCCAGAAAAACGAAACTTGTGACGAAGAATCTTTCCTGTTATACCAAGTTCGTCTGCAATACCATCAATAATGGACGGTGTTAAATATGTAAGAGAATATGTCTCTCCGTCTCTGACTGAGTTCCAAGGGCGAAGATACCCAACAGTACAATCGTCTGCTTTAAATCGTACACAATACATAATTCTTAAAATTTAAAAGATGAAACCAAAACCAATGCCAGTGCTTCTACCAAGACCCTGAGACAGAATAAATGCCTTCGTATCTTCATTACACTCGATTCGAAGTTTAACATTACGACCCTTGTTAATCGCACCCTTATAAGCCACGTCTCTGTGCATTCTTTGTTTGATAATGCTAATCTTAAGGTTATCGTCTACATTAAAACCATATTCATTGGCTTTATTCAGAACGCTTGAGACAAGATAGTTTTCAGTATCCTTTAACTGGTCACTTGAAAGGTCATTGACATAAGAATACTTTTTAGAAACCAAAATTGGGCTTGCAGCATCTGTTTCAAACACGGTCTTTTTCAAGTTTGTTGGAACAACCTCCCACCCAAGGACTTCAAAAGAACCAAAGAGTTTTGTGTGCTCTTTCAAGTTCTGTGTAAACAGATTCCACACATTTTGGTCTGACGTCCTAAAATAAAAGAATGGGTTGTCGTGAAATATAATGCCACGCTTGGTTAACCTACCTCCACACAAGAAAGAAAATACATAGTCGTTTTTCTTGGTGTTGTAGGTTTCACACCCAAGTAGGTTTGATACATAACCCTTAAACTTGTGACAATAGTTATAGGGGAGGATTTCCCGTGTCTCTTTTAATACAACTCGTACAGTTAATAAATTTTTCATAGTTCTTAATTTTTTTTTGTAAAGATAGTATATTTCTATAAAACCACAAAATAATTTTATATTTTTAACATTTAACTTTACAAATAACTCATCACAATCTGCGATACCTTCTTTCCATCGGCATTCTCAAGGTTCTCCTTTACAAACTTGATGCAAGCACCCATTTCTTTCTTCGTGAATTCTTTCTTATCCTTCAGCCATTCTTGTACGACTTTATGGATTTCATCATCAGAAGCCTCCTTTGGAAGCATTACCTCAAGAACCTCAGCTTCTTCCAATCTAGGAACAGCAAGGTCTTTCCTTCCGTTATCCTCGAAAATCTGAGCATCTGCCTTAAGCTCATTAACCATCTTCTTTAGAATGGACAGTTCTTTTGTATCACTTATCTCCCCTCCATTGTCTGCACAAGCCTTTGCACCCTCCTTTGATGTCTTAAACTTAAGCAACTCATTCTTTAAGTCCCTAAGCGCATTTGACCTTGTGGTATCACCACTCTTCATAGCAGCCATTATGTCTGCATTAATATTATTAAAAATCTGTCCCATATTTCCTATGTTTTTTGTATTCTTTTATAACATAAAATGTTTTATCATTAATCGAAAATTTTGAAGTAAGTTCACAGAATTCAGTATTTGTCAATCCCCCACTTTTTTTCTTTCCAACTTTTTGGGATGATGTAGAATTTTTTTTCCCTCTATGTTTCTTTCCTCTTTTTCTGAAGTACATTTGAATGTTTCAATACTTGTTTAACTAATTCTTCTGCAAAGATACAAAAAGTTTTTAAAATAAGCAAAAATTTTTGAGTTAAATTCTGTTAATGCTTGATATTTATATATTAGCTAATATGTTTTATGTACTATGAACAATAATATTATATATAATAGTACGACAAACACGCTAAAATGCCCACGTTGTGGTTCTGAAAGCATTTATGTTAAATGCGGAATGATTGTAGACCTATATACTTGCAACGATTGTGGCTTTGAAAGTAGAGATGTAATAGAAATTTAAGATTTGCTATGAGAAAGAATATTAATAATATCATATCAGAAGAAATCCACAAATACTTACTTAATGTAATTAAGGAAGAAGAAGGTGGCCAAAATGGAGGCGAAAACAATTGGGGTGCTATCCAACAACAAAAGTCAAAGGAATATAACGAAAAGTTCGGCCACAAAACTGATGACTCTGAGTTTAGCGAGGCTTATTCATTCCTTCTTGCCCCAACAACCAACCTTTCAGCAGTAGCAGACCGACTCGTTGATGCTGGCGTACTTAACTGTAAGAAAGGCCCCTCAGCACAAAGCTATCTCCGTAAAATGGCTAAGGAGTTGAGCGCTCCTAGCGGAGGTAACTACGAGTTACATAAAAATATGGTTAACTCAATCCTAAAGATTAAAGCGAGTCTTGTTAAATAAGAAAATGGCTAGGTTAATTCCTAGCCATTAGTGTTTTTTTTTTTCAAAGTATCATTGACTTATATTCCTTCCTTAACTTATTAAGAATTTCTGTCTTCATCTGACGGATTCGCTCGGTTGTGTACCCAGTTCTCTCAGCAACTTCTTGTATTTCCAACGGCCTATATTCGTTTACCCCAAATAGCAAGGAAATAATTTCTGCCTCTTTTGGTTTTAATTTACCAAGAAGAGACTTGATGATGGACGTGGCATAGTCTTTTTCTTGCGATGTCTCACAGCTATTTAATGACGCACTCTTTGTATTGTATTCAGAAAGTACACAATCATTTCTATCATCCTCTTCTGAAAATGAGTTGTCAATAGACAATGTCCTGCAATCTATTACGTCAAGTGTGCTGTTGATATCAACGCCATATTCGTTCTTTATTAAATCTTTTAACTCTTCCTCTGTGGGTTGGCGAAGCTCACGTTGCATAAACTTGTTAGTTGCTTTCGATATAACGTGGTATGTTTTACTCTTGCCACTTTGTTTTACAAGGTTCTTATAATTAATAAGAAAATTATTAATGTTTCTCCTTATATAATGTACAGCAAATGTCATAAAGCTAACACCAACAGATGCATCGAACTTTTCTATAGCTTCCATAAGTCCAATGTTCGCTTCATTGATTACATCAAGTACATTATCGTCTGTTGCATATTTTTTTGCAATGGCAATAATAAACCTTTGGTTTGCATTAATTATTGTTTCACGAGCATAAGCACGTTCTTCATCAGAAGATTCCTTGTCCTTGTATATTTCAAACAAAGCATCAGATTCTTCACGAGTTAAGACGCCAAACCTCCTAACGTCTTCATAATATTGCATTAGGGTATCAGTGCGAATTAAATAGTTATTTGACGGTGATGATAAATTTACAACCATTATAAATTATTTTTTCTTTTTAAGTATAACAATAGTTCTAGTTCCTTCATCCTTAGGCATAGATTCTGGAACCGCAAAGTCGCTTACCATTTCAATGAATTGGAATATTGACCTTTTATTCTCTTCCCTTCTATCTAATTCTCTTCCTTTCATAGAAAGAACAACCCTAACCTTGTCACCTTGTTCAATGAACTTTTTCGTGTTGTTCGCCTTAGTTTCCATATCGTGTTTGGCAATATTAACACTAAGTTGAACCTCTTTAAGTTGAGTTTGGTTCTTATTTTTCTCTTTTTGAGCTTTTTTATACTCATATAAAAACTTGCCATAATCGCAAATCTTTACAATTTGCGGTGTTGTTTTTTGGTTTATAAGCACTAAGTTAAGGCCTCTTTCTTCAGCAAGCCTCCTTGCTTCACCAATCGGCATAATGACGCCATTAATATCATCAGACACAACACGTACTTCTTCGACGTATTTAATCCCGTTATCTACTCGAAACGAGAATTTGTTAATTTTATCGTTCTTTCCCATAAAGTTAAATTTGCCCCCAAATCATATCAACTTCGTTGCACTTATATGTGCCAACTTTAAGCCCACCTCTTACAACCATTTGGTGAATAAGAGTTTCCCAATCGTATATATTGTCAACGATATCGTGATAAAGTTTAAGCATATATTCAGTATCCTCGTCGCTGAATGCCATTCCTTCGGCATCTTCTTCAGTTCCCTTAATTGCCCTATCCCTTATGCCAAGTATGAGAGATATGTCATTTAGTACTGTTGATTGCACACAGAAGACCCTCTCCTTATCTATAACAAGATTGTCTTCGCAGTCTTCGACCAAAATGAAAGGTATGAGTTTCAAATGGTCTTCCGTAACTTTAATTTCTTTTATCATTTTCTTTATTTTATTATCTTATTCGCTAGCGTGTCCGTTAATTTCACGAAGCTTCTTCTTTTCTTCTTTTACCTTTTTTATGTATTCTGCATATTTTTCAACTCCATTTTCTTTCAGTATCTTCGCAGCAGCTTCCTTACTCTTAAGATACTCTTCTTGCCTTGTCAAAGGAACATAATCGAACACATCGGCTTCAACATCCGTAAGCGTTTCCTCCATTATTTGTAGAACATTTTCTTTGTCCCCATTACCATCCCAATTATAGGTACAAAGCATTGGGCAAGCAATTCGTTTATTCTTAAACTCAATATTAACTAGTTTTAGGCACCTTTCCAACGTACCATAATCTATCCAAGATTCCTTACTCTTTGTTTTAGGCCAACCAACCACATACAAAAGTACGAACGTTGGATTATTTTCTTCTTCGCATATTTTTATGCTACCAAGTTTTGAATTATCTCCGTATTTGGTAGATAAGTTTTCAGAATCAACGTATGGATAGTGAAGAGATATTTTACGAGGCAAAGAGCCAGATAAAGTGCAATATGTATTCGTACCTATTAGCGTTGCATCGTATTCTTTAATGTGCTCGAATAAATCTACACCTTTTATAACATTTATCATTGGCTCACCACAACTTTTGCATATCTTATTACTTTCCCATTTAACGTATAACCATCTTGTATGCAATCCATAACAATTCCACTTCCACAGCCACTTGAAGGAATCATTGACACTGCTTCGTGGAAATCAGTATTAAATTCACTACCCTTCGTTTCAATCTTCTCTAGACCACAACTAGTTAGTGTTGACATCAATTTTGAATAGATATGCTCACACCCTTTATTTAATTCTCCGTGTTCTTTAGCCCTGCCAAAATCATCAACGATAGGTAGAATCTTAGAAATAATTTCAGCATTCGCATCATCCTTAGCCGTTTGGCATTTAATCCTACTATGCTTTCTAATGTTCTCAATTTCGGCAAGGTCGTAAAGATGTTGCTTTTTCAAATTCTTTATTTCTTCATCCCTCATATCTAGCAAAGCATTCAAATCATCTATATCTTGCTTACTAGAGCGACTTTCGCTTTCCATAGGAGAATCAAAAAAATCAGTATATATATCTTCCATTATCTAAAATTTGGTTTCGTTTTTAATTCTTCTAACAACCTTCTCTCTTCATTAGTAATATTTTTAGGCATCTTTATATTCACAACACCATACATATTACCCCTTTTTGAAGGATTGTATAAATCAGGTAAACCCTCTCCCATAAACCTATACTTTGTTCCATTGTCAGAGTAAGGATTTATTTTCGCTATAAGTTTCTTACCATCAAGAGTTGTTATTTCTTTGTTGCACCCTAAAATTGCATCAACAACATTTAATTCAAGCTCAAAATAGAGATTGTTGTCCTCTCGCACAAATCTTTCGTGCTTCAATTCGTTTACAACAACCAATAAGTCTCCATATTGGCCATTACCCTTTGGTGCGTTACCTAAGCCATCATATACAATTTGTGTGCCATTTGCTGAACCCTTCGGTATTTCGATTTCAACCTCCTTCTTTACTACAACAAGACCTTCTCCACCGCATTCACCGCAAGGATTCTTTAATGTATGACCCTTACCGCCACAATGAGGGCAAGTTGAAATTTGCTGCCAAGCTCCATTCTGACGGAATTCAGTTCCAGTTCCACCACAATGAGGGCAAGTAACTTCTTGCGTTTCAGCTACCTTTCCACTACCATTACACTTAGGACACTTATCATACCTATTATATTTAATGGTCTTTTTAACGCCACTTAATATTTCTTCTAGTGTTACATTAATTGTTACCCTAATACTTTGGCCCTTGACAACTTGCTGTTTGTTTCCTCGCATACCAAATCCGCCAAAAGGATTAAAGTGGCCAAAACCAAAACTATTGAATAAGTCTTCAAATGATGTTCCTCCAAACCCTTCAAAGTTAAAGTTAGCACCACCACTCATTGGGTCATCGTACTGCTTTCTCTTTTCTTCATCGCTAAGAACGCTATAAGCTTCAGCAATCTCCTTAAATTTCTCTTCGTATTCACCCTTCTTTGACTCATCGTGGCAACGGTCAGGATGAAATTCCTTGCTCAATTTTCGGAAATTCTTTTTTATCTCTTCTTGAGTAGCATTCTTATCAACACCTAATATTTTATAATAGTCTTTTGCCATCTTATTTTTTTTAAAGTTACTGCAAAGATACTGCCTTTTTTTCTAATAACAAAATATTTTTTATTAAAAATTGTTAAATTACAAATATTTTGGTATTGCCACTATAAAAAATATAATGACAATACCAAAAAAGTCAAATAGGTTTATTCTTTTACCTCTTCAAATTGGGCCTCTTGAATATCATCCTCCCATTCATATTCAATATTAGGATATTCTTCTTTATATTTATTAAGTATATTTTCATCTATCCTAGAAGAAAAGCCCATCACTTCTTGCAAAAATGCGTGTTCTGACCTAAACCTTATAAATGCATTTCTTAATTTATGCCATAACCGTTTCTTCGCATAATGCGCCCTTTTCTTAAAGTTGGAATAAGTAAACCCTATTTTTTTTATAGCATTTTTTGCTTCATCCTTGTCTTGGCTACATAATGCCTCCCAATATTTTTCTAACATTTCATACCAAGTTCCTTTCAATGTATCAGAAAATTGTGCTTTTAAGCCATACTTTCTTAACTGTGCAAAGTATTGGTGGGTATATGCATCTTGTTCGTGTTTAAATGTTAAATACATAATGGTTCCTACCAATGCTTCAGCATCATTTATTGCATTTTGACTCATATATACAGCCTTGTCATACAAGGCTTCATTCTTTCCCATACCGTAAGCATATTCTAATAAATGCTCTATTTCGTGAATCACATTTTCTGAGAAAGAATCATCTAGCACTCCATTAATAACGGCGCCAACAACAGTAATACTTCTTTCTTGAAAATTCGAAGTTGAATTAACGGAAATATCTGACAACCTTTTTACTTGCGCAAACTCTTCTTCATTCCTAAGCACATATAATATGTAGTTGATATGCAAAACTTCTGTATGGAATACATCACGCATTCTTCCATTTAATTGCATATCTATAGAACCTCGTTTAAAAGGCTTATAAACAGTACGGCTTAACGATAAATTATTGTTTCTTGTTGCGTCTTGCCATATTAACCTCAAGGTATCTGACGATAATGTTAAAACATCGTCATTTATACTTTGTACTTCTTGTATTACTTCTTTCATTTTACCTCTTCAAATTGGGCATCTTGAACATCTTCACTACCTTGCTCTTGTTTGCCTTGCGACTCGCTTTGCTGTGGCTGTTCTTGAGTCTTGTATATTTGCTCAGACAAGGAGTTCCATTTGTCGTTGATTTCCTTCTCTACGCTATTGATTCTATCAACATCCTTTGCATCGACAGCCTCACGCATCTTACCAAGAAGTTCCTTTACTGACTCTTTGTCACCATCTGACAATTTGTCACCTACTTCATTAAGCAACTTTTCTTGCTGATAGATAACAGACTCACCCTTGTTAATAGTATCAGCCTTCTCACGCTCCTTCTTATCTTGTTCAGCAAATTGTTCGGCTTCCGCTTTCATACGCTCAATTTCTTCCTTTGAAAGACCTCCACCTTGCTCAATGGTAATGTGTTGTTCCTTTCCAGTACCCTTATCCTTTGCAGTAACAGTAAGGATTCCGTTAACATCAACATCAAACGTCACCTCTACTTGAGGAACACCCCTACGAGCTGGAAGAATGCCATCAAGGTTAAAGATTCCAACTTGTTTATTATCCTTTGCCATTGGTCTATTACCTTGGAGAACCCTGATGGTAACAGAAGTTTGGTTGTCAGCAGCAGTAGTAAATACCTCTTCTTTTTTACAAGGAATGGTACTATTACCCTCAATCAATGTTGTCATAACTCCGCCAAGGGTTTCTATACCATAGGCTAGAGGTGTAACATCTACCAAAAGGATATCGGTGTTTGTTTCTCCCTTAATTGCTGCTGCTTGGAAGCAAGCGCCATCTGCTACTGCAAGGTCTAGGTTTGCTGATTCAATAAGCTCTGCACCAATTTCATTCTTCAATCTTTCCTTAATAATAGGAATACGGCAAGAGCCACCGACTAGAAGAATACCATTAAGGTCTTTACCTTCCATATCAGCTTGCTTCAATGCTTCCTTTGCGTGGCTAATAACTCGCTGTACGAAAGGTTCAAGTATTTGCTCGAACTTTGCACGAGTAATAGTTTGAACAAGGTGCTTAGGTCCGCTTTGGTCTGCTGTAATATAAGGTAGATTAACCTCTGTTGACGTAGATGTAGAAAGCTCAATCTTTGCCTTTTCAGAAGCATCTAGCACACGAGCCATTGCTTGTGGGTCTTTTGACAAATCCACACCTTGGTCATTCTTAAATGATGTAACAATAAAATCGGCAAGTGCCTTATCGAAGTCAGAACCACCAAGGTAAACATCACCATTAGATGCTAGGATTTCAACAACACCATCAGAGACGTCTGCCACTGAATTGTCCAAGGTAGCACCACCAAGGTCTACAACAAGATACTTAGCTTCTTTCTTTAAGTCTAGGTTTGAAGCAAGAAGAGCTGCGGTAGGTTCCGCAATGACACGAAGAACGTTAAGTCCTGCAAGTTCTCCTGCTGTCTTTGTAGCCTTACGAGCTGCATCACTGAAATAAGCTGGAACCGTAATCACAGCATCCTTAACCTCTTCACCAAGATAATCTTCTGCTGTTTTCTTCATCTTATGAACAATCATAGACGATAGTTCCTCTGGCGTATACTCCCTTCCTTCAATCCTTACCTTTGGCATTCCGTTGCTGTTAACAACTTCGTACTGAACGTGTTTAATAGCCTCTTGAGACTCTTCATAGGTAGCGCCCATAAAACGCTTGATAATATTAACTGTTTCCTTTGGGTTAACAACCATTTGACGCTTTGCTGCTGCGCCTACCTTACGTTCTCCATCTTTAAGAGCAATAACTGAAGGGGTTGTTCTCTCACCTTCTGAATTTGCGACTGCGGTAGGTTTATTACCTTCCATAACACTAACCGCACTAAAAGTTGACCCAAGGTCAATTCCGATTACTTTTGACATAATTTTATATTGTTTTAAATTTTTATTTTCTATTTATATCTCTTACAAATATCGTGCCAAAGTTACACAATAATTGATAATTTCTATTCTATTATCTTTATTTTTATACAAAGGTACGATAAAAAACGCAAACCAAAAAATGATTTGCGTTAATTAACGTTAAATGGTTTTAGCTTTAAAGATTTGTATACTTATCAAGGTGTGTGGCAATATGCTTTGCTTCGTTTTCAAGGAGCGCCATACAAGCATCTTCATTCAGCATTGTAACATCCGTGCTAGTGATAGTACCAATAGGATAGCGCTTTGCCCTACTTAAAGCAATTGACAAGCCAACCTCCTCATTGAATTCAGCCACGTCACTAGGATGACAGATTGAATATCCAATAGTAAACGTTCTGACAACCTTCTTTGTCGTAAATGTCAATTCTGCATCGCTATCTTCCTTGCCATTCGCAAACTTAATGGCAACATACTTCTTGTTAAGTTCCGATTCTTTCTTCTGCTTAAAGATTCCAACTACAACAATCTTTCTTTCTTGCCCATCCATCTCTGTCGTGGTATGAACTACGTGATATACCTTTTCTTTCATAACAATATTTGTTTATTTCTTTTAAACTTAACTACCATTCTTTTATGCTTGAGTTTTTTGCATATTAGAAGATTAGATACATTTTTTAAATGATGAACATCTTCGCATTTGGCTATATACATATGCCTTCGTCCCTTGTATATTCTCATCTTATAAATTCTTTATCTTGTTCACAAGCCCAGTCGGCATATTCTTTTGGTGGTATCCCATTTAGTTTTTCTTTATACAAGTGATACAACTCTTCTAACGGTATCAAGCCATAGTGAGACAATTTGCCATCAAAGCCAACATTAAAGGACAAATCCAAAGTATCATCCATCCAAGGAGAATTGTTGTGAACGTGCCCGTATAGCATTGCTGCACCCCTACATTTATTAAACCAAGATTTCATTGGGTAATGGCACATCACGCACTGGAAGTTATCCTCTTCTATAAACGGAAACACTGTCTTCTTAAATGTCACAACCTTTATCAAGTCAATTGTCTCATACATATTTGTAAGTTTCTCAGTTGACTTGTCGTGGTTTCCAACAATTAGGTGTATTCTACACCCATTCTTTTTTAAAGTATTAAGCATCTTTAGAGATTCTTCCCTATTACCCATAATGAAATCACCAAGGACATAAATATGGTCTCCCCTTTTCGTGGTTTTAAGCCACAAATCAATAATCCATCTATCGTGAGCTTCAATATCATCTTCTATGCCATATACCTCCTTATATTCTTCTACATAAGGCATCCTTTCCTTTGAGTGATAAAGGATGTTTTTATGCTGAAGATGTAAGTCAGATATAAAGTATACTCCACATCCACTTTTCCTTATGTTTAAACCCATATTATTTTTATTTCCTTGCAAAAATACAAATAAAATTAAAAACGAACAAACTAATTAGGTTAAAAAATATTAAAAACCAAAAAAGTCATAATCTTTCGCTTAAAATGATAGGATGAGAGTCCCCCATATATGGTATTGTCCTTATTGTGTTATAATCTATAAATTCTATAGCTTCATCATACTCAATCTTATCTGTTTCCATAAGATGAGTAATCATCTTCTCGTAATCATAGATAATTTTCCCATCGTCTGTAAGTCCTACGACTGCACTTACGTAATCTGGGTTTACAAAGAAAGTCGTATCTTCTAGACCCCTATCCTCTAATAGTTTTTTTAATTCATCTATACTCGTCATACTTTATTATATAGTATTTCGGTTTTAACTAAATATTCCTTTCGCATAGTTTCATTTGTAACCATACTTTTTAGCATACTTTGGTAAGCAGAATGAACAAGACCGCCATTAAAATACACAGCACCATTGTCCATAATTGTAATTTCACTCCCTTGTGGAATTGTACCCTCGTGAGAGTTAAAAGCCTTTACAAATCTATATCTTTCCATTAATATTATTTTTTTTTTATTATATTATTCTTCCATACAACTTTCAAGAGCTAATATTGCTTTATCTATGGCGATACCTATTTCTGTAGGATTAGGCATCTTATGAGAATTAGGAACATTAATGTCTCTTCTCCATAAATTAAATTCTCTTAATAATTTACTTGCTTCTCTGTTTGTCATTTTATATCTAGTTTTTGATAAGCGGCTCTTTTTATTCTCCTTACCACACACATATTAGGGGTTAAACAAGGATTAGAGTCATTGTAATTTTCCTTCTCGTCGTATATTGTAGGCCATATTGCGCATACAGCACGAAACACACCTTGTGAGCGAGAAGCACCTGCTCGGCAGTGTACATAAATATCTCTTCCTAGGTTTCTTTCAACAAAATCGTATATTTCATTACCTTGCTCTTCAGTCATTGCTTTAGCAATAAAACCATATTCTTCGCCAAAATTAATATCAAATTCTACATCGTCAAAATCAATATTAATAACATTCGGATGGTTGCGTTTGAACCAATGCACGTCTTCCTCTTCTAGATGGTGTTCACACACATCTTTTGTTGAACATATGGATATAAAGGCTTTATCGGTTAGTGCTTCTACGTTATCATCACACCAACCGTTAGAGCTGCATAATTCATCAAACTCAAAATGTGAAAAAACCTTTATTTTAGCCATCTTATTGCAAAAGTACAAAAAATATTTAATAAAAACAAATTCAAGCCTTAATATCGGCTAATTGTTCTAATATTGGCCTCATTTCTTTATCTATAGCCACCCAATCAAGGTATGGCCGTTCACCATCCTCACAAATCTTAGGAACACCAGCACAATTATCATCCCAACGATAAACACCATAAGCTTTTGTAGAATCAGTCCATTCGTGCTGCGTTGGGTTTATTCCAACACCATACAATTTCAAACCTTTCGATTCTATATATTTAACAGCTTCTTCTAACAATTCTCCACTACGCATAGTATCTAGAATCCAACCTACATTATATAGATTAGTATACTCTTTCATTAATTCTATTGCGTGAGGAACTGGAGCCCCAACTCGTGGATATAAATGACGCACTACAGTCCCATCAAAATCGACAAGGCAAGGTATAATATACCTATTATTATCAACTTCGCATATATCATTTAATTCACGACCAATGTGTTTTACTTCATTTTTAATAACTTTATAACTCATATTGTTTTTCTTAAAATTCCTGTAATATCTGGAAGGTCAAACTTCTCATACGTCTCATCATCCTTTAGCCATATAACCTTTCTTCCTAGCACCCTTAATCCAATATCTTCCAATGGTATTTGGTATGCCGATAACTGTATTGTATAAGAAGATAAATCTTCATCATACATCTCTTGAAATGGGGGTAGACACATTTTCCCAAAATTCCTAGCATAGGAATTCTCAAGCTTACTATTTGTTTTGTAGTCCATTATGATAAGCCCTTGTTTCGATGGGTCTCCATCTCCATCGTACCAATACAGCAAGTCAAATGTTCCACAGAATTGTGTCGGTGGATTTTTATCCTTATCTTCATTAAGTCCACTATACACACGCGCCTCGTTTAATATAAGGTGATAAGAAGATGGGAGGTCATTCATAAACTTTATGACAGCATTCTCCTTGTGCCTTGTAGGGACTAATGATTCTGTTTCCTTATGGTATTTACATAGACATTCCTCCGTTATTAGTTCTGGGTGCCCATTTCTCAACCATCCTAATGATTCACCAAATGCGTGAACAAGTGTTCCAGTCGTTGTGGCACGGAAACTATTATAATGCCATTGCTTCCGCCAATACTCTGGCGTTTCTCCGTTTTTCGCCGCATACGCTTCAGATTGTGCAATCTCATCAAATGGTTGTCTATAATCGTGGGCAATCCTTGTAACAGAAATTAATTCTTTGCCATTCAGCGTGTATCTATGCCCTTCTTCTTGAAAGATAAGGTCACTAAACGTGGTTACAATTTTATTTCGTATTTCAAAGCATTCTTGTGGTTCTCCTTCAATATGTAATTGTGATAAATCTACCATATTTAAGTTAAAATTTGTTGCAAAGGTACAAAAAAAATGCGAGAAAACCAAATTTCCTCGCAATTTTCTTTATTTTTTAGGTTTTATTTTATGCGTTCACAGTTGTTGAACTTGCATTTTGATACGTTGTATGGAAGGTGTCGTTTAATGTGTTATGCGAAATGGTCTTATTATTACTTGTGGTATTAGTACCCTTTGCAATAGTAATATTTCTTAAGACGTTATTCAAACTAGTGGTTTGTGTTGATGTCAAGGAAATATTTTGATTGTTATTTTCGACAGTAACATTTTGAGTACAATCTTTTACAAAAGTAATATAAGTACAACTGAATAATTTATTACCACTACAATTTGATGCAAAGGTACAATTCCCAACATTTCCAATTTCATTATCAGAAAATCCATTTCCAATTGAATTCAAGTGCACATAATTACCTATAATATTTCTGATAAAGTTTGAA
>Ga0310691_10002482_pt1 | contig 24468 bp, 18 predicted proteins | sample 176DNAGHGlowgp2_FD_203887 | JGI IMG/M metagenome (GOLD analysis project Ga0310691, IMG submission 203887) | Sheep rumen microbial communities from Palmerston North, Manawatu-Wanganui, New Zealand - 1766 DNA GHGlow gp2 (v2) (version 2) | ecosystem: Host-associated > Mammals > Digestive system >...
TTCTTATGCGCGGCAAAGAAAATGTTACAACGGAATACACTTTGTTAGCGATAGCATTTGATCTCAACAAGCTCCACAATCGAATACAAAGCGGCCGAATCGGACAAGCTCTGTTTCCTCTCCTGGAGTCAGCTTAGAAAAAACAAAAAACAGTTCAGAAACCATCCTGGGCTGGCGTTAGCTTGCTCTGAAATGGAGTTATCTACAAAAATGCTTGTTAAACATCCGTTTCGGACGATTTTGGCTGCTTATTTCGTAGAGTTTTGAACAAAAGAAAAGGAGTTGCCTCTCTGTGAACTAGTCACTTTTGAGACAACCCCAAAATCATATTTACTCTATCGGAAAACAAGCTTCCGTCACATACTCATCAGGATTCTGTGTCTGTGCCGGACTCACATGATAGATGTTGAACATTGGTCCGTTCATTTTGTACCCGTTTGACTTGATCCATGACGCCACAGTCGCATATGCCTCACCCATCTGGTCGTAGCTGCCTTTGATAATGCAACTTGCAACCTTTACTGCAGGAAGATTCTTAAACTTCACATGTTCCGTATCGTTATAAGAACCGCTCACGGTCATCCACGCAACGATCTCAACGTTTTCTTCCTTGTATTCGGGATCAAGGAACTCTGCCGCCGCAAGACAAGGGTCTGCCGGCACAAGATTTTTGCATTCGCTCATCATCAAATTCCAAAGCATCCCTTCATCATTGTAGTGAGGCACCACCATCCGTACTGTAGCTGCATACCTCTCAGGTATTGTTTTTACTGTTACATCAAAACTCATATTCTGCTCCTTTCTCAGCCTCTTTCTGGCTGTTTCCAGAAGCATCAGTTTGTACTCAGTTTCTTGGGAAAGCTTTGATAGTTCATTCTGCCTCTCTGACAGAAATGCATCCATCTTTTCTTTATCATCGTAGCTCTCAAGGATCTTAATGATATCCGCAAGGGCAAAGCCCATATCCTTGAGTGACGTTATCCTCCCGATGGTAAAAAGCTGTTCCTCACGATAATAACGGTACCCGGTGAAATCATCTATTTCTGCCGGTTTCAAAAGTCCGATATCATCGTAATGGCGTAACATCCTGATGCTAACTCTGGATAGTTTTGAAAATTCACCTATTTTAAGCATTTGTTTTTTCCTCCATGGATGTATTTTCTTGAGCTCACTACAATGATAATCCCTCACATAATGTGAGAGTCAATATACTTTTTATGATTTGTCAATAAAAATGCTGATTTATCTCGACGAGAACTGAATCTGTCATTACCCATATCAATTGAAGAATCCCTTTAGAGCTATTAACAAGTTGATACCAAACAATCCGTGATGCTCAATGCCCTGACATAGGATAAACACATTCTCAATCATGCACTTATGATAAAATACTCTTGTGAAGTTAAGATTATGCACATAAGGAGTTCCCGGTAAGTATGGTTTGTGGTTATTTCGTAAGTATCAAAGACGGTGAACACGGCGATACGGAAGGCTTTATCCGGTCGGCACTGGAGCACCCCATGATCCTCGACTGGGCATATATCCTGCATGATAAGGAATACTATACCGCGTTTGATATGCGCAGCCGCCCGAACGGTCTGAGATACAATTGGGCAAACGGATTTGAAGGAATGGAGAAGTATTCTTCCTGCGAAGAATATGTGGAAGAGATGATGAAAGCGCCTCCGTATGAGGGTGACAAGATGGATTCATACTGGCGCATTGTCTGCTTCGTTGATAAGAAGTGTTACGACAAGGACATTGAGGATATCTTTGATATTCATCATGCGCCGTATCCCGACTTCTTAGACAGGAGATACCGGATATCGGAGAGACTGAAATATCTTACCCGTGAAGACAGATCTTCCGTGAGTGAAGGCAGGCACCGGTATTCCGACGAAGAAGTAAAGTCCAGCTTCGATTTTAGGAAGTACATATCGAATACCGGAGAATACACCCGGTGGGAGAGATTCAAGGATATGATACACCCCGCTCCGCTCAAGCCCCGGAGACGCAGTTGGTAGATCAGACCTGAAGGTGATAAGGACTACGATCAACGGGGCAGTCAGCTTAGCGGACTTTGCCTCTGCTCTTCAAATCCATCTTGCGCTCGTACATCTTCCTGTCGGCGCGTATGAACACTTCCGTATAGCTCTCATCAATGGCGGGATCAAAAACTGCCATTCCGCTCGACACAACGACATTGCCGTTTCTATAGTTCTCATCTATCTGTCTGTCGAACTGCGCCTTGATAGACTCCCTGTTCTCAAAGTCTTTGTCTTTGAGGATGACGACGAATTCATCTCCCCCGATACGGTAAACGGGGCTGTGTTTATAGAAGTTGCAGATAAGACTGCTCGCACTCTTAATAAACTCATCACCGGCCTTGTGCCCCATTGTATCATTGACCTCTTTGAGCCCGTTCAGATCGAATACGACAACACCGTATCCGTCATATGATTGTTTGTCCGCCCTCAGTTCAAGTTCCTTTAATGATTCAAGATATGCCAGCTTGTTCTTAACGCCCGTGAGCCCGTCCTTGAATGCTTTGCTGTTGGCTGCCTCCATCTCGCGGACATGCTCGACGTCCTTCTCCCTGTAAATGAATGAGTGGATAACGCATGTGGCAAAGAGACAGCCGAGAGCATAGAAAGGCATGAACGGGAAGAACATCTGCAACCCGATAAACGCTGCCATGATTATGCCCGAGAAGCCGACCGTCATGTAGTGGTACCTGCTGCTCCCGACAGATTGGACAGATGTGTAGAAAGCATATGTCGCGGATGCCAGGAACAGTGACATCTGAATGAACAATGCGATATACCTCGCCGGCAGTGCCTGATATTCATTTGCCTCATTGAAAGCGAAGACGATCGGAATAAAAAGATTAATGGCCAGTATGATCATCTCGAACAGGAATATGAACCACCCGGCAAACAGGAACACTCTCGTGAGACGCCCCTTGCTTCCGGTAAACAGGATAACGCTCTGTACCCAGAACACAACTGACAATACCATCGTGGAGAAATTCAGCATGGTATCAATGTATGTGACGACCACCCAACGCAGATCATAGAATAATCCCCACAATGAATCTGAGAGGAAATAAGCCAGCAATGACAGCAGAAAACAACGGTACATGGTCCGGACACTACTTGCCTGCGGCCCCTTCACCTTCCTGAGCGCCTCGAAATTAACGATTGAAAGAACAATCATGGATATTATCCCTATACTGGCGTAATACATCGACCCTCCCAAACTCCTTTTTAGTAATATTATAATGGCAAATCGTCTGCATGGAACAGCAAAATCACCGTGGGTAAGGATTCAGTGTAAAAAACATTCCGGATTATGCTATTTTAGAAGAAAACAGTTGCAGAGCCGCAGCGCAGCAGTCTTGCTCACTAATCAGACAGTCTGTCAAAGGACATCTCACAGATCAGTGCGGCTGAAGGTCTCTTAACACCTCTTTGTCATTATCAGTTACCAAACTGTTATAAGTTACGAGCGTCTGCTATCTTCGAAATTGTCCTGTTAGATATGAACAGTTCATTGCAATTTGCTTTGCCTGCTTCACTGAATTTCTCGAGAAGCATCCTGCCCATACTGCAGTAACCTATGTGCACGTTTTTATCTGTTGAACTTACTGATAGTATTCTCGGCATGCGTTTCTTTGTTTTACTGATTCAAGTGATAGAATAATCGTATCAGGATTTTCTCTTTTCCATAACATCTGCACAAAGATAATCTCCATGCCCCGTATCTATCTTGAGATAATCAATCTCCCGGTATCCGCGCTTAAGATAAATGCTCTTTGCCGGAAGGGATGCGTGAAGGATGATAACATCATATGCTGATGAGATCTTCTCTTCAGCCATGTCAATAAGTGCCCTTCCATATCCTCTGTGCTGGAAAGAAGGCAGTACAAACAGTCTGTCGATCTCATTGCCTGTCAGTGTTACAGTACCCGCAGGGATACCTTCATCACTTATTAATAAATACACGATCCCGGATCTGATGTCTCTCATGATGTTCTCATCCGAATGATGATCCAAAAAAAAGAGAACGGCACCTTGAGGATAGTAACAGGGATAAATATCTCTTATGGTATCCCGGGTTATCTTCTTTACTATATCGAAGTCCTTTTCTTCTGCTACCCTGATGTTCATATATGAGCCTTCCTTTTACTGATCATACAGTTGATATTATGTTGCATCCGGGTAATCCCAGAATCCACCCTTATGGAAGTTGTCATTGCCCAGAGGCTTAGCCGTCAGTTTGAAAATAACGCATCCATCGGGACATACAACTGTTTTTGAATATCTGCCGTCACCGCCAAGGTTCTCGAGATCACCTCCGCTTCTGACCGCTTCCATAAGCGGATACAGCATCATCATTGTTTTTGAGCAAATACCGTACCCGTCCTTATTAACAGGGCACCCATATGTGCATGTGTAGGTATCACCTATTTCTTCTCCATTCCGGCAATATCTCTCCGTATGATCTCCATGCAAAAAACCGGTTACTTCAATGGTGAATTCATATTCTTCGTCATACCACTTATGCATTTGGCACCTCCGTTATCAGTAAGACTCTTGTCTAATAAAGGCATCTGCCTCTATCGTAGTTATTATATCATTCGATGTTATTATCTTCTCTGAATACCCCGGCAATTTATTCCACGAAGCCATCTGCACTGTTCCTTTCCTTACAATGACGGAATCATTCTGACTGGTTTTTACTCATAATTCTCCAGCTGATAAATGCATATATGTCATTAACAAGGAAAGCCGTAAAACACACGAGTACCGGTATATACTTTGAGTCACTCATACTTGGAAGTGTCCAAAGAATAATTAAAACAATATCATTCAGAGCATATGCAAACGAGAAGTAGGGACTTCTTCTGAATGTGAGATATACTGCCAAAAAACTCGTCGTAACTGATAGTGTGCCGGGATACAGATTGGCTGTATTAAAATACTTGAGTATAAAGAAAAACACAACCGTAACTGCCGCCGATAAAGGAATAACAAGGAGCACTTCCTTGCGGGACAGGTGATTAACGGCAACTAATGACCTTTTCCCTTTGTAAGAGTGCCTTAACCACGAGATAAGGGCAAATACAGCCATTGGCATCGTCATTCCAAGATATGTTATCATCTCTCCATAGTAGGCGACACGATAAGATATATAGCCGTATATACAACTGAATAAGATCATTAACAACTGCCCAATAGGATTGCCTTTGGCACTAAGAAGGATAGACGTTACTCCTATAAGAGAAGCTGTCAGCGACAAGTAATTACTCCTGTCAAAAATGAGAAATGATGATAACAAAAGAAAAACAGAGAAAGACCATAAAACAATCTCAAACAGTGAGAAGTATTTGCCCTCCTGACTCTTGTTCATTAACACCTCCAAAAATAAAAGCACCCGAATCCGCATCTTCTAAGACCTAACGATGCGAAAACGAATGCTGTAACATTCCCTACCCGGTGGCAGTACTATAATTCGGTATTATAACACAAATAACCCACTGTATGGAGCATTTCTGCCTGATGTTGACTTGAACAGGATCAGAAAGCTATCTGATGGCGTTAACAAGATCCCGCACTGACGTGTCAGGCAGTCCCGCTTCGGCATCATCCTGAGAACTAACAATAATGGAATAGCAAAGATCTTCATTGAGCCATATTATCTTGCTTGCTTTTCCTTTGACATCCCCGTAACAGTTTACGGTAATTCCGTTCATGTCGACTTTCCATTCAAAGCCATAATCATGGTAAATCCCTGCAATATCGCCGTCAGGATTGTATTCTAACGTACTCTTGCGCACGGAAATACGGACATCATCAAGAGAATATGAAGCTTCTGCTACGCTGTCTGTATATTTATATGACAAAGGCTTGATCGCAATACCATCAATCAGAACACTCTCGTCAATAACAAAGTCATTAAGATTTGCTCCATATGCCGCTTCTTCCGGAGATGATGCCTCTTTCCACGGGTTCCCAAAACCTCCGGGATCATTGGAAACGGCTGTTACGCCAGTGACAGAAGGTTCGGTGCTGTTACACGCAGTAACAGAAAACAATGTGACAGCTGCCATGATACACAGAGCAAAACAGGTGATCTTCTTCATGATATTATCCTCCGTACAGTATCCTTATTCCTTTTTTATGTGCAAATTATAGCATAATGATATAATTACATTATGGTATTAACTGTCACAGGAGAAATGATATGGATATAACAAAGACAATCACCGATACCAAAGCCGTTATCAAACTGAACGGATGGCTTGATACCAAGACTACACCGGAGCTTGCAGAAGTAATTGAAGCACTTCCTGCCGGCATTGACGGGATAACTCTGGATCTGGGCGAACTGGAATATATCTCTTCTGCAGGACTGCGTCAGATCGTTGCCATGCATAAGAGAGTGAGCGGTAATCTCACCATAGTAAATGCCGGATCCGAGTTGATGCAGCTCTTTAAGATGACAGGTTTTGACAAAAAACTTAAGTTTGAATGATACCTGCAAGAATCAAGGGTTCACTTTATAAGAAGATCGTCCTTTTTGGGATCTTGATCTCTTTGGCTGTTTTTGTTATTACAGCTATTCTTCTCGGACTGCTGTACTTGAATTTGACGCTGAATACATACAATGAACGAATGGCCAAATGCGCCGATGTATGTCAGAAGCTGTACAGCAATGCAGGAGTTAATTTCAGCGAATTCTCAGGTTATAAAGTCGCGCGCAAACGCTTCCGTGAGGATCTTTGCGAGATTGCGTATTCATACGATCTGAAATATCTTTACCTATATGTTCCCGGACGCAGGGATGATACGAGGCGGTATTATTTCTGTGTGGCATCCGATCCCGAGGATGACCTGGTTGTGGCAGAAGAACGGGACTATGGAACAACTGTTAATAAGCCTCTGCGCGACATAGAAGAACAGGTATATAACGGTTCTGTCCCTAATGGCAGAACATATACTGCAAATAATTACGGCGCAGTATATACATGGTATTTTCCTATCAAAGATGATTCCGGCGAAATCGTTGCTCTTCTTGCCTTGGATGTTGACATCACATCATATGTGAGTTCTGTTGCTCTGTACGGATCGTTGATGCTCATTCCGGTAATTCTGGTCATGATGGTCATCCTCTCTCTCCTGCTGTTCTATCTTAAAAAAAGAATATTCAACCCGATTGGCAAGCTGTCAGACAAGATGGATAATTATGATCCGAATACCCCTCTTGATCTGTCGGACATATCAAGAGTCGGAGAGATTGGTGACATTACCGACTCTTTTGAAACTATGTCTGATTCCATCAGGCAGTACATTAATGACATACGTATTCTGTCAGAGGAGAAGGCCAATGCATCTGCAGAACTCAACATTGCACGCAAGATACAGATGGGCATCGTTCCCGAACACTTCGAAATAAAGGAGGATCTTTATGAAGTCTCCGCATATGCTAATCCGGCAAAAGAAGTCGGCGGCGATTTCTACTCATTCTTCAAGTCCGGAAGATATCTTTATTTCATGATCGGGGATGTGTCGGGCAAAGGGATCGCAGCATCAATGTTCATGTCCGTGGCACTCAGTATCGTAAGAGAGAAGCTGCGCGCCGGAATGACGCCTGCCGAAGCCCTGAATTCGTCCAACGACATCCTATGTGAGGAGAATCCCGAGGGAATGTTCGTTACGCTTTTTGCAGGAATTTTCGACCCGTACATAGGAGAACTGAGATTCGCGAATGCAGGGCACACCAAGCCTGTCCTCATCTCAGATGAAGTGAGATTTCTCGACCCCGATCCGGGCATCGCACTGGGACTGTTCGAAGATTCTGACATCAAGGATGACTTTATATTCATCCGCAAAGGCGAGAGTATCTTGCTCTATACGGACGGTGCGACTGACGCCATTAATCCGTCGAATGAATTCTTCGGAGAGAAACGCATTATTGATACCGTATCCGACAAGTTCGAGGCCAGTAACACAGAAATACTTGTTAACAGCATAAAGGAATTTACATGTGGTGCCACACAGTTCGATGATACCACCATCATAACAATATCCCATACCAATGCACCGGATAAATGCATCTCACGTGACCTGACTCCGGTACTTGAGGACTTCGATTTGTTTAAGGAAGACATTATCGGTATGATCGGTATGAGTGCCGCAACGCGAAGAATATTGCTTGCCTGCGAAGAAGCATTCACAAATATAGTCAGTTATTCCGGTGCTGACAGCATAGGAGCAAGTTGCACCATCATTGACCGGGAACTTGTAGTAAGATTCGAAGATAACGGAACCCCTTTCGACCCGCTTAACGCAGTTCTGCCCGAGAAGGATTTTGATGATCTTGATACAGGCGGAATGGGAATTCTCATATTACGGAAAACCGCAAAGGAAATACAGTATTTCAGGATAGGAGATAAAAATCTGCTGACGATAACATTCGAAGTCTGATTACGTTGTCACCTGCCGGCAAATACTTACCACATACCCGGGTTCGGGTTCGATCGTCTCACGTATAAAACCGTCAGGCGTATGCAGTGCATCAATGTATTTGAGGTCTTCAATATCTGTAAGACCTGTGCCAATGCATTTGAGATATGATTCTTTTGCCGTCCATATACGGTAAAAACCTGTATCACCTGTTTCATCAATATAAGCCAGTTCAGCATTGCTCAAGACCGCCAAGGCAACGCCTCTATCATATGCCCTGACATATTCTATATCAATGCCGACAGGGCTGCTGCCGGCACACGCACAGGCAATTGCTCCCGAATGGCTTATGGAGCAGAACAAGCCTGAGTCAGATGGTCTGGCGATTACAGGTCTGCCTCGGCTGTCGGGAACGACATAGACTTCCGCCGGAGATATGCCGAGCATTGATGATATAAGACAGCGGGCTTCATAGTCTCCCAGGATGCACAGTCTGCGGTCTGAAGTATTCTTGAAGCTAATTGCCCTCTCGTATTTGGATCGGCACAGATACTGAAGTTCCCGGTCGTAGAAAGCACTGTCGTGATCATTTATTCCGGCCAGTGAATACCTCATCGCTCGAGGGAGTCCTCATCAAAGAAGCCCAGCGCTTCCAAAGAATTAACAAACCTCTCGATATAAGGCCCGTCTGTAATATTCCAGAAAAATCCTTCTCTTGCGAGTATCTGATTAGTGTAGACGCAGGCTGCCTCAGTCAGGTAGGATGCCTTCTCCGCGCGCTTGTTCTGGTAAGCCAAAAGACTCTGGAGAACCTGGACTTTGTCAGGGTCCTGCTCCGCCTGCTCAAGAGTAGCAGCGAACTGTTCGTCTTCCATCAACTCGATATTCATGCCTATCTTCTTCATCTCAAGTATGATATTGATAAGCGATGTCGAATTGCAATTGATCGCATTGAATACAGTACAATCTGACGGGGTTGTCGCCAGCTTGAAGAATGCACTGACGCTCGTATCTATAGGACCCATCCTTACGACATTGTTCATGCTCGAATACGGGAATGCACCGAGCATCCAGAACGATCTTAATCTTCCCATAAAACTGTTGGACAGATAGTTGATCTGGAATTCACCGTCAGAATCTCTTGGAGCGAGAGTACCGACTCGTATTACCTTGGCATCCACACGTCCGTCTGCGACAGCCTCGAGAACAATACGCTCAGCCAGCATCTTGGATGAGATGTACTGATTATCAAGCAGCTGCCCGAAGTATAGTGTCTGCTCATCGAGCAGAACGAGATCATTCTTGTCCGGTACAATCTGGGCTCCTCCGACACTTGTTGTTGAGAAATGTATCAGTCTGGCTCCTGTCTTCTCACAGAAACGTATACACTTCTCTACACCGCCCACATTTATATCCTCTATGTCTGTCCCGGCGGAGAAATGCTTAACATTGGCTGCACAGTTGAATACCGTATCAATAGGATACTTCTCAAAGATCTCGAAAGGCTCGTACTGTGTAACATCTCCTTCCACTACAATAACTCTCTCATCAATCAGTTCCTTAAGGCTACTGTCAAAATAATAGAACATAACATTCTGCAGTCTGCTGGCAGCATCAGAGAAACCGCCTTTACGGAGCATACAATATGCCTTGCCCTTCTCATTTCTAAGGAATTCCGCAAGAACATGAGCACCCATAAATCCTGTTGCACCGGTAATGAGAATATTACCTATGTCACGATGCTTGCCGCTCTTATAGGATGTAAGGTTATTACGGCTTAGCACTTCATTTATTGCAGTATAGTCGTAATGATCAAAATCAGTCGTCTTATCGCTTCCTTCATTCTTATTAACTGCAGTATCCTTGGAGAATAGTTCAGCCAGCTGTCTAGGAGTCGTGAATTTGAACACATCTCCATAGTTCAATGTATATCCCCTCTCAGATGCCCTTACTGCTATGGAAGTCACAACAAGTGATGTTCCTCCAATCTCAAAGAAATCATCACAAGCACCTACCTTGTCAAGCCTCAATACCTCGGCAAAGAGATTACAGAAGAACTCTTCAATCTCGCCTACAGGAGGAACATATTCACCGACAACGACCTCTTCCGGCTCGGGCAGCGACTTGATATCTGTTTTGCCGTTGGGCGTGAGAGGCAGTTCCTTCATCTGAAGATAAGCTGTCGGTATCATATAGGGAGTCAGTGACTTCTTCAGTTCCTCGCGAAGCTGCTGAATATCTATCTTCTCCTCGGAATCGGAAACAAAATATGCACACAGATTATCCTGATCGTGTATCTTGCGGATAACTACAACAGCTTTCCTGATAGAAGGCTGCTGCTCCAACAGACCTTCTATTTCTCCGAGTTCAATGCGGAGACCTCTGAGTTTTACCTGATTGTCAAGACGACCGAGGATCTCAACTTCTCCGTCTGACGTCCAGCGGGTGAGGTCGCCTGTCTTGTACATCCTCTCGCCGTCCATCATGACGAATCTCTCCCGTGTCATGTCATCCAGATTCTTATACCCTCTGGCGACGCCTATACCGCCTACGTAGAGTTCTCCTGCAACTCCGTAAGGAGCAATGTCACCGAACTTGTCTACGATCAGTTCGCTGTAGTTGAGGAGCGGTCTTCCTACAGTGATCATTGAAGCTTCCGTAATATCTGCACCATTGCAGGATACCGTGATTTCCGTGGGACCATATGTATTGATTATTCTTGCTGACGGAGCTATTACACGAAGCCTCTCCGCCAGAGACATCGGATATCCCTCACCGCCTGACATGATCAGTTTGCAGCCCTTGAGAGCTTCACAGAACGGCTGGTATTCAATATACTGCAGAAGCCTCGAAGGCGTCGCATTCATGCAGTCGCAGCCGTATTTGGTAAGAAGGTCTGCAAGAGCCCTCGGATCGTTCATCTGATCCTCTCCCGCGAACACAAGAGTCTTGCCGTTGCAGAGCGCTGCCATGTGTTCCTTGAATGACATGTCAAACGATACTGTCGTAACGGACAGATATGTATTAACGTGCTCACGGAGATAATGCATGTGTATATTAGCCGGGTGCGGCATGAGATAACTGCATATGCCTTTGTGCCTGAGCATAACACCCTTGGGCTTGCCTGTCGACCCTGATGTATAGATCATGTAGGACAGTTCGTCATCGGATATCTGAATGCCCGGATTGCCGCAGGAGACACCGTCTTCTAATGTAAGCAATGAATCTACGAGTATCGCCTGTTCTGCGGGATAATCGCCGATGTGATCTGCCGTCGTCACCACGAACCTCGCTCCGGAATCGCTTATGATGTGGCTTATCCTGTCGACCGGATACTGGGGGTCGCACGGGATAAAAGCAGCTCCCGCTTTGTTGACGCCTATGAGGCAGGCAAAGAAGCTCTTCTCTCTGGGAAGCAGGAGCGCAACGCTGTCACCTACAGACACTCCCCTGTCAATGAGATTCTTTGCAACCCTGTTGGCCGCGTCGTTCAGCTCACTGTATGTCCACTCTCCGTCAACCGCGATAAGAGCCGTTCTGCTGCTGTTCTCTTCCGCCGTCTTCTCAAAGAGCTCGTGAAGCAATGTAACAGGCACTTCGGCTAATGCAGTTATTTTGAACTTATCAAGTTCCGCCTTCAGGTTACCGTTCAGCTGCATGGCACTGCGCAGAGTTGCCCCCGGCATACCCGGGAAATTCGCGAGAACCGTTCTGAACTGATCGATAAGATCGCTTATCACCCTGTCCTCAAAAAGCTCCGTGGAGTACTGGAATATGATCGTCAGATCTTCCCTGCGCTTATGCATCGTCACGCCTATATCCCTGCTCATCTTCTGTAGAGGCGCATACATCTCACACTTGATACCGTTCTCATCGTAGGCCTCAGGAGACCACATATAGTTAACGCTCACATCAAAAAGAGGATTGCGCGAAGGATCCTTCTCCCCCGCAAACTCCTTGACGATCTCCTCGAAAGGCAGCGACGACCCGTATGTCGCCTGCCTTACCGCTTCCCTGACGCCCGCCAGGTAATCAGATACATTCATGTCCCTGGGCACCTTGATGCGAACGGGAGCCGTATTGACAAACATGCCTATTACATCAGTACAGTCAGAAGGACGCATGTTCGTGGGAATGCCCAGAACAACATCCTCTGATACCGTATATTTGGCTACAACGGCAGCAACTGCGGAGAAGAGCAGCTCGAATTCCGTCACGCTGAATCTTCTTGCACAGTTGTCGATCTCTTTTATCTCATCACCGCTGATGACCACAGTCACCTCACGGTCGGAAACGGGATGAACGAGCGGACGCTTGCCTCCCTTAACCGGCATATCGTTGACGGGAACTCCTCCTTCAAAGAGTTTCCTGTAGAATTCCATTCCTTCCTCATTGTCAGAACCCGACAGTTCCTCATACAGATCCGACAGATCTGTTCTGCCGGTATCCAACACCTTACCTTTGAGGGCAGCCGTAAGATCGGCCATAAAGGGCTTTGCCGATCCTCCGTCAAAAGCGATATGATGGATCACAAGATGCAATGCATGCCTGCCTCCGGGGAGCTTATAGAGCATCGGCCTGACGGGGATCTCCTCGCTCAGCACGAAAGGCACATCATATGATTCGACGACCGCCCTTACCTCTTCCTCGGATCCGGCCTCACTTACCGTTATCTCAGGGAGCTTCTCAGACAGAATGCGAACAGGAACACCGCCCTCTTCACCGTAGAATGAGTGCAGCGACTGATGCGCTGCAAAGACCTCATTGAGGCTTCTGCATATTGTGTCTGTGTCAACACCTTCAAAGGTGAACATGATGTTGAGGTTGTACATGATATTATTCCTGTCACGGATCTGCTCAAGATACATGCTCCTCTCGGCAGGCGTAAGCGGGAATATCTTCGGAACTGAAGATGACCTCTGTCTGTCCTTGTGCATGCTCTGCGACAGTATCCTCTTCTCGATCTGTCCGGGTGTCTTCCCGAGAAGTATGTCGGCAGGACCGACGTGGTAACCGGAACACTTTACCGCTACCATCGTTGCAGTTATGGAGTCACCGCCCATGGCAAGGAAATCATCTGCGGTGCCGACGCGGTCAATACCGAGAACCTCCTCCATTGCAGAGCAGAGTTTCCTTGTAAGATCTGTCTCAGGGGCGACATATTCATTGCGGAATTCGCTGTTATCAGGCGCTGTAAGTGCCTGCCTGTCCAGCTTGCCGTTGATATTAACCGGGAGCTTGTCGAGCTTTACGAAGAACGTGGGGACCATATATGAAGGCAGTCTCTCCGAGATGGCAGATCTGATGTCAGCCGGCTCAACGGGAGTTTTCTCGACATAATATGCTACAAGATATGTCTGATCATACTGATTGACGAAATCCTTGATCGCAACATCGTGTATCGAATCCATCTCTCTTATAACCGCTTCTATCTCCCCGGGTTCGACACGCTGTCCGTTGATCTTGACCATCCAGTCCTTACGGTTAACGAATATTACGTTGCCGTCTTCATCATAACGTCCGATATCGCCGGTCCTTAGCATCCTGGGATTGTTATCCTCTCCGGAGAACGGATTATCCGTAAATGTCTTCGCGGACTGTTCGGGAAGATGATAGTACTCTTTGGCAAATCTTCCCGTAAGGCATATCTCGCCCTTGTCAGTCCTGTTACCGTCATCATCAAGCAGATAGACTCTCATGTCACCGAGAGGCTTGCCAAGAGGTGTGTCCTCATACGCCTTATCGATGAAGAAGAGCATCGCGGCGAACACCTCGGTCATACCGAAAGCAACAACCGTCTTAAATCTGTCGCTGTAGATATTGCTTACCCTCTCACTCCCCGTAAGCACCAGTTCAAGCGAATTGCCCTTGGGCTCAAACACCTTCAGGATCTTAGGGGATATGAATATGGTCTGTATCCTGTTGTCCTCTATATGATCAGCCAGCGCCACTGGATCACGGACCACATCGAGCGGCGTTACGAACAGCGTGTTGCCAGCGTAAAGGCCGGTGAGGATATTAAGAGACGATACTATAAATGTGAAAGGTGCGCCCAGACCGGACCTGTAACCCTCATATGTATTGACTGCAGCATCGTAACGGATAACTGCATCATTTATGCTGTCAAGAGTATGCAAAACTCCCTTGGGCTTACCGGTGGAGCCGGATGTGTAAATAAGCAGTCCCGCATCATCTGGCTCAAGTTCCACATTATCTGTCAGAAGTTCCTCTTCTTCAATCCGTCTCAGGAATTGCTCATCAACCGTTATCTTAGAAGCACAGTCACTACGGATATAATCTATCCTCTCCTTAGGGTAATCATGGGACTGGGGAACATATGCAGCCCCGGCGAGCAGGATACCCCAAATGGCTGCTATGTATTCCTTGCGTCTCGGGAGCACTATAAGTACAAAATCGCCCTTGCTGACTCCTCTTGCAACAAGGCGGTGTGCGATCTTCCTCGACAATTCATCAAGCTGTCCGTACGACAGTTCGGAACCGTCAGGATCAACTACAGCTCTAAGCTCAGGATTCTTACTGACGTTCTCGCTTATTCTGCTGATAATCTGAATACCCATAATGCACCTCACCGTATTATTCGAATTTGTGGTTCAATGTCATTTTTTATTATATCATACGCATCCCGCAGATTCGGTGTATAACAAAACACCCCGCACAAAGCTTCGCGCGGGGTGTTTTGTGTCAGTTATTGATTCATGTTACGGCTGCTGTCCGGGTTCGTATGTATCGCAGTTTACTCCCGGCATCTCATACTCCGATGTGCTTATCACATCTTCACTTTTGAATCCGATAACTTCGAATTCAAGGTTCCTGTATTCTTCCTTAACCATTGTTCTCACCTCCTGCATATACATCAGCCGTCTTGTTGTAGTAGTACAGTGACTTCACGAGTTCCAGTGTCTTCGCATCTTCTCCCATGTAGATGTATGCGCGGACGTAATCCATTACAGAGTACTGATAATCGCTACTGCCTATGTGGAGCACATAAGGCGTATCGAGATCCTGTGCTGCTACACCCTTGAGATCAAAGCATATCTGACTTCCCTTCTTCACGGGCGTTACAGATTCTCCGCCGAAGGTAATGTTGTCCTTGACTGCATCGAACTTCTCGCTGTCAACCACCTTGTAGTAGTGACGGATCGTCGTATTGGACAGAAGGATAACTGCTGATTCCGCATACTCGAGGCCGTAGTCCTCAAGTCCTGCTGACATGCTGCTCATCGTGGATGTGATATCTGATGTCGTGACGTCGTCAGTGTATGTGTATGTACCGTCGTTTGCAGGTACATTTACATTACGGTCGAACTTATCCTGTGCTCTCGTTCCGTAGTCGAGCATAGCAAGTACAAGAGCCTTAAGGTTAGCATAGCTGTGGGAACCTGAGCCCTTGTATGCTGCCTCATATTCAGGTGAGAGGATTACATCTGCATACTGCTTTACTGAATATACGTCAGTCTCTTCCTGAACCTCTCCTGCGATCTTCGCTGTTGCAGTGATGGGATATGTCATCTCAGCGGCAGCTACTGGGCAGGAGGCTTTGTAGAAGCCTGTTGCCTGATCGTAGATAACGGGCACGTCATTCAGCTCCTTGTCGAACCATGTGAAGCTTACAGTCGTATCAGCTGCCTGCTCTGCCGTGATGTTCAGGTAGAAGTTCACACAGATATCACCTGCAAGGCTGAGAGAGTGACCCGTGAAAAGCTTCTTGAAGACTGTCTTCGTGTCTGTATACTCCTTGTCTTCGAAGGTAACCGTTGCCTTGTACTCAGTCCTGTCTTCGAAGTCATTGACTGTTATCGAAGCATCTTCTGTCTGCTCGTCACCGCAAACGCTGCAGGTGAACTTCGCAGTTGCGGAACTGTAGTCCTCTGACCATGTCCAGACGGGGTCACCGTAAGAGTGGTGACCTGCAGGAATGACCGTGTCACTGTGGAGCACGATCTTTGTTCCGGCCTCATCAAGGTAATCTCTGCCGCAAGTCTCGCAGTGGTAGTATGCGACATTGCCGTCTTCCGTACATGAAGCATCCTTTGCAGGAACAACAGTGAAATTGTGGGTGCCGCAGATGTCAGGGGCATGATCGGTGATGGAAACATCATCTACGAGCAGATAAGCCGAATCATATGCTTCGCAATGCCTGATAGCTATATATACAGTGGATTCTCCGACAAACTGAGACAAATCGGCTGTAAATTGTGTAAAACCATTCGGAGCCCGCTTCGTGTCAAAGATCTTTGTCATCTCATCAGGTTGATCTGCAGTTCCAGCATAGAGTTCAAAATACTCTGTATAATCAGTGCTGTAAGCTTGAATCCAGACTGAGAGTTGAGGATTAACGGTACCTTTTAGTGAGAATGAAGGGGATACCGCCCAATTGTCGACATCGCCGTTAGGATTGTAATGTGATGCAATACAGGTCGAACTGAGTCTACCATATGTTTCGGCACGAGAATAGCTTTCGCCGTCACCATCCACATCATAATCAATCCAACCTTCGACTCCATTCTCAAAATCCCAGTTTGCCACTGTCTTGTCACCGTAAATCGGTTCGGTAAATGAATAGCCGCACAATGTACATGTATGTTTTACCGTGGCTTTCTCAAACGTATCATCGTAGGTGCAATCTGATGTCACGCGCTCACCACAGCGGACACATATCTCTGTATGTGTACCATCATTATTTGGTAACGCATCAGGCATATCATGGCCAAGCTTTGATATGACTGTATCACTCATGAATACGGGCTCACTCCCCTGAGAGTCAGTATATGTTCTTCCGCATGTCTCACAACGGTAGTATGCAATGCTGCCATCCTCAGTACATGATGCTGCCCTGGCAGGGACATAAGTAAATTTGTGGTTATCGCAGATGTCAAGGACTTGATTGGTGATGGAAACATCGTCTACGAGCAGACTATATTGATCAACACTTACGCAATGCCTGATAGCTATGTATACAGTGGATTCTCCGACAAACTGAGACAGATCGGCGGTAAATTGTGTATATTCATTCGGAGCCTGTGTTGTGTCAAGAATCTTTGTCATCTCATTAGGCTGATTTGCAGTTCCTGCATAGAGTTCAAAGTACTCTATAAAATCGGTGTCGATAGCTTGAATCCAGACTGAGAGTTGAGCATTATCGGTGCCTTCTAGTGAGAATGAAGGGGATACTGCCCAATTGTCGATCTGGCCGTGACTATTGTACTGTGATACAATACAGTTCGTACCGAATCTACCAAGTGTACTGGAACGATAATAGCATTTACCGTCACCATCCACATCATAATAATTCCAGCCCTCAGTTCCATCCTCAAAATCCCAGGAAGTTATTGTTTGTTCTTTGCCTGAGTCTATGGTATACGAATAGCCGCATTCGGTACATGTGAACTTTGTCTGTTTACCGGCTGTTTGTGATTTATACCTACAAGAGAATGCCTCCTGCGCGTCACAGCGGGTACATGTACGCGTATGGGTACCGTCGTTGTTGGATACAGAGGCACCCCAGTCATGACCAAGAGGTGGTATTAGAAGATCATCCATCGTGCAGAGGTTTTTGCTCAGGGCGTCGGTATACATCTTTCCACAGGTCTCACAGTGGTAGTATTCCGCGTGTCCGTTATCTGTACATGTTGGTTCTGCAGCAGGTACTCTTACCAGTTGATGGTTACTGCAGTCGGGGTCCGCTGCTTCCCTGTATGAATAACCGCATATAGTACAGGTATGAATTATCTCAGTACCTTCTGCTGTGTCTTCATAGGTGCAGCCTGTTGTCTCATTTGCATTGCAGATGGAACATGTTTTGGTGTGTGTGCCGTCATTATTCGTCGAGAAGTCGCTCCAGGCGTGATTATGATCGAGTGTGACATTGATCTCTCCTGTTAAACCGGTTCTGTAGTATCTTACTCCAAAATAGTATGTTTTACCGGCCTCCAGTTCATATTCCAGCCGGAAATTGCTGCCATCTCCATTATCATCGTCGTATGCCATCGAGTTTCCTTCGTCGCTGAACAGGGTAACATACGTATCATATCCCCCTGTGGAGTAGAATACATAATTGCCGGTGACAGCAGGGATAAATTTACAGTAGGCTGTCTCGCCGCCGGTACTGACTTCCAGTACTAACGAATCACCAAGTCCGATCTCCGGTGACGCTGCCATATCATCAGTTACTTCTGCCATTACAGGCATAGCATAACTAAGCAGCATCGCTGCCGACAGCAGTAATGAAGTTATCTTTTTGCGCATAAAAATCTCCTTATCTGATGACCATAGAATTAGAAAACAAACCCATCAGATTATAAAATAATATTGATTTCTGAGCAACTCATTATTCAATGTCTATGTATCTTTTGCCCTATCAGGCTTTATCTCTCACAGAATACCAGTTCACTGTTCTCGATCGACAGAGTACCGTACGTCTTTTGATCTCCTCCGAATTCTCTCTTCTCCACGGAAATAACATCATCAGAGCTGCCCATTATCCGGTAATCGTATTTCCCGCGTTCATTCAGCATGTAACCCTGATCATTGTGGACATCATATACAACGACCAGTGTCGTTACCATTCCGCTTCCCGTAGTGACGGTAGTACACAATTCAGGATGACCGTCTTTATTAATATCGCATTCAACGGCAGGCTCGGCAAAAGTTCCCATGAGAGTGACGTTCTCATGAATGTATCTGGAGAGCGGTGTTGGAAGATACGTCTCTCCTGTTCCGTCAGTCGATGCAGCATCCGTATCTGCCGTTGCCTCCGTCGACTGATCTGTAATCTGTTCGGGCAGAATCTTCTCTCCATTTGTCGGCGGCGTGATCTCACAGCTGTCCCAGCCGTCTCCGTGTCCCTCACTGTAACCGGTTACCTTGAAAGTACCGCTGTACGTGACTCCGGATCCGTCCTTAACGGTATAAGACCCCGTAGAAGTGAATTCTGTGCGTGCATATACTTGATTTTCTTTCGGTTCAGATTCATACGCGGTGATATCATCGACCGTCGTGACAGGTTCAAAGCCGTAAAGGGAATTAACCTTCACATACACTGCCATTTGTGTCAGAGACTGATAGAACTCCCTTTCGCGCTGCGTGAGATCCTTCGCCTTTTTGCCGGTGCATCCGATCATCGAGAACGCGACCGCCAGTATCATTATCAAGTATCCTATACGTCTAATCATGGTCCCCACTCTTGTTCCTTATGCCGAAGGCATGTCCGTCCCGCGCGTGGATCCGCTGCTTCTCCTCATACATCAGCTTGTCTGCCCTTGCAAAAACATCATGATATGAATGATCTGAATCATGGTCAAATACCGCACTCCCAACCGACAGAGAGACCCTCTTCTCCAATATATCCGAGGACGTTCTCTCCTTCTCGAGCATCGCCTTCAGCGATTCGAGATGCTCATCAAGCCGCGCATATTCTATACCGGATGCGATTACCACAAATTCATCCCCACCTATCCTGAATACAGAACTCATTGGAAATGCCATGCAAAGTATCTTGGCAGCCCACTTAAGAGCATGATCGCCGGCCTGATGGCCCAGATTATCGTTGATCTGCTTAAGATAGTTCAGGTCGCACATCAGGACCGCAAACTCCGCTGTCCCGGCCTTGATCTGTTCATTTATGTAAGCCGTAGTATCATCGTAAGCAGTCTTGTTCTTGACACCTGTCAGAGAGTCCGCATATGCCAAGTTCCTATAGTTAACGAGATCGCTGTTCTGTTTCTTAAGTGTCTCCTGCGCCATCTCTATATTCCGGTTCTGGGCGGCAACAAGTGCCATGTTGTCCTCCTCCCTGGCACGTATCCTATCCACGGCAAGTCTGAAAGCCCTGGACAATTCACCGACTTCATTGTTCTTCTCGGGCGGGAGCACGACATCATAGTCCCCTGCACTTATCTCAGTTGCGGCTGCAGTGAGCCTTCGCAGAGGATCGGTAAATCTCGATGCTATGGCTGCAGTTATTATGGCAAGCCCGATCGCCACTCCGATCGACACAAGACTCATCAGCACGACAGCATTCCTTCTCTCGCTGTAGATGCTGTCATATCCGTCACACAGCACAAACTTCATTCCGTTGCGAAGCGTCACGAAAGCCATGACACGGTCGGCATTCCTGTAATAATACCTGATCAGCTCGTCACCCGTACTCTCTCTGTTCATCAGCTCCGCATGCTCTATCACGTTATCCTCACCATCATCATGAACATGGTCATTCACAAGATCGTCAATGTGATAATGGGCGCTTCCGTCAGATTCCTTAAGATACATGTATCCGGTCTCGCCATAATGCAAAGTATCGACCCATGTGAGCAGCTTCGAGAAATTAATATCGATTCCGATCACAGCGACAGGAGTGTCATCAATAAGTACCGGCTGTACATACGAGATAAGATATTCATCCACGCTCCCGTCGTAATACGGCTTCGTCCATACGGCACTCTTATTCCTGATCGGTCCGTAATACCAGAATTCGGCAACGGGATCATTCTCTATCTCAACCTGCGTAAACGGAATGATCCTGAACTGCCCGTTATCATCACGGGTATAATATACCCCCTCTTCACGGCCGGTTGCCCCGGTGATATCCAGTGCATAATGAATATAAGCCCCTTCTATGAAATCGTTATCTTCCGTCATGAAACGGATAAGATCATCGGCATCACGCACTATCGCATCGCGAAGCGTCTCATCCTCCGTAATCGTCTTAACATCCGGCACTTTGTTATATGTCCATCGCGACAATGCCCCGACGGCATCCTCTATCCTGAGAAGATTATTGTCCAGATCATTGGCCCGCTCCGCACAGTACAGATTCATCTGTGACCTTGCCCCTCTGGTGAGGATATCGTTCGTAAGAAGAACACTTATCACCACGAGAATCGTGGCCAACAGAAGGATGCCTGCGATTATGAGCAGGATCAGTTTGGTGCTGATGGATGCAAAAAAAGCCTTAAACCTCTTCATATCTCCGTATCCGAACACAGAAATCTGTATTAATTATATTATACCCCCGAGTGCAAACGCAATTCCCTGTTCCTTTTGTTGGGATATCTCTAACTTGCTGCAGGTTTACACTGCGTACGCGGGCGTCAGGAACAGATAACACAAGCCTGACTGCTTGTTATCTCATGCTCACTTACTCACTTGCTTCTCCCTTCAGCGTTTCCGCAAAAAAACAGTAATTCTTCCGCAGAAAATGCGGAAAAATTTTCCGAAAATTACCGGAACAGAGTTACTGCGAGCGCAGAGTAAACGTTCCTGTAAAAAATCTACCGGAACAGAATTACTGCGCACGCAGACTAAATGTTCCTGTAGAAAATTTACCGGAACAGAGTTACTGCGCACGCAGAGTAAACGTTCCTGTAAAAAATTTACCGGAACAGAGTTACTGCGAGCGCAGAGTAAATGTTCCTGTAAAAAAATTACCGGAACAGAATTACTGCGCACGCAGACTAAATGTTCCACTAAATTGATTCAGATTCACAAGTTTACTGCGTACGCAGCCAATTAAATCAACTTTTCCTTAACTTAACGACATCGTGCTGTTCCTTTGGGAACAATCCCACGGATTCCGTGAAGAACCAGAAGTTTTATGACGGCAGTCTGTGCCTTGGAAGAAGTTTGGGAAATGGTCCCCGGACATCAAACGGAATGGACATTTCATTGAACACCTCATTCAGTGCTTCTGCATACTTACCGGTCCTTATCACCTGCGGAAGCATAAAAAATATCTTGTCTCCTAATGATGTCACTTCACAAACGATATGTCCCTCAACAATTATGGTATAGTCTTCAACATAGTCTGCGATCTCGCCCCAGTCCGCATGGCCGCTGTAATTACATATAAATGTATTCTTACGGGCACCCTTACCTGTTCCGTAATTATTCTTAGCGGCATATTTCTTCTTTGCCTTCAGACCGGATTCATTGTCTATTCCGTCATAATATGCAAATATCCGTCTCAACTGATGGCCACTTACCGTAGGATCCTTCTGCAAAAGAATCTGTCCCCTTGTCATTGTTCCGAGTTTATCCATATCCCATTTAAGCATATCTCTGTCATAGTCAATATATATCTGCGACAGCAGGTCTTTGTGGGAATATGTAAGGCCTATTTCCTCAGTCGGATTATGCGCGATCTTGGCACCGATCACCTTATGCTTTGCAGGCAGGACCTTATCTAGCATCTTGGCGGTTGCAACAGTAAAAAATGACTGTATGCTGGCATCATTAGCTTTGGCAAATCTGACAATATCTTCCTGCCTGAAAGTATATAAGCGGTAGCTTGCTTCTCTCACAAAGGGATTGATCATACCATTAATGTAATCCCCATACATCATAAAGGGATTCTTGGATTCCGGTTCAAACAAAGGTCCGTCATCCGGAAGCATATCAAGTGCCGGTTCCACATCCTCTCCCTCAAGAAGTTTGTCTCCGGGTTTACGTATTCCCGGTGCGTCGGGTTCAATATTATATTTATTCTTCACGTATTGATATACATTAGTCATAACCCACGGCTGTGCGCCCTTACCGCCGCATATGCTGTGACTGATGTTAAAGTAAATGGTGCGTCCTTCATATTCGACGTAACAAAAATGCCCGTTAACCTCCCTGCTGCACAGATCCTTGGCTCTGCCGTCAACAGGAAACACCATAATATCTTTGTTGTTCGGCTCCAGCAGGAAACCGCCTTCATTATCGACTGTCACTTTCCTTGCAAAATAAGGATATCTGACTATTGCTTCATTGACAGATATGCGCAGGATATCAGGGTCGATCTCATCCTTCATTGTAACCCTGATCCTCATAGTATAATGGAAATGTTTCTCACTGAGATATAGACGATAAGTATCAACACTGTACTTCACGATTGACTCCTCCGAACACGCGTGATTATATCACAAAAGTAAAGATTATTTGATTTTTCTTTGCTTTCTATCCGGCTATCCGGAGCCGGGTCATTCTGCCTTATCGCTTGTCATCATCAATGTAACCAGAAGAAGAATCGCTGATGAGATCCAAATAGTTCCCGCACCAATCCTGGCAGACAGTATTCCGCCAACTCCGGCTCCGATTGCAAATATGAAGATTATGGCAAAGAAATGCATTGCCTTGTAAAGTGATTCCTTCTCACCCGTTCTGAAGTACTGGGACAGTCCTTCCGTGCCACTGCGCAGATTCCCGATACACATTGTACTGGCGTATCCGTAACCATGGACCTTCCTGAATGCCTGCACCTGCATTGCACAGGAGAAAGATACCATGATATTTGCAAGCATATTTAATCCGGAAGGCAGAAATCCCACAATAAGCAGCATGAACACCTCTACGAGAAGTATAATCTGCCTCCAATGCACTTTGCTGTAATTCTTGAATCTGCTCTCTATCCTCTCTGCAAGAAATACACCTGCGGCAAAGGAGATTATCGGGAGCATATAGCTTAATCCCTTATCCCAGTCGCCCAGCATAATACTCTGACTCATCAGTACCACATTGCCGGTCTGGGCATTTGCAAATACCCCGCCCCTGACATTGTATGAATATGCATCCTGAAGTCCCCCGGAGAATGAAAGCAGAACGCTCAGCCGCAAACTCTCTGATATCTGAGTTTTTGCCTGTATCATCAGAATCCTCCAAACCATACAAATTAAAATCCGCCGGCAAATTATATCTACACTAAGGAACAGATCGGGCAGAGAGCACAACTGAAGTTGAAGCTGATTGGATAATTATTGCATATCCCCTATTATTATAACCCCTTTCGCCAAGAGTGGAGGATTTAAAAATGCACAAAAATGAAAGTCAAAGATGGTCAAAAATAATTAGCACTCACCTCTTGCGAGTGCTAATTAACGGACTATAATGTAGTCAGAACAAAGGAACGAGGATCAAAGAAGAGATCAGACCTCCACCTCTTGCTCGGATAACAACAATTCAAAGGAGATGATTAGTATGTTGATGTCCGGTTTATTTGGAGAAG
>Ga0310691_10002483_pt1 | contig 24442 bp, 31 predicted proteins | sample 176DNAGHGlowgp2_FD_203887 | JGI IMG/M metagenome (GOLD analysis project Ga0310691, IMG submission 203887) | Sheep rumen microbial communities from Palmerston North, Manawatu-Wanganui, New Zealand - 1766 DNA GHGlow gp2 (v2) (version 2) | ecosystem: Host-associated > Mammals > Digestive system >...
GCAGACATTGGACAGAAGATTGGAAACTCACTTTGTGAAGTCCTACATGTTGGACCAGGTCGCTATAATCCATATACCGGAAAATATATTGAACCTGAAGTAAAAGTTGGTGATCGAGTATTGATTAACAACTCTGTATTAGCAAAAATCAATTTACGTTATAACGGTGAAAAGCCTGCTGAAGATGAATATCTAGTTGCTGCACAGGATTGTCGTATAATTCTAGAAGATGGAGAAACAGTCTAATGAGAGTACAAGGCGCAAACGTTTTAGTTAAGAAGATTAACGACAAAGTAGCAGGAAGCATTTTCATTCCATCATTTGGTAATATGGGATATTGTTATTGTGAAGTAGTTGCAGTCGGTAAAGGTGCATACTTTATGCCAAATGATAAGTTAATTCCATTACAAATTAAAGTTGGTGACAGAACATTGATTAACCAAGGTGTAATGGAAGAATATGAAATTGTTAAAGATGGTGAAAAGCAGACTTATTACTGGGTACCTGGTGTAGAATGCACAATGGTCCTAGATGATACTGAAGGCATTTAATGAAAGTTTTTTCAATATTTAAAAATAAAAAGATAATTGCTGGCATTGCAGCCGCAATTGTCTTTTCTCTTGTTTTAATCGGTTTTGGAGTTTATGGAGTTGCAGCACAGAAACTTCTATTTACCGTATTGAAAACAGTTGGTCCAATTGTTGGTATAGCATTTGGATATTTTTTATGCGTATTTTTACCATTCAGAATTGCTGAAGCTCTAAGAATTCGTAGAGAAAAAGATGAAGAAGCAAGAAAGAATGATAAAATTCAAAAGCAAATACAACTAAAGAAAGACTTAGAACATAAGATTCTAGAAACACTAAATAAGAAGGAAACTACACTATGAGTGAACAATATGATCCAGTGAATAAACCAAAACAGTATAACAAAAATAAGTGTGGTATTCAGACTATTGAAGTCACACGTTATCTTGGATGTGATTTAGGAAATGCATGGAAGTATATGTCAAGATACATGTTTAAGAAGAAGCCAAAGGAAGATTTGGAAAAGGCAGTTTGGTATCTTGAAGATTTTACATACAATTTCTTAGATCAAAAAAATTGGACTTTGATTCCAGAATTTCCATTCCATGTTCCAACATTAGTAAAAGAATATATGCAGAAATTCATTGACTTTGAGGAACGTCCAGAAGTTCAGAGAATGTTCAAGCATATTTTGTCAATTATAAATAATGAAGGCATAATCGATAAGGAATTATTTGATTATGATTTAAATAATCTATATTTGTATGCACAAACATTAGAAGGCATAGAAATTGTAGACTAATTTTTCGTAAATAACTATTTACAAAAATAACTATTTTTATTATATTACTAAAAGGAGAACTTATATGGAAATAACTAACGTATCTGTAATGCCATTAAAGAATGGAAAATTTGACTGTTTAGCAATTTGTCAATTTACTATTGATAATGCATTTATCATAACAGGACTAAAACTTTATAAGAAGAATGAAAAGTTTTATGTCGTATTTCCTAAGAATATTCATAACAAGAAAGCAATGAAGTATTGTCATCCAGTAAGTGATGGAGTATATCAGAATGTATTAAATGCTATCTTGACTGAATATCAATCCATGAAAGAAGCTAATATCAATAACCCAGAAAACATGGTGCAGGAAGATGAATTCTATAAGAAGACTTTCGGTGAATCTGCATTTGGTCAATTTGGTAAGGTATTAGAACAAGTCGAAGATATGAAGACTGCTGCAAGAATTTGTAATCATGATGAACAGCAAATGTCTAATTTTAAAGAAATGTTTAATCAATTAGATGCATTTGAAGAAATGATGAATAAAGATCAAGAAGCAGGCGAAAATAAGTATAAGGAATACTTAGAAAAACAGCGTGATTTATTGAATAAAGCCGCACAAGCCGCAAACGAAAGAATGAAGGCAAGAAATAATGGCGAAGAAAAAGCATAATTGGAAATCACCAAACTTCGATAAAATCAATGTTTCAAAGTTAGATGAAAAACAAACAATGCTGGAAATTTTAAATGACCCTAATAAGATGCAAGCTGTATTGGAATTAGGTCGAACAGCAATGAATTTGGAAATGAATCTACAAGAAACTACTTCATTGGAAGATTGGACAGAAAAGGTATTGTTGTTATTACCACATAATTTTACAGATAAAGAAAATTTTAGTGACAAACTTAGGGAATTTGTAAATGATTATAGAAGTAAACAACAAGCAAGTGACAACACATAACGCAGCAAAAATGGTTTTTGCATCAGTCATTGAAGACGTATATATGAATTTTAATGAGTATGCAAGAATGTTTATCAAGAATTTTAGTGACTTGAACGAAGAAGAAATCAGAGAGCTTTTTGAAAAGAGAGAAAAGGTCTATGATTCAATCAATAAAATCTTAAATAAAGAGAAGATGTAATGATTAAGTTTGAAGTAAATAAAACATATCATGATAAAAACAATAATTCATATACAGTATTAAACAGAACTGAAGATACTATTGAATGTAGATTTAATCGTGTAATCAAGAAATATCATGTAGTGAAGTATTGTAATATTGAAGCTGTTATTCAGTATGGATCACCATTAATTATGGCTGATAAAATCCATTACCAATTTGATAATGAAATTGATGGAAGCGGTATTAAGCGTAAACAAATTAATAAAGAGAGAATGGGATATATAGATGTCATTAGAAGAAGAATCTGAAGTAGAAGTACCAACTCAAGAAACAGAACAGGCACCAGAACAAGATGAAGGTGGACAGACTGTAGATTTGGGTAATATGGGTAATTATTTTGAACAAGTAAGACAAAATTACTTTGAAATCAAAAGAACAATGTGGGTAGTAGGTACCATTGATTGGGATATTGCTATTCGTATTATTCAGAGATTGTCTTTCTATAGAACACAAACAGATTGTAAAGACCCTATCACAATTTATTTGTCATCACCTGGTGGCGGATGTGAAGCAGGTTTTGCAGTCGTAGATGCAATTGAAGAAATCAAAAAATTTGGTGTGCAAGTCAACACAGTTTGTTGTGGATCATGTTCATCAATGGCGTCAGTAATTTTGGCAAGTGGTACAAAGGGTTGTAGATATGCATTCCCATCATCACGTATCATGGTCCATCAGGCAGGAATTGATTTGTTTGGTGGTAAGCTGAAAGATATTGAAATTGTCCATAGAGAAGTTCAGAATTGGACAGACGCTATGAATAAGATTTTCAAGAAACAGACAGGAAAGAATCTTGAAGAACTTAAGAAAATGATTGAATATGATAATTATATGTCAGCAAATGAAGCCAAGAAAATCGGTCTAATTGACAAGGTGCAAACCAAATTAATATAAATAGACTATGATTAAAAAGGTAACTATGAGCAATATTAATTCAAAAGATCATCAAGACTTTTATGACTTTATTCATGGAAAGAAGACTGAAACACAGCCTTCTATCCATACTGCACAGGAATATGATTTGCCTCCTGTGAAACCACGTCCACGTCCAATACAAAAGAAATATCCTTTGTATGAAGATGATGAAACATATCGTCATCCAGCAGTAAGACAAGCTCCACCAAAGCCTGTTGAACCTCCTAAACCAAAGATGCCACGTCAGCTGACAGAAGCATATTCTTTGATTGAAGATATGAAGGTTAAGATGGAAGATATTTTCTATCGTTATGGTATGATTGGATTGGAAAGATTAGACGAAGCTTTGGAAGATGTAATTGACGAAATTATGAATCCAGAACCAGTTGTAATTGAACGTCCAGTTCCAGCACCACAACCAGAAAAGCCAGTTGTCAAGAAACGTAAGAGACGTGTAGTAAGAAAGCCAATTCAGACACAGACAAATGAAGCAACAGAAGAAGTTGAACCTGAAGAAGTTTTGGTAGATCCACGTAAGTCATTAAATGATTTGGATATTAATGATTTAGGTGCAATTCTTGGTAAAGAAACAAAGGAATATAAGACAGAATCACAGAAGAAAACTGAACAGTTATTGAATGCTTACAGTAATGAAATGGAAGCTGAAGAACAAAAAGCAAATGAAGCTAGAGAAGCTGCAGAAGCAGCAGAAATTCAGCAACCAGAAGATATTCCTGACGAACCTCTAGAAGTTATTGGTGAAAATGAAGAAGAAACAGCAGAATAACTTAAAAGAGAAATTACCAAAGAATAAGGTTCTTGTAGATGGCACTGTCTTAGAGGCATTGCCAAATGCAATGTTCAGAGTTATGTTAGACAATAACAACATAGTTTTATGTACAGTTTCTGGTAATATGAGACGTCATTTGATTAGAGTATTGCCTGATGACAGAGTACAAATTGGTGTAGAAACATACGATTTATCAAGAGGAATTATCTATTATCGTTATGATAATTCACGAAAGATATAAATAAAGTATGAGAGAATATCATAGATTACATCCGAAAGAAATTGATTGGTATGATTTACAGGAGAACAATCCTGAATTATACGATTTAATTTATGGAAGTGTAAATAAATGGAAAGAATTTGAACAATTACCTGATTTATCGATGATACCTATGGAATATCAGCACATGATACCAGAAAATATCAGAAAGAATGAAGAAGATAATAGAGTTCAACATATCATGTTAACAAAATGGTAAAACTAAATAACAACTAAGTGAAATAGAGGTAAATAATATGCAAACAATGTCAACTATCGATCAGACTGGTGCAGTAGAAGCAGAAGACGTTTTGGTTAATCAGCTACGTGCTATTAAGTCTTTCCCTAACCGTGCTCGTAAGGAACTATCCGCATGCGCAGTACCACAGGTAAAGGAACCAAAGGAAGAAGCAGAAAAGGCTGCATTCAAGAAAGGATATGAAGCAGGAGAACTCGCAGGTAAGAAAGCAGGTTATCTAGAAGCTTTGCAAAATCTAGAAATTTTTATTAAGAAGTTGAATGCTTAATTAAAATTTTTTATTATATTTTATCATGCCTGAATAAGGCATGATATTTTTTTATGAACATAAAATCCGTATAATACAGCGAGTTGAAGGAAAAATAATATGTTTGGATATAAACAATGTGTATATGATAATTTCAAGAAAATTATCTATTTGAAAGAACAGGATGACGATCGATACCACAAATATCCTTATGATCAATACTGTTATATTCAGTCAAATGAACCAACAGATTTAAAGGATATTCATGGAAATTACATGAAGAAATTGACTTATTCTGACAAGTCAGTCATCCAAAATTTAAAGAATTCTGGCATTATTGTTGCTGAAAGTGATTTCAAACCTGAAGTCAAATTCATGCATGACCGTTATGACAAAGTAGAATTAAAGCCAGATATTACAAAATGGAATATATGTCTATTCGATATTGAAGTGGCATCAGGATCACAATTCTATGATGACCACATTATCAAAATCAGAAATAAGACTACCAAGAACGTCTCAGATATTAAATTATATGACTTCGATGTAAACTATCCTACCGATAATTTTGAAGTCTGGGATGAACGTGAGAGCGCCTGGAAGAAGTATAAGGACTCATGTTATGTTGAATATGATTTCCCTGCTTCTGATAAAGCATTATGGCCAATCAACTGTATTTCTTGTTATTCTACAAAAGACAAGAAGATGTATACATTTACTACACTTGAAAATGAACCTAATGCTGATGATGACCCAGAAACAAGACCATTTATTGAATTTGTTTGTGAAAACGAATTAATAATGATGAAGAAATTCTTGCAATGGTTCAATAAACAAAAATTTGATATTATTTCAGGATGGAATTCAGAAGCATACGATATTCCTTATATTATCAATAGATGTCACAGATTACGTGCATTGTGGGATGTTGCTACTGAATTCGAAAGAGCTTTGTCTCCATTGGCAAAGATGCCAAATGAAAAGAAAATCTTTGATAGAAAACTACCTGATGTTGACTTAGGTTCAACATGGGAAATTCCAGGTCTATATTCATTGGATTACATGGAATTGTATAAGATGTTTGCTGACCATCCACCTATGTCTTCATTTGCATTGAATTATGTTTGCAATATGGAATTAGGACAAGGTAAGTTGGAATATGAAGGTAAAATCAACGAAACTTATAAGAGAAAGAAAAAGCGTTTCAAACACTATAACCGAGATGACGTTTGGTTGTTAGTAGATTTGGAAGGTAAGAAGAAGATTTTCCCATTGATTATTGAATATGCTTATGATACCTTAGTTAATTTGGATAAGATTTTCATGAAGGTACCAACTTCTGAAGGTTATATCATGAAGTATCTTCATAATGAAGGTAGAGTATTCAATGATAGAGAAACACACCATGAAGACTGGTGGAGAAAAGAAAAGTGTTATGAAACACATCTAAAGGATGGTTCATTATATTATCAGAACACTGAATATGAAAACGAATGTGAAATGGCAAAGTTCAGAAAAGCACGTTTGTCAAATCCAGATGTTCATCCATTCGAAGAATTCCACGTAAAGGCAGGTTATTGTTATGACTATCCAGGACGTTATGACTGGTGTATGTCATTCGATATTACGTCTTCATATCCTCACCATATTATGCAGTTCAACATTTCACCAGAAGTAGTTGTTAAGCATCCTAAGAAAGAAGATGTAGAAAGTGGTAAGGTAATTTTGACTGATGTTGCTGAAGTAGGTTTCTTGAGAACTGATGATGCAATCATTCCATCAATTGCAAAGAAGGTATTCGCTGAACGTAAGGAATACAAGCGTTTGAAGGCAGAAGCTGCAGCAAGAGGTGATAATGATGCTAAGATGAGATACCACAATATTCAGTTGAATAAGAAGAACATCATTAACTCTTTGTATGGTGTATGTTTGACTGACTCATTCCACTTGTATAATATTGAATGTGCAAGAGCAATTTGTAGATGTGCACGTGTCACATTGAGAGACTGGTTGAAGAAGTATCTTGATAGTTATTACGTCTCATACGAAATAATCAAGGATATTGAAAAGTATTGGGGCATCAAATTAAAGAATCAAGAAAAATTTACATTCACAAATAGAGAAGCATGTGTAGTTCACTGTGATACTGACTCATGTTATTTCTGTATTGCTGAATTGCATGATAGATTGGTAGAAGAAGGAATTAAGATTGAAACTGAAGATGAAGTAAGAGAATTCTTTAGACACGCAGAAGATATGTTTACTGATTTCTTTGTTAAGGTTCTAGAATATAGAGCAAAGACTTCTAAGACTACAAACAAAATCAAGTTCAATCGTGAAAACATTTTCTCTAACATGTTCTGCTTTGCAAAGAAATTGTATATTGGAAATATCATTGATAGTGAAGGTGATTTATATCCATTGAAGCCTGTTGAAGGATTTGAATCTATGACAGATGAAGAAAAGGAAAAGCTACCAGAACATTGGCGTAAGCATCCTGAAGGTCCAAAACACAAGATCATGGGTGTTCCTATTAAACGTTCAGATATGCCTGATTTCTGTAAGGTAGCCGCTGAAAAGTTGGCATTCGATATTGCAGCAGGTATGAGTTATACTGATGCTCAGGAAATTGTTGAACAGACGTTCCAACAGTATAAGGCAGCAGGTATTGATGTAGTTTCAAGTAAGAAGAGTATTACGAACTATAAGAAGTATATTCCAAAGCCAATTGAATGGTATACAAAGCATGGATTGATTTTCGATAAAGGAATGATTTTCCAGGCTAAGGTAAGTTTGGCATATAACTATTTGATTGCAAAGAACAAATTGAAGTTAGTGCCAATAAATAATAACACCAAGTTCAATTACATGTATGTAAAGCCAAATGATTATAACATTGAAGCTATTGCATTTATTGGTAGTTGGCCTGATGAACTAGCAAAAATACTTGAAGTTGACTATGAAACGATGTTTAGAAAATCCTTCGTACCAATTATTGAAAAGATGTTCCAAATCAGTAAATGGATTGGTGAAAAGGACTCTATCAGAATTGAAAAGTCAGGAATGTTTAACTTTTTTGAATAAGGAGAAACTATGGAAAAATGTCCAATTTGCGGAAAGGAAAGTAAGAATAAGGCAGGTTTGAGTCTACACATGAAAAACATGCATAAGGATCAAACATTAAATGAAAACAAAGCTGCAGAAAAACTTATTCAGCCAGAATTAGTCACTGAAAATAAGGAAATTAAAGCAGAAGTCCAGAAGAAAGAGGATGAATTTGTATCAGTTAATGAATCTGTCGACACTGATTTCGTTTCAGTAAAGAAGAATCCATATCGTGATTTATACCCTGGAGAAGGTGAAGTTATCAACGAATGGTGCTAAAAATATAGAAACTTTTATATGCACGGTTGTTTACGACCGTGCATATTTTTGTATATTTGTATTATTAAACAATGATGTTTAAGATATAAAGAGGTAAAAAGAATATGGCTAATTTTAGTTTTAAAGATAATATCAACAAAATCGGAAAATCTGGATTGAAGGATTTAATTGCAACAGAATTGGATGAAGTATCATTCCTATCAACTAACGTAGTTGTAATGAACCTTGTATTCAGTGGAAAGATTATGGGTGGTATTAAGAAAGGAACTATCAATACCATTTGTGCTCCTTCAGCAGAAGGTAAGTCATTGATTGGCTTGAACTGTTTGAAATCTGCTCAGAAGGCGGGAATGGACTGTGTAGTCGTTGACTCTGAAAGAGCATTCCCATTCGCTGTAGCTAAGGCACTTGGAATTGATATGTCCAAAATTCCAGTCTATCAGGCAGTAAACATTGGTGATATTAAGCGTATTTACGCAATGATTAATGAAGGTGCAAAGGCAAAGGAACGTAAGAACATCTTCGTATTGTTTGACTCTTGGGGACCACTAGTATTCACAGGTTTAATGGATAAGGCAGAAAAGGGTTCAGATACTGCAGATATGGGTAGAACTGCAGGATTTAAGAATGAACTTGCAAATATCATTAACGCTTATGGTAATACAACATTCTGTGTTAACCACGTTTATGATTCACTACAAATGTATGGTGAAAAGTTCTGTATTCCAGGTGGTCGTCGTTTGTTCTTCTTGTCTGATGGTATTGGTCTAGCTTTGTCAGAAGCACAATGGAAGAGCCCAGAAGATGACTCTTACATGGGTAAGTTGGTCACAATGGGTGTTAAGAAGGGACGTAGTGCTCGTGAACGTGGAAGAGTTCAGTTTGCAATTCGTGCTGATGGTGCTTTGGACCCATTCTATGGATTGTTTGATGACGCTATTGATAGTGGTGTATTGAAGAAGGTAGCACCAGGTAAGTATGTTCGTGATTTCGCAATCATTGACAAGAAAACTGGTGAAGATAAATCTGATATAGATATTGATACACATGAACCAAAGAGAACATGGCGTGAAGCAGATATGTATTGTGATCCAAAGTTGGAAGCAATATTCTGGATTCCTATTTTCCAGAATCCTGACTTCGTTAAGTATGTTGAAACAAAGTATACATACGAAGCAGATGATATGTTGTCAGCTAAGTACGATATTGTAGATATGATCAATGGTGATCAGGATCTTCCAACAGAAGAAGATTTGTATGAAGAAGTCGAAGATACTCGTCCTGAAGATTCAAAGGAAGCTGTGACTTTGGAAGATATTGGTATTACTTCAGAAGAAGCAATTAAGCCAGTTACTGAAGAAACAGCAGAAAAGGCAACAAAGAAAGGTAAAAAGAAGGCTAAGTAATGAAAGAATTCGATTTCGAAAAGGTTATAATTAAGGCATTACTCACTAATGATAAGGTAAAAACAAAAGTTTTACCTTTCCTTAAAGAAGAATGGTTTGGCTTCAATATTGATGCAAAGGATATTGTTCGTAAGATAATTTCCTATAATTCAAAGTATTCTGAAATGCCTAATCCTCTTGAAATTGAAAGAATGATTAGTAATGATTCAACATTGAAAACATTTAAGGATATTCTAAGTATTCCTAATGAAAATGTTGAAACACCATATATTATCGAAGAAATTGAGGAATTCGTTAGAAGAAAACTGATATACAATGTTTCTGAAAAGATGCATGAATATTGTAGAGGTGAAAATCAAGAAGACAATTTCGCTGATGAAGTAGCAGAAGCACAAGCATTCTCATTCAACACTGATATTGGTTTCTCTTTCTTCGAAGACCCTCAAATTTTATTCGAAGATATTATTGCAAATGAAAAAGTCTATTCAACCGGTTTAAAGTCTATCGATGACTTAATCGGTGGTGGACTTCATGAAAAATCTTTGAACATGATTATGGCACCAACTAACGTTGGTAAGACTTTAACTCTATGTTCAATTGCTACGAATTTGATTATCAATGGTCACACAGTTTTGTATGTCACCTTCGAAGATAGTGAAAAGAAGATTGGTCAGCGTATTGCTCAGAATTTGTATGACGTAACTCAGACTCAATTGAAGTCATTATCAAGAAATTCTTATGGTTCAATCTATAAGAAAGCATTGGCAAAATGTGGTCACAATAAGTTAATTATTAAGGAATATGAAGAAGGTACTTTGAATGCAATTGGTTTGAAGGCACTTCTAAAAGAACTAGAAGAAAAGAAAAACTTTATTCCTGAAGTATTGATTATTGACTATATTGGTTGTATGATTCCTAATGGAAAGGTATCTATCAATACAAATGATAACACTATCTTGAAACTTGTTTCAGGTCAGGTAAGAAGTATTGGTATGATTAAGGGAATTCCTATTGTAAGTGCTATGCAGACTAACCGTGGTGGTTATCAGAGTGCTGATTTAGGATTGGATGATGCAGCAGACTCATTTGGTCAGACTATGAAGGCAGATGCAATTTTCGGTATTATGCAGTCTCCAGAAATGAAGGAAGCAAATATGTATACAGTAAAATTGTTGAAGACCAGATATGGTAATAAGAGAGGAAATGTAGTCACTATTGGTGTTGATGTTGAAAAACAGAGATTATTTGATTTAGTAGGATATAAACCACAAAATACAGGTAATGGTCAGCAATCAGCTTCTCCATCTGATATAATTGCATCACAAGCAGATGAAGCAATGAGTAATGTGGTAAATGATTTTGAATAAGGTTTTATTATGGAAGAACAAGTAGAATACAGCAATGATTTACCCAAGTACTCAACAGAATATGATATATCTGTCTTGGAAGAAAATGCGAACAAAAAGAATTTTTACGATTACATGAAAAAGAATGGATTGGATTTTGATGATGTAGATGATGTATCTAAATTACCAAAGTTCATTGTAGAGATGTCTAAGAACATTGATACATTCAACCATTTTAATAATGTATTGTATACATTGAATAAAGAAAATAAAATAAATATTGTTGATAGCATGATTATTCTTGTCACCGATTATTTGGAACCTAACCAGGTGAAGAAATTATTGGATGAAATGAATTTTTATCTATTAACAAATGAACTAAAGAAAAGATATAAAATTGGAAAAATTGACACAGGCATGTTTGAGTTTTTTGGATGATAAACAAATACCAAATATATCACTTGTATAAAGTCTTGAGTGGATTGAAGACTGCGAAGAAATTTACAAATAAGGTTTATAAGGATCTTACGACAAAGTCTGTAAAAGATATTTTGGAGGAAGATTTCTATTATACTCCTAATGTAGATAAATCGGCTAATGTGTTTATAGATTTAGTGAATAGCATAAACAGTGGACAGTTTACAGTCAATGATTTTGCAATTTCTATTGTCAATGAGTTCATGATAACAGAGAAATTTCCGACTCTTTTATCATGTGGCAAGGTTGACAATCGACAAAAATTTTTTATATTTAAGAAAAGAAAAGAGATAATAGCTCAGAGCGAATATCTGAAACAATTAGTAGAAGATAAAAACAAAGGACTATTTCAATTTTCAAGCAAGTATACTTTATTTGGCCTTGCGCCAGATCAAACAAATGAAATATACAAATTAATAAGAGATAAAATAGTCACATCGGAGTTTTACATACGCGGTTATGAAGCTAAAAAATTCATAATTGATGAGAGTAAGATTCAAGACACAGCATATATGAGATTCGTTTGGCTAACGAAAATCGTATTAAATCTAAAGAGGTAAAAAATTATGCCAGTAAATAAAAGTTTCGATTCAATTTTCAGCGCAGTTCAAAAGTCTTTCCCACAAAAGAAGGATAAAGCAGCAACTAAGAAGTCTTATGAAATTGAAGGCCTTCTAAAGCCAACAATGAAGGACGGAAAGTTCAATATTGTATTGCGTTTCTTACCAGGTCATCCTGATGAAGATATGTCTTACGTAGAAAACAGAACACACATGATGCAGTTGCCTAACGGCGAATGGTTTGGTTGTGACTGTTTGCGTAAGTTTGGTGATGATGAAAAGCATCAGTGCCCAATTTGTCGTTATAACAATCTTCTATTCAAGAAGTATGGTAAGCCTGGAATTGAAGAATATCGTAAACATGCATTACCAAAATGGCAGCCAAAGTATTATGCCAACGTTCTAGTAATCCGTAACCCAAATGCTCCTGAAACTGAAGGTCAAATCTTCAAGTTTGAATTCAAGCGTGCAATCATGAAGTTCATTTCTGAAGCAATGAATGACAAGAAGGATGAACTAACTGGTGACGTTACTCCAGGAATTAACCCATTCTCTTGGTATGGTCCAAAGGATGAACAGGTAATCAATAAGGAATGGAGAGCAGGTGCAAACTTTGTTTGGGAAGGTTATCAGACTTCTAATGGTCCTAATTATGAAAAGTCTCACTGGACTGCACCATCAAGAATTTCTATGTTCAAGGATGGTAAGTTGCAGGAATTGACAGACGATGAAATTAACGAACTTGAACAGAAGCAGTTCCGTCTATCTGAAATCGAAAAGAAGGAAGAAGATTGTTCTACTTACGCTCAGATTGTTAAGCGCTATAAGCAGAAGACAGGTAAGTTCTTGTTTGCTGAATTTGGCGAAAAGGATCCAGATGAAAATGCTCCACAAGCAATCAATGTTGATGAAGTTGTAAAGGCAGATTTTCCAAAGGCAGAAACCGTAGAGGCAGATGATTCAGAAATGTTTGCATCTAACCCAAAGGATGAACCTGAAGAAACAGCCGAAGAACTTGACAATGATGATTTCTTTGCAAGACTTTCACAAGGCTAATACTTAAGAAAGTTTGATTGAAAAATCAGAAAAGGGGTTGCAAAAGCAACCTCTTTTTGTTATATTTAGACACATGAATATAACAGATAAAAATCTCAAAGTATTAAATATAACACATTTCGATATGGATGGCGCTTGCTGCCATATCATTCTAAAAAATTATTATAAAACAGTGACTGCATTGCCAATCACTTATCAGTCAGAAAAAACTTTATTTGCAAAAGCTACTGAAGAAATAAACAAGGAACATTATGACTTAATTCTTTGCACAGATTTCTATCCAGAAATTGCATATAAAGATTTGACCACATTGAAAGTTCCAATGATTGTTCTTGATCACCATGAAAGTGCCAAGAAATTTCATAATGGAAAGACCATCGTCATAAATACGCAGAATAGCGCTTCTAGGCTCGTCTTTGACTTGTATAATAAGTTGAGCGACCTAAGTCATTTAGAAGACCTGGTGAACATTGTGGACGATTTTGACATGTATAAGAAGAAAGATGTAAGGTCACCAGAGTTCAATAAGATTTTCTGGGAAATGAATTTCAAATGGTTTGTCAGACGTTTCATTAATGGAAATACAAAGCTGTCAGAAGAAGAAATTCTATTCTTGAAGGAATCTATGAAGGCTGTTGATAAAATCTATAATAATATTGAAATCACTACATTACCACATAAGGGTGTTTTCTTTATTTTAGATTATTATCAGTATGAAATAACAGAACGTCTAAAGAAAGATGGTTATAAATGGTTTATTATTTTGAATAAGAACAATCTTTCAATTCGTTCTAATGATGTAGATTTGTTGCCAATTATAAATAAGGTTGGCCGTGGTGGAGGTCACAAAAATGCAGTAGGTATTGCATTGAATTGGCAAGAAGACCCTAAATTCTTAGTAAATAAAATAATTAAATCATTCAATGAAATTTATCCAAATTATATCTAGTCAATTTGATAATAAAATGAAACAAGTAGAAGTCAATAAAGACGTTCTACTTCATTTAAAAAAGAGTATAGAACATCCATTGTTAGTTGAAGATAAAAACTATATTCCACAATGGAAGTTTTGCTCTGTTATCGGTGATAAAAGATGTAATGAGAACATGGATAAAACAGATATTCTAATGTTAGATTACGATGATAGTAATATGACAATAGATGAATTCAAGAATAGATTTAGAGAATATAAGTTTATTCTACATACAAGTTATTCTTATGATGGTGTAAAACAAAAGTTCAGAGTATTATTGTTCTTAGATAAAGAATATGTTATAGATAGAATGTTTTATAAATGTTCTGAAAGAGTTTATAGTCCATATCATTACTTGATGGATAGATTTGATTATGTTGATCCAGCATCATTTGTCAAATCACAATTCTTTAAGGTACCTGCAATTAAAACAAAAGATAGTCCTTATTATTGTTATTTCAATATGGGAAAATGTTTTAATTTGTTTGATATTGAAGGATATAAGATTGCTTATGATGAATGTTATATTAAACAAGAAGAATATCTAAGAAAGTTAGAAAAAGAATACGAGAGATTTAGAAAGAAAAATCAAGGTGATTTGACTAAAGCTAAAGAATACGTTGAAAAGAAAATTGACTCTACTCCTGAAGGTCAGAGACACAATTGTATTTTTGGTTTAGCCGCATGGTGGAAACATATTGGTGGATCTTATTCAGAATTTGCAAGCATTATTCCTGGATGGGCAGATAAACAATATCATAAGCAAATCACACGTTTAGCAACAGAATGGGCAAGGATTAGATAATGGATAAGTACGATAAAATGACAAATGAAACTTTAAATAAAGCATACGCTGATTTTCTTGATAGTTTAAAGAAAGAAGCTAATAAGAAAAAGTCTTATGATTATGATTTAACTGTATCTGATAAAACATCTATGGATAAAGAATATGTAATTCCAATGGATTTAGGTACATATAAGCTAGCATCATCACAACGTTATTATGGCGATTACGTTGATGCTAAAACAATGATTAATGGTTATGAAATTAAACCTGAATTGATGGATAAAATCAAGTCATTTGATGATTTTAATGTATTCTTAGAAAATTGTAAGAACAATGTAATTGAAGAAACTAATCGACAAAAAACAGCATCTGTCTTATCAAGAACAATTGCAACTAATTATGATGTAAAAGAAATAAAATTATTAGTTGAGTACTTACAAGAAATGTTAAAAAAAGAGAGCAATTAGCTCTCTTTTCTATTATCTAAGTATTTTGTTAATATATCTGAAAAATCATAACATCTAAATATATCAGGTTCTGTACCTTCTTTTGGGAGTTGTATCAATACCAACTCTCCTATTTTTATATTTGGACAATGTTTTTCTAAAATAGCTTTATATGTTGATAACTGAATTGAATACTCAGTACAATTACATGCTGGATAAACAGAGAATGGTTCTTTTAATGTTTCACCATATTTGTTTTCTCTTGTGAATTCTTTAGATGTTTTCCAGTCAAGAATAGCATAACACTTCTTGATTTTATTCCATGCTAAGAAGTCAATTGTTCCACAAAGTTTCCAGTCTCTATCATATACAATGTATTCATTCTTTACAGGAACATACATCTTCTTTAGAGAATTAAAGATTTCTTTACACTTAGCTTTACGATATTCAAAATCTTCAATCATTCCTGGATATAAAGCCATTTTATCTTTATTACCTTCGTAATCTTTATTTTGCCATAAGTATTCCATTACAGCATGAACTTCAGTTCCTAAGATTTTTGCATAATCACCAGATTTATTCCATTCTTTTCTTAGAGATGGAGCTAATTTCTTTGATTCAATCTTAGCCATTGCAATTACTTGGTCTTTCTTCAATTTAGGATTTGCTGCAGCAATTGCGGCTTTTGCTTTATTGAATGCTGACTTTTCTGCAATTAAATTCCAATCTTTTTCTTTTTCAAATTGGCCACAAAAAGTAGTCACTGAAGTATATTGTGTACCTACACTATCTGTATAAGTATGTGGTCCTTCTTCGAAATAAATGTCGTTGAAGGCTTCCCATAGTTCATTAAATATCATTTAGTTTTCTCCGAATCTTATATCACCAACAGTATCATCAGTTGGTCTCATTGTTTCAAATTCAGGATTTATATTTCTGATTTCAATCATCTTATATAGTTTATCCTGTCTGTGTTTATATTTATTCCATTTAGCAAGACAGTCATTCATGTGTAGTCTATATCCATTGACTTTAACAGGGTCTGTCTCATCTTTACGTGCATTGATATAAGATTCAATATAAGTGTAAATAATATCCATTCTAGAACCACATTCATTTGCATCATTCTGAATTTCTGGAATAGACTTTTCCAAATAATCCTTTATAGGTATTTCATATAAAGGATGTGGGTCATTAATAACATTCTGTTGTTCTTTCTCTTTACGGATACGTTCTTGCATTTCTGCATAAGTATTCTGTATCTGTTTCTGAATGAACTCTTTATCGCTATTATCTTTCTTTTTAAAAAAATCAAACATTATTCACCATTAAAATTTATCAATACGATTTGTTTTTCTTTCTTTAATTTTGTCCATTCATGCAAAGTTTCATCATATTCTTTTTGCAAATAGGTATAAGCATTCATATAATCTTCTTTGGCTTTTCCATATTTTTCTTTACCATAATCAGTCAAATGTTTTTGACATGCTTCATATTCTAAATGTTCCAAATATAATGCACCTAATGCACTATTGTTTAATTGTAATAATCTCATACGGCAATCTTTCATTTTTTCTTCATTACGAGAAATAAGAGTATCGATTGCATGCGTATATTCTTCTTTTGTTTTATAATCTTCAGGGTTTACTATGTATTTCATGGAAACAAATATACAAAAAGAGGTTGTTTGAATAACAACCTCTTATACATTTTATTTCTAATTTTTTAATATAGTTTTAGATATGGTGCTGCCAAAATTTTAATTTCAGTTCCAGTCTTTTTAACAATTTTAACTGGATAACCTGCAGCTTCAGCGAACAACATAGCTAATGTTTGAGGTTTGTCTATAAATTTCTGTGCAACTACCTGAGCAACAGCTGTGACTAATTCACCAATGTTTCCTGCAGTTCCATCATCCATAATCTGCTTAACAAGATTTGGAATATTGATATTAGGACCTTCTTCACCCTTAATTTCTGATTTAGCCATAGGAATGTTTGCATTACCAAATGCTGGGTGACCTTTTTCACGGAATTCAGATGCAATTGATGAACCACCCTTAGTTCTAATATCTAAATTTATTTCATCAGATTCACAGTGAATATGGTCTTTATTAGCTAACTTCAATATAATACCTGATGACTTACCTTCTGTTTCAATAACATCATCTTGTGATACTTCAGCGAAAGTATTCTTCTTCATATCTGCCTTTGTTCTTCCATGATATTCAATGAAGATTTGTTTCTTTTCATTGATTGTAGGACCAACTGCAGTAGTTGCAGCTTTATCAAAGTTTGCTGCAGCAATAGTTGCTTCTGATACAACTTGCTTCAAAGAAATACCCATCAATTCCTGATTTACGAATGCATAATTCAATAGCTGATTATGTTCATCTAAGTCTTTTGCATTCATTACAGTAGTCATAATCTTTTCAGCACGTTGTGCATTGAAATACAATACAATATCAGACTTATCAATATTATCCTTATTAAATGATAATCTCTTCTTTCCTAAATATGCTTCTAGAACAGGAATAATTGACTTTGTGACTTTAGGACAATTTTTAGATAATCTATAGTGACCAAATTGTGCTTGACCCCAGTTTGCAATTCCTTTCTTGAATACAGAGTTAATTAAGCCTTTAATATCAGCTCTCCAGATTGCTTCAAAAGAATAAATCCATGACTTTAAGAATTCTTCAAATTGGATTTTAAATGATTGAACATCATTTTTTGGAACACCAAATTCGATATATTTACATACACCAGTTTCTTTAATTGGATCAGATGCTAATAACCATTTGTACAATTCAGAACGAGTATCTTCTACTTCTTTACCACGTTTAATCAATGGTGGAACATCTTCTTTAATTGTATGTAATGCAGTTCCTCTAACTTTCATTGTCAATAATAGTGCAGTAATTGCTTCTTGAATTTCAGTAGCAGCGTCACCCTTACCAACATAAATCTTAGTAGAAGTACCATCTGTTGCAGATTGTTTCAAATCTGATACGTGAATATTGATTACATTACCATCTGTGAACGTAAATTCATAGTCTTTATTTGCTAATGTTTTAGCTTTACCAACTTTCAATAGATTTTGATAAGCTTTACTATTACGAAGTACGCAAAGCTTAATATCAGAAATAATATCTTCTGGACTATCTACTGTTTGAACAGCTTTATTAAAGAAACCATCTGCACCATTCATATTAGTAATAGGCATTAGCTTACCAAATGCTGCTTCTAGTTCTTTAATATAATTCTTATTCTTCTTAAAATCATTCTTAGTGACTGTCTTTTCACCAAGATACAAATCTTCAAGCTGATTTGTTTCTTTTAACCAATCTGTAAAAAACTGTGCCATTATAATTCTCCTATGTTATATTTATAACACAAAAAAGAGAGGTCAGAAACCTCTCTTTAATTTAACTATAAGGAATAATTTAAGATTCTAATGATTTCAAATAACTTGCAAAATTCATTGATTCATTAGTTGAACCTCTTCTTGCATCAAATCCCTTAATTACATCAGGACTTCTGTTGAAATAAGAGAATGCAGAACGGTCAACTAATTTAACGAAATTACCATCAACATCTGATACCATAAATCCTTCACCATTAGTGTCCTTCATACCAAATGTAGTTTCAACCTTATTTACCCATTTGTTAACTGAATTCAACTTAGTAATGAACTTATTTTTTACATCTGCTGCAATATACAATGCTTCTGCAATCTTATGTAGTAATGGTTCATTTGTTTCAATAATTGTATGTAAGTCTTTAGACTTGTCATCTAGAGAAATTCTCTTCTTATCTCTACCTGCTTTAGTCTTTAACTTTTCCAATCCTTGATATTCTTTTCTCATCTTACCAGTGACCCATTTATGTAGTTCATCTACGAATGTTTCTGGATCAATTAGTTCTGATTTGTCAACCTTATTATTTTGTAATGTCATTACATAGAAGTTAATAAAGTCTGTATTATTTACTAACAAATCATAGTCAGCATCATTTACAATTTCAGAACATAGTGAATGCAAATCATATAGAGAATCTTCAATATCACTTGCTTCTTGGTCTGATAAAGTCTGAACACCTGATAAGTTAGGTAGACGTGCATCTAATACGAATGCCCATTCTGGAATTCCATTTAATTCATCTGTAGAAGCATCATTAGACTGTTTAACAGTTTGAACTGAACTACCTTTATAACGTGTATGGAATACAATACCAATATCAGAAGCTAGAGCCTTCTTTGCACCATCAGAACCTACTGGTAATGCATAGACCAATGTATTTGGCTTGAAATAGATATACTTCTGACCATTGTCATCTGTATAATTCTTAATATCACCTTTAGTGAATAGTAAGTCACCCTGCCAAATTTCACCAGCTGGAATAATCTTTGCTTTAGCCAACTTCAATGCGGCTTTCAACTTAACCTTCAATTCTGGAGAACGGTCATCTGCTTCAATATCTTCATCTGAAGTATAAACCTTTGGTGTTGCATTGAAGATAGACTTTGTAGATACACCTGGACCTTTTAGACCTGGGAATTTTGTATACATTGTGATAGCTGGAGCACCATCAATCTTTACAGTAATTCCTGGCTTTTCTTTATCAATAGAACCAGTTAATGTATCGAATACCTGATTATAGAAACCTAACATTCTAGAAATGTAAGCCTTACCCTTTAGGATAGAGTCTTCCATGTGTAATGAGTGAGTATCTTCAGTTAACATATTCTTATCCTTTATCATTGTTGATTCTTCTAAGACACCATTCTGTTTAGCAAATTTAACACATAAATTCCACATTTTATTTGAATATCCGGTCATTTCTAAGAATGCTTCTTTATCGCCATTTCTAATAGCTTCTCTTACTTTAGTTCCAGATACTTCTTTATCACCTCTGTCTGTGCAGTATAAGATTTCAAATTTACCAATGTCATTTTCATCTTGTAGTTCATATTCTTCACCAAATGGAACACAATATTTTCCATATAATTCTGCTCTATCTGGTCCACAAATAAGAACTAAACGATAATCTGGGTACATTTCAGCATATTCATAAAGTGCATCTAAGAAGAAGTGTGCTTTACTTGTATATGCTCCCAAGATATTATAACCTAAATCTTTACAACCAGCTTCAGCAATCTTAACCTTTTGTTCCAAAGTGAACATATTACGGTCATTATCGATTGGCTGATTTTTATAAGGTGAAACAATAATGAAGTCTTCGATACCTTCTTGTTCACCTCTATCTAAAAGTCTTGCATGGCCATATTTACCTGTGAATGGACTGAAACATCCATAAATAACACCTAATGGTCTATCTCCCTTTTTATAAGTATAAACAGGAGAGTCAATATTTGCTCCCTTATCCTTTTTCCAAGGAGATTTTACATTTTTAATTTGAAATCTTTCGTTTAACATTATATTACTCCTTGATTTATTTATAATAAATATATTATGATACTAGATGAAGACAATATAAATCTGCATCGTGCAAAAGATAATAAAGATGATGAATTTTATACTCATCTTAAAGATGTAGAAAAAGAAATGAAGAACTATAATTTCTCTGGAAAGATAGTATATTGTTGTTGTGACAATCCTGAATGGTCAAACATTTACAAATACTTCCATGATAATTTTAGTTCTTTAGGTTTACGTGGATTAATTTCATCTCATTACGATCCAAATGGAACATATTATAGTACATTTGATGGTGAAGAATTTAAGAAATATCCTTTAAAAGGCAATGGAGATTGCACATCTAGTGAATGTCAGAAATTAGCTAAGAAAGCTGATGTAATTGTGACAAATCCACCATTCTCTATTTTTGGTAAAATAGTCAGTGTTTATAAAGATATGCCATTTATTATGTTATGCACAAAAATAAAAATGGCTACAAATTCTATTTGTTGGAATCTTTATATGAATAAAGATTTGAGATATGGATATACAACAGTAGGTAAATTCTATAGACCAAATGGAGAAAAAGATAAAGAAGTAGGATGTATTTGGTATACCAATCTACCAGTCCATAAAAAATATAGAGGATTGAATATTGTAGAATTGGATGATACATTCCAGAAATATGATAACTATGATGCTTATGAAGCAAGAATAAATGCAATTCCAGATACAGATGAGTTAATAGGAATTCCAGTCACTTCATTAACAGTTCTTGATCCTAACAATTTACCTTTTGAGATTGTTGATAAGAGTGGTAAATTAAAATTAAATGGAAAAGATAAGTTTGAGCGTATAATAATTAAACTCAAATAGAAAATTAGAAATAGATTCATGACAGTAAGTTTACGACTTACTGTTTTTTTATATATTTGTATATTATGAATAAAGTAGTTCAAAATAGAAAAAAAGTAATGTTATTCGACCTAAGCAATTTGATAATGCGGTGTCTCTTTGCATATCCGGTCAAGCCGCACGAAAAAGAATTCAAGGAATTTAAGGCAATCTTTATGCGCTCATTCCTAAAAACTATTAAGGATAATTGTCCAGATAAGATTATCTGTTGTATGGATAATACTTCTTGGAGAAAAGATGTTTCTGATAGTTATAAGGAAAATAGAAAGGCATTTAGAGCAAAGTCTATTGTAGATTTTGACGTCTTTTTCCCTATTTCTAATAAACTAATTGAAGCATTGAAAGACTGTGCTCCTAATATCCAATTCTTGGATGTTCCTAAGTGTGAAGCAGATGATTTAATTGCTGTTATTACACGTAGCAATCCTGATTGGGATATTATCAATATTTCTACTGACCATGACTTCTATCAGCTTTATAAGTTTCCTAACTATAAGCAGTATGATGGTATGATGCATAACTATGTAGAAGTATTGAATCCTGAACATGAACTTATGAAGAAGATTATTCTTGGTGACAAGAGTGATAACATTCCTAAGTTAAAGGCAAGAGTTGGTAAAGTCACAGTTGCAAAGATTATTGATTCAGGTGTAGATCAGTGGTTAGAAGAAAATAATCTTAAAGAAAAGTTCATGGAAAACTTTAAGTTAATTTCATTTGATTGTATTCCACAGATGTATGTCGAAGATATTAACGATGCAGTTAAGGCATTCAAGCCAGGTAAATTCTCTGGTAAGAAATTTACTCAGTTAGTAATCAATGAAGGCATGACAGATATATTTGAAAAGGTCTCAGAATATATTGAAGTATTGAAGAAGGTTCAATGAACGATTACAAACATTTGTATAAAGTAGCACTAGTAGAATATGCTAAGTTTTCTACATGCGACAGATTAAAAGTTGCTGCGCTATTAGTCCATGATGGTAGAATTCTATCATGTGGATATAATGGCGTTCCATCTGGTGACCAACATTGTTGTGATAAATTTTCACATGATAATCATGGAAATTTTTACATAGACGGTGAACCAGTTTCAGAAGAAGTTTATAGATTTAAGCATCATGAATTTAGTGAAGCAGATGAAGTTCACGCTGAAGTGAATTGCTTGTCTTATGCTCTAAAAAATCATGTAGATGTTAGTAAATGCACATTGGTAGTATCAATTGCTCCATGTTCAAACTGTGCTAAGTTTATTCTAGCATCTGGAATTAAGACAGTTTATTACGTAGATTTATATGATAGATCTGACGCAGGTATTGAGTTTTTAAAGAAACATAACATTAAAGTAGAAAAAATATAAGGAAAATATGGCATACATTTATAAGAAAAGTTCAGTAAAGAAAACATCATTTGCAGTTGTATATAATAGTGGTTCCCTATTTGAAAAAGAAGGTCAATATGGAACAATGCATTTGATGGAACATTTAATTTGTAAAACATTTATTGATGAATATGATACTTTGACTGCAAATGCAATTGATTGGAATGCATATACTGGTCATGAACATATTGTAGTTTATATGAGAGGTCTTGCATCACGTTTGACTTCTGATATTAAGAAGAGAGTATTAAAGAAACTTCTAGGTGGTCTTGATAATCTAACTGAAGAAGTATTTCAGAAAGAAAAGGCTGTTGTTATTCAGGAATATATGGATAACTTCAATGATCCAGTTTCTGGTAAGTTCTTGAACTGGATGAGAACACATTATGGTGATTATGGTCCAATTGGTGAAATTTCTTGTATTCAGAATTTTACTCTAGAAGATGTAAAGAAAACATATAAGGAAATGTTGTCAAAGCCAACACGTATTATTGAAGTTGGTCCAACATCTACTGATTTGTCTGATATGAATATTGAATATGCAGAAGAACTAATCAGACAGCCACGTAAGATTAAGTATAAGAAAGATTATAAGTTAATTCAGCAAGAAGTATTGCCAATGGATAAGTCTACATTCTTAGTTCATTCTAAGAAGTTGGTAAGTAAGTCTGATTATCCATTCATGAATGTTGCTGTTGCAATGATTTCTGATGGATTGAATTCTCCATTGACACAAGAAATTAGAGTTAAGCGTGGATTGTCATACTTCTCTCATGGAATGGTTGACCATATTTGGAATGATTCTATTCTAACATTTGAGTCATGCACAACAAAGGAAAATGAAGAAGAATTGACAAACGTTTATAATGATCTTCTAAATAATGTAGACAAGTATTTGACAAAAGAAAGATACGATATGATTATGTCTATGGCTCAGTGTGAAAAGGAAGAAATGAAGCTATTTAGATTTGCTCATGTCAATGACCTAATTAATAAGGGTCTTCCACAGATGCCAAATAATTTGTCTAAGATTACCTTTGAAAAGGTTAAGGAAGTAGCAAAGAAATACATAAATCCAGATTGTGAAATTGTAATTTTGAGGTAATATATGGTAGAAAATGTAGAAATGGTTGCAAAGCCACTAAAGACTATGTTTGAGATGCAGGAATCTCTACAGAATGCAATTGGTGCTAAGCGTGGAACTATTTGTCCAAATACATGGCAGAAGAAGGATGTAGATGATATTTATCGTGTAATGGCTAAAGAATCAGGTTATTACATGATGAGTACTATCACTGAATTATTCGAAATGTTTGAACAGATTGA
>Ga0310691_10002484_pt1 | contig 24434 bp, 49 predicted proteins | sample 176DNAGHGlowgp2_FD_203887 | JGI IMG/M metagenome (GOLD analysis project Ga0310691, IMG submission 203887) | Sheep rumen microbial communities from Palmerston North, Manawatu-Wanganui, New Zealand - 1766 DNA GHGlow gp2 (v2) (version 2) | ecosystem: Host-associated > Mammals > Digestive system >...
ACGATATTCTTTCTAAATCCATTTACATTTGGTAATACTTTCGCAACCATAACCGCAGTATTCGCTGAATATCTTGCGACATCAACCCCTATCAAATAAAATGTTTTAGGATTAGCGGGGTTCTCTTGCGCTTTACGCTCACATTTTAATAAAGTTCTTTTTTTATTTAGCCTAGAACTATTTAGCCAGGCTTCTTTATTATTACCTGTCCATATGCTTAAATTTTCACGCGCGAATGATTCTTCACTTACTGTATTAGAGTAGCGCTGGTCTAATATTGTAGCTTTATCTACAAGCCCGTAATGTAGCGGCACTTCGTAAGAAAGGCCCCAACAGAAGTATTCATTCGGTCGCAGTACCATATTAACCGCGATTTCTATAACTTTAGAGTACATAAAAACAGTGCGTTCTGCCGCGGTCGTAATAAATGTTTGTGGAGAAGAAGGTTCTTCTGGATTGATAGTGCCATCAACTTCGCGGCGCTTGATATTCATTTGTGGCAATAGAACTTCGGTATATGGCACTTCATCAATTAGCGCGGCTTCCTCTAATATTGCCGCCGTAGCACGAAGACCACGAGAAGTATCTTTTGCAACGACAGTAATCATGCTACCATTTTTAAACCGTAGTTCGTAATAGTTATTACTAGACTTGATACCGGTTTTGCCATCTTCGCCGCGTGTCGCAAGCTCTTTTTCCAATAGAGGCCAATGGCGGAAAATTTCTTCAAACTTGGCTTCGGCAATTTTAACAACCGTGCCTTTAACATCTGATGCAATCATGATGTTGGAGCGTGGTAGTAATACCGCGCGCACGATACTGCTTAAATAAGCAGTAAATGATTTTGAAGTCGCGCGGGTAGCAGTCCAACTATGATATCTAAAACGCATACTCGCGCGGAGAGCAATACGTTGAAAGGGCATTAAATGGAAGTTTTTTGCGTCCTCTGAATCCTATATTGTATCTAAATATAAGTCTGGATACAGTATCCAATGATTTAAATAAGTAGTAAAAAGTTCTTGGTTCGCGTCTAAAAATTCCTTAGTAAGTACGACTCCTTTCTCAATGGGTATGCCATCGCGTAATATTAAATCCGCCATCATTACCCCTCCCCATTGAGGTCGCCCGCGAATTCATCTTCTCCTTCATATTCAATATCCGCATTCTCATCAAATTCAACCGCCTCGTTTTCAATCTCTTCAAGACGTTCAGTCATATTATAGCGTTCGCGCGCGTCTTCAACTTGCTCTGCGAAGTTTCCTTCATTAACTACAAGACGCTTAATATAATTCTAAATATTTTGCATCATAAAGTCAATAGAGTCGCGTGGCTCAACATGCCATTTGGGATGCCAACCCTTTTTGCCGTAATAGACCATTAGTTCTCCAACAGATTCAAAGTCTGCCGCGGATTTTGCATTATTTGCTTCAAACTTTGCAATCTTAATAATGTTGTCGCGGGCGTCCATATCCTTTTTAATATCCGCCCCGTTGCGCAACCCTTTCTTAATCCTTAATTCAATTTCGCAAAGGTCGCGGGCGTAGTGTTGAAGAATTGGCGTTGAAACGTTTTGAGAAGCAACGATATTGTTATAAAACTCATCAAGGAAAAGTAGCTCATCTTTTGTATATGTGGCTGACCACTCTTTTTTTAATCTCTTTAATTTTGCCTCATTAATAACTTCTATTTCGTCATTAATGGTGCCTTCGGCGCGCGCAATGCGCCATCTTTCATTTTCATCCATCCACTATAAACCATCGTAATGGTCATCTAGAAGTAGGTTGAAGTAGGCCGTTAATGTATGCTCCCCATTCACCTTATAAAGTTGCGTCCATTTGTTAAGATCAAAGGGGACATCTAGGTAGCGGCATAATCTATCAACTTCTCCCAAGTTATCTTGCGGTACCATCTTTTCCAAGCATGGGGTGCATATTATAGAGCGATGCGCAGGAAAGTATGGTGATGGAGTGTAACAGAAGAAGTTTTCGGGCCGCTCCTGTTTACACTTGATGCATTTGCGCTTCTTTAGTTCGTCTGTCATTTACACCCTGCCCTCCTCGCTCAATGCGTTTTCTTTTTTCGCACTCCTTACAGGTTCCAGAAAATCCATCTTTGCGGCTGCGATTGCGCACGAAGAATAGTGGATCAACTGGTAGGTAGCGGCCGCAATGCTTACATAGTTTGGTTTTTTCGCGCGGCGTATCTAGCAATAGATGGTATTTGCGCGCGGCCTCCGCGATACGTTCAGGTATTTCGCGCGAGAGTATAGTGCATAAATGATTTTCATTATACTTAATTCCAAACTTCAATTGAAGTTCATTTATAATGTCGGAGTATGGAACGCGCTCTATTTTAAGCCGCAGTATGTATGCGCGCAATTCAGTTAGGTTAGCCATATCTCTATAACGTTCAAAATCGAATAGTAGGGTGCGGCCGTAGGTATCTATTTTTTCTCTAAATTGGTCGCGCAGCGCATCATAATTATTTATAAGCGCTCGTATATGTAGTGGATTTTCCCAGTCAAATGTATGCTTTCTAACAATCCATTTTACCTCCGCCCCATTGTTGCGCGTTTCGTAATCTTTGATGTCGCGGGAGATAGAAGATAGGAGAGCGTTATCGACGCGCTCTTGCCACTAATCGCGCGGCATCCAATATGATGCGTCGGATGTCCAATCGTAGAATGCGGCCTTAGGGTGGTCCATTGTTTGGAAATGCAATGTGGGTTTATATGCGTCTTTTAGGTAGTATTGGTGGCGGCGCACATCAATTAGCATATGCTTCAATTGATACAATCTGTATCCATTATCAAGTAGGCGCGTATCTTCATCTATCGCGGCCTTGCCTTCATTTTGCGCCACGATATGTTCTAGGTGCGCGATACGGTCCCAGAGTTCCTACATACCTGGGATGTCCGCATCGCCAATATCAATAAGTTCGCCGGTTTTCTTATCATATTTGGGCTTGCGGATTTCGGGCTTCTTTTTGGTATAATTTTGTTTCTGTGATATGGGTTTTAGAGCTTGTTGGTCCGCAAGCGGATTATCAACAATCTCATCAAGCGAAAGCAACTTGTCGTCTTTCTTTTTAAAGCTGCCGTAGCGTCTATTGCCGTCCGTGGTTTCGCCGCGCTAGACCGCATTCAAGCCGTTCTCGTCCTTCCCATACAAAATATATGACCCCATCTATTCTAATTCTAGCGGCGTGGGGTCAGTTGCCAGCTAGTCTAAAATATCTTTCACGGCTGCGACACGGTCGATGTCTCGCTCAATGTCGTAGTTTAGTGAGTATTTCTTTTTCATGGGCGTTCACCTCACTTTGGTAATTATATTATAACATAGGGAGTTTTGGTGTGTCAAGTATTTGGGTTTTTAATTTTGTCGAGTGGGGTTCAAAATTTACCGGGTGTAGAGAAAATGGGAGGCCCCATAGTTAGAGGCGTCTAACTCATGTATTTTCCGGGATATAACCCGCCCGGTATATACATTGCTGGTTTTGGTAGCCACCTGACCAGATTTTCCATTGTCAGACGCGGCAATGGCCAGCCCAGATTTTACATTGCAAATCTGGTCTACCACCCACCCAGATTTAACATTTAAGCGAAAAAGTTTAGTTAAGCCCCTCTAACTAAATATTACGAAATTGTTACAGACCGCCCGCTAATTGTTACAAAAATGTAACAAATACTTAACAATTTGTTAAGGAAATTGTAACAAAAAAGTCATTGACAAGCGCCCCGTATGGCGTTATAATAAGCACGTCAGCAGGGCACAAGAGGCCCAATGACAGAAAGGGTTTACAGTATGAAACGGCAGGACTATCTCAAGGCGCTCGCGCATTACGAGGAGGAGCTTGCGCGTCAGGACGCGAAGCGCTCCACAGGCTCCACTGGCAAGCTGGCTGACGTTATTCTGAGGGACTATATCCTCATCCATGGTATCGAGCGCGAGGCGGATGTACGCTGCAGGCGCCTCGGTAAGGCCGACGTCACGCGCAAGGCTTGCGGCAAGGTAGAAATCAAGACCGGTTCAGGCGCCGTTGCTTATGGCTCCTGCTTGACCAAGGAGGATATCGTAGAGGAGAATATCCTGCCAGGCGTTAGCCTCGTTTGCTGGGCACCTTTCACCGCGTTTCTCACCAAGGAAAACATGGTCAGTATGACCTGGGTGTTCACTCGCGAGGAGTTCATCGAGACCCTCGAGGCAATCGGCAAAAATGGCCTGCAGTCCGCGGTCAAGGTCAGCAAGGGCGGCGCTCAGCTGAATATCCAGACCATCACGCCTCGCATGGAGGACAGGCTCTGGGACATCCTCGAGACCATGCCCACGGTCGAGGAATACTTCGGAAGGTGAGGCGCAAGCCTCACCTCCCTTCATCAACTACAATATAGGAGGGTAATACAATGACAACGTATAAGGTGCAATTCAATGGAACCGTACAGGATGTCGAGACAATGGTTAGGGTGATGGACAAGCTATTCCGCCAGCGCTTCAATGTGTACGGAGGAAAGCGCCTGACAAGCTACAAAGATACGAAAGGCTATCACGTAGTGATGAGCTACAGCGCTGGCTGGGTCTGGACAACTTTTGAAAACCTACTTCGGGCGAGCTACAGAAAAATTTACAATATGAAGTGGATACGGGATGAAAGTTATATGGAAATGCGCCACTAAGGCGCATTTTTAATATTTAGATGTAATACATCTAAATTTATCATTTGACAAGTTATAAAAATTATGCTATACTATAATTGTTCCAGAGGAACAGAAAGGAAGTATACAAAATGAAGAAAAATGTTGGAATATTGGTCGCGGCACTTGTCTGGGTTTCTATCGCTATTCTGTGTGTGATTTGTCCGGCGCGGCATTTGTATACTTTACGCGGTGAGATTTATATTGTTAGTTACGAAGAAGATACAACTATTATTCGTGATGAAAATGGTCAAATATGGGGCTTACATGGAACAGAGGTTCCAGTATGTGGCACACCAATTATATTGACTATGGATAATATGGGCACAGATACCATTGTTGATGATAGTATTATCAAGTTTGAAGTGGCGCGATAAACGCCACTTATTTATTTTAGATGTATTACATCTAAAAATACTTATTGACAGAATAAAATATTGGTAGTATACTTATATCAAGAAAAGAGAAGGAAAACTCTTTAAACCAGAAAGGTTCTAATCATGAAAACTATCAATGTTGTAAAGTTTGGCAAAGGTTATTATATCAGCACTCGACTCAGCGGTCGTATGGTAGGGCATGAATTTTGCAAGACAAAGAAAGCCACCGAAGAACGTATCGCGGTACTAAAAAAAGAGGGATATCGTATTCAGTAAGGCGCTACCGCGCCTTTAATAATTTAGATGTCTAACATCTAAAAATATCTATTGACAACTTATTATATTTATGGTATACTTAGTCCATCAAATGAAGGGAGTAACGGCCATGATTAAGACCATCGAAGCAATTCTCAACTTGAAAGACTCGGAAGGACTCACGATTAAAAACTATCAGTCTATTCATTACAAGACAGGCTGGCAGGTTGCCGACCATGGTGTAGAGTGTAAGACAGCTGAAGAAGCTGTGCAAGCTGTGGCAAGCTACAAAGGGAATTGCGGCGTGTGGTATAGCAACGGCATTTACTACATCGACCACAGCTTCCGCGTCAAGACTAAAAAAGAAGCACTCACAATCGGCCGCAAGTATAATCAAATTTCTATCCTCAAGTGGGCCACAATGTCACTGGTGTACTGCTAATAGCAGTACCCACAATTTTTAGATGTATAACATCTAAAAATAATGCTTGACAATAACATTTATATATGATATACTTTACTCAAGAAGTCAAGGAAAAGACTTTAACACCGGAAAGGAACTACAATGGCAAGGTATCAATTAATCAGACGGTATAACGATAACACTATTACATCAGAAAACACGAACGAACTGCCCGCGCTATTCGCCGCGATAGCGATTTATCTTGAAGATTCTAACTGTATCCAGATTAAGGTAATTGATAGCATGACGCATGAAACAATCGTGAAATATTGGAAAGATAACGAAGACACTTGGAGAGAATAATCTCTCCAAACTTTTTAGATGTATAACATCTAAAAACCACTATTGACAATATACCTTTTCTATGGTATACTTATACCATCAAAGAGAGGAGGACAAGAGCCATGACGTACACCTACCACTGCCAGTATGAGCGCGCGAACAGGGTTCAGCACATTGTTGAAGAAATCGGTATCGGTCAAGTTATTAAGAAAAGCTACACGGCTGGACGCTATCTGTGCATTACAGACACAGGCGTTACCATTATTAAAACCGCGGACGAGCTGAAAGTCATTACTATGTATGTCACAACTTACCGCGAGCTGGTAGCTACTTTCGGCGGCGAAAAGAAAATTCCAGCGTACTTAAAAAAGAAGGTCAATCATAATCAAAGTAAATATACACATAATGGAAAAACTATCTGGTGAAAACCAGATAGTTTTATTTTCAATTTTAGATGTCAAACATCTAAAATAAAGCGTTGACAAAATCCCAAAACAATGCTATTATATATTTGTCCAAAGGGGACAAGAAAGGGGAATTTCAAAGTGGAAAATAATTATTGGATTAACAAAGAGCATGGATACATTATTCCCGAAACTGAACTCTATAAAGACGCGGTTGAAATGGAATATGACGATATTACTGACCCAACAAGTGTAGAATATTATAATTTCAATTTATATTATGAAAAATTAAAAATATAAATTAATTAAAATCAATATCCCATAATATGGGATATAAAATTTAGATGTTAAACATCTAATTTTTCTTATTGACATTTTATTTTGAAAGTGATACAATATCACCATAAGAGAAGGCCACTCTACAAACCAGAAGGGCACCCGATTATGACTATTTGGTTCGATATGGACGGCACAATTTCAAATTTGTACGCGGTTGATAATTGGCTTGAACAGTTGAGGGCTGAAAGCCCGAAACCCTACGCAGAAGCTGTGCCTATGCTTAATATGAGCTTGCTCGCGCGCTATCTCAATAAGCTCCAGGCCGCGGGATTTCAAATTGGAATTATAAGCTGGCTTTCAAAAGTTTCAAGCGCAGAGTATTCCCGAAAAGTAACCGATGCAAAGCTGGCATGGCTTCATCAGCATTTGAAATCCGTTTCATGGGATGAAATTATTATTGTAGATTATGGCACAAATAAGGAAACATACGCCCATTCAGAAAATGATATTCTTTTTGATGATGAACAGCGTAACCGTGATAATTGGACGGGCAAGGCGTATGAACCGAATTTGATTTTTGAAATCTTAAAACAGTTAATGGCGTCTAACTAAGACGCCACTTCCCGAAATTAGATGTTATACATCTAAATATTCCGCTTGACAGTTTTGAATATCCATGATAGAATATATCCAGAAGTGAAGGAAAACACTCCAAACCAGAAAGATAACTCGTATGAATCGTATGGTATTTGACACTGAAACTACTGACCTCTCCAAACCATTTTGCTATGATGTCGGCTATTTGATTTTCAATGATGAAAATAATGACATTCTGATGGAAAAGCATTTTGTCGTGGAGCAGGTATGGCATAATTTGCCGCTGTTTGAATCCGCATATTATAAAGACAAGCGGCCTCTGTATGTGGCTCTGATGCGCGCGAAAAAGGCCACCATGACAAAATGGGGTTATATCATGCAAGAAATGATTAGAGATATTAAAGCATATGAAGTAAATGACGCCTATGCTTATAACTCTGATTTTGATGAAAAAGTTTTTAACTTTAATTGTGACTGGTTTAAAACCATGAATCCGTTTGACAATGTGGCAATTCATGATATTTGGGGCTATGTTTCGCAATTTATTTCTTGTAATGATGATTATAAAGCGTTTTGTGAACAGAATGAACTGTTTACTGAAACAGGTAATTATAAAGCAAGTGCCGAAGCCGTTTTCCGTTTCCTTAATCAGACTAATGATTTTGATGAAGAACATATGGGCATGTATGACGCAGAAATTGAAGCTTTCATTCTGACTGAGTGTGTAAAACGTGGCGCGGAATATGACAAAGATTATAAGGTAATTAAAGTATTGCCGCGAATGGCCCAGAAGCCATTTACAATTAAAATTAATGGTACAGTTATCTATGATGGCAAGTATATTAAAAAATACGTGCGGCAAGATGTATACAATTTCACGGTGATGGGCGAATAATCGCCCATCAATTTTATTTTTGAATTTTAGATGTTATACATCTAAAAGTAATTATTGACAATATCCTAAAATTATGATATTATATAATTGTTCCAAGGAGGTAAGCCAAGAGGCGTTAGGAGAGAAGACGCTTCCCTTATTGTTAGGGAGAGACCCTTCAAACACCGAAAAAATTTTCAAAAAAACTTTTGAAAACCTCTTGACAAACCCCAAAGAACATGATATAATAAACTCACAACAAGGGAAGGAAAACCCTAAAAAACCAGAAAGGAACTTATTATGAAGAAGTCCACTATGCAGACCCTTGTCGCTTTCCTCGCCGCTCAGCACTCCCTTCCTTCTGATGTCGCGGATGCCGCCGATGAAATCAAGGCCGAACTGAACCGCAACGCGGAGAAGGCCGCCGCGAATCGTGAACTGTACGAATCCGCGAAGTCAGTTATCTTTGAAGGTTTCCGCATCGCGGGTACTCCTGTCACTATCGCGGAACTGTATGAAGAAATCAAGGGCGAACTGCCGCAGGGATTCAGCAAGTCCAAGGTTCAGTATGCAGTCACTCGTCTGTGGTCTGATGAGATTGTCAAGACCGAAGGCAAGACTAACACCTATACGGTAAAGGCGGAGTAATCCGCCTTTTCTTTTTGCGTAGGTTTAGATGTATAACATCTAAAAAAATTTCCAAAATTCAAAAATTCAACTAAAAAAATACTTGACAATTTTTCAAAATTGCAGTATAATAATAACGTAATCAAGGGAAGGAAAACCCACCAAACCAGAAGGGAAGTAAAAACTATGACTAATACCGCTCTGAACACCGCTCTCCGCAATGCCACTCTCCGCGACATTATTGAGTTTGTTTCCCAGAAATACAATATGGACGCGCTCTCCATTTCTTCTTCCGCGATTGTGTTCCCTACGACCGATGAAGAAGGAAATGAAAAGTATGTAAAGATTTCTGTCTCCGTTCCTCGCGGCACTCGTGACGGCAAGGGCGGTTATGAAGCGTTCGACGGCGAAGTCGCCGCAGATGACTACAAGGCCGAACTGGGAGAGAAGGCCGCGAAGAAGGCAGCGCAGGAGGCCAAGAAGGCCGCGAAGATTAAGGCCGACCAGGCGAAGCGTGAAGCAAAGAAGGTTGTAAAGGAACTGAACGAAAAGGGCCTTGACGGCATGATTCATGACGCGGAATAATCCGCGCCCTTTTCTTTTAGATGTATAACATCTAAAACAAAGCATTGACAATTATTTTTTTATCTGTTATAATACTCTTGTAATAAAGAAGAAGGAAAACTTCTCAAACCAGAAGGGAAAAGCAATGTTTAAGAAAAGACAGCCTATCATCAGTAATTTTTATGATGAAGCTTATAAATATTTTGTTGATAAGCGTTTCATTGCATATAATGAACTTGAACTTGCAATTCGTAATTGCTATGTCAAAGAAGCAATTTCACATTTGTTTCCAGTAAATACAGAATCATATACATCTGCGGAAGAAGCCCTAAAAAAGGCCCGGGAAGAAGTTTGGATGAAAAAAATAGACTATACCGCCGCGCTTAAAAAGGAACAAGATTATTATAATAATAATCATATGCACTTTGTAGCATGTAAGGATTATAATAATCCTAATGACTTTTCTGTTGATTTAGCAATTGAAAATATTGTCAGACGGGCGAAGGGGCTTTAATACCCCTTTTTTGTTTTAGATGTATAACATCTAAAATATAATCTTGACATTTTATTTTCTTTCTGATATACTATTCACGTAGACAAAAGGAGAAGGAAAACTCCCGAAACCAGAAAGGCGATAACATGAAGTCTGATTACAGAGTTCGCGCCGAACGCTTCATCAAAATGATTGCTCCGTTCTTAATTTCATGTAAATATGTCAATGATTATTATCACGCTATTTGTGCTTTCAATATCCGTTATCATAGAGCAGTTATTATGAAATACGGCATTTCCCGCATTGCGCTTATTACTTCTGATTATGTTATTAAAATTACTTATGATGAAGAATCTGATTTTGGTACTTGTGAGGATGAGCGCTTGATGTATGAAGAAGCAAAACTTGCAGGATTTGATTATCTTTTTGCCCAGATTACACATGTAGAATATGAAGGTAAAGATTATTATATCATGCCCCGTATTCATGGCATTGGTAAATATGAAGATGACGCTTATGAATATATGACCGAAGAAGAAAATGATTGGGTTAGCAACCGCATTTATGATTTACATAATAAAAATTATGGATGGAAGAACGGCCATATAGTTCTAATTGATTATAGCGCTCATTATTAAAGGGCTTTAACCGCCCTTTCATGTTTTAGATGTTAAACATCTAAAACAAATACTTGACTTCTTTTCAAAATTATGGTAATATATAATTGTTCCAAGGGAAGGAACGGGAAACTTCAAGAAGAAAAAAATCTTCAAAAAAGTTTCAAAAAAGTCTTGACAAACCTTACAAAGTATGGTATAATCAAGATGTTCCAAACGAAGGAACGAAACAAAATGAACGGGAAGGAAAACCCAAGACAAACCAGAAAGGAATTAAAACTATGACTAAGAACACCATGAACGCTATCTACACTGTGCTGTCTGGCGCTGACTTCGAGGGCAAGGCCGAGGTCATGGCCGAGGTTGAAAAGGAACTGAACCGCGGCGCTGCGGAGCGTGAGGCCAAGGCCGCGATGTATGAGGCCGCTCGTCCCGTAGTCTTTGAGGCTATGCGCGTTATCGGCTCTCCCGCGACTGTCGCGGACATCTTCGCGGAGGCCGAGAAGGAACTGCCCGAGGGCTTTACCAAGAACAAGGTACAGTATGGCCTTCTGCACTACTGGAATGACGCGGTAGTCAAGACCGAAGGCAAGGTCAATATGTATGCGGTGAAGTAAGAAGAATGGGCGAGGGTTGTTCTCGCCCGCTCTTTCTTTATAGAATTAGATGTATAACATCTAAAAATAGATATTGACAAAATAAGATTTTTATGATATATTTGTATACGAAAGATGAAGGAAAACATCGAAAAACCAGAAAGGAAATTAGTATGAAGATGAACACTCCCAAGATGACCATCAAGCGTGAGCAGACCCTTGAACTTTATACCGAGGATTTTGAAGCAGCAGCAGAAAATCTTTATTGTAGCCATGAAATTGATGATATTACTGCTGACGATATTTGTGAGGCAGTTATTAGTCAAGTAGCCGCAACTGATTTTGATGCACAGGATTGGACTGACGCTATTTCAAACGAGACCAAGCGCGAGATCGTAACAATTATGCAGGAATATTTTGAAAAATATATTCTTGAAATGTCGCGTAGTAATTTTGATTATATTATGAATCAGAATGGTTGGGAAGAAGAGCGGAAATAATTCCGCTCTTTGATAATTAGATGTTATACATCTAACTTTCTTTATTGACATTTCAACATTAAAGTGATATACTCTTATCAAGAAGTGAAGGAAAACACTTAAACACCAGAAAGGAAACTTATTATGGAAATTAAAAAGACTGAAACTGCTAATATTACCGAAGAACATTTTGAGACAGCCGCGCGGGAACTGTATAATGATTATGGTTTAGAATTTTATAAAGATGCGGTATTAACTTATGTTTTAAACACCGCGCTCGATTATTCCGATGATGTTGGTCCATGGATAGAATGCTTGACGCCCGAACAGACACGAGGTATTCTTAAATATATGCGTGACGTATTTACTGACTATATAAATGAAATTGCTAATGAAAAGTGGGATGCAGTCATAGAAGAGAAGTAATGGCCTTTGGGCCATTTCCCTAATTAGATGTATAACATCTAAAAATAATTCTTGACATTCTTGCAGTTTCATGCTATACTTATTGCGTACCAAGGAGGCAGAGAACATGAGCAAGAAAAAGAAAACCAAGGCCCGCAATTCCTATGAAGTCAATCGTAGTATTCGCCGCGACTGGGGCGTAATTAGTCCAGTAACAAAAGTTATTCCAGACAAGCGAGACAAGAAACCGAAACATAAGAAGGGGTGGGAAGATGACTGATAAATTATATTATAGGGTAGTGCTATATAATGACAATACAATTTTGCCCTTACTATTTAACTCATGGGAAGAAGCAGATAATTATATTAGTATGAAAAAATTACATGCGTATATTACAATAATGTAAATATAAGAAAGGATTAAATAAAATGAAAAAGCAATTAGTTTATACTGAATCAGAGCATGACACTTTTCACAATTTTATCATGTTCCTTAATAAACTTGGTGAAGAATTAGATAATGCTAATGAACTTACACGCGAAAGAGAAGAAATCTTGGATAATGCGCAAAATATAATCGTTAATATTATGGACCTTTTTCCAGTAGAAGATAACTAAAAAAGATAGGAGAGTGAACAAATATGCCCGAGTGTCCGTATTGCCATGTTGAAATTGATGAAGAAGTTGATATGACTGACTTTGAAACCTATGACGCCGCTGTTTATTTATATTATGTTGGTAATTGTCCTAAATGCCATCGTGCTTTCAGATGGCGCGAGACTTACACGTTGGCAGAAGGTTGTGATGAGTTTGAAGAAATTGCGCGATAAATTGAAAGGATAAAATATTATGCCCGCTTGCCCGTATTGTAATAATGAAAAGGTACAATTTATCCAGTTTTATCCAGAATCATTCAAGTTTTTTATAACAAGCGTGTCTGTCACTTGTTTAATGGAATGCCCCAAATGTAAAGCACAGTATAAACAAGAATATTGGTACCAAATAAAAGATAATAAAGTAAAAGAGTTAGAGTAATCTAACTCCCGCATTATTTAGATGTTAAACATCTAAAAGCAAATCTCAAAAAATAGTTGACAGATTTTCAAATCTATGGTATTATATAAGTGTTCCAAGGGAGAGGCGCCCAAGCGGTGTGGTAACGCCCAGTGAGACCTAACACAGTTCGACTCTGTTCTCGCCTCTCATGCGATTCCTCTGGTTGGTAATCGGATAATGGCGTAAGAGTGGTTCGACTCCACAAATCGCAACCTTGTAACAAAAACTTAACAAAGTAGCCCCTTGACAAACAGCAAATCCTGTGCTATAATAAGGATGTAAGCGGTGGCATTAGTTGGGCGGTAATGCGTAGTTGGGACTGTTAAATCTTCCGCAACTTCCTAAAAAAATACTTGACATTCTCCACAAAATGTGGTAGAATATAAAAGAAGAAAGACAAGGACAGTCTTAAAAACCAGAAAGGGAAAAAGTATGAAGAGCACCACCATGAACACCATCTATGCCACTCTGTCCACCGTTGACTTCGCTGACAAGGAAGCCGTTATGGCCGAACTGTACAACGAAATTCACCGCGGTGATGCCGCGAAGGAAGCTAAGGCAACGGAATACGCGAACGCGCGCGAAGTTGTCCTTGAAGGTCTGCGCGTTGCGGGCAAGCCGATCACGCTTGCGGAACTGTGGGAAGAGGTAAAGGGGTCACTCCCGAACTTCACGAAGAATCAGGTTTCTTACGGTCTGCGGAACTACTGGGCCGACAGCATTACGGTCACGGTTGGTAAAGTCAACATGTACTCTTTGAAGGAGGGCGCGTAAGCGCTCTCTTTTTTTTTAGAAACGATTTAGATGTTAAACATCTAAAACATATTCTTGACATTTCCTTATATATATGTTATATTATACTTGTCCCAAGGGGATAGAAAGGAAGTAACCGAAATGAAAATTACATGGACAGAAGTGCATGAAGCAGAAATTGATGAAGAAACATTAGAGGCACGCGGATATGAATCAATACAAAACTCTATCTGGCCCAATGATACAGAAAAAGATGTAAAAGAATTTTTTGAAACAGACCCAGAGTATTGTAAACATCGAATTGAATACGACACTTGTGATTTATTAAATGATATAATTTTTGAGCATGAGCGCTATAATATTTATGAGAATGTTACTAATTGGGATGAACTTGTCGAAAAAGTTTCTACAATAATTTATAAAAATTTTCTGAAAAGACTTGACAAGATAGAAACAAAATGATATAATATAATTGTCCCGAGGGACAGAAAGGAAGTAAGAAAATGGACGAAATTATTTGGTACTGCACAGAAGATAGCACTATTTACCCTAATGAAGCAGAAGCAAGAAAATCATATCATGAATGGTGTGAAACACATCTTTCAGAATATGATGAAGAAGTTTTTAAAGATTGCTATCGCCCCATTACTTTCCGAGACTATAATATTAATATGGAGTGAATAAAATGAGAGACGCGAAAAAGGGAACTTACAACGGCGATTATACTTACTGTACTGTTAATGCCTATGGTGATTGTCCTTACTGCGACCAGTGTGGCGTATGCCATATTGATGACCCTATTGAAGATTGTAGCGACTTTGCAATGTTCTTTGAGAATTGGGACGAATGGTTGAATTGTGATGATGTAATTGATGATGATGTTGATGAAACAGGATATAATCCTTATGAAGGAGCATATGATTATGATTGTTAATCTTCAACTCAATGTTAATTACTGCGCGGATTGCCCTTTCATAACAGAAGTGCAAGAGCAAGGACTAAATGCTTATGCATGTAAAATGCTATTGCGCGAAGGTAAAAGGTATAGCGCAACAATAAATAGCATTTATGATTTTCATAAGGATTGTCCGTTTATAAAAAAGAATGAGAAATAAACAGACTTCGGTCTGTTTTTTCTTTATAAATTAGATGTTAAACATCTAAAAGAACTTATTGACATTTCAAAACTTTTGTAGTATACTATACTCACAAAGTCAAGGAATAAGACTTAAAAACCAGAAAGGTTACTAAAATGATGAGGAAAGTTTCTCGATTCACTGGCACTCTTATTGGCAATTTACTGTGTGAACGAGCTTTGGCACTGTTAATTTTTGCGGGGCGTATTGATTTTGCTTGTTTGTATGCTATCGCGAGAATGTATCGTCATCGAAAAGTTATTAGTATAAAAAATTCTTAAAACCTCTTGACAATTCTTCCCAACTATGATATAATAAAATCATCAAGAGAAGGAAAACTCTTATAAACCAGAAAGGAAATTAAGTATGCCGAAACTGACAAAAAATGTTGTTGATTCTGACCTCCGCACTCGCATCTTTGAGGACTTGTTCACTATTTATAGTGGTGACGAAGCAGAACTGTCTAACCATTATACCAAAGTAAATGACCGCCAGTATGGCGCTATCCTCGTGGACAAGAACGGCGTCGAGCGCTACTGCCGCGTGGGCGTTATTGTTGCAGAGGAACGTGAGGACATGACCGCGCGCGAACTGATGCAGAGCGAGATTGACGCTTACAACGCCAAACAGGAAGAAAAGGCCGAAAAGGCCAAGGCCAAGGCAGAGAAGGCCGCGAAAGACAAGGCCGCCCGCGAAGCCAAGGAGAAGGAAGGGGAGTAATCCCCTTCCTTTTTTAATTTAGATGTTAAACATCTAAATACATTCTAAAAAAATTTTTAAAACCTATTGACAACAACCCCACCCCAGTAGTATACTATATACATGAAGTGAAGGAACAACACTCAAAAACCAGAAAGGAAACTAACGCATGAACATTCTTGTCTTTGACACGGAAACCACTTCCCTTGACAAGCCCTTCTGTTATGACCTTGGCTATGTTATTATTAACGTAGACAGCGGCGACATTATCAAGCAAGCGCATTATATCATCGAACAGAATTGGCACAATCTGCCGCTGTTTGAGAGCGCTTACTACAAGGAAAAGCGCCCGCTGTATGTTCAGCTTATGAGAGCGAAGAAAGCGCAGCTTGTCAAGTGGGGCTATGCCACGCAGGCCCTCGCCCGCGACATCAAGAACTATGAAATCTCCTCCGCCTATGCTTACAACAGCGACTTTGACGACAAGGTTTTCACTTTTAACTGTGATTGGTTCAAGACCATTAATCCCCTTGAAAATATCGGTATCTATGATGTTTGGGGATATGCCAGCGAATTTATCACCAGCCAGGAAGATTATCTTTCCTTCTGTGAAGAGCATGAATGCTTTACCGACACGGGCAATTATAAGGGTAGCGCCGAAGTAGTCTATCAGTATATCACCGGTGACAGTGACTTTGTAGAGGCACACATGGGGCTTTATGATAGCCAGATTGAGGCCAGCATTCTTCTGTGGTGCCTTGCTAACGGAGCGAAACTTGAAACCAACTACAAGGTCAAGAAAATACTGCCGCGCCCACAAGAAAAGCCCTTTGTTATTAAAATCAACGGCGTTAAGATTTACGAAGGCGCATATGTAAAAAAGTATACCAGAAACGACATGTACAACTTCACGGTGAAGGGTGAGTAATCACCCTTCTTTCATGACGGGAATTAGATGTTAAACATCTAAAATAAAATATTGACATCAACTCAAATTTATAGTATACTTATATTGTCCCAAGGGATAGAAAGGAAGTAAGAGAAAATGAAAGTTGTTACTACTTATATCGCATACGATGACAAAGAGTTCAATAACCCTTCTGATTGTAAAGCATATGAAGATATAGCAAAGGAACGAATTGATGAAGCAAATGATGCTTATCTTTTCTTTGACAAAGATATGAATCGTTTTTGGCCTCCTACTGACAATGAAGATATTGAAGCGTGGTTGAAATGGTTTGATAAAGTAACAGACATTTGTGATTATATGAGCGTTCGCGCAATTCCTTCGCGCGAATTACACAAATTTATCTATCGCAACGTTGGCGCTTGCTTACCAGAACATAAAATTGGTTGGTTCAAATATGATTATAATACAAATGAGTGGGTTAGTGCAGACTAACCCATTAAATATATTAGATGTATAACATCTAAAATATTTCTTGACATCTTTCCAAACCTATGCTATAATATCTATGAAAGGAAGGGATGAGAGATGATGACAGAAAAATTGGCGCTTCAAATTGCTTACAACATTCTCAATGATGAACTTGACACACAAGATGATGAGTATGGTTATGGCGCGGCAGACACAGAATATTATCAGGAAATTAGAGACGCCGCGGCGAAAATCAAAGAAATGATTAAAGAAAGGAAGTAAGAATATGTTGGATTATGAACAGTGCCCTTATTGCGGTTCCGAGGATTTTGACATAAGTGACTTTGATCAAAATTTTGACATTGATGATGTATCGTTTTATTGGCGCTGTAATTGTAATGAATGTGAAAAAGTTTTTAATATCATTAAATGGTATAAGTTAATTAAAACATCTGTACAGACAGAGGAAGAATGGAGCGGCGAATAATGCCGCCCCTTTTTATTTAGATGTTAAACATCTAAATAATAAGCCCTCGCGGGCTTACTTACTTTTGTGCATCATTGTTATTGTTCTAAAACTATCACCGCATTGATTACATTCATACACATAGAAATGATAATTTTTCGTTGGTGTACCAACAATATGATAATGGCCGCCGCATTCCATGCAGATGCCATTATTATAAATTGTTTTACTAACAAAATAATTTCCGCAGAGAACTCCAATGATGATTATGATACTAAGAATGAGAGCGAGAGATGATTTCATAATCTTACCTTTCTGGTTTATTGAGGTTTTCCTTCCTCATCACGATACTTTTTTGATAACAAATAAAGTTAATCCCCTCATGCTGTTTAACTTCTTTCAAAAATGTTTTTGCTTCTGATTCATTAAAAAAATATGCGCTACCCGTGTAGTCTTGTCCCCAAATATTCGCGCCGCCCCATTCTATGTGCCACTCGGCCTTTTCTTTCCACATACTTAAATCCTTTCTGGTTTGTAGCAGTTTTCCTTCTGCTTTATGTGTACATTATATCATATTATAGAAAAAAGTCAAGAGAGGTTTTTAGATGTTATACATCTAAATTCCATTTTTGTCAAGTAGTTAGTCTCCTCTAACTCAGTTAGTTCACTCTAACTAACCAATTGTGTCAAAAGTTTGACGCGCGGTCAAAATTATGGTATACTATATATAGAAAGGAAAGGAAGGAGCAAGCTGGAAAGCTGGGCCTGTCAAGTATTTGACAAGCTGGATAAGCTGGATATGAAGATTATAGACTTTGAACGCAAAGGCAACGTCGTTCGATTTTATTTAGGCGCGGACGAGCTGGAAAGCTGGTACGGCGACGATTGGGACGATGTTCCCTACGAGCACAACGCTGGCCGCGTATATGACGAGTTTGTCACTGACCACCGCGACATGAAAGTTCCCTTTGATTACACTGTATTAGAGCCACGCGATGGTCATGTAAATAGCCGGTGGAGTAAGCTGGATATGGTTAAGCGCGCGGTACCTTGTATTATTATCGTGCCAGACAAGCTGGATTGCCATAGCGACGACTTTGACAAGTACGTTGGCGCCGCGAACGTTAAGCGCATTTACTTCGGCGATAAGCTGGATTAAAATCCAGTTTATTTTTATATTGACAAGCTGCGCAATTTATGGTATACTGAAAGTAGAATCTTTTTTAAAAAAATTATTTTATTGACAAATAATAAAATTTATGTTATAATAAAATTAAAAACAAAAATAAATAAAAATAAAATAAAATCTAACTTTATTATAACATAATTTTTATTTTATGTCAAGCTGGAACCGCGCCTATTTTTAATGGCGCCGCCGCAACTTCCGTTGTAATAGATGCGCCCGCGTAAAAATTATAACTTTTTTGGTAGTAAAAATTTTGTATATTTTTTTGACTACACCCCTAGCCCCTATATAGGTAGTCAAAAAAATATACACTTTTTTATATATATAAATATATATAATATATATATATATAAGAATATTATGAGCAATCCGCGAAGCGGATTGCGAATAATATTCTTTCGGCGGTACGCAGTACCGCGGCATCAAATCAAATTGTTTAGGTATACTTTATTTTTTGTTTAGTATACGTAAACTTTTAATGTGTCAAGTACTTGACAAGCTGCATAATATGCAAAATATAATGTATAAAAATGAATAATATACATCTTTTATGCAATTTTTACTACAAAAAAATCGTAGCAAAATGCTTGTGTGCGAAGGAGAAACGTTAAATTTTGCACGCATCTCTATTACTACCAATTTTTCCCTATGCCGCCCAAAATTTCCTACCACTAAAATTTTTTATATAGCAAAATTTCCCCGTTCCGTTCTTCCATCCCCTTCGTTTCTTTTAATTCATGTATAGATGTTTCCATATTAATAATATATTATTATATTTTATTTCGCGCAAGAAATTAATTCCTACTTCGCGGCGACAAGCGCGAGAAATCCGTTGTCATCAACTTCTACGTCATGCCATTCGCCACATATATAATAACATTGTTTGAGCTTACCATCCATACGTTTTTTCTTCTCTTGTACCGTATATCCAATTGAAGGTAAGCATTCTTTTAATTTGTTCCAGGTCATAATGCGATTCGTATTCTTATTTTCCTTATCTAAATCTGGAACACTCATGTATTCCGCAAGTTCCCTGCAACGTTCAAGCGGCAACCACGTATTAAGAAACTCTGATGGTATTTCTGGCGCGAATACTTTTAAATGACGTTGGTAATTAAAGGTTTGACGTGCAGCCTAAATGCGGTCGGTAGTATTTATGGAGTCAACAATTAAGCGGTCAAAACGCTTGTCATTAATAGTAATTCCTCGTGCTAATGCTTTATTCACTATAACAAAATCATATTCTAATGGCACCATACCAGTTGTTATAATGGTGTTGTATACGCGAAGTTGTTCTTCGGTCATTGGTTTATCCGTATTATTGGGAGAATGTAATTCAATCGCATGGAAGCCTCGCGCTTTCGCGGCTTCAACTAAACGTTGATTTGGTTCAATAAATGGTGAAAAGCACCAATAGCCGCGATTCTCTTCTGGTTGAAGTTCATTTACGTGCTATATAATGTTGGTGAAATAGACGTCATTTAACGCGCGATAACCCATCTCCAACTTGCCCTAATAGCTTGCGCTAACTAAGGATTTATAGTATGTATAGGCACGTTCTGGTGATGCGGATAAACCTATACATAGAATACGTCCATCCTCTATGATACGTTCCCATTCGCCTAGTATTATTAATGGCATGTATTCTTTCTTGGTGGAGAATGACTATATAACAGAAAGAACTTCCGCGTTAGATACTGTCTTGCGTGCAAAGTCTGTTCGTCGCGCGCGAACAAATGCTTGTGTAGCAAAATCAAATACGCTATCACATTCATCCCAACATATAACATCAATTTGTTCAAGCCATTGCGTTTGATTGTGCATGAATTCCATACCAAGACGTTGATAGCACATTATACCTATCTTATTTTCTTCTATAGAAAATGTAGATGGTTCCCATAGTATATCAGCATCGGTACATATGTCATTGTATGCGGCAATTATTGAGTCTTTTAACGCGGTTGTATCTACTAGAAATAGAATGCGGCTTGCTTTGCCATCGCGGGTAAAGCGCGTTAAATTGTTGACTGCCCAATAAGTTTTACCTGTGCGTACGCCACAATCCAAGATATTGTAATCACCGCGGCGAAATACAAGTTTATTCTATAAATCTAGGTCGCTTACTTTGAGTTCGTTCATGTTCTTTTTCACCTCATATATATTATAGCATATTTATTACAATTTGTCAAGTGTTGAAATTTCATTTCAATTTCATTTTTATTTTTTGATATTAATTTTAAATTATATTTCGCCCGAAAATTTCCCCCAATTTCATTTTGATTTCAATTTGAAATTTCAATTTCATTTTTAATTTTATATATGCCCGAAAATTTCCCCCTTTAAAAACCTATAACTCTACCCACTTGACTTTTTTTAAAATTTGATGTATAATTATTATAAAGAAAGGAAAGGGGATTTGAAGTATGGATAAAACTTTCAAATTTTATTCTGAAGCTCTGGATTATGCAATTGAGAACAGTAATTTTTGGGCAAATTATTTCCTATCCCCCTATTCGTTTATCACAGTACCTGAATTTACTATTGATGTCAATGTATGCTGCGGCGTTTCTCGTTGCGCGCTCGTTAGTGATAGCATGGATGAAATTGTTAAGTTTGATTTCAGCGGCGAGTTTTGTCAGAATGAACTGAATATTTATCGTGCGGCAAAAGAACAGCATTTGGATGAATGCTTTGCGGCGGTTAGGTATTTGGGAACGTATATCAAGCATGTTCGTATTCCTGTAATTTGCGATTTGGAATATTTTATGGATGAACTTTCAGTTTCAGATTCAATTGAAGATAAAATTTTGGATGAGGGTGAAATGCAGGATTGCACGATATGCCTCCCCCTCTATGCGTATGAAAAGGTAAGTCATTATTACTATGGCTCTACTACCATAAGTGATGATGATAAAAAGTTTTGCGGTCATAATAGTCCGCTAGTAGAGCGTAGTTGGGAAGTCGGCGCGGCAATTCGTCATTGCTGGGGCGATGAAGTATATTGGGAACTTTCTGACTTTTGTAATGAATGGGAAATTAATGATTTGCATACTGGTAATGTTGGTTGGCGCGGAAATGAATTTGTAATTATGGATTATGCGGGGTGGCATGATGAATTTTGAGACGGTAGCAGTTATTTATATTGTAAAGAATAGTGTAGCAATTGATACTAAAATTAATACATGGATGAATAAATTTTTTCATAATGATGCTGATTATCAGCGAGACAGATTAGTAATTGAAAAGATAATGCGTAATGCAATTACTGATTATCTAATGCATTGTGATGATATAAAACAAGAAGTAAGAAGATATTTTTTATATCGTGATGAATTTTTTGTGCATGATGAATTTGATGCAATGAGACAATTTATACACCTTATACAAATAAGGCATAATGGTGAATATATTAATGGTTTTAACGAAGAACAGTTTACAAATGTAATGGATAGTGTGGAAGGTAAATATGAGTAAAGAAAAAGATATGCTACATGAAATCGCGGTTGAAGCAAAGCGTTAGCAAATTGAAAATAGGTATAAAGAATGGTTTGACGAAATGCTTACCGCCGCGAAAGCAGGCAAATTTAGTATCCGTTGGCGCAATACAGAAGAAGATTTTCCGCAAGAATTAGCAGAATATTTACTTATTAATTTGGATTTTAGATTCTATCGCTTTAGTGACAATAAAATTTTCGAGGGTCCGATTGAAAGCCTAGGCCGAGGTTGGCGCACTAATAATACTCCCGGTACAGTACCCGGATATGTAGAAGTGAGTTGGTAAGTATATGAATATTTATAAATGTGATTGCTGCGGCCGCGAGGAAGTAGTACCATATGGTTATGACCTATTTAATGAAGGCGGCTGGATACGTGAATGGTATGATGAAAATAATGAGCCTGTTTGTTTTAACTACGACGATAAGTTAAAAAAATATATTTCCGATAAAAGAATTGCATCAGAAAAACATTTTTGTTTTCATTGTGTGTATCCACCTATTATTTGACTTTTTTAATTTTCTATGTTATAATAATAGCATAAAGAATAAAGGGGGAATTAGTATGGATATTCGTAATCTTGATGACTTGGCTCGTATGATTGCCAAACGCGATGGCATCTCTATGCATGAAGCCAATACGCTAGTGGATGATTGCGCGAATGAGATTAATGAACTTGTCGCGGCAGACCAGGCTACTTATGATGAGGTCGCGGATATTATCGCGGATTACCTCGGACTTGAACCTGATTATATGGATTTATTTATTTGGTAAGGGAGAAATAGTATGGAACCATATTATAATGAAGATAAGACTAAAGTCGCAGTTCTAGTATCTGGTGGATTTGGTGCTGGTTGGTCTACTTGGGGCGCAGAGTCTCTTGCTTGGGATAGCCGCGTAGTAGAATGGTGGTTGAATCATCATAGTCAGGAATATGGTCGCGCGCTTGAACATTCGGGTAGTTTTGGAACTCCTGCCTCGCGCGAATACCTTGAATTCGCGGCTAAGTTAAAAGAATGGGGTTATGACCATATCTATATGGGCGGCTATATTGATATTAGTCTTTGTTGGGTAGACCGCTATCGTAAGTGGCGCATTGAAGAATATGACGGAAGCGAATATATCGTCTACGCAGACGAAGAAAGATGGAACCAATTCTAATACTGTCTTTATTTTAGATACATATAATCCGCACGGTATTGATAAAGATAGCGTACGCTATGTTATATCTATAAATGACCGATAGTGGGCTGTTAAAGAAGTAGAATTGGATTGGGGCTTACCTAAACTTAATCGTCCCATTGGAGAAGAAGAACCAGACTTGCATGTCTTTTAGTTATTTAATACACTAGATGAAGCTATCGCCGCGGCAAAATATATAAAAATTTTAAATCGTGATAGGTGAAAAAATTATGAATTTAAATGTATTTAATGATTTCCCATATAGTAAGCGATACTATTGTACTCATCCGTGGATGTTTTTTAGAGAATGCTGGATTAATTTGAAGAACGCATGGATGCGCGCGACCAAGGGATATTGTTATACTGATTTATGGAACACTGATGATTGGTTCCTTGAAATCTTTCCTAAAATGCTGCGACATTTAGCAGCAGAACATAATGCATATCCAGGTAGTTCGCCATTTGATACCCCGGAGAAGTGGGAACGCTGGCTTACTGAAATGGCAGAGAATTTAGAATATGTTGCAAGTGATTCTGATGAAGAAAATGAATACGCGGATGAGTTTACGGCTGTAATGGATAATTGCCATGAAGTAAGAAAAGAAACCGGCGCGATTACTTATGAGTTAGATGATAAAGGCAAAGAGATAAGAGATAAATATTTTAATAGAGCAAAAGAAATCGCAGAATCACAGCAGCAATTATTAGAAGATACGATGCGCGAATTGGGACTATATCTGAGAAATTTGTGGGACTAAAATTATTTTTATAAAAGAAAATATAATAACTTTGGGACTATTTTAATACTCCTATAATAGGAGGTGGTCCCAATGAGTATGGGTATTTATAAAATTGAAAATAAAAATAATCATTAGTGCTATATAGGATAGAGTATTAATATAGAATATCGTTGGAGAGTTCATTTATATCCTTGCACTTATGCTAATCCTTTTTCATCAACCTATAATTATAAATTATATACTGCTTTTAGAAAATATGGTATAGAAAATTTTACTTTTTCAATCATTGAATTATGTGAACGCACTGAGTTAAATGAACGCGAAATATATTGGATAAAATA